>Ga0187781_10000085_pt1 | contig 61323 bp, 54 predicted proteins | sample 0715_SJ02_MP02_2_FD_132447 | JGI IMG/M metagenome (GOLD analysis project Ga0187781, IMG submission 132447) | Tropical peat soil microbial communities from peatlands in Department of Meta, Colombia - 0715_SJ02_MP02_20_MG | ecosystem: Environmental > Terrestrial > Soil > Wetlands > Peat | place...
CAGAGTCTGGAGTCAGAGTCTGGGGCCGCTAACAAACCGAAAATCAGATCATTCGGCATCACGAAAAATGAACAAGGGCAAGAAAAACACGTTACGAATCAATTTTTCCGCAGCCTGCTAGAGGGTGTTCTTGGCTGGCCCAGTAAGAATGTCCTCGTCGGCGAGCGGTTTGACGTGTTGCTGTTGAGCCACGAGGTACACGCACTTGTCACAATCGAGACGAAAACGCCATATCACAGAGCTTCTAAGAAGGAACGGTCTGATTTCGAAGCCCGCCTGTCCGGTCACCTAACGTTGCGGACGGCGTATTTCACCAATGGCCCTGAGTGGGATCGCCTCGACATAGTTGTAGTGGAGCTGAGCTTCGGGTACTGAGGCGCAATGAGTTCGACCTGAATAAGCATTCGCCCGCATACGCCGAACAGTTCTTCGCCCCGTTGCGCTAGCGCTCCGCAGATGACGAGCCAGCAGGACACGTCTATCAGGTCAATCGTGACAATCCTTTTATTTCTGGAACTCTGTCCCGTCTGTCTGTTGACCTGACAGAGATAGTGGCAGAGTTCACTGCCCTCTATCGACAGATGTTTTATGGCCTGCGTGAGCAAAAAGCGGGAGAGAAAGCCCAAGAGATTGCGATAGCGGTCTATTCCCAGTGGTGCGGAAAGTCCCTTCGCGTGACACCAGACACCGCAATCGACATACTTCAGCGTGTTTATAAAGACGAGGGATATACGCCACGGACGCTCAACCGAGCCCTGGGAGGTTTGGGTCTGGATTCTGACGCGCTCCCTCAAGTGGTCGAAGCCATCATGGGTCTCGATAAGTCTCGCAAGACTGATAGTGAATTACTGCGGGACTGCTTATGGCCTGCGTTTGCCTCGTCTGTTGACCAACTGAGTGCTCAGACAGCTCACGTCGTCTTGGCACGAACGCTTCTATATCGCGTTGGCGAGGATGAGAAGGTGTTTCCTCGGAAGCTGTCCGGGGCAGAACTGACCAAGCAACTTGATGCGCCGACTGTCACGATTACCGGACGCAAGTTCCCTGCTACTGAGCTGCTCGAAGCTGTTCGCGCTGACATGCAGAACTTCCTGCCTACCGTGTATCTAAGAGGTGAGTTCGACTGGTGGGCCGTTCTTCCCGAAAAGCGAGCTTTGCTAGACCCGGAACAGATTGCATGGCTACGGCAGTTCGATGAAGAAATGGAGCGCCTGAACAAGTTGATGCTTCGGCGACTCAGCCACTATCAGTTCGAATCAGTTGATGTCGATATTTGGCGTAACATCTACGAACACTATCTGCCAGAGGACGAACGCCAGCGGCTTGGAGGGTTTTACACGCCAGATGAGTTGATAAACCTGATCCTCGACGTTGATGGATACAAAACGCAGTTGGAAGGACTTTGCAAGCTAAGTTACATAGACCCCGCCTGCGGGAGCGGTGCGTTCGTCACCACCGCTCTAGGCAGGCTGCTCGCCCACCTTGAGCTGGATTTGCCATGCCATAAGGAACTGGCAAAGAAGGGGGAGCCATCTTGGAAAGTCGCAGAGAAACGCCTCAAGCTCGTTGCTGAAATGGTTCATGCGATTGATCTTCATCCGTTTGCAAGTTTTCTTACGACTCTTAACGTGCTTTTCATGGTGTTGCCGTTTTACGCCGTGGCTCGTGACAGGGACCCGGATTTCACAATCGACCTTCATATCTACTCGACCGATGGCCTTGAAGCTCCGTCCGAACCTCTGCTCAAACAAATCGAAATGTGGGAGCGAGCCAACTCACGCATCCAGCTTCAGGCTGACAGCCATGAGCGTTATCGGAAGGTTGTAGGGAAGAAGTTCGACCGTGTGTTTGGTAATCCGCCCTGGGGCGGTGTGCTAAAAGGGGTCCTCGCCCCTGTGTACGACGATGCCAAGAAGCGGCACTTCAAGAAAACCTTCCCGCACGCTGCACAGGGCAAGTATGACGTGTATGGACTGTTCTTGGAGCGTACCTTGCAATTGCTCAAGCAGGATGGCCGATTCGCGCTTCTGACGCAGAGCACCTACCTAGACAAAGAGTGGGCAAAGGGACTCCGCAGCCTTCTGGCATCAAAGACTGAACTCGACAGCATCATCGACATGAACCCGTTCGGGCAATTGTTCTTCAGCGCGATGAACTCACCCTGTGTTACGGCGGCCGTCAACACACAGGAAGAAGCAAGCGGTGATTGCCTCTGCGTCATGTCGGAACCTCCTAGCGACTTCCGCGAACTTGACAAGCAACGGCGGCGCGAGAAGGTGGTTGGCACAATCCGAGAAGTCTTAGCAAAGCTCACAAAGAAGAAGCGGGCAAAGATACTGTTTGCGTCGGGAGCCCGAGTCTCTCGGCAAGTATTGCGCAACACGGCAAAGGATCGTTGGGATATAAGCGGCGGCTCTGGAAAACGCGACTTTCCAGAAGAGTGGTTCACGGCTGCTGAACTCCTGGAAATGCGACAGGGCGTCACGCCTGGTGGGTGTCTCGACGTATTCCTCATGGACAAAGGTAAGGCCAAACTGCTTGAACTGGAAGACGATCTAGTTCGAAAAGCAATCAAGAGCAAGCAACTCTCGCGCTGGCGCGTCGAATGGAAGGATCGTGTTCTCTTCTACCCCTACCATGCCAAGGAAAAGAAGTCCGAAACAGAGGAAAAGAAAACCGAACTAGAGGAAAAGAAATCCGAACCGGCTTTCACGATTCAATGGGATGAGATCGAAGACAAGAAGCTGAAAGAGCGCCTCACAAAACTTGGGATAGAGGATGCACTGGACTTCGATCAGCAGATCGACTCCCGCGAGACGGAGATCATTCGTGAAGTGGGCATCAACGCCGAGTCAGTGCGCAAGCTCTTGAAGCACCGCATTTCGCTCGGAGTTGTGAAGCATCCGAAGGATGCGGAATACTTGGTCGGAAATTATGAACGGCTTCAGGGGCGAGTGTTCAAGAAAAAGAACATTCGGCACTTCAATCGCCGCTGGTACGAGTACGCTGCCGATCTTCGCAAGATCGTGAGCACGTTTGAGAATGCCTACAACATTCTTCAGAGGGACTACGAGCCAGGAAGACGAACGCGCCGCGCCGACCGACTGACTGTTCAAACCGCCAGGACTGGAAATAGTCTGACCCTGATGGCCGACCGGCGCTGGACCTCGTCGAAAACGATGTGCGGAGTGTTTGCCGCGATAAAGCCAAACTCGGCGCCCGCGCGCACCAGAAGCTCCACGCCGACGGCAACGCAACCGGCCACATCGTCCAGCCTCCCCGCATCAAGCATGCCGATGATTTTGTCGACATCGAGGCTGTTGATAATCACGTGGGGATAGCCTCCGTCCGGCTTCCGAGCACGAAAGCGCGCGATGATAGAGCGGTAGTAGTCGATCGTGGATTCAGCCCCAAGCCCACCGATCATGCCTGAAGTTCGCATACACACTGATACTACCGGGAAAAGGGCCTGGAGTTTAGGCCATCCCACGTTTCGGCATTGACTGTTTTGACCTCGTGATAAGACTTAGGCTTCGCAGCCCTCGCGCCGTGACGGGTTACGGCACGCACAATGATCTTGCCCCTTTGCCAGAAAAGCACCTATCGAACAGCCGCATACTGCCTGCAAGTTATGCGCCGCCTCATTTAATGGAACTTTAGGCGCCGTGAGTGCGTATTGAATCGTGAAGCATCTTTAATCCTGCGCCGGGTGACTCCACGCGCATGTCATGCTTACCGGCGATGGGGTTGGCTCGCACTCGGTTTGGCGGCCCAGGCGAGAAGACCCCATCACGGCAGCACGAGCCTGGAGCTTGTCTCCACACCGGCACCAACTTGGCAGGCGATTAGTGGGAGAACTCAAGAGTCTTCTCGCGCTGGTCGCGAACGGGCCGCCCCAACCACCTCCCGACCCTCGGGAAAGAAAGGAACAACCATGAAATTCGCGACAGTTTCGAAGATTCTGGTCCTGGGGCTGGCTCTAGTAACGGCCTCAACAGCATTCGCAGCCACAAAAGCCAGCCTGATCCTGGCGAATCCGACAAAGGTCAGCGGCACCACGCTCAACGCCGGCAAGTACATCCTCGAATGGGAGGGTAGCGGCCCCAACGTCGAAGTCAGTGTCATGCAGGGCAAGACGGTTCTCACTAAGCTGCAGGCAAAATTAGTCAAATCCCCACTCGGGCTAGCGGCGATCTCGACCAAGAAAGATGCGGAGGGCAATACTGTGCTCACAGGCGTTCAGTTCGATGGCAAGACATTCGCCCTCGAACTAAGTGAGTCGAACAATAGCGTAGAGTCGGCGTCAGCGTCGAAGTAGGCCAGGCTGCCTTTGAGAAGGGGAGTGTCCCATCGCTCCCCTTTCTTACCGAGACGGATCACCTCGGCCAGACGAGTCGTTTTCGACCTGCGTGTTTAACGAAGACCAGTCTGCACCTAGCATAGCTGCGCGTTCACGCGTATTAGGATCCCTCGATTGCCATCGCCGCTTACCAGGGCACAGATTTCGCGTCCCCGGCTACAATACTTCCTCAACGTTTGGGCGTTCCTAACGAAAAGAAGGAGTCCCCCATGCCTCCAAACAACGCGGCGATTCGAATCTTGCTGGCCGCGGCAATTGTTTTTCTGGCAGTCCTTTTGGCGCTTATCGCCGTCGGGTTCAGCCAGTCTCAGCCATCAGCACAGCACGCTCAACGCCCGGCTCCCCCAACTCGTGATTCGAACACGGCCGGCTACGTCGCTGCAAAGGAGTTGCCGGACGGCCAGAATCCCCCGGCGAATGACGACGGCAATTTCATCATCGGGCCGACGCATCCTCCGGCTCCCGATCTTTCCTCTTCCAATATCCTGTCGAACGGAACGGTAATCGAGTTCACCATGAACTCGTCCGACAGCAAGATCTATCCCGGCATCGCGCGGGACGCAAATACCTTCGGGACCGTCGATCCGACCGACCCCGCCAAGCTAGTCGTCACGACAAGCCACTCCGCTCCCTACACCCGGAAAGTTGCTGTTTATGTCCCCAAGCAGTACCTGTCTGGCACCGCCGCACCGCTGATCGTAGGGGCAGACGGACCGGACCGATTTCTTTTTTCGACTCTCGACGCGCTGATCGCCCAGCGCAGGCTACCGGTCATGGTTGCCGTTTCCATCAGCAATGGAGGCGGAGATGCGCAGGGGAGTGAACGCGGCTTGGAATATGACACCATGTCCGGCACTTATGCCGAATTTGTGGAGAAAGAAGTCCTGCCGCTGGCCGAGATCCGGGCTCATGTGAAGTTCACGAAAGATCCGGAAGGCAGGGCCACGATGGGCTACAGCTCGGGAGGCGCTTGCGCCCTGAGCATGGCCTGGTATCACCCTGAGCTCTATCATCGTGTGCTCACGTACTCGGGGACGTTTGTCAACCAGCAATGGCCTTACAATCGGGAAACGCCGCACGGCGCATGGGAGTTTCACGAGCATCTCATTCCTGACAGTCCGGCCAAGCCGATACGCATTTGGATGGAAGTCGGCGACCGCGATCTTTTCAATCCCAACGTGATGCGCGACAACAAGCACGACTGGGTTCTGGCCAATGAGAACATGGCCCGCGTGCTCGCCGCCAAGGGCTATCACTATCAGTTTGTCTTTGCCCGCAACGCCGTCCACGTTGACCGTGCGGCCGTGCAGCAGACCCTCCCGGAAGCGCTCGAATACCTTTGGCAGGACTACGCGTCGCCGAAGCGTTGATTTTCCCTTACCACTCCAACTGCTTAACCCCTGCCCGACTTGTCGTTACCAATCCTTTCGATATACGCTTTGATCTTACCTGCCCGGCTGAATCGGAAGCTGCTCGCGCGAATCGTATATGGAGAAACTGACCGGCAACCCCGACGCCGGACGCTTCCAGAGCGGCGCAGCCGAGTACGCCGCTTATCTCCAAACGCCCGAGGGCCGGCTTCGCCTTGATCTCGCCTTTGCCAACTTGCAGGAGTTTCTGCCGCTGGCCGCACGACCGTTGCGCGCTCTGGATCTTGGGTGCGGCACCGGTGCTATTTCGGTACGCCTGGCGCGACTTGGCATTCGTGTAACGTTGCTGGATTCGTCCCCACAGATGCTGGATCTCGCCGAGCGGGCTGCGAGGGAAGCGGGAGTTATGGAGAGGATTGCACTCAAGCACGGCGATGCCGCGCAGTTGGAAAACCTATTCGCCGGTGAATCGTTCGATTTAGTTCTCTGCCACAACATCCTCGAATATGTCGACGACCCTTGCGCTCTCCTGCGCACTGCGGCTCGCAGGTTGCGAGATCTGTCCAGCATAATCTCGGTTTTGGCGCGCAATCAGGCAGGTGAGGTGTTGAAGGCCGCGATACTAGATGGCGATCTGGCCGCGGCCGAGAATAACCTCGTCGCTGACTGGGGACATGAGTCTTTGTACGGGGGTACGGTCCGGCTGTTTACGCCGGAGAGCCTGCATTCCATGCTGGCTGAAGCTTCACTCGCTGTGACTGCCGAGCGTGGGGTGCGGGTCACCTCGGATTACTTGCCGCCACAAGTTTCCCGAACTGACGAGTATACGCGGATCTTTGAGCTGGAGCACAAGTTGGGCCGACGACCGGAGTTTGCCGCTGTCGCCCGCTACACGCACTGTTTGGCACATCGCGCCGATGAGATGTGGGACGGCGCATGAGCATCATAGCCCAGTCTTCGTCGTCCGCATCTCGCGAAATGGTGCCTGATACCGGTTTATCGCTCGGGCTCGGGCTCACCAACGAGTGTAACCTCGCTTGCGCCTTCTGCTACCGCGATCCCGCGCGCGCGGATCGTCTTTCCCTGGATCAAGTGAAGTCAGTCATGGAACGCCTGCCGGTGCGCTCGGTGAATCTGGGCACTGGCGAGAACGGCATGCATCCGGATTTCAAAGCAATATTGGCCTATCTGCGAACGCAACCGGTCAAGCTCACCATCACTTCCAACGGTCACAGTGTCGCTGTTCTGGAAGACGATGAACTGCGAGCTTTCCACGACATCGAGTTCTCTCTCGACTACGCTACGCAAGCCGAACAGGATGCACAGCGCGGCCCGGGCAATTGGGCACTCATCCACCAGCAGGCAGAACGGTGTGTGAAGCTTGGCATTCCTGTAACCATCATCGCTGTCATGATGAAGTCGAACTACTTGCGTCTAGGGGATGTGGCGCGAGTAGCCAAGCAGTTTGACGCCCCCTTGCGAGTGAATGTGTACCAAGCCGTGCGATCGGACGTTTATGCGTTGAGCTACGCGGAGTATTGGCAGGGCTTCCAGCGCCTCTTTGAGGAAACCGACGTCATCGCGATTGGCGAGCCCCTGGTTCGCGCGATGGCGGGACTCCCGCCGCTTCGAGCCGGTTGCGGCGTAAGCACCGTGCGAGTGACACCAAGAGGCACGACGCAACCTTGCGTTTATTGGCCAGGATCGGGAGAGCCGCTCTCCGATCTGCTCACCGGAGGCATCAACGTTCTGCGCTCAACATCTTTCGAGCAGGTACGGACACTTCCCCAAGCCTGCAATGCGTGTGAGTTCCGCAAATCGTGCCACGGCGGATGCGCTGGACGACGGCGCTTGCAAGGCGCACTGCTGGAACCGGACTCTTATTGTCCAATCATTCGCGGTGAGCGCCCCCGGCTCAAGATCCGCATGGCCGCTAACCGCGATTTGCCCAAATTCGGCAGTTCGTGCACCACGGTCGCGATCGCCAGATAGTCTGAGTCGTGACGAACGACATCGACGGTCCAAGCCCAGCCTTTCGTCTATTGCGCTTTTATCCATGTATCCGAGCCGGTCAGCTTCACTGCGACGTCAGTAATGAAAATGTGCAGCGGCTTGCCGTCAGCGCTGCCGCGGTGCTCGGTTGAGAAAAGCAGAGGACCTGCCTTCTTGTAGCCCGCCCACGTTGCGAAGACGCGGCTCGGCGGCTTGGCTCCGCCTCGATGGTAGACAAAGTAAACGACACGATTGTCTTTGCCGACGTAGAGATCCCAGGTGTCGCCGGGCGTGTAGCCGCCATCCGCGGGATACTTCACCGGAACCAGTTCGGCTGTGGCGCTGCCCTGCGGCAGGTTGAACATGCCCTGATCGATCACGGTGGCGCTGGTGTCCCAGTAGGCATGGAAGGGGAACAGAACCCAGTAATTGTCGTTGACGAAAGAGGGCTCGACTTGGTTCTTCACCTGGTCGGATTGGCTGCTGAGCTGGGACCTGTCATACGTAACCTTCACCGGCTTGCCGTCTTTGTCCGTGCTCTCGTAGGTGACTTTGCCGGTCTTAGGCTCCCACTCCCATTTGTGAGAAGCCTTAAAGAGTCCGGTGATTTCCCCGTTCCAGGTGTAACGGATCGCCTCGATCTTGTCCCACGAATCGATGCCATAAGTCTTGGCGATCTTTTCGAGAATTGGCGGGCGTGTCTGCGCCCACGAGGTTGCCCCAAAGACCAGCACCATAGAGCCCAGAAGACCGACAAGCGTGATACGGCTCGAACTTGTCATGGAGGTCCCTCCTTGTGAGTTGACTGAATGCCGTCTTGGATGACGTACGAAGAGCTTGGGATACAGGAAATGTCGGCACAGGTTCTACTCAGCTGCTTCGTCCCAGCGTTGGGAGGCGTGCGGCTGCGCGACCCGGCGCCAAACTGTCATTGCGCCTGCTATTGCCACGCATCCATATTCCACGACCATGATCCAGCCAGGAAGCGCCCCCCACGGGTGCCCAAGCTCGCGCCAGTGCCACATAAGGTAAGTTGGGATAATGCTCACACTCCAGATGACGATCGGCAGCGTCGAGGCCGACGTCAGAAATGGCACCAGCCAGAGGAGATACCATGGGAATACTGCGGGAGCGCACAAAAGAGATGCGGCCATCGGCCAGGCAAAGGCGTCCGGAGACCACTCGCGCGCTCTGCTTCTTTGCCAGGCTGCGGTCATTAGTCCGAGAAGCACTGCTACCCCGGCCAGCAACTGCGGAGCCGCCACGTGATCGAGCGCCGCGAACACGGGGCCATTAAAGCGGAAATTCTGCACGTACGTGCCCAGCGAGCCGATCGGAATGCGGCCATGATGAAGAAATGGCACGTACAGGAGTGCTACCACGGCAGCCGCCAGCGCAGCGTCGCGAATGCGAACCCGCTTCCAGTAGAGGGGCAAGAGCACAATGGGCAGGAATTTGACTGCTACAGCCAGCCCAAGTCCGACGGCCGCAGTCGCCCGCCATCGGCGCGCCAGAGCAGCGGCGGACGCCACCAACAAGAGCGCGCCCACAATGTCAAAGTGGCCGCTTCCCGCCACCTCAATGGCCAGCAACGGGTTCCAGGCGTACGCCAGAACCAGGTGCGCTCCCTGCCCGTTGCGCCGCAAGACATCGAGCAAGAGAAACGCTATCGCGAAATCGCAAACAACAAATGCTGCTTTCAGGGCGAATGTGGACTCCTGAATGGCGGTTACCGTGCGGAAGAATAAAAGCGCCCCAGGCGGATACGGACTCGGCAGATCCGGGTTGTTCAAGTTGCGAGTTTCTGCCGTATGCAGTCCTCGAACCGCAGGATCGCTCGGTACGACAAGATAGGGGTTGTAGCCGAGTCTCTGCAGGCGGCCATCCCAGACATAGCGATGAATATCATCATCGGCGCCCGCGGAAAGCCGAAGAAATTCAACGTGCCACACTGCGGCCAGAAGGAGCCCGACGACAACAACGTGCCGAGGGAATGTTTTCGCAGCAAGAAACTCACGGATCGCTAAGAGGTAGACGACGCCCGCAAGCGTCAAGGAGACCATGAAGGGCGGCCCACCCCTATCGGCGAAGTTGCGTGCGCAGAGTGTCAGCGCCACGCACAAGGTGACGCCGAGTAAATACACTCTCCGCGCGGGGCTGACCTTCACGTGTTTCCTCGGACTAAAGATGCTCCGCATTGGGTCTTGCGGTTCTGCCTTCAATTAGGACTTGCTGAGCGATTTCTTACGAGCATCTTCTTCGGTTTTGTAGAGTTCGGCCCAGGCAATGTTCTGAAATTCACCCTTCTGCAGGCTATCGCGATCCTCCACATTGTCGATGATGGGACAAAGCACGTGAACAGAAACAGGCCACTGAGTGATTGGAAATAGCGAAGCGCCCACGTGCCTGGTTGCGAACAGAACGACGTCGGTACTCTTTGCACCGTAGCCATACCCCTCGTAGATAACTGGAGGATCGATCTTGGTCAACAACAAATCGTTGCGCCCAGCGCCAGTCATGCGCTTTTGGCACCACGCGCGCCGAGGGTTCTCCAGATGGTAGTAGTCGCTGGATACGAGACAAAAATCAGGATCCTTCATCGTGTTTTCTCAAGACGGCCTCGTCACTCAGCGGGTGCCACGAACTTCCACTCTTTCAGCCACCGCGCTGTTCGCGGCGCCCTTTCGGGAGCCAATCGCAACTCAGCTGCCAGGCGAGTCAGGTCGTCCGCTACATCAATATCGTAAAAAGGATCTGCAAGTCCGACGGAAAGCTCGAGATTTTGCGCGCGCGTTAGGAATGTCTCCAGCGCGCTGCTGGTGCCCATTCCGTCGTGCGCGAAAAGCGTAGGATGGGAAGCCTTCGCCCCTACGAGATAGTAGCCTCCGTCATGCGTTGGTCCAACAACGACGTCATGTGCGGCCAGCGTTTCGAACGCGTCTTCAAGAACAGAACGCGGCAGGTGTGGGCTGTCGCTGTTGAAGGCAATAACGCGTCGATGGCCTTCCGCGAAGTGCGCAAACACCGAAGTCAGGCCGGCGGCAAGACCTTCACCTTTCTGCGCAACTACGGTCGTTTTGTCGCCCGCCAACTGCGCCAGTTCACTTACATCCAGCTCCGGGCACATAATGGCGACTTCTACATCGCTCAATGACCGCGCCAGCGTGAGCGTGTCATCCAGAAGACAGCAGTAGAGGGCAGTGACACCCTCAGGAGAAAGGCCGGGCGCCAGACGGGTCTTGACCTCGCCTGGCCTCGGAGCTTTCGCCATGATGACCAGCACACGATCACTGGCTGACGAACGCACCGACGTCTCGCTTGCGGAATGCATAGAATTTTGAGGCAGACTTACGCTGGCCCAGCGTGTCCCAGCCCTTCGGTGCCGGAAATAATAGCGCATGATCAGGCCAACAATGAACCAGCCGGCGCCCAGCGTGCCCTTGACCGTGCCGCTGATCTTCGACTTTCCGATACGCGGGTAGTAGCTTACCGGGACTTCAACCACGCGGAATCCGGCTAGGGCGCCTTTGAGGATCATTTCAACCGCCCAGCCATAGGTGGTCTCTTCGAGGGCGAGCACGCGTAATACATCGGCGCGGCCAGCCCGAAACGGGCCGAGATCACTGATTTTCAGCCCATAGAGAAGCCTGATCATGCTGGCGGCAAGACGATTCCCAAACACCTGATGCCATGGCAACGCCCCCGCAGAACGCCGGTCGTGCAGGCGGGAACCCAGCGTGATGTCGGCACGCCCCTCAGCGATCGGCGCTAAGAGAATCGGCAATTCAGAGGGCCGATCGCTGTAATCCCCATCGAGGAACACAACCACGTCAGGGGAATCTGCCGCAGCCAGCCCCGTAAGGCACGCTCGCCCATAGCCGCGGCGCGGTTCCTGAACGACGCGAGCTCCCATCTTTGCGGCGAGGTCGGGCGTTCCATCACTCGAGTTGCTGTCGACGACGATGACCTCCGTCGCGAGATCGGACGGAAGATCCGCGAGAACGCGGGGGATTGCCTGCGCTTCATTATGCGTGGGAATGATGACGGACACTCGCACAGGGCATCAGCTTAAATCAACCACCACGGGGCGGATGGCCACCGTCGCGCTAGCCACCCGTCAACGCCCCATCTCCGGCCGGCGCTTCCGACAGCGAGCCCGAGCGACGCCAGCACCGGAACCAGCAGCTCCCAGATCCACGCGGTGCCCCACTCCGACATCCACAGACTGCCGAGATACAGAAACGCCACAAATGCGGCCGGTCGCGTAAGCAGACCGATAACGAGCAAAACGCCGAGCGAGATCTCGGTCATCGCCTGCAAGGGAGCTGCCATCGCAGCGTGGCTGGCGGCTTGCGCCATGACCGCCTTCCAAATGGCTGGCGAGTGACTGTGCTGGATGTAGTAGTTGATCAGGCCCGCGTAGCCCGCGGGACTGTAGAGACCTTTCCCCAGGTTCTCAAAGAAGACCGACACGAACATCGCGCCGATCGTCACACGCACAATTGCCAGACCGCATGCTGCTCCGGGTTTGGGGGCTCCCCGGGTTGCGTCATTTTGCGAGGTTGCGTTCATTGCCATGATGAACCTCGTCCAGTGGATGCTATACCAGATCGGAAAGTTTCGACCGGCTCAAGTCTTTTTTCAGCGAATCCCCACCTACAAGCGCTTACATATCGTACTTCAGGTACACGGTGCTCGATTCCGTGTAGAAATCAATGGCTAGGGGCCCTTGTTCGCGCATGCCAAAGCTCGACTCTTTGCTTCCCCCAAAGGGAAGCTGATACTCCACTCCGGCCGTGGGAAGATTTACGGTAATCATTCCGGCCTCGATCCGGTTGATGAATTGGTGAATGCGCGACACGTCGCGGGAAATGATCGAGGCCGAAAGGCCCACCGGCACGCCATTCGCAATCCGGATCGCCTCTTCAAAATTGCTGGCCGGCATCACTGCCAGGACTGGACCAAACACTTCTTCCTGAGCAATCCGCATATTCGGAGTGACGTCGGTCAAGATGGTTGGTTGGAAGAAGTAGCCCTTGTCGTACGCCCCGCCCGACAAGAGATTGCCTCCCAGAAGCACACGCGCGCCCTCCTTTTTCGCGATTTCGATATAGCGCAGATTCGTCTCGAGTTGGTCGGCATCGATTGCAGGCCCGACTGAAACGCCCGCTTCCATCCCGTTTCCGACCTTCAGGGCGCTGGTTTTCTGCACCAGCTTCTCGAGGAGAGGTTCGAACACGGGCTCTTCGATGATGGCGCGACTGCAGGCGGTGCATTTCTGTCCCGTGCTGAAGAACGCTCCGTTCACGAGGGCGTCGGCAGCAAAGTCCAGGTCCGCGTCGCGCAGGACAATTGTCGGATTCTTCCCGCCCATTTCCAGCTGAACTCGAACTTTGCGCGACGCAAGTTCCTCGCGGAGCTTGTTGCCAACTGCGGAGGAACCGGTAAATGACAGGGCGCGAATCGTTTCGTGAGTCGCCAAGGCATGACCCACCCGTGCGCCGGTTCCGGTTACGCAGTTGATGACACCTGGTGGAATGCTGACCTCGTGGAGGGCCTCGACGAGGCGCAGGGCGCTCAGCGGCGCTTTCTGGGAAGGCTTGATTACAACCGCATTGCCACTTACCAATGCCGGAGCGATTTTCCAGGCCGGGATAGCGCTGGGAAAATTCCAGGGCGTGATCAGAGCCACGACCCCGAGCGGCTTGCGCTGCGTAAAGCAGAACACGCCGGGACGTTCGGACGGTATCTGGTAGCTGAAGAAACGCGCTCCCTCGCCTCCGAAGTAACGGAAGATGTTGATGGAACGCCGAACCTCACCTTTGGATTCGGGGAGCGTTTTCCCTTCCTCACGGGTCATCTCCTGAGCCAGTTGGTCAAAGCGCCGTTCCAGCAAATCTGCCGCTCGATATAAGAACTCTCCACGCAACGGAGTGGGAGTCGCGGCCCAAGCAGGCTGCGCTTGTGACGCCGCGTGACAGGCGACGTTAGCATCCTCTTGCGAGGAAGCCTGAAACAGGCCGACGATTTCGTCGGTATTGGCGGGATTGACATCGGGAAACGTTTCCCCGGATTTGCTCGCGACCTTGCGGCCGCCCACGAAATTATGAAATATCTCTGCCACCTTCATTTCCTTTCATCCGCTAACTCTAAGCGAGAAGCTCGACCGGGTTGCGCAGAACCCCAATCGATGGAGAACTGATCTCAACTACGTCGCCCGCTTGCAGCGAAAAATCCCCCGGGGGAATGATCCCTGTCCCGGTCAGCAGCGTAGTCATCGCTGGCACAGGGTTGTGGCGACCGAGGTATTGCACCAGCTCCGCAAAGCTGCGGTGCATTTTCTCGGTGCTGGTCTTGTCCTCAAAGACAGGCTTTCCTTCACGCAGAATTCGACAGCTGATGACGAACTCGGGCATAGCCTTGCCTTCCGCCAGCAGAACCGCCGGTCCCAGGCTGCAGCAATTCGCGAACACTTTGGCCTGGGGCAGATACAAAGGGTTCTCTCCTTCGATGTCGCGGCAACTCATGTCGTTTCCGAGCGTGAAGCCGACGATGCCGAGCTTCCCGTCCAGGATCAATGCGAGTTCTGGTTCGGGGACAATCCAGCGGCTGTCTCCACGCAGTCCCAGCGGCATGTTCGGGCCTACGCATCTGGAAGGCGTCGCTTTGAAGAAGATCTCCGGCCGTTTAGCGTCGTAGACGCGCTCATAGACGTCAGCCACGTCCGATTCGGCCTCGCGCGCCCGCCGGCTCCGCTCATAGGTGACGCCCGCGGCCCACACCTCAGGCGACACGACGGGCTGCAGAAGGTGCGGTTTTCCAGGATCAGGAGCTATATCCAGTTGTTCGCACGAGTAACTGCTTTCTAACCTTGAACCAGACTGCGTCAACAGTGCTTCCAGACTCAACTGCCTGTCCTCGGCCGCGTCCAACAGAGTCTCCAGCGAAGCATCCTCGCTCGCCAGCAGTTCCGAGATATCAACTATGCCACCCTTGCGCACCCAGCCCAACGCCGGACGCCTCCGGCCAGGGTTCCAATAGCGAACAATCTTCACCGAATCCTCCGCGATACATTCGAACCAAAGCTCCCCGCCGATTTCTGCCGTCACTGCACAGGGTTGCCGTCAGCATCAATCTTGTGGACTTCTCCCAGATTCAGCTCGCGAATGCCGGATTCGACCTTGCTCATGTCGCCGACCACAACCCACACCAGGTGATCGGGCAGAATGTATTTCTTGGCGATTTCATTCGCGCTGTCGGGAGTCAGAGCCATCACCTTCTGAGTGAATGTGTTGTAGTAGTCCTCAGGCAGCCGATATTGCAGAATAGTGCCATAAGCGCCGGCGAGCTGTTGATCCGTCTCAAAGGTTCCGGGCAATGCCAGCGTCGTATCGTTCTGGTCGTCGGTTAGTTCCTGCGCCGTAATCGGTTTTGCGCCCACGATGCTGCTGTATTCCTTGACCAGTTCCGCCAGGGCTTCCTTGGTCTTGTCCGTCTGTACTGGAGAAATGCTCATGTATGGCCGCTGGCCGCGCGCGGCAGGCAGCTGGCTGCGCACGCCATACGACCAGTGCTTGTCCTCGCGCAGGTTCATGTTGATGCGCGAGGCGAACTTCCCCCCAAACATCTCATTCACGACCTGCAGGGCGATCGAGTCCGTGTCGTTGCGGGGAGGCGCGAGTTGCGCGCCGACAATCACGCTCTGCCCGGAGCCGGGCCGGTCGATAAGATAAACCTCGGTCTTTTCCGGTTGTGCGACTGTAGGCACCGTCTTGTGAGGAACGTCGCCCGGCTTCCACGACGACAGCAGTTTCTCCAGCCTGGGTTTGATTTCCTCAAGCGATGTGTCCCCGACCACCAGGAGCGTAGCGTTATTGGGCTTGAACCAGGTCTCGTGGAATTTGGCCAGGTCCTCACGGGTCATGTTGCTCACCCCGGCCTCGGTGCCCGTGCCGGACAATGGCACCGCATACGGATGCCCCTTGCCATAGATCAGTCCCGGCACCACACGAAGAGCCATGGAGTTGGGCGTCACCTTCTCGCGCTGAATGCCCGCGATCCGCTCTTTCTGGATGCGGTCGAATTCCTTTTGCGGAAACGCCGGATTCAGAATCAGGTCAGCGTAAATATCGAGTGAGCGGTCCATGGTGCCCTTGAGCGTGTTCATGCTGACCAAAGCCCAGTCCAGGTTCGCGCTGGCGCTGAATTCGGCGCTGAGGGATTCCAGTTCCTCGCCGATCTTCAACGAATCGCGGGTCGGCGTCCCTTCTTCCAGCATGCGCTGCTCGAAGCTCGCCGTGCCGGGCGCTGTCGCCGGATCGGCCGCGTATCCGCTGTCTACCATCAAAGTGAAGTTGACGACCGGCGCAGTGTGGCGTTCGGCCAGTGCGATCTTCAGTCCGTTGGCCAGCGTCGCTTTCTGCAACGCAGGCAAATTCAGCGATTCTGGTCCTCCCGGAGCTGGCTCTTTCGACCGGTCAAGCTTGGCTTCCGTCTTAAAATCGGTGGGATAGGGCTGCACTTGCAGGATGTAGTCGCCGTCACTCAGCCAGTCGACGGCCGTCTTCCTCACTGTCGCAGGCGTCGCGGCGTTCACCCGTTTCAAATAGTCCTTGTAGCAGTCCGGATTACCCGTAAAGGCCTGGCAGCGCGCGAGCAGGTCGCTCTTGCCGCCGAAGCCTCCAATGCGCTCGACGACTCGCACATAGTGGCCCAGGATTTGCGTCTTCGCGATCTGCAATTCGGCGTCAGTTGGGCCGTTCTTCAGGAAATTCGCAAGCTCCTCGTCGGCGGCCTTTTCCACCTTCTTCAGATTCTCAAGCTCCTCGTCGGCCGCCTTCTCCCCCTTCTTTAGATTTGGTTTAGGAACTGCAGTGAGGGTGAAATCAAACTGTCCGCCGATTTCGGCCGTGTCGTTCGTGGCGGTTGCGCTGGTCGCGGTCTGATCCTTGTAGACCAAACGCTTATACAACCGCGAGGTCTTGCCCCCGCCCAGTACTTGCGCCGCCAGATCGAGTTGCGCTTCCTCGGGCGAACCAAACTCCGGAACATTCCACACGCGATACAGCCGCGCTTGCGGTACGCGGTCCTGCACCCAGCCGCGATGCGTTCCTGTACGTTTCGCTACCCACACTTCCTGTTTGGCTGTCGGCGGGCCAGCCGGAATTTCTCCGTAGTACCTCTGCACTTTTTCCCGCGCCGCTTGCGGAGTGATGTCGCCCGCAATCACGACGGTGACATTGTTCGGCCCGTAATAAGTCTTGAACCACTCCTGCACGTCGCTCAACGACGCGGCGTCCAGGTCCTTCATGGAACCGATTACCGTCCAGGAATAGGGATGGCCCGCCGGGTAGGTGTTCTGAACAACGAGCTCTTCGATCACCCCGTAGGGCTGATTCTCCCCCTGCCGCTTTTCGTTTTGCACCACCCCACGCTGCAGATCGAGCTTCTTCTGGTCGAGCACGCCCAGCAAGTGCCCCATGCGGTCGCTTTCGGCGAAGAGCACATAATCGAGCATCGAGGCCGGCACGTTTTCGAAGTAGTTGGTGCGGTCGTTGTTGGTTGTGCCGTTCATGTCGGTGGCCCCAATCTTCTGCATGGCCGTGATGTAGGTGTGGTTGAAGTTGTCGCTGCCGCTGAACATCAAGTGCTCGAACAGGTGGGCAAAGCCGGTCTTGCCCGGCTTCTCATTCTTGGAGCCGACGTGGTACCACGTGTTCACGGCCACGACGGGCGCCTTGTGATCTTCGTGCACCAGCACGGTCAGCCCATTGTTCAGTACGAACTTCGTGTAAGGAATGTCAGGAATCGGAATATCTGCCCCAGAAATGGCAGTGGTGACCTTATGCGATGCCGCCGATGGTGACTGTGCGGACGACGAAGTCGCAATACCTGCCATCATTGCCGTCATTGCGAACAGAATCCCCGCACGAGTTGCCAGCTTGTTTTTCACGATTGCCTCCAAGGTGTGCAGATCAGTGCCAACCAACATTTCAGGAAGTCCATAAATCTATCATGTGCGAATCTTCTAGGGGTCACTCATGCGTAATTTCGCGACCAGCGCCCTGCACAGCCGCGCTGCGTTATGTTGGGTGCGTCGGAGCAGCGGTTTGGCGCGGAACCATTCGCGAAGTTAGCGCGCCATGAGCTTGCTCACCGACTGCGGCGTCTAGCCTCCGCAATGGGTTTGCCGGGTCGCGAAGCCTACAAATATAATCTCGGAGTGCTGCGGATGGAGCTCTGTCCGGCAGCCAAGATCTTCACACAAACTAGCTCAGGAGCTTTTCATGTCTGCACCCAGCCGCCGGCCGGAAATTCGCCGGCGCCGTAGCCGCAAAGCGAAGATTGCCCAGTTGCGCCAGCGCCTGGCCGCCGCCAAGACCGACGCCGATCGCGGCCGTCTCACCTCCAAGCTGCATAAGCTCGAGGTCGCATCACCGGGCCAGCCGCTGCTGAAGTAAGTTGGCCTGCGCAGCGTGCCGTTGAGGTTTTCCGGAAGCCGGAAGCCCGATGCCGGAAGGCGGATTCCGGAAGCCCGGAATAGGCCCGCTCATCATGGTCAGTCAGCCGCAGGCTGCTGGCTCGTCTGCGCTTGGTTATCATGCGCGATCTGGCGGTAGACGTCCAGGATTCGCCGCACCGACGCCTCCCAGGAAAATCGCTTCACCTGCTGGTACCCCAGTTCCACCATCCGGCTGCGCAGCGCCTGATCGATCAGCACGCGGTGCAGGGCGCGCATAATCTCAAACACGTTTTCCGGATTCACCAGCACCGCCGCGCTCCCAACCACCTCCGGCAGCGATGATACGTTCGACGTCACCACTGGCGTCCCATGCGCCATCGCTTCCAGCGGAGGCAGGCCGAACCCTTCGTACAAAGAGGGAAAAACGAAGACCTTTGCTTCATCGTAGAAAATCCGCAACACTTCGATGGGGACGAATCCCAGGAAGCGCACGTCGTTCTGCACTCCGCTGCGCACCACCGTGCGCCGTAAGTCCGGGTTCCCGGAAAGGTCGTCTCCAATGATGATCAGCTTGAGATCGGGATATATGTGATCCTTTTCCAGTTCCGCCTTGAGCGCCGAAAACGCCTCGATCATCCGCACCACATTTTTATGCGGGCTGATGCGCCCCGCGTACAACAGAAACGGATACGTCACCTGATAGCGCTGGGCGATCAGTTCGCGCTCGGCCGTGCTGGTGTGTCCGCGCAGGAAACGCTCGTCTATCGCGTTGTAGACCACCTCGATTCGGTCCGCAGGAATGCCAAACAACTTCTCGATTTCCGTCTTGGTGAAATTCGACACGGCCACAATCCGCGCTGCGCCTTCGAGCACGCGCCGGGTCAGCTGCCAGCGCAGTGCGCGCCAGAATCCGCTCCGTCCCCAGGGCCGCGACATGTGCTCGACCATGTCGTGCACGGTAAGAACATAGGGGCAGGGCATGCCGCGCGGAATCGAAAAAAGATTGGGGACATGCACCAGGTCGCAGTCCAGCCGCGTCAGCGCCGTGCGAAACTCGCGGTAGCCCCGCAGGGTGCGTTCCGGCCCACTCGCGGGGATGATCTCGAAGTTCTCGGGCAGCGCCGCAAACTCGTGCATTTGCCCCGGCGATCCAATCAGGACGTATTGATTCTTACGATCCAGCCGCCCCAGCGTTCGCACCACATTGCGGATGTAGGTGCCCACGCCGAACTCAGTCATCCGCCGGATGTCGATGGCAATCTTCACCGATGGAATTTAACCACAGAGGAATCGCTTCGGCTAGGCCGACCGCTGCTATCCCCTTACTTCCGCCTGCGCCTTCGCCCGGCGCTCCGCATACAGCGGGAACGCCTCGCACAGATCGAACACCTGCTTGCGGATCTTCGCCAAAACCGCTGCGTCGGTGGGGTGGTTAAGAACCTCGGCGATCCAGCGGCCGATTTGCCGCATCTCGGCTTCTTTCATGCCGCGTGTGGTCAGGGCGGGAGTGCCAATGCGGATGCCGCTCGGCTTGAGCGGCGGGTTGGTGTCGAAAGGAATCGCGTTCTTGTTCACCGTAATTCCGGCCTCGCCTAGAGCTTTCTCGGCTTCGCTGCCCAGCATGCCCTTGGAGAAAACGTCGATGAGCATGAGGTGCGTGTCCGTCCCGCCGGAAATGATGCGAAAACCTTCATCGGCAATCGACTGCGCCAGCCCTTTTGCATTCGCGATAATCTGCCGTGCGTAGTCGCGAAACTCCGGCTGCATGGCTTCGTGAAAGCAGACCGCCTTCGCCGCCATGATGTGCACCAGCGGCCCGCCTTGCGTTCCGGGGAAAACCGTCTTGTCGATCGCCTGTGCGAACTCAGCTTTCGACAGAATCATCCCCGAGCGGGGCCCGCGCAGCGTCTTGTGCGTGGTGGAAGTGACGATGTGCGCGTGCGGCACCGGCGAAGGATGAACGCCGGCCGCCACCAGCCCTGCAAAGTGCGCCATATCCACCAGATACAATGCACCCACCTTGTCCGCGATCTGCCGCATGCGGGCGAAGTCAATAATCCGCGGATACGCGCTGCCTCCGCCGATGATTAACTTCGGGTGTTCCTTCTCGGCGAGCTTTTCCAGCTCGTCATAATCAATGGTTTCGGTTTCTTTGGTGACGCCGTAGGGAATGATCTTGTACGTCTTGCCGGAAAAATTCAGATGATGTCCGTGCGTGAGATGCCCGCCATGCGCGAGATTCAGCCCAAGAATCGTGTCGCCCGGCTGCAGCACGGCCGCGTAGGCCGCCATGTTAGCCTGGGACCCGGCATGAGGCTGCACGTTGGCGTGCTCAGCACCGAACAGCTGCTTCGCCCGGTCGCGCGCCAGGTTCTCCACCACGTCGGTGAATTGGCAACCGCCGTAGTAGCGTTTGCCGGGAAGTCCCTCGGCATATTTGTTCGTGAACACCGAACCCGCGGCTTCGAGCACGGCCTCGCTGACAAAGTTCTCCGAGGCAATCAACTCGAGACCCTCGTGCTGGCGCCGGGTTTCGTTGTCAATGGCGGCAGCAACCTGCGGATCGATTTCGTATAGCGGACGGTACATATTTTCACTCCTCATTTCTGGCCCTCCGAAGTATGCGAGGGTCGGCTCGTTATGGAGCAATCGCGGCAGCTGGCTAAGGTGCTCCAAACCAACCCGCCTATGTTGAACGTTCGCGGCTCCGCTATGCCAGAACAGGAGAACCTGGTTCGCGTTCGTGGCGGTTCCGATTGAGAGCCTAAAATATCGCCCATCCTTAGTGTCACCGCGAACGTCCACGCTGTCGGGGAAGTCAAAGCCCGAAGAATGCAGCTCATACACTCGGCGAAAGCCCTAGGTAATGGTCCAGTCCGGTCCGGCGTTTTCACGCACCCAGTCTTCGAATCTGACCGTGGGCAACCCCCTCTCCAGACTAGACGCCGACACATCTTTGACCCTAGCAATCAGGTCGGCAGTGTGTGGGTCAGTCGATTCCCGCGAAGAGCCTGCCTGGGCAAAGACCACAGAGGTAAGGAGGCAAGCCCAAAACAAGCCTCGGACGGCATGGTTCACAACAGCCCCCTTTCGTAAATATCGGCGTTGTGCAGCTCCATATAACGCTCAGGGGCCTTCACCGGCGTGAATCCAAATCGCGAATAAAGTCCGTGCGCGTCTCGCGTCAGCAAAATCCACCGCCGCAGACCTTGCAGCGCAGGATGTTGCATGATGCACTCCATCATCCACTTGCTCAGCCCTCGGCGGCGATGCGACTCGACGACGAACACGTCGCCAAGATACGCCACGGTCGCAAAGTCGCTGACCACGCGAGCAAAGCCAACTTGGATAAAACTGGCTTCCCCACTCCTGGACGGTTTTGCCAGAAGCGGCGATTTCTCGCCCGAAACATCATAAATCCCAAAGCACAAAGCATGCTCGATGGATCGCGCTACTACTTCCCGCGGAATCCCCTTCGCCCAATAGCAATTGGTCAGGAATCCGTGGATTACGTCCAGATCAAGCCGTGCAGGGTCCGTGCTGATGAGAAACTCGCCGCGGCGGTGCTCGATGATGCTGCAATTCACGAGGAACATTCTAAATGCGCGACGAGCATTCAGCACTCGGCCGTCAGCATTCAGCCCGCTAAGAGGCAATGCACTGCCAAACGTGGCTGAATGTTGAGGGCTTCTAGAACGCCGTCCTCAGAAACGACGCCAACTGCCAGCCGTCCATGTACTTGTACGGCGTTTCGCCGGTGGTGTAGTGGCCGCAAGGCAGCACCACGACTTTGTGATCCAGATCATATCGCTCGAACTCCGCGACCACCTGCCGCGAGAATTCTGGCAAGAAGGTCAAGTCGTATTTCGCATAGATGATCAGCGACTTCCGCGGCCAGCGCGCAAACTGTTCGAAAAACGACATCGGACTGATGGCGAGCCACGCCTGCCGCAATTCCTCCAGACCAATTTTCTCCTCAATCCCCTGGCGGATATGCCGCGTGGACTGCCCGTGCCAGACCACGTCAGCGAAATACGTGGATGCGTGGTTGAACGCGGCCACGCGGATGCGCGGGTCGTGCGCGGCCGCAAGAAACGCATAGCAAGAACCCAGGCTCGTGCCGACGATTCCCAGCCGCGTGTAGCTCTGCCGTTCCAGCCAGTCGAGGCAGCAGCGAATGTCAATCACGCCCTGGCGCGTGGCATGGAGCGTGCGTCCAATGTTGGCCGAAACCGCGTAGTCGGCGCGGCCCGTCTCAGCCGGCATGCGAATGTCGTGATACGGCATGCTCAACCGCAGGACTGCAATGCCCAGCATGTTGAACACCTTGCATAGGCTCGTGTAGGCAATCGCATCCGAGTTCCAGTGCGGCAAAAGCACGACTGCCCGCCGGCCGCGCGCCGGAAACCATCGCGCATTGGCCAGATTGTTTTCGGGATAAGGTGTTTGCACCGGCGATGTGAATCTCAAAAACTCGCCGAGCGTTCCTCTCACTTTCGCTTCCAGTTTCAGATCGGGGGCCGCGCGCGTCGAGAATACCTTGATCTCGCGGCGCTCCAGCCGAAAATCCACGGGCCGCGAGTAGGAGTAAAACTCGTCGCTTGCTGCTAGGATGCGACGATTCAGATCGGGAAAGAACATTTCAGGGTTTTCTGCTGCTAGGTCAGGACGAACGCCATCGCAGCAAGGCCACTCCCGCGCCCACTCCACGCCCCACTCCAGCGGACGCACTACCCGGTTATCGTCCACCGACGTGAGCCGGTGCTCCCAGTCGTACATCCACTGTGCGTAGCGGGAAGGCATGGCGAACGCATTAGTGTAGCAAGCTGGAAGCGCGGACCTCAGACCTCGGGCGTCAGACCTCAGCTAAACCCAGCCTGTAATGGGGAGCAGGGTCTGAGGTCTGAAGCCTGAGGTCCGGTTCGGGCTAGCTCACATACCTTCGTGGCACGCGCTTGGAAATATTGCAAAGAATCTCATACGGAGAGCTGTTGGCCAGCCGCGCGTGGTCCAGCGCATCCACGCTCAGTCCCTCGCTCGCGCCCAGCAAAATGACCTCATCGCCCACGCTCACGCCCGGGATTCCCGTCACGTCCACCAGCGTCAAATCCATGGAGATGCTGCCCACGATCGGCGCATAGTGCTCGCGTACGATCACGCGCCCGCGATTCGAAAGCTGCCGATTGTATCCGTCGGCATAGCCAACGGGCAGCACGGCAACGTGCGCGGGAGCCTTGGTGACGTAGGTCCCGCCATAGCCTAACGCCTGATTTGCTCCGAAATTGCGCAGCGAAAGAATGCGCGTCTTCCACGTAAGAATCGATTTCACCGGCAGGCGCAGTGTTCCGCCGCTCACTTCCCGTCCGGCCCGCTGAAATGGCAAATAGTATCCAAAGAGCGCGACGCCGGGCCGCACCATGTTCGCCCAGGTCGTGCGTCGCGAGATGACTGCGCTCGTGTTGGCAATGTGGACGAGCGCCGGCTCCAGGCCGGCCTCACGCACCATGCGGCGCGCGATCTCGAACTTGGCTTGCTGCTCGGCCACAGAGGGCGCGTCCATGATCTCGGACGACGCCAGATGCGTGGAAAGACCCTCCACCGTCAGATGCTGTGCAGCTTTGAGCGCCGACAGCACCGTCGCGAGCTCCTCCACGGTCACGCCCAGCCGGCCCATGCCCGTGTCCACCTTCAGGTGCACCGGATGCTGCTCTGCGCCCAGCTTGGCGGCCGCCGCCTCCAGCGACTCGATCTGCCACGGCTCCCAAACCGTTGGTGTAAGTCCGAGGCGAACGATCTCAGTCTCCTCCCCGCGCCAAAAGCCGGTCATCAACAGAATCTTCGACCGGATTTCGGCTTCGCGCAGCGGAATGGCTTCGTCGAGCGAGGTCACGCCCAGCCAGCGTGCCCCTTCGGCCTCCAGCGCGCGTGAGCACTCGACCGCGCCGTGCCCATAGGCGTCGGCTTTCACCACGGCGCACACGGTCACATTCCCTCCCACGTGCTTTTGCACGATGCGGAAGTTCTGGCGCAATGAGGTGAGTGAAACTTCGGCCCAGGTGGGACGCGTCGCCGCGCGGCTCAGGATTTCTGCTGTGGTCGCCACTTTCTCGGATTATAGCGGGAGCGGCCCCGGCGCCGAGGTTACGCCTGGGCTACTCCCGTGATAAATAGAACTCGAGGCGCCGGCATCCTGATAGAAGTATCGATCTTTGAAGGGGCGCGGCTTCAAGCCGCGCCGTCCAAACCCGTTTCTGGGAAGCTGGGCTTTAGCCCCTTGGGTTTGCCTAGCCACTGGGCGCAAGTCTTGAAACTCATGCGCGAGTCTCACTTTCCCTACTCCCCCGTCAGCGTGAAGTTCACCGTAATCTGCGTCTCCACCTCAACCGGCTCATTGTTCAGAATGTAAGGGTGGTACTGCCATCGGCTAACAGCATCGATCGCCGCTCTCACCAGCATGGGATGCCCGGAAATCGCTTGCAGGTTTTCGATTGTGCCCGACTTGCTGATAATCGCCGCAAGAACCACCGGCCCCTGAACCCGCGCTTCTTTGGCCAGCAGTGGGTACTCCGGCAGCACCCGGTGAATCAGGCTGCCTTCCAGCAAGCGCGACGGGCGAAACGGCCGCACGGCCACAGTCGGAGCAGCTGGCAGCACTGGCCTGGGCCCGCTGACCACCCAAGGAAAACTCGTGGTAGGGCCGGCGGACAATCCGGGTACATCCGGGCCGGGGCCCAAGCCGCTCGGGAACTGTGGCGCCGCAGCATCGTCCCCCGGCGCGATCTTATGTGGAATTTGCCCCGGCTGCACGAATGGGACACTCGCGGCGTTGACCGGGCCGGCCGTAGTCCCTCCACTCTGCTGCGTTACTACGGATACCGGCTCAAGATGACCCAGGAAGACCGGCGTGGAGACAGTTTGCGCCGCCGGCACGATTACCGCCTTCCACAGCGGCAGGATCAGCAGTGTGCCGATCACCACCGTCTGCAGTCCAAACGAAGTCAAGGTGGTCCAGCTACGGCGCGAGCGCTGGGCCCAGGAAACATCCAGCAGGCTGTCGGCAAACATGGCGTCCTCCAATCTGAACTCCCTCTGCTGCTATGGACACCACGAGGGCTCTTGCCGGAGGCTTCAGCGTAAAGAAAAAAGGCCGCGCGATTGCGCGGCCGGTGGGAACTTTTTCGACACCAGTGGTGTCGCTTTCGACTACTTCGGCGGCTCGGTTGGCTTTGTGGCAGGCGGTTTCGCAGTCGTACCCGTGCCCGTCGCCGGCTTGGCAGTCGATGGCTTGGGAGCTGCTGTTCCGCTCGACGCGGCCGGGGCCGGCACGCCCGATTGCACGTTGTACAGGTCGATCACCGGCTTGGTGATGTCCACCGCGTCCTGATTCCACCACAAAATCGGACTCTGCGGCCAGGGTTTCGACGTATCGACAATGAGCCCGAAGCCATTATCCTGCGCGTACTTCACGACAATCGGCGCCATCTTCTTCAGAACCCGGCTGGCGATCTCCTGCTGCTGGTTGCCGACTTCCTCCTGGAAATCCTGGTAGGCGCGATCGAACGTCTTCTGCTTGCTTTCGATCTGCCCTTTGAGATCATTCAGGGCGTCCGGGTTGAGCTTGTCTTGCTGCGTGTTCAGCTGCTTCTTTAGAGCCTCGAGTTCGTCGTTCTGGGCCTGTAGGTCCTTCTGCTTGGGCTCCAACTTCTTTTGCAGAACATCCATGTCGCGGTGGCCCTCATTGCTCAGGAAGATGGCGTCCTGGATGCTGATGGTCCCCACTTTGAGAGCGGGACCTGTGCTGGTCGCGGCCGGGGTTGTAGTCGCAGCCGCTGGGGCCGGCGCAGAACTGGCCAGCGCGGCGGGTGAGCCGGCGGAAGAGGTGGAACTGGTTTGGGCCAGTGCGGTAATCGTCAACAAAACCGCAGCAGCCAGCGTTAGTCGCAGAAGCTTGCTTGTCATGGGATTGCTTGCACTCCTTGGGACAGCTCTCGTCGGAACAAGGTTCCGGGAATGAACGTTCCTTATCACTTTCAGATTTTCTTCTTCAGTCAACGCTGGGCCGCACTGAATGAGGTCTCCGCCGAGGGAAATGGCCGCCGTCGGAAAGGGCGCACTAGATTGCCAGCGTTGCACGCCGCGCTTGCCGGCGTGCCGTCCACTCCTCTGGTGCTTCTGGATGACATGGACCACCAGCATTATAGAGACCTGCCGCAAGCGCCGTCAAACCTGCTCAGAATGTCGTCGCCACCGTGAAGCGGAATGTCTTGCGTGGTTCCCGCAGCAGGAAACTCGGCGAGTAAGTGTTCACCGCCAGGCGATAGGTGTAGTCGCCCGCCGCTCCCGGAGGGAACATGCCCCGTGTGACCGGAATCGGCGGCGTCGCCGGGTTATCCAACCGCAGGAAGTTATACGCCCAGTAAATCCGGAAGGGCGCATTGATCACGGGCAGGAACATCTGCAGTTCCAGTCCGGTGTCAGCGCGCGGTCGCCAGTTCGTCGTGCCCAGGACTTGCAGGTCATTGGAGGGCACCGGATTCAACCGCGCCCCGCCCACGCAGTTGTATCCCGCGTCCAGTTCCGGACACCCGAAATACGTGCTGATCACCTGTTGATACTGCGCGCTCGCAATCTCCAGTTGCGAACGCCTCACGATGGGATCGATCCCGCTGTCCACGAAGGGCACGATCGCCACTTGGCTTACGATGTAGAACCTGTACTCGAAGTTCGTGAATACGCTGAGGTCTCCGCCCGGAAATACGATCTGGTCCACGGGAATCGGTACAGTCCAGTTCCCCTGCCGCGGGTTGGAGGGGTTCTTGAGCACGGGTGTCCCGTCAGGATTCGTCAGCGTGATAGCGTTCGAGCTGGGCAGAAAAGCTACCGGCGATATGGACCGAATATCGAATCCGCGCAAATCATAATCGCCGCCCATGTAGAAGCGCTGGAACGGGGGAGCGACCAGCCCTCCGAAACCGCTGATATAGGAACCCTGTACGTTGTAGCCGAAGGCGTTGCGCCCGTGCTGCATCGGGATGAATTTCTTGTACTGTACGATGGGACGGATCGATCGAACTGTGCCCCCGATCCCCGCCATCTCGGCCCCCAGGGTCATCTGATGTCCCTTGTGCGGGGCAAGCGGGTAGTCAATCGTGCTGGACGAGAAATTGGGGAAAATCTTGCTGGTTATGATGCCATTCACCGCGTTGGGCCCGGAAATGCCGCGGAACTGGATGAAATCGAACAGCGTCTTGGAGGCAGTGCTCAGCGGCAGCAGCGTCGAGCGGTCCAGCGAGTAGGTGATTCCCAGCCGCTTGAAGGAACGGCGCAGCGGATAGCTCGCCGAAGTGGTAAAGCCAACGCTTGACTGGGAGTAATTTTGCAGGTTCTGCAGCACGGAGTTCGGCAGATTGAGAGTCTGACCGCTGAAGATAGAAAGCTGGCGGGCCTGGTCGTACTTAATCCTGTTTCCGAAAACGGTAAACCCAAACTGCAGCGGGCGGTCGAACATGTACGGCTGCGTGTAGCCGAACATCACGGTACGCGCCAGGTTCCCCAGACTGACCTGGACTGACAGGGTCTCGCCGCGCCCCAGGAAGTTATTGGTCGAGTAATTCAATCCGATGAAGGCGCCTTCCAGCCCGCTGACGCCCCCGTTCAGTCCGATGCTGTTCTTGCCTTTTTCCTTGACGTGCAGGGTCAGATCGACCAGCCCGTTCTTTTCATCCAGCTTCTTGTCCGTCACGTTGGGATCGTCGGGCTTGAGCTGCTCGAAGTAGGAAAGTTGATTCAGGCGCTGCAGGCTGATCTCCCACAGGTGGGAGTCGTAGATTCCACCTTCCTCCAAGAGCAGTTCGCGGCGAATCACCTTGTCGCGCGTGGTGGTGTTGCCCACAAACTCGATGCGGCGCACGTTGAATTGCTTGCCTTCGTCAATGTCAAACTCCACGTTGACCAGTTTCTTGTCCTCGTCAAACGTGGTCTCGGGAACGGCTGTGTAGTTGATATAGCCGACCGTGCCGTAGGCCTTGCGCAGGTTCTCCAGACCCTTGGCGATCTTCTCGCGGCTGAAGATGTCTCCATCTTTCAGGGGAATCTGGGCACGCAGAGCCGTCGTATTGGTAATGGCCTTGTTGCCCTTGAAAGTAATTTTGCCCAGCCTGTACTTGTCGCCTTCCTCAATCGGAATCGTAATATCCACGGCCTTGCCCGCTCCCTTTTGCAGCAGCGGGATGTGAAACCCTTTGTGGCCGGTGTCGCGTATTTGCGTCTTGGCTTCGCCCGCTACTACCTTGAAATAGCCGCGGTTCTGATATTCCGCGCGCACGCGCTCGGTGTCCTCTTCCAGCTTGGTCGCGTCGTAAGTTTTGGCGAAGAGGTTCTCGAGGAAAATGGAGTGCGGAACCCCGACCGGTTTCAGGTTCTTCATGGCCGCCCGCAGAATCCGTTTCTTGATGTTCTTGTTGCCGTCAAAAGTGATTTTGCCGACCTTGACCTTCGGCCCTTCCTTCACTGCGAAGGTGATGCCCACCGCGGCGGGCGGAATTTGCCGCACTTCCGTGCGAATCGTGGCGAACTGCCGGCCGTGCTCCGAGAGCAGATTCTTGATGGCCACTTCCGCCTTCTTGATCCGCGTCGGATCATACTGGCTCTCCACTACCAGCCCAATCTTTTCCTGCTTGAAGCGGTCCAGCACGTCGCTGGTCGAAACCGAATTCAGACCGGTATAGAGGATTTCGCGGATGGTCGGCTTCTCCTTGACCTGAACGATGATCCGCCAGCCCTTGGGCGTCTGCTCGCGAAAGAACTTGATGTCTTCGAAGTACCCGGTATTCCACAGGGAGTTGAAATCCCGCTCCAGCGCGGCCGGGTCGTAGATGTCCCCCGGCTTCGTGAAAATGTGGGCCTTAATCGTGTCGGCGGGAATGCGGCGGTTTTTCTGGACGATGATCTCCGAGATCACGTCGCTTTGCCCCCAACTCAGGCCAACTCCCGCCAGCAGCACGAGCGTGGCCAGCACGGCCCCGAACCTGCCGCCGGCTTTCCACCAACAGCTCCAAGCCCGTCGAAACAAAGGAGATGACATCGGCCTGGCGGTGCGGGCGCTGGCTTGCCTCGACATAACAAGATTCTGCCGATGAAAGCGAGAAGGAATCGCTAAGACCTCAGCCTCTGGGATGCAAGAAAACTGTCATTATACGGTAGTCCGGCAGAAAGCGTCCAAGACGCGGCTCCTGCGAGGATTCTTGGAATTGCGCGTCTCTGCTTCGCCAGCCCTGGTGTCCGGCCGTTCTGTTCCCGAGTAACAGAAGCCTTTACTGGTCACTGACCACTGGCCCCTTGGTCAGTGATCTTCGGCTTGGCCAACTCCACCTCCACCAAGACGGAATAAAACGTCGCCGAGTTGCCTAAGTCGGTAAGTTTTTCTGAGGTCAAGGCGTTGATGCTCTGGAAGCCCGGGGTCATCTTGGCCCAGTTCAGTCGCGCCGAGACGACTCCCGGCTGCACCGCTCCGTTCACCCGGGCCAGCAGCAGAATTTCTCCTCGGCGATTAAACACTCGCACCCGGTCGCCATCCGCGATGCCACGCTCCCGCGCGTCTCCCGCGCTGATCTCCAGCAAACCCGATTCTTCCATCTCCTGCAACGAGGGCAGGTTGGAAAATGTGGAATTTAGGAAATTGTCGGCCTTGCGCGCCAGCAGCTCTAGCGGAAAGCCATCTCCGTTCTTTCCGTGGCGAGATTCAGACGGGGGTTTGAACTCCGCCACAGGATCAAGCCCCAGCGACTTCAGCGCTTCGCTGTACAGTTCTGCTTTGCCGGACGCCGTCCGGAAATTGCCCTGAGCAAAAGGAAGAAAAGCCTCCGCTTGTGTGGCGAGAGCGCCCACGCCCGCGTCGGAGCTCAGCTCCGCTCCGGCCGCCGGAAGCCCGGAGCCCGAAGCCCTGAAGTTGAGCCTTACCGGCCCTTGTTCTAGCCTCTCGCGAGTCATGCCCTCCAGCCACGGATTATCCGAATCCAGCGCCAGCTCAATCATCTCGCCGACGGTCTGGCCGAAGCATTCTTCTCGAAATCCCATGCGCTCCGCCAGCGCACGGAAAACCTCCAGGTTGGGGCGGCATTCGCCCAGTGGTGCGATCGCCTGATTCGATACCTGCAGATAATAGTGCCCGTATGCCTTTTGCAAATCCTTCTGCTCGAAAAAAGTCGTTGCCGGTAGCACGATGTCAGCATAGTCCGTGGTATCGGTGAAAAACTGCTCGTGCACCACGGTAAACAGATCCGGCCGGAACAGGCCGCGCACGACTTCGTTATGTTCCGGGCACACCGCTGCAGGATTCGAGTTGTACACGAACAGCACCTTGATGGGCGGATCGTTCAGCGTGTTCAGCACTCGGCCTAACTGCACCATGTTGATAACGCGGGCCTCGCGTCCCAGAGCCGTATGCATCAGATCCTTGCGCTTGAGGGGCTCGGTGTTCAGACCGAATCCGTCGCTCGTCGAGAGCTGCAACCCGCCGCCCACTTCTTTCCACGATCCCGTGATGCAGGGCAGCATCGTGATCGCCCGCGTCGCCATACCGCCCTGCTCCGAGCGCTGCACCCCGTAGTTCAGCCGGATCACCGCCGGCCGTGTGTTCACGTACTCGCGGGCCAGCCGGCCAATGTCCACCGCGGTGATTCCCGTCCACTGCGCCACGCGCTCCGGCGGATACTCTTTCACTTTCTCACGTAGTTGTTCAAAGCCCACCGTATACCTGGCCACGTAGTCGGCATCGTGCAGTCCTTCGCCAATGATCACGTGCATCATGCCCAGAGCCAGGGCCGCATCCGTTCCGAGATTGATCGGAAGATGCCAGTCTGCGCACTCCGCCGTCCGCGTGCGGTAAGGATCGATCACCACCAGCTTCGCCCCATTCCTCCTCGCCTCGGTAATGAACGGCCACAAATGCACGTTGTTGCCGTGAATATTCGACGCCCAGGCGATGATGTATTTGGAGCGCCGGAACTGCTCCGGCTCGGTGCCGAGTTTCGCCCCCAGCACCGACTCCAGCCCGGCCTCTCCCGCCGACGAGCAGATGGTGCGATCCAGTTGCGAAGCGCCCAGCCGATGGAAAAATCGGCGATCCATCGAGGCGCTGTTGAGCGTGCCCAACGTTCCTCCGTAGGAATAAGGCAGGATAGCTTCGCTGCCAAACTCGGCCACGATCGCGTGAAAGCGCGCGCTGATTTCGTCTAGCGCTTCATCCCAGGAGATGCGCCGCCAGATCTGCTGGCGTGGAAACTGATTGTGCGGGACTGAATCGGAGCTTGCCCGAAGCGAAGCCGAGCGGATCCAGTCATGCGCGGCGCTGGGTACCCTATTTCTCGCGCGTTCTGTGCGCGAGAAGTGGAAATGTTCGTTGCCGGCCGCAGGCCCCTTCGGCGCAACCCTCCGCATCGGATATAGCACCCGCTCGGGCGAATACACCCGGTCAAGATATTTGGCCACTTTCGCGCACAGAAACCCGCGCGTCACCGGATGCTGAGGGTCGCCCTGAATCTTCGTGGCCTGCCCGTCCTCCACGGTGATCAGCACCCCGCAGGCGTCAGGGCAGTCATGCGGGCACACAGCACGAACAACTCTCTTCATAGGTCGGATTATACGGTCTGGAGTGCTTCCACTTCGAGAGCCGCGAAGGTAGACAATGACGGGCTTTACGATAGTGTGATTCGGTTTTGAAAGGGCGCAGCTTCAAACCGCGCCGTAAGGTGGGTCGCTCTATTTCACCTCGCGGGCTTCAGCTCGCGAGGGAAAATACACACAATTCCTAAACCGGTGTAGACGACGCAGTGGGATAGGTTCAAATTGCCTGGCCTGGGACAAACTGAAGCAGGGCGGCCCTTGGGCCGCCCCGCCGTTTCCACGTGAAGAACCGTGTCAGTTGTTATTTGTCGGTCGACGTCGGAGGCGTCGCCACCAATCCCGCGTAGAACGTGGGATTGCCGGTGGTCGGGTCCTTCAGGAACAGGCCGCGGGCCTCGATCGGAATCGCCGTGGTTTCAGCTTGCAGCTGGCTCAGCCCCGTCAGGTTGAAGAAGGCCGTTCCGTTGAACGTGTCTACCGTCACCGTTCCGCCCGTCGTGTAGCCAGCCAGCCCGTTGTTCGAGAGCGTGAAGCTGCCCTTGTTGCCGCTGTCGATCGTTACGCTGCCGACGTTGAGCAAGCCGTACACGCCCTGCCGCCGCAGCGAGATCATCGCCGGCGTAAACGTGCTGTTGGTGTAATCGCCGCCGATAAAGATGCGCTGCCCCACGATCAGGTCGCTGGGGCCGTCGAACACAAACTGCGTCAGCGCGTTGTCGAAGAAGCAGACTTCGTAATTGGTGAGAGTCGAGGGGATGTCGATGGTCTGGATCGTATCCACATCGCTGACCATGTCGGCTCCGGTCTCGCCTACCCACATCGTAATGTTCGTGCCGCCCGATCCATCCGAGGCAAGTGCCAGAATTCGTCCCGACACCCACGAATGCGAGGTGGCGATGACTTCGACGTGATCCGCCAGCAGGCTGCCGTCCGCCTGGAACGTGCCCTGCACTCCGATAATGGCCGGCGGCGTCAGATTGTTGATGTTGAACCCGCTGTTGAACAGCGTCGAGCTATTCACATACACCGTGAGTTGGCGCCCATAGGGCCCCTGGATCACGAAGGAGTCGGTGGCTGCGTTAACCGAAACCAGGCCGCCGGTCAGATCCGTCACCTGGCCGTCAGGATCGCTGGCCTTGGTCGCCTTGATGTAGATGACCGGATTCACCGCGACCGTACCGCTGTTGATAACCAAATTTCCACTTCCGTCCGTGGCCAGCGACTGCCGGATGTCCATTTCCATCTTCAACCCGGCCAGGCCGTTCGCACCCACTACCATCGCCGTTGGAAACTGCACCGTCAGCGTGTACGGATTAGCGCTGTTGGGGAATGTCCCGTTCAGCGTGCTCACCGCCGGACTCGGTGTCAACGTGACGTAGTCGATCACCGGGTTGGCCAGCACGAACGTGGCGCTCACATAAGTATCCGGCGGCACCGAATTGAAGGCCAGGGGCGAGCGCAGGCCGATCAGGCGCGCGAAATCAACGGTGGTCGGCGTCGAAAGCACTGTCGCCGTGCTGTTGTCTTGCCCGTTGAGTGTCACGGAATTCAGCGTAACGTTGAAGCCCACGACGGAGGAAAGAGGCGTGTCCTCTCCCGTCATGAACACGTTGGCGTTCTGCGACCCCCCTCCTCCACCTCCGCTTCCTGAGTTCGAAGAAGAGACGCCGCAACCCATTCCGATTGCGGTGAGCGCGACGAGCAAGGCAAACCCAAGGAACTTTTTCATGGCAGATAACTCCCAGTGTTAAAGTGTTTGTGAAGTCTCTCGGGGGAGCAGCATGCTTTGCTTCACGCTCATGGAAACACGAGAGTCGCCGGAATGTCGCGTAACCAAGGTGTCTATTACTGGTACAGCGTGGAACGGGGATTTTGGTTATTCGATTGAATCGGCAGGAGTTCCGAGCTATCTTACGCCGCCAGCACTCAGGAGTGCATGTACCTTCGGCGAGACGACCCTTTTGTCGGCAGGCTCAAGGGGAGATGGAGTCAAACGGGAAACCCTCTGCCCCGCCGTTTTGAAAGGGCCCTGCAAAACGAAAGTCAGCTTCAGCGTTTTGACAATATCCGAGGGCTGCACTACTTCAGTTCCAGCACTTCCCTTTCCTTCGCTTTGCTCATTTCTTCCATCTTCTTGATTTCGTCGTCGGTCAGCTTCTGAATCTCTTCCATCGACCGCTTCTCGTCGTCCTCGGTGATTTTCCTGTCCTTGAGCGCCTTTTTGATGGCGTCGTTGCCGTCGCGCCGGATGTTGCGCACCGCGGTGCGGTGCTCTTCGAGCACCTTGTGCAGATGTTTGACCATTTCCTGGCGCCGCTCCTGGGTAAGCGGCGGCACCGGCACGCGAATGATCTTGCCGTCGTTCATCGGATTCAGGCCCAGGTCCCCAGAGCGGATCGCCTTCTCGATCGCCCCCAGCTGCGAGGGATCAAACGGCTGGACGGTGATCATCTGCGCCTCGGGCGCGTGCACCTGCGCTACCTGATTCAGCGGCATCTGCGCGCCGTAGGCTTCAACTGTTACCCCATCGAGCATGTGCACGTTGGCGCGTCCGGTGCGCGTGGCCGCCATCGCTTTGCGAAAATCTTCGACAGCTTTTTCCATGCGCGTCTTCAATTGCGCGTAAACGTCTTTCAACCCGGCCATCGAGGCCATCGTCGCTTGAGCCATATAGTCAGCTCCGTATCAGTTCGCGATCAAAACGCTGCATTATAAACCCAAAAACAGAATGCAGAAGTTAGAAGTCAGAATGAAGAAGTGAAGTCGCACGGCCTGTGCGCCTGTCAATTCTGCATTCTCACTTCTGACTTCTGCATTCCTTACGCGCTCACCAGCGACCCGATTCTCTCCCCCAGCACCACCCGCCGGATGTTGCCGTGCTCGTTCAGGTTGAAGACGATGATGGGCAGATTGTTGTCTTTGCACAGGCTGATGGCGGTCGAGTCCATCACTTTCAGCCCTAGCTTCAGCACATCCATGTAGGAAATCTGGTTGAACTTCCTGGCACCGTCCACCTTGAGCGGATCGGCGTCATAGATGCCATCCACCCTCGTGGCTTTAAGGATGGCGTCGGCTTTGATCTCCATGGCGCGCAGCGAGGCCGCGGTGTCGGTGGAAAAATAAGGATTGCCCGTGCCGCCAGCGAAAATCACGACGCGACCCTTTTCCAAGTGCCGGATCGCGCGCCGCCGGATAAACGGCTCAGCCACTTGGTTCATTTCAATTGCCGATTGCACCCGGGTGTAAACGTCTTGCTTTTCCAGTGCATCCTGCAAGGCCAGCGAATTGATGACCGTCGCGAGCATTCCCATGTGATCGGCCGAAACACGGTCCATGTCTTTAGCCTGGTGGGCCACGCCGCGGAAAAAGTTGCCTCCGCCGACGACGATGGCGATCTGCACGCCCAGCTTGTGCACCTCGCCGATTTCGCCAGCGACTTCGTGGATGCGCGTCGAGTCCACGCCAAAGCCCTGGTCTGCCGCCAGCGCCTCGCCGGAAATCTTGAGAAGAATTCGTTTAAAGACAGGAGTGGTCATGGTCGAGGTTTCAAAGTTTCAAGGTTACAAGTTTTCAAAGTAAACGCGTGTGCAAAGTTCGTGTCTTTGCAACCTTGAAACTTTGAACCCTTGAAACATATAACTAAAAAAGGCGCCCTTTCGGGCGCCTTTAGTTTACTCGCCTTTCGGCGACGTGGGCTTCGTAATAGCGACGGTCTCGCCCGCTTCGCCCACTTTGAAGCGCGCGAAGCGCCGCACCGTGATGTTCTCGCCCAGCTTGCCGATCTTCGACGCAATTAACTGCCCAATCGACATGGTCTGGTCCTTGATGAAGGGTTGCTCCAGCAAACAGACCTCTTCATAGAATTTTTCCATCTTGCCGGCGACCATCTTCTCCGCGATATTCGCAGGCTTGCCGCTCGCAATCGCCTGCGCCAGGTAGATCTCCTTCTCGCGATCGAAGTCGGCTTTGGTCACGTCCTCCTTGCGGACGAATTTCGGATCACTGGCCGCGATGTGCATGGCGATATCGTGCACCAGTTCTTTGAAATCGTCGGTGCGCGCCACGAAATCGCTCTCGCAGTTCACCTCGACCAGCACTCCGATCTTTCCTCCGGCGTGGATGTAGCTCGCCACCGATCCTTCGCTGGTCACGCGCGCCGCCTTCTTGGCCGCGACCGAAACGCCCTTCTTGCGCAGGACCACAACCGCCTGCTCTATGTCGCCTTTGGCTTCGGTCAGAGCCGTCTTGCAATCGAGCATTGGCGCCCCGGTCTTTTCTCGGAGCTCCTTCACCTGCGCCGCGGAAATATTCACGGTAGTAGTACTCATAAATCCTCAGGTTTCAATGTTTCAAAGTTTCAAAGACATCGAGTCAAGGCCTTACTTTGAAACTTTGAAACGTTCTAACTTTGAAACCTAGATAATTAAACCCGCGCCGGGATCTTCCAAGCAACGACCCGCGCGGGTCTGTTTTCCCTCTAGGGATGAATGCCCGGTTCTTGCTGGTAAATGACTGCTGGCTACTGGTAACTGCTCTCAAACTGTCTGGCTGGCCACAGGCGGTAAATCCGCGTCTTCGTTCGCCACCGGCTTCTTCTGCGACGCCGCACCCAGCACTTCCTCCATGCTGATGTTTTCCGACGTGTCGACGGCTCCGTCTTCCTCGTCGTGGTACTCCGGGGGCGCCGCTTCCGCTGCCTGGGCCTTATCCGTCGCGGCCTGCAGCTCGGCGACCTGCTTGTCGGTCATCAGTGAGGCGCCTTCGGCAATCGATTCCGAAATCTTCGATGTAAACAACCGGATCGCCCGTAACGCATCGTCGTTGCCCGGAATCACATAATCCACTTCGCTGGGATCGCAATTCGTATCCACCACCGCCACCACGGGAATGCCCAGCTTGCGCGCCTCGCGTACCGCGATCTGTTCTTTATTCGAGTCAATCACGAAGATCGCGTCGGGCAGCCGGCTCATGTTCTTGATGCCGGCCAAATTGGCCTGCAAATGCTTGCGCTCGCGCTCGAGCTTAATCACTTCCTTCTTCGGCAGCAACTCGTAGCGGCCATCGGTAGCCATGTCGTCGAGCTCTTTCAGCCGCTTCACCGATTTCTGCACCGTCACCCAGTTGGTGAGCAGTCCGCCCAGCCAGCGCTGGTTGATGAAGAACATACCGCACTTTTGCGCCTCTTCAGCGATCGCGTCCTGCGCCTGGCGCTTGGTCCCCACGAAGAGCACGATTTTGCCGTCGGCCGCCAGGTCCTGCACGAACTTCGACGCCTCTTTGAACATCTTCAGCGTCTTCTGCAGGTCAATAATGTAGATCCCGTTGCGCTCTCCGAAGATGTATTCCTTCATCCTGGGATTCCAGCGCTTGGTCTGATGCCCGAAGTGAACCCCCGCTTCGAGCAACTCCTTCATGGTGATGGTAGCCACGATCCTCCTTGTTTAGTCTGCATCGGGAGGCAGCCTCGATTCCGGAGTCGTGAGCAAAACGCCCAGGACTCGGGACTAACGACTCGCCCGATTACCATTCCCGTCCCCGACACCGCAAGGCACAGGAAGAATTGAACACCTAAGAACCCAATGTTTCAAAGTTTCCGAGGTTTCAAAGTAAGATCCGTCCAACTTTGAAACCTTGAAACTTTGCCACTTTGAAACCTAACGCTTCGAGAACTGGAACCGCTTCCGAGCGCCCTTTTGTCCGTACTTCTTGCGTTCTTTGCCGCGCGAATCGCGGCTGATCATGCCTTCTGACTTCAGCTTCTTGCGCAGCTCAGCATTGAACTGCATGAGGGCGCGTGCCAAACCTAGTTTCACCGCGTCGGCCTGGCCACGCACGCCGCCACCCTGCGCCGTGACCACCACGTTGAACAGCGACGCCGACTCGGTCGAGACCAGAGGCGCTTTCGCCGCCGAGCGTTGCGCCGGAGTCACGAAATACTCCTCGAACACCCGCCCGTTCACCTTGAAATCGCCGCTGCCCGGACGCAGATACACCCGTGCGATCGCCGACTTGCGCCGCCCCGTTCCGTAATATTGAACCAACTCTGGCATATATAGCTCTTAGCTCCTGGCTTCTCGCCAAATTAAAACCAAGCAAAACTTTGTCATCCTGAGCGCAGCCGCTTTTCAGGCGGAGCGAAGGATCTCGGACTTATCGAAACCGTCGCTAGGCACGTACTTCCAGCTTCAACTCCGCCGGCTTCTGCGCCTGGTGCGGATGCTTGTCGCCCTGATACACATTCAGCTTCGACAGCATGTGCGCCGCCAGCTTGTTCTTGGGCAGCATGCGCCTTACTGCCGCTTCGATCACCGCCTCAGGCCTGCGCGCCAACCGTTTCTTGTACGCTTCCGTCCGCAACCCGCCCGGATATCCCGTGTAATGCTGATATTTCTTCTGCTCGGCTTTCATGCCGGTGGTCTTGATCTTCTCCGCGTTGATTACGATCACGTGATCGCCGGTGTCGAGAAACGGCGTATACCGCGGATTCTCCTTACCCATCAGGATGCGCGCTACCTGCGAAGCCAGACGCCCGAGCGTTTGCCCCTTGGCATCCACGACGTACCACTTGCGCACAATTTCCCCCTGCTTGGGGAAATAGGTTGACATCGGAACTCTCCCAGATTGAAAAAGGCTGCTAAAAGAAAACCGCTCGTTGAATCCCCAGCGGGGACGCCGGGACCATCAGGCGGGCAACCACACTACCACCAAAGTCTTTAATCTACCGGAGCCTATGAGCGATTGTCAACGCTAGGTTACCGTCGGTTGTGCCTGAAATCAGACAGTATTCTACCGTCGTCAGGCTGTAACATCCCAAGCTGCGGAGGGACAGCCGCCATGGCTGTCCCTTCGAGCACAGATCACGCTTCAGACTCGGCTTGCGACCGAGAACGCCGAGACACAGTCTATCCTCCATACTCCTTCACGGCCTTGGCAATACCCGGCGCTGCAGCGGCCAGATCCTGCGAATTCATGACCGGCCGGAACGAAAGCTTGGCGTTGAACGCTAGAAACCACGGCTCCGCGATGGCCGGAATCTGCGACGTATCCTTCATGTCGAACACGATGGATCCAGACCGGTTGCCGTCGTCGTCGGCAAAGAAATAGGCCGCTTCCGGTTTCATCTCGGCGAGAATTTGCTGCACCGTAGCGCCCAGAGTTCCCGCCTTAGCGGCGGCGTTTCCGGCTTCTGCTGGAATCGAAACTCTCAGCAACATCCGCATACGCTTTCCTCCCTGTAGTGTAAAATGCGCCACGGATTATATAGGAAGAGCCAATAGCGCCCGCAAGACCGCCAAGTGGGCTTGCAAAATCACTCCAGGAAATGAAACGTATAAGCCTTCCCGGTCGAGCCTGAGGCCGTCGAGTTGGTCAATCCCGGAGCCAGAAACCCATATTCCCCTCCCGAGGCCAGCTTGTCGGGCAGAGTCACCATGTACACGTGCTTGCCAACCTTGGTTTGTTGAAACACTACGGTATCTTTGCTGGCCCCGCCGGAAGCGTGAAACACGCCGCCGGTTTTGGTGCGGAATTCGCGGTTGTCGCTATTGACGTGCATGTGCACAAGCTGATAATCGGTCGCCTCCACGCCCTCAGCCGTCTTGATCAGGATCTCCAACGGGGTTCTCAGCTGGGTCGCGCTCTCTTTGCCGTTTAGATGTCCGTTCACATCCCCTTTGACGATGCCCTGGGACGCGATGGATTTCAGCACTCCTCCCGTCTTCCAGTTCACTGCTTCGGACGGAATGGGGGTCCAGACGTCCTTCAGTTTGTAATAAACGCCCATATCGAAGTCCTCATACGGGTCTGCTTTTGCAGCCGACGCGGGGGCAGCGGCCGGCGCGGCGTTCTTCGCCGCCATCGCAGCCAGCACTTTTTCCGAAACGCCGTTGCTCTTAAGACTCACCAGCGTGTCCGGCGTCAAATCATAGTGACCCGGCTGGTTTTGCACCATCGAAACAATGACGTCCTCTCCCAGCCCGGCCTTGGTCATCTTCACAACGGCAGCATTGTCCAGCGCCGTTTGGGCCATCATCAATGATCCCAGCACAAGCACACAGAACGCCAACCAGTAAATGCGCATAAGGTCCTCCGCAGTTTGCCCCGCATTCTACACCTTTTACTAGCCTTGTCCAGCGCCGCGCCATGCTGATATTGCCGCCCATTAGGCGATCTGACAAGACGTACCCTTGCCTTCCTCTTCACGCTGCTGACCCTCTCTGCCATCGCCGGCGATGACGACATCGGCCAGCCCGCACCGCGCCTCCGTGCGAAGGCCATGACTGGTGAGCAGCTCAATAAAGAGTCGGTCAAAGGCAAAGTCGTGCTGTTCGAGTTCTGGATCACCTGGTGCAACTACTGCGAACAGGAATCCGAGATGGTCGACGACATCGCCGAAGAATTCATCAGCTAGGGCCCGATCGTGCCCGCCGTCGACATTCTCGAGCCGGATCAGCGCGTCAGGAGATACCTGGCCGACCATCCGCGCTCGGTGCCGATCGTACTGACCAAAGACACCAACCTCGCCGCCATGTACAACGCGCGGAGTTATCCAATCTATGTGGTGGTAGGCCGCGACGGCAACATCGCCGGAGAACAACGCGGCGCAGCGGGAGAAAGAACACTGCGGCGGATGCTTACGCGAGCTGGGCTGGCATCAGATGAATAGCCCTAGTAGGAAAACTCTGATCAAGTTCAGTTTTGTCATTCCGCGAAGTCGAAGAACCTGCTTTTGTTTCTTCTGAACCTAGCCACAGCTTCCTCGGATCGCAGGCTTCCCGGCGATTTGCGCCTCCGCGAGCTGGGGCCGGAAGCTGCCGCTATTCATACGCCAGCGCGTCAATCGGGTCGCGCTGCGCCGCCTTGACAGCGGGATACAACGCCCCCGCCAGCGCGCCGGCTATGGCAATCAACGTCGTCCGCAGCACCCACTGGCCGCTCCAGAACATTTGCTGCACTGGCCGCTCGAAAATAATGACCCGCCGCGTCGCCAGGCTGATCAGAACGCCGGCAGCGATCCCCACCGCTGCCAGCAGCATCGTTTCCCGCAGCACTACGTTCACGATGTAGAGCTTGGAAGCCCCCATCGACTTCAGGATTCCAATTTCCCGCGTGCGCTCCATCACCGCCGTGTACATGGACTGAAAAATCACCAGGAAGCCTACCACCACTGCCACGCCGATCACGATCTCTATGGCTACGTTAAAGCCGGGCAGATTGTCCGGCGTCATCATCGACAAGTATTCTTCCATCGACCTCACAGAATACTTTTCCATCCCCGGAATCTGCCCGATGGATTTCTCCACCTGCTCGACATTGGCCGGATCGTCCAGCTTGACATAGAATCCGGAGGCCTTGCCTTCAACCCCGATCAGGTCCTGCATGGCTGCCAGCGACAGAAACTTGCGCCCCCCCTTGCCGTGCGGGACGATGCCGCAGATGCGGAAGTCGTGACTTAACACCACGATCGTATCCCCGACCTTCTTGTGGTTCATCGAGGCGTAGTAATCGTCCACAATCACGTCGTTCGGGGCCTGAAATGGACGCCCGGAGAGGTAGCGGAATTTCGGAGGCAGTTGGTCGTAGCTGTCCAAATCAATTCCGTAAACGATCTCGAAGGGTTTTTGACTGAACTGCCAGATCACGGGGGCGGCGACGGTCACGTGCGGCACCCGGTGCAAAACGTCTCCTACTTTGACCGAAATCGAAGCGCTCGACATGGCGATCAGCGCTGACGATCCCGGCGGAGTGACTGTCAGGTCCCATCCGATGCCATGTTGGCTCTCCTTTGAGCCGTTCAGCAAGCCGTAAAACAGCGCCACCACCAGCAGAATCATGCTGACTTCGAGCGCGATCGCGCTCGTGGTGATGAGCGACCGGATCGGCCTGTGCACCAGATTGGCCACAACCATTTTGTTGATCATTGTGAATTCGAGACTTTCCGAAGGCGGCGGCTACTGCCGCCCGCCTGCCGGCGGTGCGGCCAGACTCGATTGCATGTGGTCCAAATGCACCACCTCCGCCCCCGCCGGCTGTTCCAGCACGAATTGATCATCGCTGAGCGGGTGATTGATCTCCACCTTCACCATAGTCAGCGTGATGTCGTACTCCTCTTGCGGCCGCAGAATTTCAATCCGCGAGGGATAACTCACGCCATCGTAATCCTTATACTCGGCGTAGCGCGCATCGGTCGCGACCTTGCCGTCCGCGTCATAGACAATCTGCCGATGCGGCTTCAGATCGATGCGGCTGAACATGATTTTGCGTGAGAGCACCGCCTCCTGCTCGCTCTTGATGCGAATCACGACCAACTCGTAGTCCTCCTGCAGGATGGGATGCCCTTTGGCATCGTGCAGGGTCTCGTAGCCGCGCTCCATCACGGCCCTTTCCGGCGGCCCGATTGGAGGAATCAGCAGGGAGTCGTAGATATTTTGCGGCCGGAGGTTTTCGAGCGGCTGATCGCTATTCTGCCGCGGCATCTGGTTGCGCCCGATTACAAACCGGTTCTTCGGCGGAATCCACAGCTTGAACTGCTCCCCATCGGTGACCATGTCGAACGCCGTCGTGCGCACGTAGGGCAACAATCCAATGAAGTGCAGCGAGGCCGGCTGCCGCGCCAGAACGTAACCGCGGATTTCCGTGTAATCGGTGTACTGCCCCTTTTTCGCTCCGCCCGTCGAGGTGGCAATATTCACCGTCGCTTTCAGCGACTGGATGGTCTCCGCTTGTTGCCGGAGGCTGTCAATTAACCCCTGCTGCGAAGACTCCTTGAGCTTAGCCTTCGAGTACCGCTCCTCGACCGGGCGTGTACGGAACAGGCAGCCCGTCATTGGCACAGCGGCCAGCAACAGGATTGCGGCGCGGAAGGGCGCTCTACGTCTCATGAATGATGAACAAACCCCGTAAAACATTTGAGTATACCGCGTCTGAAAGGTTGCAGGACAAGGGATGGGACGCTTTCGCGAGTGTCCTGGGTTGCATCCACGAAATGGTGTTGCTGAAAAACTCGCTTTTGGGTGGTGCTGCGCTTTCAGCGCTGCGAGGGAGTTTGTCTTTTCCCCGTGAGGGCTTTAGCCCCTGAGGTTCCCAGCGCGAGTTTTTCGGCAAACTGCATAGCCGCTCGCTGCCGTTGCACCAAAGCCCCCCTACTATTGGCAGGTCACAGCCGATTCCCGCATCATCTAGACTATATCTATCGTGCGCAAGATCTTGTGGCTGATTCTGCTGGGGGTCGTCATCGCCGCAGGCTGGTTCGCGTGGGCGGTGCTTACGCCCGTCGAACCCTCCGGCCAGACCTTCGTGATGCTCCGCCCCGGCTACGCCACTCGCCGCATCGCCGCTGAACTCAAAAGCGCCGGGGTCATCCGCAGCGAACAAGCGTTTGTCCTCTGGCACTATGTTCACCGCAAGCGCCCGCTGAAGGCCGGGGAATATCTTTTCGACAAACCGGCCAGCATCATCGACATCCAGAAACGCCTGCGCCACGGCGACGTCTACTACCACACCGTGGTCGTGCCCGAAGGCTACACCATGTTCGACATCGCCCGCGCCATCGAAGCCGCAGGACTCGGCTCGGCGGCGGATTTTCTGAATGTGGCGCAGAACGACACCGAATTGGTGTCCGACATCGCCCCTAACGCGCGCTCCCTTGAGGGTTACCTTTTCCCCGAGACGTACGAATTCACTCGCATGATGACGATGCAAGATATGGCGTTTGCCATGGTCTGCCAGTTCCGAAAGGTGGCACGGCAGGCTGGATTGATCGTTCCGGGCACGGGTGAGTCAGCGGACGCCGAACCACATGTGCCGGCAGGCTCGGGAGTGATTTGCGCCGGTGTCTGGAGCACGCGTTTCGATGTCAACAGCAGCGGGGCCGTGCAGGGCGATCTGAAGGAACTCGAGCGCACGGTCACCATGGCCTCGATTGTCGAAAAAGAAACCGCCATCCCCGCCGAGCGGCCACTCGTGGCCAGCGTTTACTACAACCGGCTGAACAAGCGCATTGCCCTCGACGCCGACCCCAGCATCATCTACGCGGAACTCCTTTCCGGGACCTATCAGGGCGCGCTCCATCACGCGGACATGCAGTTGCGTTCCCCCTATAACACCTACCGCAACACCGGACTCCCGCCCGGGCCAATCTGCAATCCCGGACGCAGTTCCCTCGAAGCCGCCGTGCATCCGGCCCAGAGCAACTTCTACTACTTCGTCGCCGACGCCCAGGGCCATCACCGCTTCGCCCGCACGCTCGAAGATCACAACAAGAACGTCGCCGCGTACCGGAAGGCGGTAAGAGGAAAATGAGACGGCTTCCGGCTCTCGGCTACCGGCCTTCGGCTTCGGGCCTGTTCCCTTCGACAGGCTCAGGGCAGGCTTTTGCGCGAGAAGTGGGGAATTTCGCAATAGTGTCACAGCAGATCAAAGCTGACCACAACCGAAGCCTTGACCGTCAGCTCTCCCGGAGCGGTTGATGGGGCACGCGATCTCGTTTCATTCATAAAGGCGTTCGCGGCTCCCGCGAGCGGTCCATAATATCCCTCGGTCTGCTGCACCTCTTCGATAGAGTGAGTCTTGCCGATTTCATTCCCCAACGCTTTAGCCAGCGCCTCGGCGTTCTCGAGTGCGGCCTTGCCGGCTGCGTCGCGTGCCTCGTCTTTATATTTCCTCAGATCACTCGACTGGTATTCGATTCCCCCGATCTGATTGGCGCCGGCAGAGATTATCGCGTCCATCACGCCATCCAGCTTGGAAAGATCGCGCACGGTTACGGACAAGGATTGCCCCGCGGTAAAGTTGGTAATGCGCAAGCCTTTTCGATAGTCGATCATCGGCTGTAAGTATAGGTATGCCGTTTGAATGTCCTTGTCCTCGATATTCAACGCTTTCAGGGCTCCTAGGATCTTCCTCGATGTGTATGCCACTGCGGCTTTTGCCTCTTTCGCCGTGGCACTCTGCCGCTCGACACCCAGCTCGATGACTGCCCGATCTGGCGTGACCTTTACCTCAGCGGTCCCGGTTGTCTTAACCGTTCTTAGATTCGTGCAGGCTTCCTGTCCCTGTGTAATAAGAGCGGAAAAGCATAAAACCACCAACGCGACGGCCGTTTTCATCGTTCTCCTCCAACGGTGCTCATTATAGAGAACGAGGTTCACAGTCCACCTTGCGAACCGGACCAGCGTCAGCTTTGCTCACGTCCCAACCTTCCCTTCGCATCCGGAATTCCTGACAACCGATACGCCCACCCGCAAATCGCATCCCGCCATACGACGGCCTGTCCAGCCTGGTATTCGAAGCGCGCCAGAATATCCTGGTAACGCTCGTCATCCACATGTCCCTTGAGCGTCTTCCACTGCGTCACAAATTCCGCCGCGCGCTCTGCGCCCTCATAGTGGGAATCGTAAATATGCTGAATCACCGTCTTCCCTGAATGCAGCACATATGTGTAGGGTACATGGTGGAAAAACAAGAGAAGCTCATCCGGGCAGCTCGCCAGCGATTCGTAAAGTTTCTGGACCGTCAGTGGATATTGCCCGATGAACCCCGTTCCGGTCGCCACGGTGCGATCCATGCCGATACCCTGATGGTCGGCACGGTGCCACTGTCCCCATCCGTTTTCCTCCGACGATTCCGGCCCCGGGTCATAGTGGTTGCCCAGAATATTCGTCAGCGTGCCCACGCCCAGCGGGCCGGTGTAGCTCTCATACACATGCCACGAGTCAAGCTGCATGCGGGTTATGGTCTGAACCACTAATGGATCGCTGCCGAGCGTGAGACGCGTCCACTCGTAAACAATTTTCTCGGCGCTGAGATTCGGATCCCACGCCAGCCGTCCGAATCCGTAGAGATTGGCCATGGCCAGCGGACTGCCGAGCCAATTCGCATCCATGCCCACGTTGGCCACGCCCACAAAGCCGCCCACGGGACGATGAAAAGTTCGCCCGGCAACAATATCTTTCACCGGCGTGGCACTGTCATCGATATGCACGTCGAAGTCCAGCACTTCTTTCCACATCGGCAACAGAAAGCAAAGATGCCGCTGCTGTCCCGTGTATTCCTGCGTGATCTGCAACTCGATCGCTTCGTTGGTCCGGCTCAATCCGGCAAAGAGCGGCGACACCGGTTCCCGCACCTGAAAATCAATCGGCCCGTTCTTGATCTGAATGATGGCGTTGTCGTCGAAGGCGCCATCGAGTGGGTGAAAATTCTCGTAAGCGGCTTTGGCACGATCGTTCTTCGGATTTCGCCAATCCAGATGGTGGTTGTACACGAAGGCGCGATAGAACACGACTCCACCGTGCGGCTTGAGCGCGCGCGCCAGCATGTTGGCCGCATCGGCATGGGTCCGCCCGTAGGCCGAAGGCCCAAGCCTTCCCTCGGAGTCGGCCTTGACCACGAAGCCGCCAAAATCCGGGATCAGGCGGTAAATCTCGTCCACCTTCTTGCGCCACCACTCCGCCACGCGCGGATCGAGTGGATCGAACGCGTCCAGATCGCCCAACGCTTTGGGACTGCTCAGATCAACCGACATGGCAAGCTGCACGCCCCATGGCCGAAACGCGTCGGCGATGCGGCTCACTTGCGCCAGGACGCTGTCATCGAGCATGTGCGGACTGGCATTTACATTGTTGATCGCGCAGCCGTTGATCCCAACCGAGGCCAGCAGCCGCGCATACTGGCTGGCGCGCGTCAAATCCTCGCGCACCCGGCCGTCAGCGAAGAAGATCGAAGGCCCGCCATACCCGCGCTCGATTCTTCCGTCGAGATTGTCCCACTGATCCACCCAGCGGATCGGCGCGTATGGCTGTTGCACTTCATCGAGAACCGTAACGCTCTCTCCTCGCTCAATCTTGCTCAACAAGCTGAATACGCCATACAGCACGCCGCGGTCAGTCGTGGCAGCGATGACCAGGCAGTCGCGCCCTCGAATCCGCGTGCGTTTCAGCCAGTAGCCGTCGGATTTCAGATCGCTGGGCAGCGTCACTTCCGGGGCCAGTGCATGCAAATCCTCCAGCTTCCCTAGAACGATGGCATCCGCCGTTAGCGGGCGCGCGGCCACGCGCAGCGTTCTTCCTAACATTCGAGCCACGCCAAGAACCAGTTCATCCTGCGCGCTCTTCAGCACAACGGAGTCGCCGAGAGGCATGACCTGGCCCGGCAGATTCTCGTAGGGCTTCGCAGTCCTGGGATCTAACGCGGCATACCGCAGCCAGGCTTCGGCTCCGGTTTCTGCAGCAACTGGACACGGCAGTAGTGCCGCCCAGAATAGAACCGCCAGTAAGGCAGGCAACACGGGAACCCCGAGACCAGCCTTGTGTACCCGAGTGAATCTTGCCGACATTGGGAGAGACATTGGGTTCACTTCATCCTGCGATCCGTTAGAGCTTCGTATCAGGGCACGCATTTATGCGTGCCGTAAAGGGCATAGAATCATCGCGCCTTCAGGCGCTGCCCTTGAATCTCAGACTTCCACCACGGGCCGCTAGAGACCCGGCCATTCTACCTGCTCAGAAGCTCCGACGCCCGAAGCCCGACTCCCGGTTTTTCTCCATCCATCCCTGCAGGATCAGCACCGCCGCCATCCGGTCCACGGCTTTCCCGCGCTTCTCGATCGAAAGATCCGTTTCGCGCAGCAGGCGGTTCGCCTGGGCCGAGGTCAGCCGTTCGTCCCACAGATGGACCGGCAGGCCGAAGCGCCGGCGCAGTTCCTCAGCAAAGGCATGAATCTTCTGGGCCTGTGTCCCTTCCGCGCCGCTCAGGCGCAGCGGCAGACCGACCACAAGCTGCCTGACCTCATATTTCTGAATGAGGAGTTCCAGGCGCTCGAAGTCCTGCCGCTTGTTCTTGCGCTCAAGCGTTTCCAGCCCCTGTGCGGTGATGCCGAGTGCGTCCGATACGGCCAAGCCGATCCTGCGCGCGCCAACATCAAGCCCCAAAATTCGGCCGCCAGGGTGCGCGCCCGGGGCAACGCCTCTCCGGTCGTCTGCATCCGGTTGTGGAGGTATGGTCTTTCGCTCATCCCAATCCATCAGCCCCCGATTATATGCGGGGCTGACAAAGAGGAGTGAGGGACGCACCTTGCGTATCCTTGTCGGCACGCTCACCCGGTAAGGCGTCAGAATCGAAAGAAGCTATTTAATTTCAATCGCTTATGGACGGTCCAGACTCGTCGGACATTGCCCCGGCGGCGAACCGCCGCTTGCTTTCGACTTGGCCGGGGAGTAGCATGACATTAGAGTCAACTGATTCCCCCCAAGCCTTTCACCTGTCCTCGGCAATTATATGAGTGCAGACTTGAATTTCCACATCGGTGACAAGGTCGTATATCCCAACCACGGTGTCGGTGTGATCGAGCAGATCGGCAGCCGCACCCTGGGCGCCAAGGTCGAGAAGTTCTACCTGCTGCACATCAAGGCCAGCAGCCTCAGGGTCATGGTGCCCTGCCAGAACGTCGGCAGCGTCGGCCTGCGGAGGGTTGTGCGTAACGGAGAAGTCCAGAAGCTGTTGGATTTTCTCTCGCTTAGCCAGAACGGCCACAACGAGGACTGGAAGGACCGCTTCAAAGAAAACTCCGACCGGATGCGCACCGGATCACTTCTCGAAGTGGCCGGCGTCTTGAAGAGCCTGATTGCCCTGCATCGGGCCAAGCCACTTTCCTTCCGCGAGAAGAAGATGCTGGAGCGCGCCCGCTACCTCCTAGTCAGCGAGCTCGCCCTGGCTCGCAATTGCGAGGAGGCCAGGATCGAGGAACTCCTCACCGACACCCTCGCCAAATGTAACCTTCGTTTCCCAGAAGCGTCCGAGCTCCAGGCGTAGGCTCTCTAAGCCGCCCCTCCCGACTCTGAAGTGCTCCTGGCTCATTGCCTCGCTGCTGTTGACTTTAACGCGGGGCGAGGCTTAGCATGCCGCCGTTATGATCAGCAAACTGTTGCCATCACGCCTCCCATATCGCCATCTTTTGTTGGGGTCGTTCCTGCTCGCCAGCGCAGTCTCTGTCGTTATTGGCCAGCAGCCGGCTCCAGCACCGGCCCCGGCAGCCGCAGCGCAGCAAACCACGCCAGCGCCTAACCAAACCTCGTATACCGTTCAGGTCGACGCATCCCAGGAGTGGACCGACACCAAGATTGACCTGCGGGGCGGCGAGAAGGTGAAAATCTCCGCCGACGGCACCATCACCTACAGCAAGAAGAATAAGACTTTCGGTCCCGCCGGAATTGCCCGCGGTTTTGCCGACCTGGTGCATGAGTATGCTGTGCCCAACGGACAGCATGGAGAGATCATTGGGAGGCTGGGCGCCGACACTTCCGTGGAAGCCTTTGAAGTGGGCAACGGCATCACCTACACCGCTCCCGTCGCCGACCGGCTTTTCCTCGGCATTAACCAAAGCATGAAGGATGCCGAAGAGGCGACAGGCAGCTTCCAGGTAACAATCGAAATCTTGGAGCAGGGCTCGACCACCACGCTCGGCGGTCCGGCGGAGGCTACCATCCCGGGCATCACATCGGAATTGTTGGAATCGCTGCCCCGGCGGGTCTCCGATGAGAAGCACAATCCCGGCGACATGGTCAATATCCTGCTGATCGGAAGCGAGGATGAGGTCGTGAACGTCTTCACCAGCGCCGGATGGGTCAAGGTGGATAAAGGTGTTGGGCGCACGATTGAGGAGGGCCTTCTCGATACGATCGAAAAGAAAGATTACCTCACAATGCCCATGAGCACTCTTTACTTGTTCGACCGTGCGCAGGATTACGGTTTTGCTCACGCCGAGCCCGTGCGCGTGGTGATGTCGAGGAATCACCTGCGCGTCTGGAAATCGCCTTACCAGGTGAAGGGACGCCAGCTGTGGTGCGTGGCCGCGACGCACGACATCGGTTTCGAGCGCGACAAGCGCAACAACGGCGTCACCCACAAGATCGATCCGGCCATTGATGGCGAGCGCGAGTATGTGAACGAGACGCTGTCGGCTACCGGCCTGGTCGTCGCACGCGGCCACGTGACGCCGAAGACCCCGCTCACCACCGCCAAGACAGCCACCGGAGGAGAATTTCACTCCGATGGACGCATCCTGGTGCTCTCGCTGAAGACGGCCGAGTGAGGCCATCCTTCGCCGCGCCGGCTACTGTGGTCATGGGCGGGCCGGGGGGTATAATGTCCCAAGTCCGCCGTACTCCGGCTTGCAGTGATCCATGACTGATCATATCCGCAAGAAACTGCAGGAAGAGATCAACGCGCTCGAACATGAGCTCGTGCACGAGCTGCCCAAGGAAATCAAGAAAGCCGCCGCCCTGGGCGATCTCAGCGAAAACGCCGAATACCACATGGCCAAGCAGCGCCAGGAGTACGTCAAGGCGCGCGTCCGCCAACTGGGTAAGCGCCTCGCCGACCTCTCGCTGATCAACATGAACAACATCCCGCGGGACAAGGTCGGCCTCGGTTCAACCGTCAAGGTTTACGACAACACCAAGAATGAGGAAATGGAATACAAGCTGGTGACTAGCGAGGAATCGGACGTTGCGGCCGGAAAGATTTCGACCACTTCGCCCATCGGTCGCGCCCTGCTGCACAAGAAGGTCGGCGATACTGCAACCGTGGTCACGCCCACCGGCAAACGCGAACTGGAAATCCTGAGCCTCTCGACCATCCACGACGAGATGGAATCCGATGCCAAAGAGGCAGGCGCGTGATGGCCCCGAGCCAAGACCGACACCGAGGGCGTCATCCCCAGCGCGGAAGGACGAATCGGTGCGTCATCCCGAAGCCCCGCGCTTTCACCAGCGGGGCGTGGGATCTCGCGCGTACCACCTCTGCGCTTATGGAAACTTCGATCAACTTCAGTTCTTGTCATTCCGAGCGTAGCGAAATTGCCCGTTCCTCGGGCAATTTCGCGAAGTCGAGGAACCTGCTTTTCCTCACTGCCGGGTGCCCCATTTCTCGCGGGCTCTTTGCGCGAGAAGTGGGGATTTTCGCCACTACACCGCTGGAGCCGCGCCCATGACTCTACCCTCCTGGACCTCCGCCTTCGGCCGCGCCTGCGGCATCCTGCTCGATACCATCGTCCGCTGGCTGGCCCTGTCCCGCATCAATCCCAACGTGCTCACCTTCATGGGCCTCGTGGTCAACACCTGGGCCGCCGTTCTGTTCGGCTCGGCCAATGCCGACAACCAGAAGCGCATGTTCATCTACGCTGGCCTGGTCATCATTTTCTCGGGATTTTTCGATCTCGTGGACGGCCAGGTCGCCCGCGCCACCAATCGCGTCACCCGCTTCGGAGCCTTCTTCGATTCGGTCGTCGACCGTTACTCCGACGCTTCGCAATTTCTCGGCCTGCTGGTTTTCTACGCCCGCGGCGGACGCTTCTTCTACGTCGTGCTCTCCGCCTTCGTCATGATCAGTGCCATCATGGTCAGCTACACGCGCGCACGCGCCGAATCGCTGATCGGCTCCTGCCGCGTCGGATTCATGGAGCGCCCCGAGCGGCTCGTGCTCGTCATCCTGGGAGCCCTGTTCAACCGCATGGCGCCGGTGCTCTGGGTCATCGCCGTGCTGTCGACGGTCACTGTCATCCATCGCATGCGCTATACCTGGACCCGCACCCAGGACCCACCAGTGGCGCTGACCCCAGGGCAAGCGGCGTAGCACGTGTGGGGCGGGCGCCCCGCCCGCGTATTCGCTCGGTCCCCAAAGCCCTGTCATCCTGAGCGAAATTAGCGCTCCGCGAAGCGGAGCGCTCATGTAGTCGAAGGATCCCTATCGGCTTGTTCGACGTCCGCATAGCGAATGAGTTCTAGTGAATGTTGACAACGCCCTTGCCAGAGCTATCCTATAAGTGTTTCGCGGACTGCGTTCAGTAATACTCAAGCCCCGGCTGACTACCGGGGCTTTGCATTTCTACCCGGACTTCTTCCGCTTTTGACTCCCCGCCCCGGTAAGCCTAGAATTTTATCCGGGTTGCTGTCGCTGCGCCGCTCGTGCCAACGGAGGAGTTATGGGTGAGATGTCGCCTTTCCACTGGTTGCTGGTCATCGCCATCGCCCTGCTTCTGTTTGGCCCATCCAAATTAAGTTCGCTGGGCAAGGGCCTGGGCGAGGGCATCCGCAACTTCAAGTCGGCCTTGAAAGAGGGCGAAGAAAAGAAAGACGAAAAGGCCGAGGAGAAGAAATCCTAACGAGTCCCGGAATTCAGCATTCGCCACACTAGCGCCACCGGCAGTCCCACCACATTGCTGTAATCGCCTTCGATGCGCGGAATCCACCGTGATGCGATTCCCTGAATCGCATAGGCTCCCGCCTTATCCATCGGCTCGCCGCTGGCGATGTACGCCTGAATCTCTTCGTCCGACAACTCGCACATCGTGACCAGGGTGGTCTCGTATCGTGACCTGATTTGGGGTGCCCCGGGTCTCGCCGCTTCTGCGAGACCTGGGAATTGTGCCACTTCCTCAACGGAGATTGGCAGTCGTCCGCTGGCAAGCGACGTCACCACACAGACTCCCGTGATCACTTCATGCACGCGTCCAGAAAGCCGCCGCAACATGCGGGCCGCATCTTCACGATCACTCGGCTTGCCGAGGATGGTCCCATCCACCACAACCACGGTGTCCGCGCCCAGCACCGTATCCTGCGGACGCGTCTGCCAAACGGCGAGCGCCTTTTCGCGCGCCAGCCGCGCTGCACAGTCACGCGGAGATTCGCCCGCAAGCGGAGTTTCGTCCACATCCGCCGACTGCACGGTAAAAGAGATCCCCGCGTTGCGCAGAAGCTCCTGACGGCGCGGCGAGGCGGAAGCGAGCACGAGCATTAGACTTTGATTCTAATGGCAACTGGCCGCTGACAGCTGAATTGAACGTCAGAACCACGTGCCCGCGCGATATCTGCGATACTCGTCCCCGAACTTGGCTTCGAGCACCCGCGCTTCTTTTCTTGCCCGCCAAATCTGCAGCGGGATGATGATCACAAAAATCAGCAGCCATACTGGCCGCCCCAGCGCAAGAATCAGCCCGGCAATGACGCACGACCCGAACACATAGATGGGATTGCGAATCTTGGAATACAAACCGCGCGTAACCAACTGTTTTGCTTGCGCCGAAACGGTTAGCGACGAGCCGAGTTGGAAGCGCGCAATCGTCCACAGTACGAAGCCCGCGACGAGCAAGCAGATCCCTGCAATCGGCATCGCGGTCCACGCCGGCGGAGCGTGCTTCCAGATCAGAAACGAAACTGCTGCTCCGACAACGAGGGTCAAGAGAATGTTAGGGGCGATCATTCAGGAGCTCCGGCAAGAGAGGGTAAATCAGGAAGGAATCCGTGGCAAGGCTCGGCCAGAAAAACCAAAAGGCCTCGAGTTTCGAGGCCTCCAAAAACCGTGGTCTGAAAAACAGCACCCCGCGACAAGATCAGTATCCTCTTGCCATTAGGGAGAGTCAAGTTACTTTTGTCGGGAGCGTATCCTCGCATTTCACTCCCACAAAACCAACGCTCCACAGAACCGAAGCGTGGACCCGACGGGATTCGAACTTGAGGCGCTTAGCGGGCGTGAGCGAAGCGGGAGCCCGCTGCCGAAATCCTGAGCGAAGCCGAAGGACCGACCCCGCCTGCTAGAATTCCGAGGTAACGATGTACGAGCTGTCCCAAGCCGTCCCAGATGTCCAGGTCCTTCTCGCTATGGAACCTGAGGAGTTAGGCGCGAAGATCCTGTTCCTGCTTCGGAAGCGGAGCGGGCGTCCTTAGCAACCCTTTATCTTCTCGAACCTAATTGCCGAACTCTGGCGACAAGACTATGTCCCCAGGACCACCGGGCAGCGTCCACCATACCCTCAAAACATGCGGAACGATATCGATCTCGCGTTAGCGGAGGCATGGGCTTGGCTTGTAGGGCAAGGCCTGCTTGTACCGGCCCCTGGGGTTGGGGGCTCGGATGGGCGTGTGCTGAGCCGTCGGGCTCGTCGTTTCGAGGACGAGACCGAATTTGCCCGTTACTCTGTTGCCCGAATGCTCCCGAAGGAATCCTTACATCCACGAATCTCCGACAAAGCGTGGTCGGCCTTCATGCGCGGCGAATTCGATGTCGCTGTCTTTCAAGCTATGAAAGCAGTCGAGGTGTGGACACGGGAAGCGGCAGGTCTGACCAACGACCTATTCGGAACGAGGCTAATGCGGAAAGCCTTCGACCCAAACGATGGTCCGCTGGCCGACAAGGAGGCAGAGGAAAGCGAACGGGAGGCGCGCTCCACCCTCTTTGCTGGCGCAATCGGCTCTTACAAAAATCCCCACTCGCATCGCGATGTTCAGTTGAGCGACCCCGCCGAGGCAGTTGAGATCGTGATGCTGGCCAACCACCTTCTCCGCATCATCGACGCAAGGGCCAAGGCGATCAGACACGAGAGCTGAGCGGTCCCGGTGGCGGCTGCTAGAATTGATACCTAAGCCGCCGCTCCCATGGACTCCGCCCACATCCGCAACTTCGCCATCATCGCGCACATCGACCACGGTAAATCTACGCTGGCAGACCGCCTGCTGGAGCTGACCGGAGCGCTGACCGCGCGCGAGATGCAGGCCCAGGTCCTCGATTCGATGGACCTGGAGCGCGAACGCGGCATCACCATCAAAGCCCACGCGGTCCGCATGATGTATACCGCGCGTGACGGCCAGACCTACCAGCTCAATCTGATCGACACGCCCGGTCATGTGGATTTTTCTTACGAAGTTTCGCGCTCGCTGGCCTCGTGCGAAGGTGCTCTGCTGGTCGTGGACGCCTCACAGGGCGTGGAGGCGCAAACGCTCGCCAATTCCTATCTCGCCATTAATCATGGCCTCGAAATCATTCCCGTCATCAACAAGATTGATTTGCAGAGCGCTGACATTCCGCGCACGAAAGAAATGATCGAGAGCGCCGTCGGCCTCGACGCCTCCGAGGCGGTGCTCATCAGCGCCAAAACCGGCCAAGGCGTGCCCGAGGTGCTGGAAGCGATCGTCAAGCGCGTCCCTCCGCCCAAGGGATCTCCCGAAAACCGGCTGCAGGCGCTGATTTTCGACTCCTGGTTCGACGCCTACCGCGGCGTGATCGTTCTCACCCGCGTGTTTCAGGGAACGCTGCGCAAGGGCCAGAGAATCCGCCTATGGTCGAATGGCCGCGCCTTCGACGTGGAAGCTCTCGGCGTACTCACTCCCAAGCCGGTTGATGTGGATGAACTGCATGCGGGAGAGGCCGGCTTTTTGATCGCCAACATCAAGAATGTCGCCGACACAAAAATCGGCGACACCATCACCGACGACGCCCATCCCGCCATCGAACCTCTGCCCGGCTTCGAAGAAATCAAGCCCATGGTCTTCGCCGGGCTTTACACCGTGGACGCGCACGAGCACACGCAACTGCGCGAAGCGCTGGAAAAATTGCGGCTGAACGATTCTTCGTTCTTCTTTGAGCCGGAAAGTTCCGCCGCGCTCGGATTCGGCTTCCGCTGCGGCTTTCTCGGCCTGCTGCACATGGAAATCATCCAGGAGCGGCTGGAGCGGGAGTTCAATCTCGACCTCATCACCACCGCTCCCGGCGTACGCTACAGAATCACGCTCACCGACGGCACAAAAATCGAGGTTGATAATCCCTCCCGCTGGCCCAATCCCAGCGAGATCGGCAAAGTTGAAGAGCCGGTGATTCTGGCCACCATTCTCACCGCCGAAGAATATGTTGGCGGAATTCTGAAGCTGGTCGAAGAAAAGCGCGGCAAGCAGAAGACGTTCGAATACGTCGGCTCCTCGCGCGTGATGTTGCACTATGAGTTGCCGCTCAACGAGATCGTGCTCGATTTCTACGACCGGCTGAAGTCAGTTTCGCGCGGCTACGCGTCGCTCGACTATCATCTCGCCGGCTTCTGGGAATCGCCCATGGTGAAGCTCGACATCTTAGTCGCCGGCGATCCCGTTGATGCGCTCTCGCTCATCGTGCACCGCGACTTCGCTTACGAACGCGGCCGGGCTCTGGTCTCGAAGATGAGAGAGCTGATCCCGCGGCAGATGTTCGAGGTCGCCATCCAGGCCGCGGTCGGGGCCAAAATCATTGCCCGCGAAACCGTCCCCGCCATGCGCAAGAACGTGCTCGCCAAATGCTACGGCGGCGACATCACCCGCAAGCGCAAGCTCCTCGAAAAGCAGAAGGAAGGCAAGAAGCGCATGAAGCGCATCGGGCGAGTAGACATCCCGCAGGAAGCGTTTCTAGCGGTGCTCAAAGTCGGAGAAGACAGCAACTAGCTGCATCCGGGCAACTCCGGCCCCAGTCACCCCATCTGACCACTCTGGAACTTCCGCCTGGTCGCGGGAGTCTATTCAAGCCAGCCTCTACTTGAGCCACATCAGGAGGACTGATGCACAGCCGCGCCATTCTCCGATCCGCGATCTTCTCTGTCTGCCTGACATCCGTCGGTGCTCTCGCACAACAGGTGGAATCCTTGCCAGCGGCAGCCAAACCTGTTGAGCAGTCTTTCTCGGTACGCCAATCCGCCATGAGCCTTGTCGAAGAGGCCCTCGCGGGAACAGGTTCACTCAGCCTGCCGGCAAACCGGCTCGCGATCGAATTGCGTGCGTTCCCGATCCTATGGAGCCGCAGCGAGGCGCGCGCTCGAGCCTTGGTCCAGCAGATGGCCGGGGAATTCGCGCAGGCCGCCAACCCAAACAAGCAAGACCCGGATCAGAATCCTCAATACGTGCTCAATACCCTCCGCAACCAGCGGAACGCCATTGCGCGCGGAATCGCAAACAGCGACGCCGACCTTGCTCTGCTTTTTGTCAACAGTACTCAGCCCTATCTCGACGACGATCCCGAAGACCACGCGCTCATCACAGACCTCGCAGCGCAAATTGCGCTTCACGACCCAAGGCGCGCCCTCCAACTTGCTGAACAGCAGTTGAAGGAATCAGACGACCTTCCGCAATCGATGATCAACCTGCTTGACCAAGTCCAGCGCAACGATCCAGAAGCGGGCGCGCATTTGTTCCGCGACATCGTCGATCACCTCCGACAGCAAAATCTTGCGGAGGATACAGAAAGTCTTTCCTTTGCTGCATCGCTGCTCGGCAGTCAGTTCACGCGGCAGTCGGAAGCAGGCCAGCCCGACAGCACGCTGCGCGCACTCGCGGAAGCTGTCGCAGCTGCGGCCTTGAGTTCCAACGTGATGCAGAACGAGCCGTACGTCTTGAGCGACGCCATAACTGCCCTTGATGCGCTAGTCCCTTCGAAAAGCGCGGGATTACACTCCAAGAACAGCGCTCAGACGGCTTCGAGCCAGGTTTTGTTTTGGCAGAAATTCAATGAGGCCCGTTCCAGCGGCGACGGAACCCAAACTCTCGCCCTGCTTGCACAGGCTCCCGAAGACGTTCCCCCGCGGATCCTGCAACAAGCGACTTGGGAGTTCGCCAGCAGCGGAGATCTGGAAGTAGCACGACAGCTCGCCGACAGGCTCGAACCATGGCAGAGAAACAGCGTGATGCAACAGGCGATCCGTTCTGCTGCGTTCGCTGCGGGCAGCCGCGGAGACTTCCCCAAAGCCCGCCAGTTGGCTGCTCAGATAACAGACGAAGATTCGCGCGCCACCTTGCTCAGCGACCTTGCCATTTTTGCCAATGGCATCGGCAGGTCGCGGCTGGCCGACGAGATGCTCGGCGAAGCGACTTCGCTGGTAGTGAACCGCAGTGCGGGCACATCTGCTTTTGCTGCCCAGTTGCGAGTTGCGCAGGCGTATCTCCGCGTGAAGCCCGCACAGGCCATTCCATTGCTCGATCGCTCAGCAAGCCAGATCGAGCAGGCGCTCTCCGCTGCTGCTCAGCTCGACGGCTTTCTTCCCGATCGCCACTCCTTTGAAGGTAGCGAACTGATTCTCGATCAGGGCTTCCTATATGACTCGCTTTTGGAACCCTACGCTTTGGCCACCGCTGAGCTGGCCGGTCTCGATCTGCCTGCGGCTCGCGCGCTGGCAAATCGTCTCCCCTTGCCTGAAGCCCGCTTAATGACCGAGGTCTATGTAGCCGCGGGCGTCCTGAATCAAGAAGGCCAGACGCAGGCCGCCTCGAATCCCACGGGTGGCATGCAACTTTGGTCGAATGCTGCAAAGTAATATCCAGCCCCTTGGGAGCGCCACCCTTCGGGCCTGAACCTACTCCGGCTTCTTGCTGCTATGGTCAGCAGCAGTTCTGACTCTTCGCTGGTCCCATTTCGGCCGGGTACGTGACGCCCGTCACACATAGCTTTACCTTTAAATGTGCAAATCTCAAAACAGCGGCTGCCGCGCCCGCCAGACTCCCAAGTGCATGTTAATCCTCCATGAATTGCATAACTGGTTACTAATCATGGGCTTAAGGGAACCTTGAGAGTCTTGCCGAACCGACCAGATGGTCGGAAGCATAACCGGATTCTGAAACCGGTTTTCAGTTCCACAGCCTTTTCCACAGGGCAAACGGTTAACAGTCAGCGCTTGTCTAAGCCTAATTTGCCCGCAGCGTTAGCCCGTCAGCCTTACAGTTTTCCCTGTAGGGCCGGACTCAGTCCTCAGGTTCGGGACCGACCTCGGCGATGGTTTCAAACCGGGTGCAGGGCTTGAGGAACGCCAGCTTGATCTTGCCGGTCGGGCCGCTGCGCTGTTTTGCAATAATGATCTCCGCTTTGCCTTGCAGCTCGGGATCGTCTTGTTTGTAGATTTCCTCACGGAAGATGAACATCACCACATCGGCGTCCTGCTCGATCGATCCCGACTCGCGCAGATCAGCCAGCTGCGGGCGATGATCTCCGCCGCGGCTTTCCGGCGCCCGGCTCAATTGCGAAAGTGCCACCACCGGCACACTCAGTTCCTTGGCCAGAGCTTTCAGCCCGCGGGAAATGGCAGAGACTTCCTGGGTGCGATTCTCAAAGCGCTTGCCCCCGCCTGACATCAGCTGCAGATAGTCCACAATCAGTAAATCCAGCCGTCCGCCTTCGGCCTGCTTCAGGCGCCGCGCCTTGGCGCGCATCTCGCTCAGCCCGATGCCCGGCGTGTCGTCGATGAACAGACGCGCATGCGTCAGTTGTTCCATGGCGCGCACGATCTTCTTGGAGTCATCTGCGAAGAACGTGCCTGTGCGGAACCTGTGCGAGTCGATTCTCGCGTGCGAGCAGAGCAGGCGTTGCACCAACGCTTCGCGCGACATCTCCAGCGAAAACACTCCCACGACCTGGCCGTCTTCGATGGCGGCATTCTCGGCAATATTGAGGGCGAACGCGGTCTTTCCCATGGAAGGCCGGGCCGCGATGATCACCAGATCCGCAGGCTGCAGACCGCTCGTGATTTCGTCGAGTTCGCTGTAGTGTGTGGCCAGGCCGGTGATGCGCTGCCCGCGTTGCAGCAGGGCGTCGACCGAGCCGAAGGACTCGCGAACGATCTCCGGCACCCGCTGAAAGCCGCGCCCAATGCGCTTTTCCGAAAGCTGGAAAATTGCCGCCTCGGCGTCGCCGAGCACTTCTTCAGCCGGGTCGGCCTGCTCGCTGGCTCGCGCGATGGCCGTGTTGGCGGCGGAAATCAGGCCGCGCAGCAACGCCTTGTCGCGCACAATCCTGACGTAGTGCTCGATGCTCGGCCGTTCCGGCACGCCCTCAACCAGGCTCGACACGTAAGCCACATCGCCAATGGCCTCGAGATCCTTGTGCCGGTCGAGCTCCTCGACCAGCGTGATCATGTCGATCGGCCGCGACGACTCGGCCAGCTCCACCATGCGCGCATAAATCCGCCGGTGCGAGTCCAGCGAAAAATCTTCGCTCTTGAGATGCTCCGCCGCCTGGTTGTAGGCGAAGTTGTCGAGCAGGATCGCGCCTAATATGGAGCGCTCGGCCTCCACGCTCGCCGGCAGCGTGCTCGTGATGTATTCAGAAGTGGCCAAGTTCGTTACGCCCGATGGGAACGATACGCGGCTGCCAGCCGCATCCCGGTCCCATCCAATTTCGTTCCGCTGCTGCGCGAGTCATATTAGCCTTCCCGCGCTTGTGAAATTCCTGCACACCTGCGGAAAACTTCCGCCCAATACGATTTTTTCGGAGAGCGAAGTGCATGGCGGCGTTCCTCCGGACCTTGCGCTGTTCGCGGCAGTTTTTCGCGACCTTCGCGGTAAGAAGGAATCTGACGTCGAATCCGGTATGTTTCCTCCAGTCGAAGTATCTCACGCAGGCGAAATAAAAGCGAACATTGCGCTTGGCGGAACCTGCTATCATCCATTCGCCGTCACCGGCTCAAGGAGAATGCTCATGAATCGCAAGGCAATTCTCGTCGCGCTGTTAATTCTGTTTTCATTTTCAGCCTGGGCACAGGCGGCGCCGCCCGCCCCCGGCCCGGAAGTAAAGAAACTCGACTATTTCGTCGGCAGCTGGACCGCTGAAGCCACCATCGCTCCCGGCCCCTGGGGACCGGGCGGCAAATTCAGCTCCTCCGACAAGGCGGAGTGGATGGACGGCAACTTCTTCGTCATATTCCATTCTGATTTCAAAATGCCCCCCGAGCTGGGCGGCGAAGGCAAAGAATTGTCCGTCATGGGCTACGACCCTCAGCAGAACGCGTACATCGACGAGGAGTTCAACAGTCAGGGACAGCATCTATCGTGGAAGGGAACCGTCAGCGGCGACACTTGGACCTGGACCGGCGATGCGAACTACGGCGGGCAGGACATCAAGCAGAAGATAACCATGAAAACGCTCTCGCCCACCAGCTATAGCATGAAGCTCGAAACCTCTATCGACGGCACCAACTGGATGACGTTCATGGAAGGAAAAGCCACGAAGAAGTAACGCGTCGCGGTCCGCCGGTCACTGACAAACGCAAGGAAAATGCCGATGCCTCGCAAGCCGCGAGCCGCGAGCAAGTCCGCAGACAAACTCAAATCGCACCCCGATGCCAGACCTGCGCCGGAAGTTGAGAAACTCCGCTACTTCGTAGGCAAGTGGACCACGAAAGGAACGATCCTGCCCGGACCCTGGGGCGCTGGCGGCGAATTCGGCTGGACCGAGACCACCGAGTGGATGAGAGGCCATTTCTTCGTCGTCGGCCACTGGGATTTTCATATGCCCGCCGAACTGGGCGGCGACGGCGAAGAACTTTTCGTCATGGGCTTCGATCCGAATCGCCGCGTGTACACTTTCGACGCCTTCAGCAGCCAGGGCTTGCATCAGGTCTCGCAGGGCACGTTGACCGGCGGCACCTGGCTCTGGACCAGCGAGTCCATCCAGAACGGAAAACCGGTGCGGCAGAAGATGACCATGCAGGTCCTCTCGCCTACGAGGTACAGCCTGAAGTTTGAGATTTCCTCCGACGGCGCTATGTGGATGACGTTTATGGAGGGAAAAGCGACAAAGCGATCTTAGCAAGAACTCTGATTCAATTCAGTCCTGTCATTCCGTCTCTAACGACGATGGGCGATGTCAAGCATCTCTAACGACGATGGGCGATGTCAAGCAACACTTCTCCCCCGACGCGAAAAGAAGCGCCATTTCGTTCTCGCAGAGAACCTGGTTTGCGATTC
>Ga0187781_10000086_pt1 | contig 60479 bp, 66 predicted proteins | sample 0715_SJ02_MP02_2_FD_132447 | JGI IMG/M metagenome (GOLD analysis project Ga0187781, IMG submission 132447) | Tropical peat soil microbial communities from peatlands in Department of Meta, Colombia - 0715_SJ02_MP02_20_MG | ecosystem: Environmental > Terrestrial > Soil > Wetlands > Peat | place...
CGAATCGCAAACCAGGTTCTCTGCGAGAACGAAATGGCGCTTCTTTTCGCGTCGGGGGAGAAGTGTTGCTTGACATCGCCCATCGTCGTTAGAGACGGAATGACAAAACTGACTTAATCAGGCGTTCCTCAGACTACAAGAGAGCGCAAAGGCCACCGAGACTGCAAGATACAGCGGCAGCTCACTGCGCTTCGGGTGACTTGCGCTAACTTCCTACATCCGCCATTGCCCCCGCTTCTAAAGGCCATGTTCGCCCGTTTCCGGCCCGAGCCCAAAGGGCCCTTGTTTCCCGACCTCGAAACGCTATACCCTAATGCCCTGATATAGCTATGTTCACGCCCCATCCCAACCTGGCCGATGAGGTAAACGGCAGAATCGTTCAGTCGGAGATCGAGGGCGGTGTGTTTCTGAGCGACCTTCCGCCATCGACTGTCCTTGAAATCCAGACGATGCACCACCGCTATACGGCGGTGCTGCTGGGCGGCAGCGAGGCGCTGCTTTCCGGCCATCCCGAGTTCTGCCCCAACCCAGTACATGTGGCCATCGCCGGCTCGACATGGGGAGGGTCCATGCTCAAGCTGCAATACGTTGGGCGAGGCATGCACTTGGAATTCCGCCACCCGCAATATGCCACCCCTATCGTCACCTCTCCGATCCAGGAGATTCGCGATTATCAGACTGATTTTGATCCCGCCTGTCTGAACACCGACCGCAGCATGTCCTGAGTGTAGATGCGGGCCCGTCGCACCCGCCATTGACTTACCCCTCTCTATCCCACTACCATTCCGGCCATCGCTCCTGCGGGCGTCGGCCATGCCGTTGAAGATTGAAACGCGCGAAGTGTCGCATGTGATGATCCTCGACATCCAGGGCCGCATTATCCTCGGCGGCGAACTTGGCCAACTGCGCGACGCCATCCAGGGATTGGTTAGCCAAGGCAAGAAGAAGATCATCCTCAATTTGGCCGGTGTGGATTACATTGACAGCTCGGGCGTGGGAGAACTCGTCGCCTGCTTCACCACCGTCCGAAACGCAGGCGGCGAGCTGAAACTCCTCAACCTCACGCAGAAGGTCCATGACGTGCTTCACGTCACCAAGCTTTACACTGTCTTCGACGTCCGCCAGGACGAATTCAACGCAGTCAAGTCTTTCGATTACTTCTTCGCCAGGTAAGCGCAGGTTGGGAGCGCGGGCCAAAGGTTGAGAACCACTTTCCCCACGAATCTTCCAAGATACCCGCACTTTCCCATTTCCACCGCATTCAGCAGTACTATCTTTCCTAGGGGTTGCTGAGGGGCCAAGCCGTCGGTGGGAGCTATGGAAGTCATGCACAATCGGGGGCCAGACCGTCAAGCCTCTCAGGAGAAGACCATCGAGAAAAAGGCTGCCCGAGAGATGCACTGGTGCGTGGACCGCGCTTTCCAGGGATGGACCTGCTCGCAGTGCGAGTGGAACTATCCTGTCCCCACGCTATTGAACGACCCCGAAGCAAAGAACGCCTACGACCGCCTGGCGACCGCCAAATTCCGCGACCACCAGTGCTCAGACCACCCCGCGCGCCTTGCCGTGGCCGGGCCTGAGAGTTTCACTTCCCGCATCCGAAAGATGGTCGCCCACGGCTACAAGCCCAAAGATGCTGTCGATCTGGTCGTGCAAGAGGTCGCGATCGAGTATCCCAACCAGCCTAAAATTCTCGCGCAAGCGCGAGCTGAAGGCGAAGACTTCCTGCGCCGCCTCCGCGCTGGCCTAATCTGAGAGCCGACCTACCGCCGGGGCTCGAGGCCAGGCAAAGAAGGAGCTGCGTCAGGCGATTCGCTGGAATCGAGTTCGGAAGGCCGTGGTGCGCCCCGGTCTTCCGAGGCGCGAGCTTTCTTCGGGGACAAGAATTTCTCAGTGTTCAGAAGTGGCCTGCCCAGGGAGGCGTTGTAGCTGGTCCAGGACCCGTCGAGATTGGCTTCGCGCTCGAAGTGAGAGCGCATGGCCTCCATTTTGGAGTCAAGATCGTCGAGATAGTGCAGGACGAGAGCCTCGGGAAACATGGGCAACTTGGGGGAGCCGAACTCGTACTCGCCGTGGTGGCTAATGATGAGGTGCTCGACCAGGGTCTTCAGTTCGTCGGAAAACCCGGGAACAAGCACGAGCTTGTCGTGCAGCATTTCGAGCTCGATGATCATGTGACCGAGAAGCTGGCCGCGATTCGTGTAGGAGAACGAACGGTTGTAGGTAAGCTCGTGAATCTTGCCGATATCGTGCAGGAACGCGCCGGTTAGCAGAAGGTCACGGTTAATCTGCGGGTAGTTCTTACAGATCAGATCGCAAGAACGGAACAATGAGACGACGTGATCGAGCAGGCCACCAATGTAAGCGTGATGGAGCGTCTTGGCAGCGGGGGCATCGCGGTAGGCGGCGGCAATTTCCGGGTCGGCCATGAACGCCTGCACGAGCGACTTGAGATGCGGATTTTGAAATGTCGCGACAAAATTGGCCAAGGTTTGCCAAAGCTGATCAACGTCTTTCGTCGTCTTGGGCAGGTAGTCGGCGAAATCGATCTCGGATTCGCCCAGTTTGCGCAGCTTGTGGATGGTCAGCTGGAAACGGTTTTTGTACTTGTTGATTAGGCCCTTGACCTTCAGAAAATCGTCTTGCTCGAAGGCTTCGAGGACATCATCGACGTTGTCCCACATCTTGGCTTCGATTTGACCGCTGCGGTCTCCGAGAGTGAGGGCCAGGTAGGGCTCGCCGGTTTTCTTCGGCTTGATCTGCTTAGCGACGACTACAAAGCTGGAGGTAATGACCTTGTTCTCGTGGCGGGCGCATTCGCCTATGTAGAAGTCTTTCATCGGGACGTCTGTCTGAGTATAAACGCGCCGCAGATCTTCCGCTTGAAGATCATACGGCTGAAGATCACGCGCTGGAAAGATCAGAGGATGCCGAGCTTCTTGTGCTTCTTGAGTTTCTTGGCGGTCGCTTCCTTGGCCGAGTCGGTTTCGACCGGCTTGGTCTGATTCGGGCTGGCACCGGAGTCGACGTAGCCGGGCTCGATGTCAATGTAGGCATCTTCCCGCAATTTCGTGAGGTAAGTGCGGAGAGCGGGCTGCAGCTTCTGGTAGTAAAGCGCGTCCTGAATTCTGGGCAGGACATCGCTGAAGGGGGGAACCCCAGCTTTCTGGTGCTCTTCCACCTTGAGAATGGCATAGCCCTGCTTGACGCGGATCACATCGGTGATCTCGCCAGCTTTCAGGGTGAAGGTTTTGTCTTCCAGTTCCTTGGCCAGCTTGCCGCGCTCGAAGACGCCCAGTTCGCCACCCTCGGCGGCAGAGGGACCGTCGGAGTATTTCTTGGCAATGTCTTCGAAGGCCGCGCCGCCGCGAAGCTGTTTGAGAAGATCCTTGGCCTTGGCCTCAGCTGCGGCGAGTGCGGCTTCATCGGCAGACTGGCGGGTGGTGTCGTTCGCCGCGGGCTGAGCCGCAGAGGCGGGATCCGAGGCCGTGGCGTCAGTCGCCGCCGGAGCAGGCGGGGTGACCGGCTTGGGGACAACGAGAATCTCGCTGAGGCGAATGGCCTCCGGCCGTTCCATCTCATTCTTGTGTTCGTCGTAGAATTGCTGTTCTTCCTGCTGCGTAAGGCTGAGGTGGCTGCCGACTTCCTCGCCGATCACCTTCTGCATGATGATGTCGTTGCGCATGTTCTGCTTGAAGTCTTCCCAGGAGACACCCTGCTTGACGGCCTCCTTCTCGAGATCCTCCAGCGAATCGAGTTTCATGTCCTTGCGCATTTGATCCAGGCGCTTAATGAGGTCGGTATCGCCCGTGATGTCGAGGTCTTTTCCCTTTTGAATGAGGAGCTGGTGGTCGATGAGGTCGCGGAGGATATCTTTCTCCCGATCCGCGTAGAGCTTGTCGGCATTGTTGGGATCATGCTGCCTGGCTTCGTCTTTGAGCTGGTCCTTGCTGCGCTCGAACTCCGAGGCGGTGATGATCTGATTGTTGACGCGGGCAATGATCTCTTCGACCACTTGCTGAGCCGGGGCCAAGGCAGGCAGACAGGACAGAGCAGTGAGAATCAGAAACAGTCTCTTCATAGCGTTGGTAAGGCCGCCACGCTTCATTGCTTGTTCCCCGGGCTTGCGAGCAACAGGCGGGGCTGTAGCCGATGGCATTATTTTACTCCGTTCCGGGGTGAGGCACTGCCCGGAGCAACATAGTTGGAAGCGTCTGCGCGCAGGAAAGTTGGATGGGCCGTTTCAGCTGGTCCGGACAAAAGCGAGAGCCGTGCGGTCGTCACTCAACGGAGTTGCGCCACTGAATTTGCCAACAGCGTCCAGAATCGAAACGCACAGCGTCTGGGCCTTGGCAAGGGGAGCGGCTGAAAGCAACTGCTTCACGCGATCCAAGCCGAATTCGCCGTCCGACCTGCGATGACCCTCGCACTCCACGACTCCACGGGAAACCAGCAGCAATGCAGCCCCTTTCGCCAGGCCAACGGTTGGGGCGTCGCAGGTTGCGTGCGAGAAAAGCCCCAAAGGCAGGCCGGTGGATTCGAGTTCGGTAATGCCGGTTCCGTCCCGAAGCAATCCGGGCGTATGTCCGGCATTGGTGTAGCACAGGGTGCCGAATTTCTCGTGGTAGCAGGCCACGAATGCGGGGCAGGAGTGAACCCCGCTCGAGGCTTCGATGAGATGGCGGTTGATACCCAAACAAAGCTCCGTCATCGCATCGGACTCGTTGAGGTCGGGACGGGAAAAGAGTTCCGTGCCGCAGTTGCGGAAAATCTCTTGCGCGGGAGTGAGCAGCTTGCGGTTTTCCTCGCGGCGGCCAGCCACGTCGAGGAGACCGAAAAGCACACGTTCGGGGCTGACGCGAACCGAGTCGTAGAAATCTCCGGCGACGCGGCTGCCAACGAAGCTGGCGGCGATATCGGCCCCGGCGATCTTGGGGAATACGGTCGGAACCGGCTCAACCTGCTGCACGGGCTGACGGGCGCGGGAATGGAACAAGGGACGCATGGAGGGTTTGCCCTCCGAAACTAGCACAACGACTGCGGGTCGGCAACGAGTGCGGGAAGCGGGGTGTCTTGATAGTGCGCGAGATACCTCGCTCCGCCTGAGAAACGGCTCTGCTCGGGATGACGCCTTGCCGAAGTGATGATGTGTGGGAATCTTGACTTGAGCGACCACCGGGCATGGATTCTAGAAAGATACAGGAGACCGCGGGAGAAACTCTTCAGTCGCCGTATCTGTCGGCGAGGTACTTCGCCAGTTCGTCTTGAAGCTGGCCGTAGTCGGAGTGGATGGTCGCACGCAGAGCGGCTTCGGTGGAGTTGCCCTGGCTCAGGCGCTCGAGAATACGCTGGATATCGCTCATGCCATAGGAATCATTGATGTAAGACACGGCGGCCAGAGATTCGGCATAAGCGACGTAAGCTTGAGGGCCAGAGAAGTTCATGAAACTGCCTTCCAGCGCATTCAGCGGGATATTCTGCTGCGCCTTGAAAAGCTGTGCGAGGGCGTGTCCATCGCCGCCAAGGCTTTTGGGCTCGAGGAGCTGAGCGATGCCTTCGTGCAGCCAGGGCGGGCAGCGTCCGCCGGAGAGTTGCGTGATGAAGGAGTGCGCCAGTTCATGCTTTAGAACCCGCGCCAGCTCCGGTGTCACGGAACTAAGCCCGCTGACGGGGATGCGCAACTTGCCATCGTTCATGGCGCCGGACCAGCTCGGAGCGTGAGTGACATCGAAGAAAGCCTGCTCGGTGTAGAGAGTTACAAGAATGTTGTCACGCGGCGGATTGCCCAGATCGCGGACCAGGTCGTCATAGTCGGATTCGAGAGCGGCGATCAGCTGGCTGCGAAAAGCTTCCGAAGTCTGCCTTCCTTCATAATGCACCGTGAAATGGCTGCTTTCCCCCTGGGCGAAATCAGACTCGACGTTTTCTTCGCGCTGGGCTTTGGCCAGCAACTGCCTCACCGCTGGATCGGGACGCAACTCGAGGGAGCGCTTCCAGGAAGCGACCGCATCCTTGGTGTGGTCTGAGGCGAACTGGGCATAGCCGAGCATGGTGTACGCGTCGGGTGAATTGGGAGCTGCATGCACGGCTCGCTGGGCATACGGGAGAGCCTGGCTGGCGTTGCCCGTGCGGACCAGCAGCGCGGAGTAATAAATGAGGATCGTAGAGTTGTCGGGCTGATAACGAAGGGCGGCCTCGAAATACTGCCGGGACTGCGCGATGTTGCCGTGATCGAATTCGAACTTTCCGGCAATGAAGTTGGCGGTAGCGCTCAGCTCGGCATTGCCTTTGCTCTCCAGGCTCGCGAGCACTTCGGGATCGACCTTGCCTTCCTTGACAATCTGGACGAAAACAGGCCCTTCGTTATCGAGACTGTCGGAAGGCGTGAAGGTTGGAAGGTCGGCGACCTTGGCGGCTGACGAAGCGCTGGCGGGCGCTCCGCCCGCATCGACGTGGTCAACCAGAGATTTGGGGATCGCATAGGAGTCGTCGCCTACGTCGTATTCATAATGATTACCGTTTTCGCGGACGTGGTCAGCGACAATGGTGCGGCCATTCTTGAGATGGATCGTGTCGGCCCTTGAGCTGAGGAAGGCGCACAGTAGCCAAACGAGCAGAGTGGTGACACGGAGCCGCATTCAGGCGCATTCTAGCAACAGGAGGTGGGCGCTCCTACGTGACGAAGGTACTACGAATGAGGCGGGGCTTGCGGGTTACAACGGTGCTCGCGATCGGCATTCTGTCAGTCGCTCAGGCCATTGGAGAGGGCGCAGCGGATAAACCAGCGGAAGCGTTATATCTGCAGCTCCGGCAAGTTGGGCTGGATCCCAGGCGCGTGTATCAGGTGAGAGACGCGTCGCTGGATCGGTCTGCGGTGCACATCACGCTGGCAGACGGCACCATCGCGTTTACCCAGGATGTCATGGGCCGCATCACGGGCGCGTTTTTTGAAGGCGACGGGGAAGTGCTGTTGACACCCCCCAACGACGTAGAGCGGCGCTCCATGAGCCTGTTTACGGGCATGGCCATCCTCGAAGAACGATTTGCGACTGCCTATTTTCGTTTTAATGATGACGTGGCGGATGAGCTGCGGCCGGACCTGCGGGCGACGGATAACGCGCAGGGATTTGTCGAACGCTGGGGGACGACGGCTCAAAATCTGGCCGAAACTGACGCCCTGAGAATGCTCATAACCTTCAGCAGGATGCTGCCGGTGAAGAACCACGCTTTTTCTCAGGAGCAGGATCAGGCGCAGACAACGGGGATCGAAGACCGGTTTCTGCACGCGCGGCTGCAGGGAACAAAGCTGGGCGTCTTTGACATTCTTTTTGACTCTCGGAGCAGCGAGCAAGTCGCGGTGGGGCAAGACAGAACGGCAGCAAATGGCGCTGCGTACTATGACATATGGACATCATTTTCGCCTGCAACCGCCGGAACCGCGTCCACTAAAACCTCGGGGACGGAGCGACTGGAAAACCAAAGGCCAAAGGGCGATCCGGTCTTGATCCGCCGTTTTGCGATCAAAACCGAAGTGCAGCCGCCGACTCAGGTTCGCGCTCGCTGTCGTTTGCAGTTGGAGGCGAAGGAGAGCGGGGAGCGAGCGTTGCTGTTCGAGTTATCGCGATTCCTGAAAGTTGAAAATGTCACCCTCGACGGTTCGCCGGTGGAGTTTATTCACAACCCGGCACTCGAGGGAAGCCAGCTGGCGCGCCGGGGGAATGACTCGGTGGCAGTGATTATGCCAGAACCGCTGCGGGCCGGACAGAAGATCGAGCTCGAATTCAACTACGGTGGAGAAGTTCTGGCTGAAGCTGGCAAGGGCCTGCTGTATGTGGGAGCGCGCGGAACATGGTATCCCAACCGAGGGATGGCGATGGCGGATTTCGATTTGGAATTCAGCTATCCCGAAGGTTGGACGCTGGTGGCGACGGGGAAGCCAGTTCCATCTTCGCCGGCGGAAGCGGCGAAGACGCAAGGGGTGGAAACTTCGCATTGGGTTTCAGGGCGGCCGATCCCGGTTGCGGGGTTCAACTTGGGCAAGTACAAAGTGGCGAAGACGCAGGCCGGCGACGTGGCAGTCGAAACTTACGCCACCCAGGCGGTGGAGCGGGGTTTTCCGGCTCTCAGGATTGAACAAACTGAGCCGATTTTTACTAACCGGCCACAGCCCGAGCTACATCCCGTGCCACAGATGACCGTGCCGAGCCGACCCTCACCCGCGCGGAATGAGGTGACGGTAGGGGAGGAGGCGGCCCGCGCCATTCGCTATTACGCCGAACGGTTTGGGCCGTATCCCTACAGCCGACTGGCACTGACGCAAATGCCTGGGAGTGAGAGCCAGGGCTGGCCTAGCCTGGTGTTTCTTTCTTCTTATGCCTTCCTGACTGTAGAGGAGCGGGAGCAGTTGCATCTTAGTCCGAGCCAAATTCTGCTGCAGCAGTCGCTCCCTGCGCATGAGACAGCCCACCAATGGTGGGGAGATTTGGTCGGCTGGAAAGGCTACCGCGACCAGTGGCTCTCGGAAGGGTTGGCGAACTACTGTGCGCTGATGATGCTGCAGGAAAGAAACCCCGAGGGTTTTCGGCAGATCATGGAAAAGTACCGGCAGGATCTGGTCGTGACCAACAAGGACGGGCTGGCCCCGAAGGATGCGGGTCCGGTGACTCTGGGAGTGCGATTGCTCTCGTCGCGGTTTCCTGAGGGATATGAGGCCATCAGCTACGGACGCGCCACGTGGCTGTTCCACATGCTGCGAACCATGTTGAAAGATGCGGCGTTGAAAGATACAGCCGCGGAACCCGGGCGCGAAAAAGCCGGTCGCAGCGCGGCTGACGAGCCTTTTGTTCAAGCCTTGCACCGGCTCCGGCAAAGGTATGAAGGTAGGGCCATCAGCACCCAGGAACTCCTAGACGTGTTTGCCGAAGACCTTTCTGCTTCCCTGCGTTACCAGGGCAGGAACTCCTTGGATTGGTTCCTGGATGGGTGGATTAACGGCACATCCCTGCCGAGACTGGAACTGAGAGTGGTGAAGTTCACGCCGCAGAAGACAGAGACAGTGGTGAGCGGGACGATTTTGCAGAAGGATGCGCCGGTGGACCTGGTGACGTCGGTCCCGGTCTATGCGTTCACGACCGGCAAGCAGCCGGTGCTCCTGGGCCGGGTTTTCGCCGATGGCGAAGAAACTTCGTTTCGCCTGATGGCTCCTCTGGGCATACACAAGATCGTGCTCGACCCCAACGAGACGGTATTAACCGCCCCAAAGTGAGCGACCTAAGATCGACGGGGGCGACACTGCACCGAATTGGCGTTCCATTCAGAGAGAGATTCCCGAAACGGTCGAACTGAGAATCTTGAGTCCGACGTGCCCGCCCTTCACTCTTGAAATAACTACTTCATTCCCATGTAGTTGCGGACTTTGCGGGAGCGCTCCGGTTGTGGCAGCCGAACTGCACCGAGGGCGATGCAGGTAAGAGTCGGTGGAGGACGAGCAAGATGATCCCGCAGGCGGCATTTGAAGCGCAGATTGCAGAGACCGCAATGGACGCGGCGGCCTGCTGCTGGAGCGAGGGCGAGGAGTCGGCCGGAAGGGAAACGATCCTTCTTGTGGAAGATGAGACCTTCGTGCGCGAAGTCGCGAGTGAAGTTCTGCAGTCGGCGGGATATAGGGTCTTGACCGCGAAAAATGCGGCTGAAGCCGCGCGAACCTATGACTCGCAGAGCGGCGAAGTGGATCTTTTATTGACCGATGTGGTTTTGCCCGGCGAGAGCGGGCGAGCGCTGGCTGAAAGACTCCAGCAGGCGAGTCCCAGACTAAATGTGTTGTTGGTCACCGGATACGCCAAACAGATGGGGCTGGAAGGGGCCGGGACAGTCGCATGCCTGGCGAAGCCATTTTCTGTCGGTGTGCTGTTGGAAAAAGTGAGGGAAGTGCTTGATCGGGAAGCAAGGCCGGTCAGCGAAGCGTTCTCTTCAAGCGCGCTTGCGGTAGTTTGTGGCTTGCAGAATCTGCGCGACGACTTGCGATAGCGGAACCACGCGGCTCAGAATGCCCATCTCGGCGCAGGCGCGTGGCATGCCATAGACTATACAGCTGGCTTCATCCTGGCCAACCGTCAGGCCGCCTTCGCGCTGAATGGCCTTCATACCTTGAGCGCCGTCGGACCCCATGCCCGTCAAAATGATTCCCATGGCGGAACTCCCATAACTCTTGGCCACCGACTTCATCAACACATCGACTGAGGGCATGTGAAGGCAATTCACAGGCTGAGTGTCAAGGCAAACTACAGCCGACGATTCGGAGCAGCGCTCCACGGTCATGTGCATCCCCGCCGGTGCGACGTAGACCACTCCGGGCAAGATAGGCTCCTGTTCGGCGGCCTGACGCACCGTGACCGAACACAGGGAATTGAGCCGCTGCGCGAAAGGCGCGGTGAACCCGGGCGGCATATGTTGCACGATCAGCACCGGCACAGGAAGGTCTCTGGGAAGCATGGGGAGAATTTCCTGAAGAGCTTTTGGACCACCTGTGGATGTTCCCAGGGCAACAATCGTCGGGGATACGGAAGTGGCGGTTCGCGACTCCAGGGCGGAGGAGCAGGCTGGCTTTCTGTGCAAGGCCAGTCCCTTACGCAGGCGCGACAGGGTTGCGGCACGGATTTTGGCGACTACATCCTGCCGGACGTGAGCGATGTCGAGCGAAGCGGAAGACAGATGCTTGGGCACATAATCGAAGGCGCCCGCGCTGAGAGCGTCGAGGGTAATTTCTGCGCCTCTCTCGGTCAAAGAGCTGATCATAATCACCGGCCGGGGAAAATCGGCCATAATCCGGCGAAGAGTTTCCAGACCACCGAGTCCCGGCATTTCCACGTCGAGGGTGACAACATCGGGGTCGAGAGAGGCGATCTGGCTGAGCGCTTCCGAGCCGCAGCCAGCGGTTCCGGCCACGGCCATATCCGGCTCCGAAGTGATCATGCGGGACAAGGCAGTGCGCATAAAGGCGCTGTCATCGACCACCAAGACCCGAATCGGCAAGCGAGTTGGTGTGTCCCGGTTCATGTCCGATAGATGGCGTGGACGAGCGCGTGCACTTCGTCCATGTAAGAGTCGAGTTCAAAAGTGAGGCGAGCCCAATCGAAATCCTTCAATTGCTGACACTGTTCCGCCAGCACACTGCAACTGGGCCGCTCCAGCAGATTGACCTCGCGCTTCTCGATGTAACCGTGGTTGAGGCCGCTAACGCGACAGAGCAAGTCGCTGAGCTCAACCAGCGCCACCAGTCCGGCGTGGTCGCGCGCCTGTTCGGGCGTGTGATGCAACGATACGACTTCAATCAGGTCGCGGGAGAGTTCCCAGCGCTCGGCCAGCAGGCGCCCACTTTCACAGTGAGTGAATCCCAAAATGCGCTGCTCCGCTTCGTCGAGCGGAACACCTTCCGAGCGCCCAAGCTCGAAAGCCGCAGCAAACTCCTTGGGCAAAACCCAGAGGTTGACGATGATGCCAAGATCATGAAGCAGACCGGCCAAGTAGGCCTTGCCGGGATCGGGGTAAGAAATCTTGCGGGCAAAATGCCGGCAAACCAGGGCGCAACCGAGAGAATGCTCCCAGAAAGCGACCGGATCGAGGCCGTTGTTCGAAGGCATGAGGTTCAGCACACTGCACGACATAGCGATGTCGCTGACTCTTTGAAAACCGAGTCCGACAATGGCGGCGCGCAAGGAGTCGATTTTCTGCCAGCGGCCAAACAGCGGGCTGTTCGCCATTTGCAGGCACTGAGCCGCCAGGGATTTGTCCTGGGCAATCATGTCGGTGACTTTCTGGACGTCGAGCTGCTCCAGGGGCTGTTGCAGGTAGCGGAGCAGCGGCGCCAGGACAGCCGGCAGGGTGGGAATCTGATGGAGTCCTTCCAGCCGTTTGAGCAGCGTTGCCTTGGTTGCAGCCGTTTCCATATTCCCTACTTCTTCTCCTGGACGCGGCTGCCTTTGGCGTAGGCAGTGGCTCCGGGCAGGTGAATCAGGCGGAAGTCGTTGTTGACGCCGTAGAGCGACTCGGAATGACCCAGAAACAGGTAGCCGTGCGGCAGGAGACTGTTGTAGAAGTGCTGAATGACGCGCCGCTTCGAGGCCAGATCGAAATAGATGAGCACGTTGCAGCAGAAGATCACATCGTAACCCTTCATAAAGGTCATGCGGATGTCGTCGGAAAGATTGAGGCGTTCGAAGCTGACATTGGTCTGAACAGAGGACTGGACCTTCCATTGGTCTGTGGTGGCAGTGCCAAAATACTTCTGCCGGTAGTACGGAGTCAGATGGCGGGTGCTATAGGTGCCGTACACGGCATTCTTGGCATGAACCAGGGAGTTCTCGTTGAGGTCGGTAGCGCGGATTTCGAACGTCCAGTTCTTGAGCATGCCATAGACATCTTCGAGCAGCAGCATACTCAGGGTGTAAGGTTCTTCGCCCGTCGAACATCCGGCGCTCCAGATACGCAACTGGCGGACCGGAGGCTTGGATTTGGCCTCCAGGATTTTGGGAAGCACGATCTGACGCAAGGCGTCCAGTTGGGGCTGGTTGCGGAAGAAACAGGTTTCGCCGATGGTGATTTCGTTGAGCAGAGCCGTCAACTCAGCCTGACGCGTGGGCTTCAAGGTGAGGCACTCGATGTATTCATGGAGAGTGGGGACGTGCAGCTCTTTCATCCGCCGGCTGCAGCGGTCGAAAAGAAGGCGCAGCTTGTTGTCGGGATGGAAGATTCCTGCGACTTCATAGATGAGATCGCGGATGCGGACGAGCTGAGGGTCAGGGGGCCCATCCATGGCGAATGGGGATTGCATGGGCGCCGCGGTCATGCGAAGGCCCTCCCCGCCCGCGTCGAGTTTTGCGAGGTGGCAATCAGGCCGGCGGGGTCAAGGACGAGCCGAACGCGGCCATCTCCGCTGATACTGGCACCCGCGACGCTGGAGCATTGATGCAAATGGGTTCCCAGCGGCCTGACCACGGTCGATTCTTGGCCGAGCAGACGGTCTACCAGAAGGGCAACGCGGCGCCCGGTTACCCCTAGAATGACCACCTTCCGCGCGTGCCCGGCGGCAGAACTGGAAGGCGCACCAGGCACGGGGAGTGCGGCATCGCTGTCAAAGAGTTGTGCCAGGCGCAGAAGCGGCAAGGTTTCGTCGCGCAGGCACAGAACCTCCGAACCTTCTATGCGATGCACGTGCTGCAAATTGACCTGGGCGGTCTCCACGACGGAGCGTAGCGGCAGGGCGTAGATTTCCTCCGCCACGCTCACCAGCAGTACCGGCAGGATGGCAAGGGTCAAGGGCAGGCGGAGCAGAAACGTTGTGCCGGTACCGGGGTGACTGTCGATGTCGACGGATCCGTTCAGCCTCTTCAGATTGGAGCGGACGACATCCAGGCCAACGCCGCGGCCAGAAAGCTCGCTGGCCTTCTCCGCCGTGCTGAACCCGGGCAGAAAAATAAGATCGAGGATCTCGCGCGGGCTGAGGAGGCGCAGCCGTTCCGGGGTGAGGAGTCCCATTTCGATGGCCTTCAGGCCAACGCGATCGGGATTGATTCCAGCGCCGTCGTCGGAAATGCTGATGACGATCTGGTCGCCCTCCTGCGAGGCTTCTAGGCGAATGGTTCCTTGGCGGGGCTTGCCGGACCGCTCGCGGACTTCCGGGCGCTCGATACCGTGGTCGAGTGAGTTACGCACCAGGTGGACCAGGGGGTCAGCGATAAGTTCGACCATGGTCTTGTCCAGTTCAGTGTCCTCGCCGCGGATAAGAAGTTGCACTTCCTTTTGCAAGCTGTGGGCCACATCGCGCACCAGCCGTGGGAAGCGATGAAAAACAGTCTCAATGGGGACCATCCGCGTTTTGAGCCCGGCGGTCTGGAGTTCTTCGGTGATGAAGCTGAGCCGGGCGGTGGACTGAGCGAGAAAAGAGTCGAGATCGTCGTGAGAGAGTTTGCCGGAGGAACAGTCGCGGCTCAGTTGGACCAGACGGTTGCGTTCAAGAACCAGTTCGCCGATGAGGTTAATCAGCTCGTCGAGCTTGTGAGCATCGACGCGCATGGTCTGGGAAGATGGCTGCGTGCCTGCATTTTTCGGCTGAGCTGAAGGAGGTTCAGCAGTCTTACTCGTGGGGCTTTCTTCGACGATCAATGGCTGCGGCTTGGCCGGCTCAGGCGGGGCGGGCGGTTCTGCCGGGAGAATCCTCAATTCGGGCTGAGCTGGACTGACGTCCTGAGCGGGCGGCTCGGCTTGCGGAGCCGGCGCGGCCTGGGTGCTTTGAACCTCGTGCAACTGGGCGAGCAAAGCATCGAGCTGATACTGTTGCAGTCCGCCCTGGCCGAGATCCTTCAACATGTGGCCGAGCTGGTCGCGGGCCGCGAGCAAGGCATCCATGACGCGGCGATCCAGCCTGAGTTCTCCGCGACGCACGGCGTTCAGCACGTCTTCGGCGCTGTGACCGACGCGGACGAGCGGCTCAAAACCGAGAAATCCGGCGGTGCCCTTGATGGTATGCAAAGCGCGGAAAACCCGGTTCAGCAGCTCTTCATCGTTGGGCGCCGATTCCAGCGTCACCATGTCCTGGTCCATGCGCTGCAGCAATTCCTCGGATTCCACGAGGAAGTCCCGCACCAGCGATGGATCTTGCGCGAATTCGTTGTCCACAGTGCTGCCCCACCTTCTTCCTAGGCTTGAGCCGCGGCCACGCAGCCGAGTTCTTCGGAGTCTCTCATCAGGCGGTCCACGTCGAGGAGAATGAGCAAGCGATCATCCAGCTTGCCGACGCCCGACACGTACTCCCGTTCCGCCTTCCCCACGCCGGGTGGCGGTTCAATCGTCTCGGCGGGGATGCGTAGCACTTCCGAAACTGCGTCCACAATGAAGCCCAGAACCGCGCCTTTGGTTTCGACGACCACAATCCGGGTCTGCTTATCGGCGGAAACAGGCTCGAGCCCGAAGCGGCGGCGCAGGGCCACGACCGGGATAATGCGGCCACGCAAATTCATCACGCCGGCGATGAAATCGGGGGAATTGGGCACGCGCGTCAGCGGCTGGAGCCGGATGATTTCCTGGACCCGAAGTATGTCGAGACCAAATTCTTCTCCGCCCAAGCGAAAGCTCACTAACTGCAGCAAGGCGCCGCCCGATTGCGTCTGACTCTGCAAGTGCCGTTTGACGGGATTTGGATCCATAGCGTCTTTCCCTCCTACGCGCCGGCTGCAAAGCTTTTCGCGGAGCCCGCTCTCTCGTTGTGCGTCTGCGCCGCTGTTTTGGATGTATTGGCTTCGAGCCTGAAGCTGCCGACCATTTTCTGCAGGTCCAGCGCGAGTTCCGAGAGTTCCTGACAGGCCTTGGCAGATTGCTGCGCCCCGACCGCCGACTCACCAATCAAGCGCGCAATCTGAGCGACGTTTTTATTGATCTCCTCGGTGGCGGAAGACTGTTCGGTAGCGGCAGTGGCGATGTGCGTGATCATGTCGCCCACTTGTTCGGACATGTGAATAATCTGCTTGAGGGAATCGCCGGCTCGCGCGGTGGTGCTGACCCCAGCCTGTACCTGGTCGGTACCTTCGTGCATGGCGGCGACGGCGGTTTTGGTTTCGCCCTGGATGCTCTGTACCATCTGGGCGACTTCCTTGGTGGCAGAAGTGGTACGCTCGGCGAGCTTACGCACTTCGTCGGCGACCACGGCGAAGCCGCGTCCTTGCTCGCCGGCGCGGGCGGCTTCGATGGCGGCGTTGAGCGCGAGGAGGTTGGTCTGGTCGGCGATGTCATCGATGACGCCGATGATGCGGCCAATCTGGTCGGAGCTCTTGCCCAGTTCCTCCACTTTCTTTGCGGTCGCGCTCACGGAACTGGCAATGGCGCGCATCTTGGCGAGGGACTCCTCGACGATGATTCCGCCTTCGCGGGCAGTTTCGGCGGCTTGCCGGGAAGCTTCCGCAGCCCGGGTGGAATGCTCCGAAACCTCATGCACCGTGGTGGACATTTCAGTCATGGCGACGGCCACCTGGGAGGTTCGCATCTTCTGGGTATCGCTGCCTTGCGCGGTTTGCGTGGCAGAAACGGAGATCTCTTCACTGGCATTGGCGACATTTACGGCAGTGTGCGCGATGGATTGAATCGTGTCCGCCATTCCATGGATCGCCTTATTCAGGGCTTGGCCCATGATGCCAATCTCATCGCTGGAATCTGCCTCAATCTGATGACGCAAGTCCCCGTCGGCAACGGCTTGCAGGGTCTCGACCGTGCGGGCGAGAGGACCGAGGATGCTGCGCGCGATCGCGAACCCGAAGAAACAAACCACGACGCCCACAACAACGCCGATTCCGGCCAGAATCAGGAAACTGTTCCCGACCGATTCGTCCGCTGCCTTGCCGAGTTCGGCGATCTTGGCTTGAGCCATCTTGTCGGCCTCTTGCGCCGCGGCTGAGCTGGTCTCGCCCGGTACTTGGAGTTTGGCGACTTCCTCCATGACCCTTTGCTTGTCACCCTGAAGTGCGGCCGGAATCAATTCCTGCTCGACGCCGCGGATGTACTCCTCTGCCGCTTCCACGTTCTTTACCGTAGCCACTTCCTTGATTTCGCCCTCGGGGAGTTCTTTTCGCCAACGGTCGCGGGCAGCCTCGAAGTTCTTCTTGGTTTCCTGAAACTCGGCGATATCCTGGTGCAACTTTGCTGCATCGGTTTCCAGCGCTATTTTTCGAACTGCAGAACGCATCGGCTGGGGACTCAAGTTGGGCGGGCACAGATCAGCATCCAAATCGAAGTAGAGGTGCATCTCGTTGTAGACAGGCCCACCTACCCTCACCCTTTCCAGCGTGAAATAAGATGTCATCCCCAAGATCAGCAACCCGGCCACGGCGGTTCCGATCAGACTGGACAGCTTCGTTTTGAATCGCAGGTTCTTGATGTTCAGCATAGGTTGCTTTGCCTTCGCCTGGTCGTTGTCCGAAGGTGCGCTGATTGCTCGGATCTGCCAGCTGGATCCTGCTCCCTCAGAGCTAGAGCACTCGTCACTCGGTATTCATCGGCGTGGAGGAGGAAGGACTTTATCCGGTGCGCACCGAAGTTTCTGGCCGTGAGTTGAGATCGGAATAACAGCCCGCCGCCCGTCTCCCAAAGACAACCGGGGTCAGGGGATGGCAGGTGAGGGCTTGGAGGATGTGTTGTTCTCTGGAGCAGCGGTCCGGAAGACATGTTCACTGAGAATAACTAAGTCAACGCGACGGTTCTGGGCGCGACCCTCCGGCGTGTCATTGCTGGCGATGGGGTGATACTCGGCGTAGCCAGCCGCTGATAGACGCTCGGGCGAGAAGCGATAGCGCTGGATCAGAAGACGCACGAGTTCGGTGGAACGAGCGGTCGACAGTTCCCAGTTGGAGGCCACGTGCGCGTTGTGGATGGGCACGTTGTCGGTGTGGCCCTCGATGCGCAGGCGGCAAGTGCGGACCGAGAGGATCGAAGCGATACGATCGAGCGCCGGCATAGCGGAAGGCTTGATGGCCGCCGAGCCGCTGTCGAAGAAGCCGAACTCGCGCAGGCTGATCACCAGGCCCTCGCTCTCACGATGCAAAGCGACCGAGTGCACCGTGAGCTCGTGCGCGAGAGCCTGCTGCAACTCGCCCTGCAGCGAGGAAATGTTCGCCTCCTCGGAAGCTGCATCCGGCGTGCCTTTGGGAGAGGAAGCAATGCGGCCCAGATCGGTGTTGTGCACGGAATTTTCGATCGTCTGAACGGGGCTGAAAGGCATGGGCTCGTTGGTGTCGAGGGGAATCTGGGTGGTGGAGGCGGGGAAAACGCCGAGTTCCTGAAACGCCACCTGAATGGCGAGCGCCAGCTTGCCGACTTTGCGCTGGTCCACCTGCGAGGAGGAATACAAGACCACAAAAAATGCAAAGAGTAAGGTAATGAAGTCGGCGTAGGAAACCAGCCAACGTTCATGGTTGGCGTGGGCGCGGGGACGTTTGCGGCGGCTCACGGTCCTTGTTCCTTGGCGGCTTTCTCGCCCGATTTGCTGGCCTCGACCAGGAAACCGAGCAGTTTGGTCTCCAGAATGCGGGGATTCATTCCTTCCAGGATGGAAGCGACTCCCTCGAGAGTCATCTCGCGCACAATCTGCTCCTCGCGAATGCGGTGTTTCATTTTGCCCGCCACCGGCAGATACAGGAGGTTGGCGGAGCCGACTCCGTAAATAGTGGCGACGAAAGCCACGGCAATGCCTTTGCCGACTTCGTCAATCTTGTCGAGGTGCTGCATGACCTGAATCAGGCCCAGGACAGCGCCAATGATGCCGATGGTGGGAGAAAAGCCGCCGGCCGATTCGAAGACCTGAGGCACCAGTTCTTCGTACTCGGCGTGATTGTCGAGTTCCAGTTCCATGATGCTGCGCAGTTCCTGCGGTTCCGTGCCGTCGACGGCCAGCATCAGGGATTTCTTGAGGAAGGGATCTTGAATCTGCGCAAGCTCTGCATCCAGAGAGACGATGCCTTCGCGCCGGGCCTTCTGGGCGTATTGCACCAGACGAGAAATTGTCTCCTGAGGGTTGTGCGCGGGACTGGTAAACACTGAGCCGAGTCTGCGGACGGCATGCAAAACGACAGGCAGAGGAAACTGCAGCATCACTGCTCCGATCGTGCCGCCGAAGACGATCATGGCCGCAGTGGGCTGCAGAATCTGGCGCATGTTCCCGCCTTCGAGCAGCAGACCCGCAAGGATTCCGCCCAAAGCGAGGATGATCCCGCCGAGACTGGACTTGTCCACGCTTACCTTTCTGGCTCCTGCCTACCGGGATCAGGAGTCTTGGTGAGCAGTGCGTGCGCGGAGGATGGATCCCAGGCGAGGGCAATGCCGCGCAGCACTGACCGGCGAAAATCGATGACCCGCGCCAGGACTTCCTCAGCGCGCTCCCGCACCACGATTTTTTCCCCCGTGATCAAGGTGACGAGCGTGTCCGGCGATTGCTCGACAAACTTGATCAGATCCGAATTGACCATCAGGGGCTTGCTGTTCAGACGCGTGAGCTGAATCATGCTCCCCTCTTGCTGGCTGATATTGACTTGCGGGGTGAGGTGCGCGGCGAAGGCACGGCCCCCTTGGGGAACATCGGCGAGGCCAGGCAATGATTGATAGAGCGGGTTGCGGCGTGCTGTTACCTCAGGGTTACGACCGATAGGGTTTCGGTGGGAGGGAGTTGCTAAAGCGGAAAGGGAATTTGCCGATTGACAGGAAAGAAATTCGGGGTTCCGCGAGCGGCGGTGAGTTCGAGAGCTTCGCAGAACATTTCTGAGAAACGACTCAGGAAAACCGAAAAACTCAATCCATAAGGAGTGACTCACAATGCCCATTGGAATCCTGAACAACATTGCGGGCCTGACCGCAGAAAATCAGCTGAATATCACGAACAACAATTTGCAGACCGTGCTCTATCAGCTTTCTTCAGGCTCGCGCATCAACAGCGGCGCCGATGACGCTGCCGGACTGGCGATCGCCAACGGCCTCGAGGCCAACATCAGCGCGTTAACGCAATCGGCTAACAACGCCAACGACGGAATCGGCGCGCTGCAGGTGGCTGATGGATCGCTGGCCCAGGTGACCACGCTGCTCAACCGCGCGGTCACGCTGGCCACCGAATCCGCCAACGGTTCGGTATCGAACGCACAGCGGCAAGCGCTCGATGCTGAGTATCAGCAGATCCAAACCGAAATCAACCGCATCGGATCGAACACGAATTTCAACGGACAGCAAGTGTTCACTGCGAATCCGACCTCGGTTTACGTCAGCGACGGAACGGGCAACACCGCGCAGGCCAGCGATTTCATCACGGCCAACGTTGGAACCCTGACCGCTTCCGGGCTGCTGGGAACAGAAGCTGGCGCGACGCTGGCGTTAAATGCCTTGCCAACCGCTGGTGACACCATCACCATCGGCACTCAGACCTACACTTTCGTGGCGGCCAATGGCGCGGGCGCGGCCGGTGATGTGCTGCCGGCGGCGAGTGCCAATACCGCCGGCGCCGTTCTTATCGACAACAACGCCAACTCGGCGACCGCGTTGGCCAATACTCTGCAGAACCTGGCGGCCGCGATCAACGGCTCCTCGGGGGCGGGCGTCACCTACGGATCAACCACGGTGGCCAACACCTTGGCGACGGCCTCCGCGAGCGGCGCCGAGTTGACCCTGAACGCCACGGCGGCCGGCAACGCTCGCATTGCTGGAGGTGGAACGATTGTTTCAACCGTCGGCGCCAAGCAGACCGCGGAGAACTTCCTTAATGGCGGAACGTTCACGGGCGGCACGACATCCGACCTGTTGACCCAGACCGATGCGGAGACGGCGCTGGCAGCGATCAACGCCGCAATTGGGACCGTGGCTTCCACTCGGGGCCAGATCGGCGCCGTGATCAACCGGCTGCAGAGCGCCAGCAACGTGATCAGCAACCAGGTCACGAACCTGACCTCAGCGGAAAACACCATCACCGCGGCGGACATCCCGACCGCAGTGGCCAACCTGACCAAGTACTCCATCCTGGAGCAGACCGGCATCTCGGCTCTGGCCCAGGCCAACCAGCAGCAGCAACTTGTGCTGAAGCTGTTGCAGTAACGCATGAGAGCGAGGAGACGGGCAGCCGTCTCCTCGCACCTTCTTCCGGAGGCAGCTCGGCATGAGCATCAATCCGGTACAAGGAATAGGGCCAGCAGCGGAAGAGGTGCTCGCCGAAGCCAACCTTCGTCGCGCCCAAGCTGCATCGTCCGCTCCGGCGGCAATCTCTGCCCAGCCCGGATCGGGAAGCCTTCCAGAACAGTCAACGCCCAAGCCTCCGACTGTCACTTTCGCGACGGAAATGGCGCAAGATGAAGTCGAAGTGCAACGCGATAGCGAGACCAACGACGAAATCGTGATCAAGTACATGGACCACTCGGGCAACCTGATTCTGCAAGTGCCAAGTTCGGAGGTGCTGGGCTTAACGCGCTCCATTGGGGAAGACTTTCAGCGAGAGGCAAGAACCCGCGCAGCCGATAGTCCCGAGACTCAGACCGGAGGGAAGACTCATGGGCATTAGCTTGAATCCATCCACGATCTTGAACGGGCAAGGAATCGACGTCAGTTCTCTGGTGCAGCAGATCCTGAGCGAAAGCGATGGACAGTTGACGCAATGGCAGAATGAGCAGGCGACGCTGCAAACGCAGGCCGGCGATCTGACGAGCATCAACAGCGATTTGAGCAACCTGGCCACGGCGGTGCAGGCGCTGTCGGACCCCCTGGGCGCGCTGACGGCGATGACCGCTACATCATCCGATTCCAGCATTGTGACCGCTACGGCGGATACCTCGGCGACCGCGGGCACTCACCAGATTGTGGTCAATAATCTTGCCACGGCGGGCCTGGTTTACACCAACGACTTCAGCGGTGGTCCAAGCTCATCATTTCTGCCCGCCAACTCCACCGGTGGAGAGATTGATCTGCAGATCGGAGGCAGCGGGGGCACGACTCAACAGATTATGATCACGGCCGGCACGAATGACACGCTCAATACGCTGGCCAGCTACATCAACAGCCAGAACTGGGGCGTGACCGCCAGCGTCGTCACCGATGCGACCGGCTCAAGGCTGGCCCTGGTCAGCCAGGCCACGGGCAGCGCCGGCGCGTTGGCCATCACCAGCAACAATACGAGCCTGGTTTTCAACACACCCACGGGCGGCACGAATGCTTCGTTGACCATTGACGGCGTTCCGTATTCGAGTGCCAGTAACACCATTACAGGAGCGATTTCGGGCGTGACGCTGAACCTGGCCGGCGCTGCGTCCGGCGAAACCGTGCAGCTTAACGTTGGCTCCGATACTTCCCAGGCAGAGAACGCCATCGACAATTTTGTCTCGGCCTACAACCAGGTCATCAACGACATCAACCAGCAGTTCACGGTGGATTCATCCACCAACTCGGAAGGACCGCTCGGCTCCGACACTGCACTCCGTTCGCTGCAGTCCAGTCTGATGAACGACGTGACTTACTCGCTCACTGGCAGCGGCGGACCGATCGATCTGGCCTCGTTCGGTATCAACATGAACGACGACGGCACGCTGACCGTGGGCACGAACGCGCAGGGACAAAGCCTCGACCAGGTGCTGGCCTCCAACCCAACCGCGTTCCAGAATTTCTTCCAGAATTCCTCGTCCACCGGGTTTGCCCAAAACTTCAACACCGATCTCACTAACCTGACCGATCCGACCATCGGCGTGTTGAATGTGGATTTGGCGCAGAATCAGAATGAGCAGCAGGATCTTTCGAACAGCATTAGCAATTTCCAAGCTCAACTCACCACCGAACAGCAGCAACTCACGAACGAGTACAGCGAGATTAATGCATCTTTGGAGGAGTATCCGTTGCTTTTGCAGCAGACCACGGAGACTCTGGCTGCGCTGGATGTCGGCAGCAACGGCAGCAGCACCGGCTCCTCGACCCCGACGCTCACTTCAGGCCTCTAATCCATGGATCCCCGACTCTCCTATCGCGAAGCGGCAGTGCGGGGCGCAAACCCTGTCGGGCTGGTGGTCTTGTTGTACGAGCAGGTGATCGAAGACCTGCGGCGGGCTCTGGCCGCGGTTGGGCGGGGGGATGTCGAGGCGCGTACCCGCGAGATCAACCACGCCATCGTGGTCATTGCTCATCTGCAGGCCACGCTCGACAAAGAGCAAGGCGGCGACGTAGCCATAACCCTGGGACGCTTCTATGACCAGGTGCGGGCGGGCTTAGTCGAGGCGCAATGCCGGCAGTCGGCGACGCTCCTCGAACAGCAGATTTCCCATTTGATGCAGGTGCACGAGGCGTGGCGTGAAGTCGAGCGCAGCCAGGCACCACAGGCTGTCGCCGCCGCGCGCCCGGCTCCGCCGCTTGCCGAAAGCGGCGCCCGCTCTGCTCAAGGATGGAGCGCCTAATGCCTTGTCTTTCACCCGCTTGGCTGGTTGAGAACCTGCGCGAGACCAACTCCCGGCTAGGCTTCTGGCTGGAGAATTTGTTGCCGGACCAGACGCTCTCATCGGCCCGGCCACGCACCGCCACTCCGCAACAGATGACTGGAATCTTGTCGGAACTGATGCGGGCCGGCGAATGGCTGCGCCAATTGCCGCCGGACAAAGACCCGGACCTCGAACGGGAACTCAGCGATTACCGGCGAAAAGTCGAGCGCCTGCGCGATCTGCTGCCATTGATTCACAACGCATTGCTGCAGGAGCGTGCCCGCCTGGAACAGCAACGCGCGCGTGTAGAATCGGCGGCGGAGTGGGCTCGCCGGTCGCGCCAGACTCTTTGAGCCGTGATACTAAAGTGGAACCCCAGTTGGTGTATCGCGGCAGCCAAGAGTCTGCTTCCTTTGTTTGGCTCTGAGCAGTACCCTCGACTTGCCCTCGCACTGCTCGGAGTCAGGGCGGGCTCAAAGGCTGAAGCGTGCCCTGATCCAGGGCGGGAACATAGTAGTTTCTCGTTTGTTCGAAACTGATTCCAACAGCTGCCCCAGTTACTTCAGATAATTGAACAGGTCGGTTTGCAATGTGTTGGCGACCGCTTCAAGCGCAGCCTGGCGCGAAACCTGTGCGTTTTCGAGATTACCGATCACCGAAGCCAGGTCGGCACCTCCCAGTGTGTCCTGCTGCTGGGCCAGTTGCGTGCTATCGCTCTGCAGATAAGTCTGCTGGGAATTGAGCTGGTTGATGGTATTGCCATAAAACACGCGCTGCGCGTTGATGTAGTTGTAGGCGTTGCTGACTTCCGACACGGCCGTGCTGATGCCCGAGGTGCTGCCGCTTTCGAGGTTGGTAATCAAATCCTGAAGCGCCTGAAAAACGTCGTTGCCTGGGCTGGAGAAGAGCTCGGAGCCGGGCAGATTCGTCTGTACCGAGAAATGGTCGCCCAAGGTGAGGTTGTTGACTTCGGAATTGCCAACGTAGCGAACGCCGGATGCGCTGGTGGGATCGAGGACGTAAGGCGCCGTCTGCGTGGCGGTCCCGGCAAAGACGAAGCTGCCCTGGTAGGAGAGGTTGGCCAGACTGACCATCTGGATCTGAATCCCCTGCACCTCTGCGGCGATGGCCTGGCGATCGGCGCTGTTGAGTGTGCCATTCGCTCCCTCGGTGCCCAGGCTGATGGCGCGCTGCAACACGGTTGTGACCGAGCTCAGCGTGGAGTCGGCATTCTGAAGCTCGCCTTGAACGCTGCCAATGCTGCGCAGGTACTGATCGACTTGCGAGGTCTGGTCGGCATTCTGCACCAGCATGGCGGCCGCGGCCGGATTGTCCGAAGGCTCGTTCACGCTCTGTCCGGACGCGATTTCTTCGAGGTCGGTGTTGATCTGCTGCTGGTTTAGGTTGAGCGTGGCCAGCAAGTCGGGCAGCGGATTGGGGTTCACGCGCATAGTGGTTATCCCGTGAGTGTGGTCATGTTGATTACGGCATACATCATGTCATTGACGGCCGTGATCACCTGGGCCGAAGCAGCATACGCCTGCTGGTACTGAATCATGTTGGCAGCTTCCTCATCGAGCGAGACGCCGGAAACCGAGGCGCGTTGGTCGTTCAACTGCTGCAAGACGAGGTTGGAGGCATTCTGCTCCGCCGTGGCATTGGACGTCATGTTGCCCACGTTGGCGACAATGCCGGAATAATAGTCAGTCGGGCTTTGCCCGGCGATGATGGCCTGACTGCTGAGGGCGTACATCGCTTCTGCATTGCCGTTGCTGCCCGGAGTCCCATCGGAACTGGCGGCGATCAGGGAAGGATCAGTGATGGCGACGGAAAGACTGGCGGCCGCCCCCGTACCAGATGCCGGCGGCGGATTGAACAGGTAGACCGGGTTCTGCGGATTGCCGTTCGCATCGGTTGCCCCGGTCGGATTTCCATTCAAGTCGTACCCGTTGGTTTGGACGTTGTTCACGGCGTTGGCGATGCCGGCAGCCAGGGTATCGAGCTGGTTTTGAATGGCGGGGATCTGCTGGTCGCGCGCCTGGAGCAATCCTCCCAGCTGGCCTGAAACAATCGTGCTCGTGATGTCGTTCCCCTGGGCAAAGACATCCTGCTGGCCGGAAGAGCTGAGCTGGGTTTGCAGCTGGAAGCTCTGCTGGCCCGCCACCAGCGCCGTGCCGCTGGCGGTGGTCAGGGTAAGCGAGTTGTCGCTCTGAATGACCGAAACATCCACCAGCGAGGAAAGCTGGTCGATCAGCTGCGTGCGCTGATCGATGAAAGTTCCGGCGCTCTGCCCTACGTTTTCGAGGTTGCTGATCTCCCCATTCAACTGCGCGATCTGTTGGGTGAGTTGGTTGATCTGACCGACGGTCTGGACCACGCTCAGACCCAGATTGGTTCGCTGCTGGGTCAGGTTGTCGGAGACTTGGTTAAAGCTGGTGGCCAGGTTATTGGCGGCGGTAAGAACTCCCTGACGGACTGACAGGTCGGAGGGACTGGCCGAGAGCTGGTTGAGGCTGGCAAAGAAATTGGAAATCGCTGTGCCGATGTCATTCGAGTTGTTGCTAAAGCTCACCTGGGCCTGCTGCAAGGCCGAGACCTGGGCGTCGGACTGACCCTGGGTTTGGGTTTCCTGCTGAATCTGCGATTCGAGAATGGGATCGCGGATACTCTCGATCGATTGCAAAGTGACCCCGGTGCCGAAAGTCAGCGGACCGACCACTAGGGGGTCGCTGGTGACCAGCACCGGCACTTCGCGCGAGTAGCCGGGAGTGTTGGCGTTAGCCACATTGTTCGACGTGGTCTCGAGCGCTCCCTGGTCGGCCATCAGTCCGCTCAACGCCGTCGCCAGACTGGCATTCAGACTCGACATAGGGATTCATCTCCTGGGGCGGTCGGGAACGACGGCGGGCAGCCCTGCAGGTCGGCTGCACGCGGGCGGTAACTCAATTCGGTTCTCCCCGCGAGGCTGGCAAGCATTCTCAGCGAGCGCTGCGCCCGGATTAGAAGCGCTGCCTGCACTCGCACGTGGTCAAGCACATGCGTCGCGGCGGTGCGCAGTTCGGCAGCGCACCGGGGTTCAAGCGGAATCGGAAGGCTGCTGGAGGCCGGAGTTTCCTGGCAAAGGGTGCGACACTGCGTCCATTGCTCTCGAAATGCTTGCTCGAGCCGGATCTGTTCGCGCGTTCCCTCGTCGAGTCGAGCCAAATCGCGAGCCAGCACAGCCTTCTGAGTGGCTTCAAGACTCGCTTCAAGTTCATGCAGGAGGGCCAGACTCGCTTGCGCGGCCCGAACCGCGTCGGCGGGCGAGACTTGCCGGTTCGGTGGGCGAGCAACCTCGGTGGTGATGTGCGGAGTCATAGGTTTTAGGCCAGATGGTCGAGCTGGTGCGGGGCTGTGTCGGTCCCGTCCGAGAGTTCGCCCTCATCGGGATTCTCTGGTGCTGGTTGAGGACGGCGGCGGGCCTTGCCTTCGGCATCCTGCTGAGGCGAATGCCCGTCGGCGGGGCGCACCGACGGAGTGGGGGTGAGCACCCCCAAGGAAAGGTCCGCCGACAGGTCGCTGCTGCCCATAAACGTGGCTGCTCCGTGACTGTGGAATGCCGGCGGCCGCCCTCGGCTAGCCGGTTGGCTGGCCGACCATTTGCACCATAAGGGCCGAGGCCACTTTCTCCGGGCTGACTTGGTAGTGGCCGCTCTGAATTGCCTGTCGCAAGGCCTGCACCCGCTCCTCGCGGACTTCCGGCAAATGCGAAGCCTGGGCCGCCAGCGCGGCGACCTGCACGTGCGCCCCGGAAAGCTGAGCCTGATCTTCTCCCAGCGGATTGCTGGCAGCAGCACCGGCCGCAGTGGTGGTCTGGGCGCTGGATCGGTCGCTTTCCTGAATCTGCTGGGGCCCGTAGTTGAGATCGATTCTCATTGCTGCTTCCTCGCCTTGAATCCAGTTGCAATTCAAGTATCGGCAGCCCGTTAGAAAACTTTAATGCCTCGCAGCCTCGGCCATTGTTTTTGCCTGCTTTGGTGCTCTTATCTCGTTCTATCGGCAGGAGTTGCGAAAACTTTAGCAGGTTTCGCGGGGTTCCCTAAGAGCTCTGATAACCTCCTTACCCCTTACCTTCGTGCGCCCGGAGGTAGCCAGTAATGATGGCCGCAACGCCAAACCCTCCTCGATCTGCCAAGGCCTGGGCAATAGCTTGGCTGCCCAGGTAGTTGTAGTCGTCGACTCCAGGCAAGGAATTTTCTCCGGGGACCGCAGCAAAGGTTTTTTCGAGGGACTCGAGCAGCGATCCAATGAGGTGCGCCTCAAACTCGCGGGCGGCCTTAGCGCTGCGTGCGGCCGACGGCACTGGGGCAGTTAACTGGGGGGAAACAACTGCCGTCGGAGCCGAGAGAGAGACCGAGTTCATCAGATAACCTCCAAGTCGGCCTCGAGCGCACCCGCCGCCTTGATGGCCTGGAGAATCGAAATCACGTCGCGGGCAGTGGCTCCAATGGCTTCAAGGCGCGTCACCAGCTCTTCGACGCTCGCGCCTTCGGCCAGCTCGACATTGCGCGCCGGAGTTTCGCTGGCGCTGACCTTGGTCTGAGGCACGACTTCGGTTTGGCCGGCAGAGAGCGGATTGGGCTGCGAAACCGCGTAATTGGTTGTGACCTCGATCGAGAAGTTGCCGTGCAGGATCGAGACCGCTCCCAAATGCACATCTTTACCCAGCACTACTGTGCCGGTGCGTTCGTTGACCACGACCTTCGCCCTGCGCTGCACTTCGACTTCGAGGTTCTCGATCCGGGCGAGCAGCGCCGGAATGGCAGTCTGAGCCGAGGCTGGCACCTGGATTTCGATGCGGCGGCTGTCAATTACGGTTGCGGCTGGCATGCTGAGTTCGCGGTTGATTGCGGAGGCAACTTCGCCGGCGGTGGTAAAGCTCGGTTCGTTTAACAGCAGCGACAACCGGCTTAGCTTGCCGAGATCAAGCGAGCTGTCGCGTTCGACCAGCGCGCCTCCGGGGATGCGGCCTACGGTCGGATGGTTCATCTGCTTGGAGTTGGTCGCTGAGCCGGCCGTATATCCTCCGACCACCACGGGCCCCTGCGCCGCCGCGTAGACTTGGCCATCGGAGGCGTAGAGCGGGGTGAGGAGGAGCAACCCACCTTCCAGGCTGCGCGCGTCGCCGACCGAGGAGACCATGACATCGAGGTGCAGCCCGGGACGCGAAAATGGCGGCAGGCTGGCCGTGACAAACACCGCCGCGACATTTTTGACCTGCACAGTGGTTTGCAGAACGGACGGCGGAATCTCCACCCCCATACGGGCCAGGACGCTGGCCAGAGTCTGCACCGTGAAGTAAGTCTGCTGCTTGTCGCCCGTGCCTTTCAGGCCCGCCACCAGCCCGTAACCGACCAGGGAATTCTCGCGCACGCCTTCGACCGTGGCCACATCGCGCAGCAATGCTTTGTGGGTTTGATTGTCGGCCCATGCCATGCCGGTCAGCAGAAGTGCCAACGCGCAAGCTGAGAGAATAGACCGCCAGAGCTGGAGCATAGCCTTCTCCTAGAAACCAACCAGGCGCAGAATCCATTTCACAACCGGATTCGGCGGACGCGTGCCTTCACTGATCACGCCCTTGCCCTTGACTTCGACTTCGAGATTGCCCACAAAGTTTGAGGCTACGGTGTTGGTTGCGTCCAGATCGCCGGGACGCACCAGCCCGCGCAGGATCACGGTTTCGTGCTGGTTATTCATGGTGATCTGGCGCTCGGCTTCGACCACCAGAGTGCCGGTGGGCAGCACGGCGGCGACCCGCCCGGTCAGCGTCGTCGTTAGCGAAGTTTGGGATGTGGCCTGCGCCTTTCCGGAAAGGGCTTGCGTCGAATTCGGCGAGAACAGATTGGCGACGCCGGTGGTCTTGAGCTGTCCGGGGAGTGCGGTGATCCCGGAGTTGGCCGAGAAAGTGCGGTTGGTCGAAATGTTGCCCGTGCTGGTAGCCGACAGGTTCTGCGCGATGCTGATCGTGACTAGGTCTCCCACGCGCGAGGCCTTGTAGTCGGCCACCATGTTGGCCAGCCGTCCCGTATCGCTCCACAGGCTTCCCAGCGTGGGAGCGGCCGGCTCTGTAGCCTTGGCCGACATGCGCTGGATGTAATCCGCCAGCGGGTCACGTGCGGGAGGCACGGTCTTGTTTTGCTCCTTTTGCGCCGCGGCACTGGCCGAGAGAAGAGCGACGGCGGCCATCGAAACCAGAATCGCTTTTCTTATGCATCGCATCGAGGTTCACCTTTCCCGACTCGTTTCATCCGGCGGCGCGCAATTGCCCGGCGCTCTCGACCACGGCTGGCAGCACGCGGCCGCCACCGCGAACCCGCACCCGGACTCTCTGCCCCATCGCGCCCGCTTCGAGGCACACCACGGGCACAGTCAGGCGTATGCCGGCCTGGTCCCAGGTGAGGGTGGCATTCTCGCCAGCGCGGACCAGTGGCGCCGCTCCGAGCGTTGGCGCCTCCGCCGAATTACGAATGTGCGGGGCCGGTTCTGCGGTTTCGGGCAAGGCAAGCAGGGCTGGCGACGCAGAAATGGAGCCCTCCTCGCGGGTCAGTGAATCTTCGCCGCGTACCCTCACCAGAAACGGCACGCAGTCTCTCTCGCGAACGCAGCGTGCGGAAATCTCCCAACTGCGCAGCGCGCGATTCCACCTGATCTTTGCCGGTTCGAGGGGGGACTCGGCCGGGACCCGGCCGGCGGCGCCGCAATCGATCTGGCTTGGCAGAGGGATCTCATCGGCGACCGCACGCGGCGATAGCGCACGCAAAACCTCTCTTCCGATTTCGGCGCAGGAAGCGCGCGCCCCCGAGCGGCGCACGATGATTCGTTCGGGAATATTCGCAAGACTCCATGCCCGGAAGCTGTTCGGGTCGTTGCGGAACACTTTCTGCAAGAGCGCCTCGACGTCGGCGCCCTCCAGCACACGCGCGCTTCCCGGCAGAGGAGTGCTGCCCAGGCGCACGCGAGAAGCGGCCTCGAGCAGCGCGGCGCAGGAAGAAGCCGTTAGCAGATCGGCCAGCCTGAAGTCCGGCCCGCCAACCTCGACCGCGGAGCGCACCGCGACCGGGCCACAGGAAGTCTGGCTGGCGGCAGCCGGCAGCGCCGCGAAAACGGCCGCGATAGCAGAGATAACGAGGGCGGACTTCATAGTCTTGTGTTGCGCGTCTTGGGTTGCGCTGTCCTTAGCGTCCCAGGCTGTTGATATCCTGCAGCATCTGATCCGCGGCATTGACCACGCGCGAGCTGGCTTCATAGGAGCGCTGGGCCACGATCATGTTCACGAACTCATCAACCACGCTGACGTTCGACTGCTCGAGCATGCCCTGCTGAATCGAACCCAGCCCCTCGCTGCCTCCCGGCGTCCCGATCACGGGATCGCCCGAAGCGGTGGTGGCAAGAAACAGATTGCTGCCGACCGAGTTCAGGCCGCCGGGGTTATTGAAATAGGCAAGCTGCAGCGATCCCACCTGTTGGGCCGCGGTCTGGCCAGCCGTGGTCACGCTGATCGTGCCGTCGGACCCGACGGTGACGGAAGTAGCCCCTGGCGGAATCGTGACTGAAGGCTGCACGGGGTCGCCATCCTGGGTCACGAGATTGCCGCTGGCATCCGTATGGAAGCTGCCATCGCGTGTATAAGCTGTCTCGCCGTTAGGGAGAAGCACTTGGAAGAACCCCTGTCCCTGAATGGCCAAGTCCAACTGGTTGCCAGTCTGGGTAAAGTCGCCCTCCAGTTGGGTGACCTCGGAAGCGGCCGAGCGGGTGCCCAAGCCGACCTGCAGTCCCGCGACCACCGTGGTCTGCTGCGTGGCGGCGGCGCCCGGCATAATCAGACTTTGGTACATGAGGTCTTCGAATTGCAGCCGGCGGCTGCGAAAACCTACCGTGCTGGAGTTGGACAAATTGTTGGCGATGTTGTCCAGATTGAGTTCCTGGGCGGACATGCCGCTGGCGGCGGTATAAAGTGCTCGAATCATGGGGTTCCTCCCTTCATACGCGCGGCAAATCCTGGACCGCGATCTGATTGAACTGGCTGTCAAAAATGCTGAGCGCCCGCTGCATCATTTCCGCGTTGCGCTGGACGGTGATCAACTGGACCACGCTTTCCACCGGACTGACATTGGAATCTTCGAGCATGCCTTGGCGAATCGAGGAGGCCGCCGGAACCAGCGCCGAGCCTTTGGGCGCGGCGTAGAGCGAGTTGCCCAGTGGCTCCAGAGCGGTGTCAGGCGCGAACTCGGCCAGGCGCAGCTTCTCGACCACGTTGCCGTCCACCGAGACGGTCCCGTCGGCGCTGACCGTGACCGCGCCGTTAGGCAGGAGGATCGGACCCTGCTCGCCGAGCACAGCGTCTCCCTGAGCCGTTACCAGCTTGCCTTCAGATGTCACATGAAAGCCGCCGTTGCGCGTGTAAACCTCGTCTTTTCCGGAGTGCACGACGAAGAAACCGCGGCCTGCGACGCCCAGGTCCAGAGGATTGCCGGTAGTGGTGAGGCTGCCGGAACTGAGATCAAGGCGGCTGCCGCTCAAAACCCCATAGTTGTTGAGGGCTGCGTTTAGAGGATTCCACGCCACGGTTCCGCCACCGACAAGCAGCGAGCGAAAAGTCGCCTGCTCGCCGCGGTAGCCAGCGGTCGAGAGATTCGCCAGATTATGAGCCACCAGTTCAAGAGCTTGTGTTTGAGCGGCGAGTCCGGCGCAGGCCGCGTAGTAGCCACTGTCCATGATTGTGCTCCACAGGGCCGAGGAGCATTCCACATTCCATCAGCAGTGAAAGTTCAGTAATCCTTCTGGAAATTGCAAGTGCTTGCAGGAACAGACCGAGAATGAGGACACGAAGACTGAGTGCATTCTAGGATTGCGCAGGCAGGGGAAGGTCTTGCCGGGTTGCTGGACGAGTCCCCGGCAAAATCTTCCGGCCTTCGCGGGACGCCGCCTGGGAGACTTAGACCCTAATGATGAATCTCAAGCCCGAGCACCACGGGCTCTCCTTCGAACAACAGGACGGTGCGAATTTCCTCATCGACCATGGCGTGGAGACGGTAGTCGGCGCCAGTGATGACTGTGGGCACAGAGAGCATGCAGCCATCGCCCAGCCCGTCAATTTTGTTCTTGAAGTTTCCGGCGATCATGTTGCACACCTCGCCGACGGCATCCCACATGTGCTGGTCGGCCTCGCTGGCGTCGACTCCGAGCATCAGAGAGGCCATGCGCGCAGCCGACCGTGGGCTGCAGCGCGTGGTCATAATCCCACACATCTGCCCGGCCAGCCCTACCATGGCGGTGATGTCGAGCCCTTCCTCGGCGGGGGAAGTCGCGGGCACTTCGAGTGTGCTGCCCAGCATCAGGCTGAAGACCTCCTGCACGGAAAGCTGCAGGGCACCATGCCAGCCGTTGTGGGCGGGATCAGAGGGCAGAACTGGATTCGAAGTGCTCATGGCTTTTTCGCCAGGACTGGGAGCACGTGCTCCTTGACCTGGTCCGAGGTAAAAGGCTTGCGAATGTAGCCGCGCGCTCCTGCCGACAAGGCTTGCACCACGTGTCCTTCGCTGCCTTCGGTCGTGATCATCACGACCGGGACGCCCTTGCCGTTCTCGATGTTTGCGAGCTGCTTCACGAATTCCAGGCCATCCATGACCGGCATGTTGATGTCGCACAAGATAAGATCGACCGGGTGCTGCTCGACGGACGCCAGCGCTTCGGCGCCATTGCTGGCTTCAAACACCTGGGAAATGCCAAGACCGGACTGACGCAAAGACCGTTCCACGATTTTGCGCATGACCGCGGAGTCGTCGACAATGAGCGTGCGTATAGCGTCCATGTCCAGAGGACCTTTTTTGGCCGTGTGGGGGGATGGATCAGGCCCACCAGCCCGCCTTAGCTCTTATCGGCAGACCGGCGGGGGACTTTAGCTGGCGGCAACAGTGGCCGCAGGCAAAGACGGGGTAGCGCTTTCCCGGGGCGTGCAGAACAGAAGGTCGAGCGGGCGGCCGAAGGGGCGGAGCAGCCGAACCCAAGCGTAGCCGCCGCAGGCGGCGATGCGCATCTCGCCGGCGGCCACTCGAACCGAGTAGCTTTGCACGATCCGGGCAAACTCGGCAGCATCGGCCACGCGGTCGAACAGGATTTCGCTTTCCCCGCGCTGCTCCGACAGAGCCCGAAGCCGCCGCCGCAACAGGGTGGGAGCGGCCAAACAGGGTTCGGTGCGGCATCCGAGCATCTGTTCCATGGCATAAAGGACGCTGTAGTCGATTCCCTCGGCGAAGGCGATGTGCAGGGTGTTTGTGGCTTCGACGTAAGCTATCGGGATCATCAGATGGGATTCGAGCAGCGCGACCGGAATCTGGGGCATGCGGTCGAAGGCCGGCTGCATTAGAGATTCGCTGCGCAGAACCGGGCAGGACCATTGACGAGCCAGGGCCGTGGTGACTTGCTGCTCGTTGACGAAACCCAAAGCCTGCAGCCACTCACCGATTCTGCCGCAGCCGGCGGCGCGTTGCGCCCCGAGTGCCGCCTGCAATTGCTCCGCCGTGAGCTGCTGGCGGGAAAGCAAGAGCAGGCCAAGCGGGATACGGCGTGGACCGACTTTGCGCTTGGGAGTGCGTTGCAGGCGCCCGAGCAGGTCCGTGAGAACGCGTTCGAGGCACCCGTCGACGCAGTAGCGCGCGCCCTGAATAAGGATGCGCGGGGGCGTGCCACGCAGAAGGCGCCAGAGGTTTCCCGCATGGGTGCAGTCTGGCAACCCGCAGCGGGGCGGCGCGAGCCTTTGGCAAAGCCCGCGCCAGGCCAGGCCCCAGGGATCGAGATGTAGGCGGACGGTTCCCATTGGCGTTGCCTAGACAGCGTTGGCCGGAGCCGCCTCCGTGACCCGCAGGGCATAGTTGCCGTCCATGACGACGATTTCGCCGCAGGCCAATAGTCGGCCGTCAAGCAACACATCCACCGGATCCTCCACTTGGCGATCGAGTTCGATCACCGCGCCGGGCGTAAGGTCGAGGACGTCGCGCAACAGGAGACGCCGGCTGCCGAAGCGCAGAGTCACCGCCAGTTCGACATCCATCAGCAAGTCGAGTTTGATGTCATTGCCATCGGGAGTGGGGACGACCGCGGCGGCGGGGCTGGCCGTGGGTTTTTCCGGCTCGCTTTTTTCCGGCCGCAGCGCCGCCACTAAAGCCGCGCTGAGATGCACTTCCAGCAGCGTCGGGGAGGAAGATTCTTCGCCGACGCGCAGCCAGGAGGTGGAGGCGGCAGGCCAGGAGGGAGCCCCTGCTGCCGGCTCCAGCCGCAGCTGCACCTCGCCCCAACGCGGTTTGAGTGAAGTAGCGACCAGCCCGGCCACCTGGCGGAGAAGCTCAAGGGCCGCTTCGCGGTGCTCCGCGGTCAGTTCGGCCTGGGCGGTGGGCGGCTCGCTCATGAGAATCTGGGCCAGGCGAAGAGCCGAGGCTGAAGGAAGGCGCAGACTCATCTCGCCCCGCAGTCCTCCGGAGGAAGTGCACACGACCCAGAGATCAGGGTCGCTCGGTGGCGCCAGTTCCGTCGGGGCTTCGCTGAGAACAGTGCACGGGAGCGGAGAACCGCCGATCTGCCCGAGCACCTGGGCAAAGCTTTCCGCCCAAGCTTCGACATGCTGAAAGAATTCAGGCTGGCTGGGCGCTGCAGGTTCGGTCATTTTGCCTTCTCCCCGGGATCCGACGCACCTTCCGCCGGTTCCCATACTGGTTCGAGCACCTTGGCCGCGCGCACCTCGCCGCGACGCGCGGGAAGCGCCCGAAACCTCTCGACGCCGGCGATCAAAACCGAGGCTGGTTCGGACGCGCTGCGGGCAAACGGAATCAGCTTGTCGGGCGCCAGTGACGCGAGTGCGCTCACCGCCACGGGCACGTCCCGGGCTCCAAGCTCAAGCTGAAACGAGCAGTCGAGCAGCCGGCTCATCAGACGCCGGCGGGAGTCGGCGCTGGTCCGCAGCCGGGTCTGCCCGCCAACGACAGAAATCTTGCGCAGCAGAGCATTCGAAATTGTGGACGGCACCGCCAGGCTCAGACCACCGCGCACTTCCGGCATGGTGATTTCGAAACTGACGGACAGAATCTTTTCCCCGGGAGACATCAGGCGCCGTGCGGCGCCTGGCTCGAGGCGCTGCTCGAAAGCGACTGCCAGGGCGAGCGCCTGCCAGGCCGCGCCCAATTCCCGGCACACGATGCGGGCCACACTATCGAGAATCTGCTCCTCGATTTCGGTGATCTGGCGGGACGCGGCGATGCCTTTGCCCTCGCCTCCCAGCAGCAGGTCAATGATGGAGAATGCCACCTTCAGGTCCAGCTGCAGAGCGCCGCTGAGTCCCATTGGATCCAGCCGGCAGGAGGCCAGGTAGGTGGTTTCCGGGATGCGCTGCAGGAATTCGCGGTAGCCGAGATGCTCGGCGGAAACCAGGGTGGTGTTGAGGGCCACGCGCAGATATGCGCCCAGCGAGTTTGTCAGGTTGCGGGCAAAGCCCTCATGCAGCAGAGTGATGGCTTCCAGTTGCTCGCGCCCAATCTGTCCGGCGCGGCGCAGGTCCCAGGGCTCGACTCGCGGCTGGGCAGCAGCGGAGGCCTCGATTCGGCCGCCGCTGCGCGCCGCCCGCACCATGGCATCGATTTCTTCCTGATTCAGGACTTTTTCCATGGCTCTCTCCCGTTCCGTGGTTAGCCGCTCGCGCCTTGAGCGGCGGCGCGAGCCCGTCCGCTGGCGGCGTTCGCCGTCATGATTTCTTCCAGCCGCGAACGCAGCCGCACCACGGCGAGCGAGTGAATCTGCGAGACGCGCGATTCGCCAATGCCCAACACCGCCCCTACTTCCTTCATGGTGAGCTCCTCGAAGTAGTAGAGCGCCAGCACCTGCTGTTCTTTTTCCGGGAGCTCGGCGATGACGCGAGCCAGGAGTTCTTTCATTTCCGAGCGCAGGCAGCGGAAAAACGGCGTGTCCTCGGGAGCATTCGGCAAGTAGTCACACAGGTCTTCTTCCTTGCCGTCCCAGGGCGACTCGACGCGCAGGCTGCCTACCTCGAGGCCGTCCAGCTCGCCCAGCAAGTGCTGAAACTCGCCCAGCGCCAGCCCCAGCTCCGCCGCCATCTCGTTTTCGGTGGGGGCGCGGCTCAGCTGCAGGCTGAGCTTGCGGTGCGCTTCCTCGACTTTGCGCGCCTTGCGCCGCAACTCGCGCGGTCCCCAGTCCATTTCCCGCAGGCTGTCGAGGATGGCGCCGCGGATGCGGAACTTGGCATAAGAGCCGAACTGCGTGTGTTTGGAGCGGTCGAACTTGTTAAAGGCGTCAATCAGCCCGATCACGCCGGCATGGATGAGATCTTCGAGCGGAACATGCCGCGGCAGGCGCTCATGGATGCGGCGGGCCAGGTAACGGACCTGGGGAAGCTGCTCGAGCAGAATGCGGTCGCGCTCATCTTTGTCCTGCCAGGCAGTATAGGCTTCAGCCGTGTTTTTGCTCATGACGTTCTCACTTTGTGTCGAGATTCAAGGTCCGTCGCTGCTCTTTGCGATCCGCGCGAGCATTCCAGCTCCTCATCGCAGCACTCCCACCGACTGCACTTCGACCACGGGCGGCACTTCGAGCGGAGAGAGCACGACCAGCTTGGGCAACAAGGGCTCGAGCAGCCGCTTCAGGTGATAGCGCGCCGGGGTCGAACAGAGGAGCACGGGGCTAGCCACCACCACTTGTTCGCCAGCCAGCCGCCGCAACCCGTCGAGAATGCGGCGGGCAAAGGGCGGTTGCAACGCGGTCGTTCCCGCCGCAGGAACCTGAGCTGTGAAGGCCCGCCCCAGTTCCTCTTCGAGCGCGTGATCGAGCGTGACCACCCGCAGTCCTCCTGTGTCGGACAACAGAGGCCGCACCAGCACCCGGCCGAGCGACTGCCGCACCGATTCGACCAGCACCACCGGGTTCTTGGTCGCAAGGGAAACATCGAGCAGGGTTTCAAGAATCGCCGGCAGGTCGCGGATCGAGACCTGCTCGCGCAAAAGCTGCTGCAAGACTTTCTGCACTTCGCCGAGACTGAGAATCTTGGGCACCAGCTCCTCGACCAGCTTGGGATGGCTTTCCGCCAGCCGATCGAGCAGGCGCTTGACTTCCTGCCGGCTGAGCAGCTCGTAGGCATGCTGCTTGACCACCTCGGCCAGGTGCGTGGCCAGCACCGAGGTCTGGTCGACGACGGCGTATCCAGAAGCCAGAGCCTGATTCTGCAGCGCGGCAGGAATCCAAACGGCCGCCACGCCAAAGGCCGGCTCTTTCGTGGGAGTACCCGCCAGCGGCCGGGGAGAGCCCTCGGAGCTGATGGCCATCATCTGGTCCTGGTACATTTCCCAGCGCGCGACTTCGACGCCGCGCAGCGCGATCACGTATTCCCGCGGCTTCAGCCGAACGTTGTCGGTGATGTGCACGGGGGGAACGATGAATCCCAGCTGCTGCGCCAGGTTCTGCCGCAGCGCTTTCACGCGGGCCAGTAGCTGGCCTCCCTGATTCTGGTCAACCAGCGGAACCAGCCCGTAGCCGACTTCGAGCGCGAGTTCGTCGAGCTTGAGCAGATCCTCGACCGACTCCTTGGCCGGCTTTTTCTCGGCCGCCGGAGCAGACGGCGTTTCGGCCGCCAGCCGGGGTGCGCGCCAGGCCAGAAAAGCCGTGCCCGCTGCCAGCAGGATGAAGCTGAACTTAGGCAGGCCGGGAATGGCGGCCAGCGAGAGCATGACACCAGCGGCAATCAGCAGGGGACGGCGGCGCGAGAGCACTTGCCGTCCTACGTCGACCGAGAGAGTCGCGTCGGAAGAGGCCCGGGTCACGACGATGCCGCCCGCCATTGAGACGAGTAGAGACGGGATCATCGTGACCAGGCCATCGCCCACGGTCAGAACCGTGTAGGTTTTGAGCGCCTCGCGGAAGGGAATGTCGAGCTGGAAAACTCCAATCAGGAAGCCGGCGACGATGTTGATGGCGGTGATCAGGATGGTCGCGATGGCGTCGCGCTGGTTGAAGCGGGCGGCGCCGTCCATAGCGCCATAGAATTCGGCGTCACGCGCAATCTGCTCGCGCCGTTGCCGCGCCTGCGCTTCGTTGATCAGCCCGGCGTTCAGATCGGCGTCAATGGCCATCTGCTTGCCCGGCATGGCGTCAAGGGTGAAGCGGGCCGTCACCTCGGCGGTGCGTACCGCGCCGTGGGCCACCACAATGTACTGAATAGCGATCAAGGCGATGAAGATCACGAATCCGACAACGTAGTTGCCGCCCACCACGAACGAGCCAAAGGCTTCAATCACCCGTCCCGCGGCAGTGACCCCTTCGTTGCCATGAAGAAGAATGCGGCGGCTGGAAGCCAAGTTCAGCGAAAGGCGGAACAGGGTCAGCAGCAGCAAAAGGCTGGGGAAAACCGAAAACTGCGAGGGACGCAGAATCTGGATCGCCGACAGCAGCACCAGCACCGACGCCGTTATACTTGTCGCCAGCAGCACGTCGAGCAGCAGGCTGGGCATGGGCACCAGCATCACGAAGATCAGGCCCACCGCGGCCACCGGCATGATCCACTCGGCTGCGGTCGGTTTAGGCTTGACGGCGACCGTGGGAGCCGAACTGGGTACCGGATTGGCTGGCATCGATTAAGCCCTCCCCGTGGCAGCGCCAGGCGTGGCCCGAGCCTCGGCGCGCCAGATGGCGGCGAGAATCTCCGCCACCACGGCGTAGAGTTTGGGAGGAATCGCCTGCCCGACCTCGACGGCGCGATAGAGCGCGTGCGCCAGCGGCGGGTTTTCGACCAGGGGAATCCCGTGCCAGAGGGCGATTTCGCGAATCTGCGCTGCCAATAAGCTGCGGCCCTTGGCCACCACCACCGGCGCTTCCATCTGCAGGTTGAACTCGAGCGCGACGGCAAACTCGACCGGGTTGGTGATGACGACCGCGGCCCGCTCGACGTCTTTCAGCATGCGGCGACGCCGCGCCTGCCGCTGCAGGCGCCGGATCCGCATCTTCACCATGGGGTTGCCCTCGGTCTCCTTGAACTCGTCGCGCAAATCCTGGCGGCTCATCTTCAGTTCGTTTTCATGGCGCCAGCGCTCGATCAGGTAGTCCGCGGCGGACCAGACGAGCAGCACCAACGACGCTTTCCAGGCCAGTTCGAACATGTGGCTGGTGGTGAAGGAGACCACGCCACCCCGGCTGCCCCAGAGCAGCGACGGCAAAAGCGTCCAGTCCCGGGCCAGCAGCGCGACGGCGAGATAGACGATGATCGCGGTCGGCAGCAGCGATTTCAGCATGCGGCTGAGCGCCGAGAGCGAGAACAGCTGGCCAAGCCGCGAGGCCGGGTTGAGCCGGTTCAGGCTAGGGGAGAGCGCCGTGGGGGCAAAGACGAGTCCACCCTGGGCCACTCCGCTCACGGTTGCAACCAGCCAGCTGAGGCTTGCGGCCAGAGCGACCCCTTGGAAAATAGACAGATGGTTGCGCCAGATGGGAAGCGGCTGGCCGTGGCGGGCGGCGGCGAAATTCAGTTCCTCACGCACCAGCCCGCGCCATTGGGCGGCAAAAGCCGGAAGCTGCCAGGCCAGAAGCATCACGGCGGCCATGGTTCCAACACCAGCCACCAGATCGCGGCTGCGCGCCACCTGGCCGTGCTCGCGGGCCTTTTGCCGCCGCCGTGGAGTCGCTCTTTCGGTCTTGCCCTGGTCCGCCATAACTTTTCTTCAGTGCGCCAAATGCAACAGCCGTTCCGCCGAGGCGATGGACTGGGCGAAGCGCTCGGAGAACCAATGCGGCCAGCAGGCAACGACTGCAACCAGCACCGCCAATCCCACGAGGTTTTTCACCGCCAGCCCGATAAAAAGCACGGGCAGTTGCGGAGAGGCTTTGCCCAGAAATCCCAATCCGACATCGGCCACCAGCGTTGCCGCCAGCGCAGGAGCGGCGATCTGTACGCCCGCGAGAAAGATCCCACCTGCCGCGTGCACGAGCCCGCTGACGGCAGCGAAGCTCGCAGGCGCAGTTCCTGCCGGAAGATAGGCAAAGCTCGCGACCACGGCACGCAGCAGCCAGTGATGCACATCGAGCTGCAGAAAGATCAGAAGCGCTGCCAGTTGGTTGAACTGGGCAAGCACCGGAGTGTCGGCCTGGGTGTTGGGGTCAAACAGGGCGGCCAGCGAGTATCCCATCTGCACGCCCAGAACCTGGCCCGCCATCATGGCACCTTCCAGCATGAAGTTCGCGGCCAAACCGAGGACGAGCCCGATGACGGCTTCACTCAAAGCAATGCCCACCCATTGCCAGGGCCCAAGATCAAGTCGCAGCGGTCCATGCAGCGGGTAGATGAGGCCAGTGACCAGCAAAGTCAGGGCGGCCTTCAGCGGCGCCGGGATGGCGTTGCTCCCCAGAAACGGACAGAACACCATCAGCCCGGACACTCGCGCCCCAATGAAAACCGCGGCCGCCAGAAGCTGATCCAGATGTAAGCCTTCGGTCATTTCAAAAAGTCCCACCCGTCAATCCGAAGCGAATTTCAATGACTCCCGGTGCGCTGCTTGCGTCAGCGCAAAAACGGCCGAAAGTCGGAAAACATCTGCAAGGTGAACACCTCGATCCGTCGCACCATCCAGGGCATGAGCAGCAGGGTTGCGGCTGCCACCGCGAATAGCCGGGGGACGGTCGAAACCGTTGTTTCCTGCAGCGAGGTCAGCACCTGTACGACGTTGATCAGCAGCCCCACGACGGTCGCCACAATCAAAAGCGGCGCGCCCATCCAGAGTGCGGTCTCAAGCGTCCGGCGCATGATCTCGACCACATGCTGCGGTCCCATAACGGATCTCCTCGCCTTCTCCCTTTTCAAACAAAGCTCTTCAGCAGCGATCCAATCAGCAGATTCCAGCCGTCCACCATGACGAACAGCATGATTTTCAGAGGCGTCGAGATCACCACCGGCGGCAGTTGCAGCATGCCAATCGACGTGGTTACCGCCGCCACCACCAAATCGATGACCAGAAAGGGCAGAAACAGCGCCGCCCCGATCTGGAAGCCAGTCTTCAGCTCCGAGAGAATGTAGGCCGGCACAACCACGCGCATGGGCACGTCTTCGGGACGTGCCGGGCGGGGCGCCTGGGCCAGCTCGAGAAACAACGCCAGATCTTTCTCGCGCGCGAACTTGAGCATGAAATGGCGCAGCGGAGGCGTGCCCTGCTCGATGGCGCCCCAGGCGTCAATCTGGCCGCGCTCAAACGGCACGACGGCGGCCTGGTAAATGGAAGCTCCCACCGGCTGCATGAGGAAGTAGGTCAGCACCAGCGCCAGCCCGATCAGCGTCTGATTGCTGGGCGCCGTCTGCGTGCCCAGCGCCTGGCGGAGAAAGTGAAAAACCACGAGCAGGCGGGCAAACGGAGTCAGAGCCACGACCAGCGCCGGAACGAGCGTCAGCAGCGTCAATAGAACCACGATGTTCCACGGCACCGAACCGCTCGTTCCCCCAGGCCCGCTCCAGTTGAGCCCGGCGGCATGGTGCGGCTTCGCCGCGGCCCACCCAGTTGGCGGGAGCAGCAACAGCATGGCCGGGACCACTAGGCGAAGTTTGCAAAAGTTCCAGCTCACTTCTGCTCCTTTGCCAGCACTCGGGAGTCTGCATCGCCTGGCGGGCTCGGTGACAGCCGGGACAGCAGCACAAGCGAGGCCGAAGTTCCGCCCACCAGAAAGCGCGAGCCGTCATACTCGACGACGGCAACAAAGCGGCGCTCGCCGAGCGACAGGTGCTCGGCCAGGCGCAAGCGGCGCGGCGGCCGCCGGCTCAATTCGAGGACTCGTCGCCACCAGGCACGGGCCAAGCTCCACAACGCTGGGGGCACCCGATGGAGCATTGCCGGCTCGGCGGCGACATTGCCTGACGTTGCCTCTGCTGTACTGTTCATGCCAACTCCGTTAGCCTTACTGCCAGCCGGTTGCCCGAGCCCTCGAGTTCGCCCCATCCGATGAGCGTTCCGTTAATGCGCAGAGGAACTTCGCGGCTGAGGCGCCAGCGGGTGGAAATCACCGAGCCCAGGCGCAGCCTGAGGAAGTCTGCGACCTTGAAATTCGGCAGCGGCAGATCGATGGTGAGCTGACAAGGCAGCCCCAGCACGGGCTGCCAGCGGGCATCTTGCTCTTGCGCTGCGGCCCCGGCTGCCTGCTCCGGCCGCGGTTGTCCCCCGCCGGAGGGGGACGACGTTGCTGCTGCTGCCATAGGCTCTCGCTTTCCCCCGGTTCAGCGCTGGATCAGAAATTCCGTGAAATAGATTTCTTCGACACCAAGCTGCGGGACTCGTTCCTGCAACGCATGCAACAGATCTTGCTTCAGCTTGGTCTTGCCTTGGGCAGTGACGAGGTCGTCGCCCTTGGCCTGCGCCAGCACACCGAGAATCGTGTCCCTTATCTGTGGGATGGGGGCTGGTTGCTCACCGGCTTTCATTTCCCCACTGAGTCCAAGGTCAATGCCCACACGCAGGTAGGCGCGCTGATCGGGATCGGCCAAGTTCAGGACGAAGGTTTCAAGATGAAGGGTCGAGCGGACAGGCTGCTCTGCGTTCGCCTGAACTGCAGCATCGTTTCCCCTGCCGGCCCAGAACCAGATTCCAATCGCAACCAGGATCACGGCAGGAACGGCGAAAACGAGCCGCCTTTGGAGACCTCTGCCGCTTTTCTTCGCTTCTTCCGGTATGGCGTCTTCCGGCATGCACTTCGAGAAAGCAATCTTGAGTCCGTCGGGGCGCACGAAAGGGAGGGGCGCCTTAAACGGGCGCTAGAATCAGCACTTTGGATCTAGTGCATCGCGCTGGTGTCACGTCGGCAGGAACGTTAGACAGGAGCAGTGCCCGCCTATATTGGGGGATTCTCATTAGGCGGCATAAAAACGGCGAGCGTTCTCCGGCGGGAGGAGTCCCCGCCGGAGACACAGTCTGCTCAATTCTCATCCCGACGCCTACTGCTTCAACGCGATCGTGTCTTGCGTGATCTGGTCGAAGGTAGTCACAGCCTTGGCATCGGCTTCGAAGCCGCGTTGCGCCACGATCAGGTTGGCGAACTCGGTCGCTATGTCCACGTTCGATTCCTCGAGCGCGCCGCCCGAAACGGTTCCAAGTCCGCCGGTACCGGGAACTCCCGCCACCGCCGCGCCAGAGGCCAGGGTCGGAGTGTAGTCGGTGTTGCCATCGAGTTGCAGGCCGTCCGGATTGGAGAAGTTCGCAAGGGCCAACTGTCCGAGAGCCTGAGTTTTCCCATTGCTGAACGAACCGGTGATGGTGCCATCAGACCCAATGCTGAAGCTCACCAGCGAGCCACTGCCGGCGCCGTTCTGATTTGTGGCCGAAGTGCTGCTCGGCGCCGCCACCTGAGTCAGCAGTCCGGTCGTGCCATTATAGAGCTGCCAGGTAAACGTCAGATTGGAAGCGCCATCGGCAAGCGCTGCTGTGTTCTGAGGACCGATGGTGATCCCGGCAACATTGGCGGCGGGCGTCTTGAGATTGCCGTTGCTGTCGAAGGTGAGTTTGCCGGCTGCAACCTGAACGGGATCCCCGGTGGCTCCAAGATCGGCGGCCGGGATCGTGATGCTGTAATTCCATGCGCCCGGCCCTGTGTTGGTGAAAGTGAAGGTCAGCACGTGGCTCGCGCCCAGCGAGTCGTAGACCGTGACCGGAGTGGAAAACGTGTCGCCCACGGCGGCTGAGGCATTCAGGTTGGTGGTCAGCGCAACGTCGGTAGTAGCGGTGGGCGGGCTGATCGTTCCGGCACCCAGCTGCAGCGGCACGATGCCGGTGCCGGTGTTCACGACGCCATCCACCGCCGGATAACCGAGCACCTGCTGTCCTTCGCTGGTCACCAGAAAATCGTTGGCATCGACAGAGAAGTCGCCGGCGCGCGTGTAGCTGACCACACCGCTGGTGTCTTGAACCGCAAAGAAGCCCGAGCCTTGAATCGCCACATCGGTGGGCACACCGGTAGCTTCCACACTGCCCTGCGTAAACAGTGAAGGCATCGAGCTGACCTGGGTGCCGGCTCCCAGCTGAATCGGATCGCCTGAGCCGGTCGTTCCCAGGTTCTGATAGAACAGGTCGCTGAACAGGACAACTTTGTCCTTGTATCCGACCGTGTTCTGGTTGGCGAGATTGTTAGCAATCGTTGACAGCGCGGAAGTTTCGGCGGTCAACCCGGAAAGCGGAATGGAAAAGTTAGGCATTAGAACACTCCTTCGATTTTGTGTTTGAGAAGCGACGTCAATTGATTCGCGGAATTTTGAGCCGCGACCTGAGCTGCCGAAGCCGCAGGAGACAGACTCGCGGTCGGCACGCCAGTGGACGCGGGATTCGCCGCACCTGCAGCGCTTGCGGTCGGCGAGGCGTTGGCCACAAGGCTGGCAGCGGCAGAGCCTGAGCTTCCCCCGCTTGATGTCCCGCTTACGGCTTGTTGCAAGAGCTGATCAATCTGCGTCACCTCGCTGAGTTCGCTGAATTGCGCCAGCTGGGTAACGAACTGGGTGGGATCCACCGGATCGGTTGGGTCCTGATTCTGCAGTTGTGCGACCAGCAACTGCAGGAACATGGTGTCCAAGCCCTGCGAAGTGGGCAGTCCCGACCCGTTCGTTGAGCTCGTACCACCAGAAGCGTCTTGCGGAAGAACTGCAGTTGGTGTGATCACGAAAATCTCCTTTCAAACATGAATGCTCAAATGGCGCTCGTTCGTGCGAGCCTGCGGGACCTCAGTGGCCTCGAGCGGTTCGCCGTCGCTCGTCTCGCCGGACGCAAGGGGAGCGACGGCGGCGGACTTTGAGGCAAAGGAACGCGGCTGGGAATTTGTTCCCGACGACAGATTGTTGGAAAAGGCAAAGCTCTGGTGAAAGTTCACCTGGTTGAGCCGCAGATTCTGCTGCTGCAGGCTCTGGGCGATGCCCGGGAGTTCAGTCGAAAGTAGGGAGCGCAGGTCGCCCCGCTCGCTGCCGATCACAACTCCAACATCATTGGCATGAACTGTGGTGCGGACTTCGACGCCGCCAAATGCAGTGGTGTTCATCTCGATGCGCATCTCCGACTGCGCTGTTTTGGAGACGATCTGCGCCATTTGCACCGGACTTGCGGCAGGGTTGGCCGGCGATTCGGTGGTTGTCACGGCGTTCTGAGGCAAGTTCGTCGTGCCCGCCGGGCTACCAGTGTCTGGGTTGTTCGCCGAGGCGGATGGCATCGGCAAGCTAGTGTTCGGCGGGACTGCAGGGCTTCCCGTTCCGGCGGCAGGAGCTGGAGCTGCCGGAGTTTGAGGCAAGGCCGCCTGAGCCGCAGGGGCACCAGCCGGCACAGCGGAGGAATTCTTGTGTGGGTTCTGGTCGCCGGCATTCACAGTCGATTCGCTTCCTGGAGACGCCTTGTCCGAAGTTGGGCTCGGCGCTGAACTGCTGGGAGGAGCGGGATTGCTTGACTGCGATGGAGCAGGATTCGTTTTCGCGCCCGCCGGGCCGGCTCCTGGACCGACTCCTGCCCAAGATTGGGTCGCGCTAGCCGAAAGCGTGCCCGAAACCGCTCCGGGACTCGCCGCCGGTGTTGACGTGTGAGCTCCAGCAGCAGCGGTGGTGGCTATGTTGTTCTGGCGCAGCTGCGAGGACAACAGATTCAGCGTCGCTGAAATCGACGTTTCGAGCGCATTCAAGAATTCCCCTGCGGGCGCCAGGCTCGGTTTGCCAGTAGAGTTTGGAGCGACCGCCGAGACCGTAGGCTGCGCCGTTGATCTGAAATCGGCTGGCTGCGGGTTGACCACAGAAGCAAAAGACTGCGTGGCCAGGCGGATGAGGTTGGCCTGGGCGCTGTTCTGCGCTTGTTCATTCGTCGAAAGGTTCTCATCCAACAGGCTCGGCGAAGCCGCGGACGCAGGAGTGCTGCTGCTCGATATCGGAGACAAGTTGGTTGAAAAGGAACTGGCCGCGTCGGTTGAGTCGGTTGCAGCAGATGTGGTCTGCATTCCCAGCGGCGCCGCGAGATCGCCCTCCTTTAATGCATCTGGCTTCGGGCCTGCAATCGAGACCTTCGTGAAGCTGAGGGGAGGAGCTTGTGGAATAAGGGCGTCAGAAGGTGAAGGCTCCCCAGGAGGAATCACCTCTGCTCCATGTTGCACTTGGACCGGAGAACTCGCTTTGCTGGTTGCCTGGTGTGAAGAAACTGCGGCTACGCTTGCTGCAGTGAGAAGTGTGAGCTCCGTCGGTGAAGAGGGATCTCCTTCTAGTTGTTCATTTGCGTGCACACCAGTTGCTCCCATGCTCACCAGCTGCGCAGCTTCAACCTCCGAACCTGCGCCGAAACTGAATCCCGCTCGCATCAAGGAAAGGGAAACGAGTGGCTGCGAATTCGACACGTCTCCGCTCGGGCTCGGTGCACACTGGTTCAGTGGGTGGAGACTCGATGTAGTTGATAAGTTCTCAGTGGGCTGAGCCTGTACCGCTTCGGAGGTCACGGGCGGTGGAAGCAGAAACGCTAGAACTGGTAGTTGTGCCGATGCTTGATTCGCGGACTCCTTCGCGCTCGGTGTGCCAGACTTTGCAACCTTGCCGCAAAGCTGTTGCAAACATGAAGCGACGGGAGCTGCAGGCGAAGGAACTGCATTGTCGCTCACAGAGGAAGAAAAATGCGACGCGCACATTGCAGCAAAATCGCCGGTCTGGCGTGCGCCGGAACACGCGCCCCCGGTGGAATCCGGCAGCGAAACTGTGGCTGCGTTCGTAATCGCGTTCTCGATGGCGAAGGTCACGATAGGTCCGGAGCTGCGTCGCAGGCTCGTTCGGAAAGCATGCACCTTGCGCGCCAAGTTCGCCGACTAGGAACGAAAAAAGAAAGCTCATGGAATCAAGAAAATCCGGATTCTGCCGATGAGGGACGCGATGAGCCGAAGTAGCGGCTTTGGGCAAAGGCTGCCCAGGCCTCGGCAGATTCTAACTATGCCGCTGGTAGGCTTGGCGGAGAAGAAACAGATCGTCGAGCTGCCGCTGTTCCCGCCGGGCCTGGCCGCGACGGTATTCGGCCAGCTGGCGATTGCGCAGGCTCTCGAACGTTTCCCGCTCGCGCCGCGCTCGGCGGTAGATTGTTTGCTGCTTGTCGCGCAGCGCTTCCAGGCGCAGGATCTGCCGCTCGATCTCGCGCCGCTCGTCGTGCAGGGCCGCGTCGCAGAGCAGGGCAAAACGCAGTTCTGCGGCCGTCGTGCCCTCCGTCAGTTGCTGGGACTGGCGAGTGCGCATTTCTGCGATCCGCTGGTCCACGTGCTCGAGCAGGTGACGTGCTCGGGCCAAGTGTTGGTTGGCTGCGCGCAGCCGCAGTTCCTCTTGATGTTCCACGCTCTGCCGGAAGTGAAACACCGCTTCGAGGGGAAAACGGAAGGCCATAAGTCTCAGTTGGGCAAGGCCAGCAGCCGGGCGACGGTATCGGCAAAAGTGGTCGCCTCGCCGGGTCTTTGTACTAGAAATCGATGCAGCTCTGGGATCAGCGCCAGCGCCTTGTCGAGCGTCGGATCGCTTCCCTTCTGGTACGCCCCGATGCGAATGAGGTCTTCGGAAGCGGTGTAAGTGGCGAGCAGGCGCCGGAGTTCATGAGCCTTCTGCAGATGGGGAGCGGAGCACACAGCCGGCATGAGACGGCTGACGCTGTCCAGCACCGCGATCGGCGGATAGTGGCTGCGCACCGCGAGTTTGCGGTCAAGCATGACGTGACCGTCGAGCAGGGCGCGGGCGCCATCGACCAGGGGATCCTGCTCGTCATCGCCTTCCATCAGATCGGTGTAGAATGCGGTGATGCTGCCTTTGGCGAAGCGGCCGGCGCGCTCAATGAGCCGCGCCAGCATGGCAAAGCAGGATGGAGTATAGCCCTTGGCGGTGGGCGGCTCACCCGCGGCCAGCCCGATTTCGCGCTGCGCCATCGCCAGGCGCGTGATCGAGTCAACGACCAGAAGAACATTCTTGCCCTGGGCGCAAAAGTATTCCGCCGCGGCCGTCGCTGCCAGCGCCGCCCGGATGCGCAACAGCGGAGACTGGTCGGACGTGGAAACGACGACCACGGCGCGACGCCGGCCTTCTTCTCCCAGGGAATTTTCCAGGAAATCGCGCACCTCGCGTCCGCGTTCTCCCACCAGCCCGAGCACCGTGAGGTCGGCTCCGGTGTGGCGCGCCATCATGCCGATGAGCGTGCTCTTGCCCACACCGCTGCCGCCGAAAATGCCGACGCGCTGTCCGCGGCCGCAGGTGAGAAAGCCGTCTACGGCACGGATGCCGCAGGCGAGCGGTTCCGAGATCGAGATGCGCTCGAGCGGTAGCGGCGCCGCGCCATCGAGAAGGCGATACTCGCGGGCGCTGTAGGGCGGAAGCGAATCGAGAGGCTGACCGCTGCCGTCGATTACGCGTCCCAGCATGTGGTCGCTGACTCGTAGTGAAGGCCGCTCTCCCCAGGTCACGACGCGGTCGCCATGACGCACGCCGCGCGGCAGCTCGAGCGGCATAGCCAGCACCGTGGAACCGCGGAAGCCGACAATCTCTCCCGGCAGCACCCGCCCCTGAGCGTCGTGGATGTGGCAGATTTCGCCAACCGAGCAGAACGGACCTTGGGACTCGACCAGCGGGCCAACCACCTGCGTGACGCGTCCTTGCCAGCGCAATGCCGAGCAGGTTTCAAGCCGCGCCAAGTAAGGCGCGAGCGATGCGCCCGCGCTCACTCGGCCGCTCCCGGGCGTGCCGCCAGCAGATCCATCAGGCCTTGCTCGACCTCTTTGAGCTGAACTTCCAGCCCAACGGTGGCCGTGCCCATCGAGGTTTCCAAAGCGCAGCAGTCCGGCGGCTGGGACGCGTCTTCCACAATTTCGGGAAGATCGGCCGGTTCGATGTGCGTGCTTAGGTAGCGCTGCCAGTCGGCGGCGTTCTGGGGATGAACCCGCAAGCGAACGCCGGTCGCGCCGTCGATTTTTTCCAGCCCAACCCGTACGATTCCCGCCAAGAGCAAGGGATCGACTTGGGCCTCGCGGTGCAGAATCTTGCGGGCGATGGCGAGCGCCAGCTGGACCACTTCGCCCTCGATCTTGGGAAAGTAAGCGGCCCGGTCGCGGGTAAACTGCGCCAGCGCCGCCGCCAGACTGGCTCGTTCGCGCGCCAGTTGCTCTTCGAAGACCTTGCGGGCTTCCGCCTGCCCTTCCGCCCGGCCCTCGGCACGGGCTTGGGCTTCGCGGGCCGTGGATTCGTCCAGCCCAGCATCGGAGCCCCAGGCAGAGAACGCGGCGGAGATGCCGTCGGCCAAGTTCCGGCAGGAGGCGCCCGGCGGAATCGAGGCATAAGGGAAAGGCTGAACGCCGCCTAGAGTTTGGGCATCATCGGGCGCGCTCCGAGCGGGCGACAGCTTAGGCGACGTACTCATCGTCGGTCTCCGGCGTCAGCGAAATCTTGCCTTCCGCTTCCAGCTTGCGCGCCACCGCCACCGCCTCCAGTTGCGCTTTGTGAATTTCGCGCGATTTCACCGGGCCGAGGACGTCCATGTCCTCTTTGAGCATTTCGACGGCGCGCGACGACATGGACTTGAAAATGTAGGTCTTCAGTTCTTCGCTGGCGCCGCGCAGGGCCGTGGCCAGGGTCTTTTTGTCCATCTGGCCGAGCAGTTCGCGGATGCCCGCTTCGGGCACGGTCAGCAGATCCTCGAAGGTGAACATGAGATTGCGGATCGAGAGCGCCAGCTTTGGATCTTCTTTTTCGATGCCTTCGAGAATGGTTTTCGCCACATTGATGTCGAGCCGGTTCATCACGTCGGCCACGCCGCGCAATCCAGCGTAAGCCCGGCGGCCCTGCTCGCCCAGCGCTTCCAGGCGCTTGTGCAAAACCTGAGCCACGCGCTGCGCCATCTCGGGAGAAAACTGCCGCAACTGCGCCAGCCGTTTGAGGGCCTCGGCACGCAGCTCCTCGGGCAACCGCATGAGCAGGGCGGAGGCCTGCTTGGCCTCAAGATGGGCGAGAATCAGCGCAATGGTCTGCGGGTGCTCTCCTTCAATGAACCGCGCCAGCTGCTGGGGGTCGGCCTTGCGCAGCGTGTCGAGCCGGCCGGCATTCATCTCCGCCGCCTGCGGCACCTGCGCCAGCAACTCCTTGGCTCCCTCCTCGCCGAAAGCCTTGACCAGCAGCTTATAGGCGTACTCTCTTCCTCCCTGAGCCAACGTGTCTCCGCTGGCCGCCAGGCGCTGAAACTCTTCGAGGACGCGGAGCGCGGTGTCGTTGTCCACCACCTTCAGGCGGCCAATCTCCTGCGTGATGTGGTCCACTTCGGTTGGCGAAAGATAGCGATAGATGGCGCTGGCCGCATCTTCCCCTAGAGTCACCAGCAGGATCGCGGCCTTGCGCAGACCCGGCGGGGAGGCAGCGGCGGCGGTCACGAATGCTCCTCCCCCACCCAGTTTTGCACCAGGCGGCTGGCGGCTTCCGGTTCAGCCTTGACCTTCTCCGCCAGCAGGCGCTTGAGCTGGCTGGCGCGCTTGCCACCGTCTTCGACGCCAGCTTCTCCACCACTACCCAACGCGCCGCCGCCCGCCGGTTGCGGAGCCAGCCGTGCCGTCACCCGGCCGGGCAGCTCGCGAAACGCTGCCAAAGCCTGCTTTTTCACCGGACGCAGCACCAGCCAGTAAACGACCAGAAACAGCAGCGCCAGTCCCACATAGCGCAGCGCCCACGTCCAGGGCTCAATCAGACGGCGCAAATGCTCAGTGCGCGCTGGCGGCGGAGGAGTTTCGGCGGGAATCTCCTGGAAGGACAGATTCTCGACCGCCAGCACATCGCCGCGCTGCGCATCCACTCCGATGGCAGCCCGGGCTAGCTGTTCAATTTGCTTCATCTCGTCGGCTGTGCGCTTGCGACGTGTGGTGGAGCGTTTGCTTCCCTGCTCGCTGACTTCGACCGCGTCATCGACCAGCACCGCCGCCGCGATGCGCCGCACACGTCCAGCGGGCTCGACGTTGTGGTGGAGGCTCTTGCTTACGGCGTAGGTAGTCGAATCCGTGCGCGAGTTCGACTGCTCGGCACCGGCGGAGGAGGCCGGAGGCGTTGTGCCCGAGGGCACGTTCGAGGCCGTGCCCGGCACGCCCGCCGGGGCGCCGCCCGTCGAACTCTCCTCGGAATGCTCCTGCGTGAGGGTGGCGGGAGTCTTGGGATCGTAAGTCTCCTGGGTGTCTTCGCTGGTGCCCAGTTCGTACTCCACGTGCACGCTGGCGCGGACATGATCGGTCCCCACCACGGGCTCGAGCGTGCGCACCAGGGTCTTGGCCATTTCTTCGTCTGCGCCGAAGGCGCGGCCGCTGGCTCCATCGCGGCTGTGCAGCAGGGGAGTGTTCGTATCGGCGTCGACTACGGTGACGTTTTCCGGGCGCAGCCGGTCGACCGCGCTCGCGACCAGCTGCGGAATGGCCTGCTGCGCTTCCTCTGAGAGGTGGCCGCCGCGAGTCTTGATAATGACTGCGGCTTTGGCTTCGTGCTGCTGCTCGGTATAGAGCGACTCCTCGGGCATAACCAGATGCACGCGCACTGCCGCGACTTCACTCAAAGTGGCCAGCGTGCGCTCCAGTTCGCCTTCGAGGGCACGCTGGTAGTTCACCTTTTCGGTGAAATCCGATCCTGCCCAGTTGGGGGTATCGAACAATTCAAATCCCAGACGAGCGCCGCGAGGCAGGCCCGCGACCGCGGTTTCCAGGCGCGCCGCGTCGAGCTTGTCTTCGGGCACCAGCAGGCTTCCGCCGTCGGCAGAAACTTGATGGGGAATGTTTTTCGCGGCCAGACGGCTGGCTAGGTTTTGCGCCTCTTCGGGCCGCAGCCCGGAGTATAAGGTCACGTATTTCGGCTGTCCCAGAAGTACGACAAAGACCCAGAGCGTCGCGCCGATGGCAACCGCGCCGCCCGCCAGCAAAAGCCGCTGGTTCAGGGTCAGTCCCTGAAAGAACTGTCCCAGGCGGTGCAGGACGTCGTCCGCCGATGTCGCTTTGTCAGCCATTCTCGTCGCCCGCGCCGGCAGGCTTCAACCGCTCTCCGGCCGGGGGAGCAGCTTGGGTCACTGTGGCCCGCCGGAGGTCAGAACTGCATGCGCGAAATCTCCTCGTAGGCGGAGACGATCTTGTTGCGCACTTGCATCATCAGCTGAAAGCTCAGAACGGCTTTCTCGACCGCAATCATCGCGCTGTGCACGTCGGCGCCGTCTCCGCTAAGGACTCCGGCCACTTTGGCCTCCGCCTGGCTTTCCAGCTGCCCGATGTCGTCCATGGCGTTATGGAGGACTTCGCGGAACCCTGGCGCCGCCTCAGTTGAAGAAGCCAGCGCCGCGGGATCGATTTCCGCCGGAAGAATGCGCAGCGCAGATATGCCGTTCATGTCATCGTCTCCCGCATGGTTCAGCTCAACCGAAGACTCAACTCAAGATCTCGAGCGATTGCTGGATCATGCTCTTGGCCGCCTGCACGGCGGCCGCATTCAACTGGTAGGCGCGCACCGCGCTCAGCAGATCGGTCATCTCCATCAGCGGATTCACGTTGGGATAAGTCACGTAGCCCGAGCTGTCGGCGTCCGGGTGTCCAGGCTCATAGCGCCGGGGCAAGGGCGAGGCATCGGGGACGATCCGGTCCACGCGCACGCCTTCGGCAGCCCGGTGATGCAGTCCGGCCAGTAACAAGGGGAAGCGCGGCATGGGCCGGGCGCGAAACACGACCAGCTGACGCCGGTAAGCGCCGCCCTGGGGAGTGCGCGTGGTCTCGGCGTTCGCCATGTTGGCCGAGACCACCTCGGCCCGCCAGCGCTCGGCGGCGAGCGCCGAGCCGGAAACTTCGAGCATGCCAAAAAGGTTCATGACGACGAGCCTCCTCCGGAATTGATGGCCAGCGAGATCAGGTGGAAGTGATCTTTCAACAGCTGCACGCCCAGGTTGAATTTCATCTGGGTCTCGGCCAGGAGCAGGCTCTCGCGCTCCACGCTGACGTTATTGCCGTCGGGACGCTCGATGAGTCCGCGGATGGTGTGGGCCACCGGACTGAAAGATGCCGCGGCGAGATCCCCGCTTTCCAGACCGGAAGCTTCGGCCGCCGCCCGGCGCAGCTCCGCGCGGAAGTCGAGATCGCGGGTGCGATAGCCGGGCGTGTCGATGTTGGCGAGGTTCGTCGTGATCAGTTTGTAGCGGGCCACATCGACGTCCAGAAAGCGGCTGAGCGCTTCGGTCATCGGGGTTTCAATCATGCTCGGGTTGGTGGTCATGGTGTCATCATCTTTTCTTTTTCTTGTCTTTTCTATCTTTACTTGCGCGCCTTCTCAGTCGTGGACATAGCTGGTCCAGCTGGGCAGGCCGTAGCTGCGCACCTTGTTGCGCACGGTGCGCAGCGAGACGCCCAGCAGCTCGGCCGCGCGCGAGCGGTTGCCTCGGGTGGCTTCGAGCGTGATCTCGACCAGCCGGCGCTCCATCTCCGGCAGAGAAAGACCGGGACGAAGCCCGGAAAATTCGCGAGTCGAAGCGGAAGCTGGCGTCCAGTCGTATCCCTCGAGCGCGCTGGTGCCGATTTCGGACCCGGTGGCGAGGGCGACGGCGCGGCGCAGGCAATTGGCCAGCTCGCGGACGTTGCCCGGCCAGGAGTGGGCTTCGAGACGCTGCAGAAACTCGGGCGCAAGCCCGAGCGCTTTGCCTTGCGGCGAATGCAGCCGGATAAAATACTCGGCCAGTTCCCGAACGTCTCCGGGGCGCTCGCGCAAGGGAGGCAGGCTGAGCGGGATCACGTTCAGGCGGTAGTAGAGGTCGGCGCGGAACTTCGCTTCGCGCACCATCTGAGCCAAAGCGCAATTGGTGGTCGAGATGACGCGCAGGTCCACGCGGACCGGGTGGGTGTCGCCCAGTCGGTCGAACTCGCGTTCCTGCAGCGCGCGCAGCAGCTTGGGCTGCAGTGTGAGCGGCATCTCGCCGACTTCGTCGAGCAAGAGAGTCCCGCCATCGGCCAGCTCGAGTTTTCCCGGTTTGGCGCAGCTGGCGCCGGTGAAGGCGCCCTTGGCATGGCCAAACAGCTCGCTTTCGAGCAGCGTCTCGGGGAAGGCGGCGCAGTTGACGGCCACAAACGGGCGGTCGCGGCGCGGGCTGAGACGGTGAATCAGCCGGGCCACTAATTCTTTACCGGTGCCGCTCTCGGCCTCGATGAGAATATCGGCGTCGCTGGCCGCAGCTTGGCGCGCCCGCTCGAGCGCCCGCAGCCAGGCGGGAGCATGCCCGGCGAGTTCGCTCATGGCTTCGGCTTGGGTGCGGGCCTGGGCCAGGACGCGCTCGGCGACCTGCTCCAGTTGCTCGAAGGCCACCGGCTTGACCAGATAATCGCAGGCGCCGTCTTTCATGGCTGCGACGGCCTGCGGCACGCTGGCAAACGCCGTCAGCAGAATCACGCCGGTGTGCGGCGCCAGCGCGCGCGCCGCCCGCAGCAGCGAGAAGCCATCTTCGTCCGGCACGGGGCCGGGCATGCGAATGTCGGTTACGACCAGCGGATGCAGCGAGCGGCGGAATTTCCCGAGGGCGTCGGCCGCGCTCGCGGCCGTATCCACTTGCCAGCCGCGGCCGAGAAAGCGGGCCGTGAGAGCCGCCCGCATGCCGGCATCGTCGTCCACCACCAGAACCCGGTTCATGCCGCAACTCCTCCGTTGAGATTGCCGGCCAGCGGAAACGTCAGGGTGAACCGCGCGCCGCATCCCGGACGGCTGACCGCCGTAATGGTTCCCCCATGCTGTTCGACGATTTTGCGGCAGACCGCCAAGCCCAGTCCCGGACTGCCGTCCCGCGTGCTGAATCCTGCCTCGAAGATTTTGGACAGATGCTCGGGCAGAATGCCGGGGCCGGTGTCGGTCACGACGATGGCGACGGCGCGGCCATCCTGAACCTTGCTGCCGCGAAGCTCGATCCAGCCGCCTCCGGGCATGGCGCGCACGGCGTTCAGCACGAGGTTCGCCAGCACCTGTTCCAGACGATGGCGATCGGCCCCGAGCAGCACTCCTGCCAGGTGGTGGCGCACGCCGAGCTCGATGCGCGCTTGGCGCGCCACCGGCAGGAAAAACTCGCGGGCCCAGTCGAGCAGCTGGCCAACATCGACGGGCGTGCGCTCGGGCTCGGGTGCGCCATGAAAATGCAGAACGTTGTTGACGGTGGCTGCCAGCGTGCGCAGTCCCGCCTGTACGTGTTCGACCCAGCGGTACGACTCCGGATCGAGGGCGGATTCGGCCAGCAAGCCGGCGAAAAGTTCCAGGCTGCCGAGCGGGTTGCGGATTTCGTGCGCCAGAAGCGCCGCCATTTCCGCCAGGGCTTGCTCCCGCCGCAGTTTAGCTTGCGCTTCCTCGAGCTTCTTGCGCTCGCTCACGTCGCGCAAGATGTAGACCGATGAACTGGCTGCGGCTTCCGAGATCATGGCATGCCGCGCCGCCAGCCAGCGCACCGTCCCGGCTTCATCGCGCACGCTCCGCTCCGCTTCGTTTGCCTCGCCGTCCGCAGAAGCAAGCAATTCGCGCACGGGGCCCGGAAGCGACGAGATGTGTCCCAAAACCGTGGCGCCCGGAAGGTCTTTTTCGAGCAGGCGCAGAGCCTCCGGATTTGCCCGCGAAATCTCGCCGTCGGCGGTAACTACCAACACACCGCAGGGCAGCCCTTCCAGAATCAGGTCGAGATGCGCGCGCATGTTGCGGTTTTCTTCCAGGCTGCGAGCCAGATCCGCGTTCGTCTCTTCGAGTTCGCGGCGCAGCCGCGCCACTTCGGCCTGCAGCCGTCCGTAAGAACGCTCGAGCGAATCGGCGGCCTGGGCAAAGGAGCGGAAAGCGTCCCGCAAAGACTGCTCATCCTCCACACAAATTGGGACGCCGACTTGGGCAACGATGGGAACAGGAGTGAGCAAGCCTGCGTCTGGCCAGTCCGCGCTAGGCAAAGAAGACATAGACGCAGGCAAGAATTGCACGGCGGAGGCCAATCAGGGCAGGGAGAGCCTAAGTTTTCTCTCAGAGTTCCCGGGGAAGGTTGATGCGAACCAAACGATGCGGGTCCGAGAAATAAAGGTGCTCGGCTTCCACCATGTCGTTGTTTTCCGCCAGAATGAAAGCGCGTTCCATCACGTGCTGCAGCTCGCGCACGTTGCCTCGCCAGGGGTGGGACAGGAGCATGCGGATCGCGTCTGGGCTCAACTTGGCTGGCGGTACCGCCATCGCCCGCGCCATCGAGGCCAGAAAGTGCTCGGCCAGAGGAACGATATCATCGCGGCGCTCGGCCAGGGGCGGCAGCTCGATGGGAAACGCCGCCAGCCGATAGTAAAGGTCCTGGCGAAACTCGCCGCGCCCTGCCCGGCTGGCCAGATCCACGTTGCTCGCCGCCAGAACGCGCACGTCGACGCGAGTCGGTTCCGCCGTTCCCAGCCGCTGAATCTCCTTCTGTTCGAGAAAGCGCAGCAGCTTGGCCTGCATCCCCAAAGGCAGTTCGCTGACCTCATCCAGAAGCAGCGTTCCTCCGTGCGCTGCCGGAATACGCCCCAGTTGCGATTGCACTGCGCCGGTGAACGCCCCCCGGGTGTAGCCGAACAACTCCGACTCCAGCAAGGCTTCGGGAATGGCCGCGCAGTTGACGACGACCAGCGGCTTGGCCGCCCGCGGGCTGAGCGCGTGCAGCGCGCGAGCGACCAGCTCTTTGCCCGTTCCCGTCGGACCGGCAATCAGCACCGTAGTCGTGCGCGGAGCCAGCAGCCGTACCAGCCGGTACACGCGCCGCATGGCTGCGCTGGTTCCGATCATTCCCGGCAGCGGATCATCGGCGACGGCGTGGGTCAGTTGGTGTGGCGGTTGCGGATGGAGCGCATGTGCTGCCGGATTTCGCCCCCGCGCGAAGCTTTTGCCCTCATCGGCGGACTGAGCACGATCGGAGTCAAGCAGGATGACCTCGGTTCCAGGAAACCTGCGCTCGATGATAGCGATAAGCTCCTCGGCATCAAGATCGGGAAGCCGGCGGTCGAGAAACAAAACCTGCCAGTCTCCCTTTTCGAGCTGAGCCAGAGCGTCGGCTCCGCCCAGAGCCTGCTGCACCGGGCGGCAGCGGCCGTTCAGTTGGTCCAGGACCTGCTGGCGCAACGCCCGGTTGGCGCTGGCAATGAGAACTCCCCCGGAGAGGGCGGGAAGCGACATCGAGGTCATCGCGCTCATGGCAACTCCTCTGTATCCACGCCCATCGCACCAGTTTCTGAAAAGGTGAGAGGCAGCCGGATCGTGCAGGTGCGCGTCTGGCCAGCCCGGTCAGAAAGCCAGGTAGCGCCCGCCCGCTCCCATCCTACCTGTGCGATCAGCAGTCCCAGTTCTGGAGGCGAAAAGGCAGAATGCTCGGTCGGCGTCGGCTCGGCCCAGGCGATGCGCAGCACCGCGTGGTTGCCTTCCGGCTTCGCGGTTAGCTGAACATCGCTTCCCTCAAGCGCCAGGCTTACTGTCGACTCCAGAGTCCGAAACATCAACGGGGCCAACCGGAGGCGGCTGGCCCGCACCGGCAGCGAGACGTTCGTTGCCATCCGTAACTGCACATTGCGCGCCTCGGCGACAGGGGTGAGATCTTCCGCCGTTTCGCGGAGCACAGCGTCCAGCCCCAGCGGCTCGTTCGGATCGGGATCAGCTGTTTGCGGGTCCGCCTCCTGCAGGTCAGCAATTTCCCGGATAGCCTCGACCAGAATTCGCATGCGCACGGTCAGATCCAGAGCATCGCGGAGAGTCCGAAGGTGCTGCTCCGCGCCTCGCGGGCCGGCCACGGCCAGTTCCAGCGAGCATTGCAGGCCGGTCAGCGGCTGGTTCAGTGCGTGCAGCAGGTGCGCCATCGGGCTGCGGTTTTGCGATGCCGCATGCCTCCCCATCTGGTGGTGCGCCCGCTGGGGAGCCGGCTGTGCACCGGCGCCGCTCACGCCCGGCCCTCGGCGGCACTGCTCAATTCATAACCCACTCCACGCACGGTATGAATCAATTTCGTGGGATGACCGTCATCCACCTTGCGTCGCAAGTAGTTGATGTAGACGTCGACCACATTCGTCGTGGTATCAAACGTGAGATTCCATACGTGTTCGATGATCATCGAGCGGGTGACCTTGCGGCCGGCGTTGCGCATCAGATACTCGAGCAAGCCGAACTCCCGCGTGGTCAGGTCGATCCTGCGGCCCGCCCGCTCGACCCGCCGCTCCACTCGGTCAAGCTTGAGATCAGCGACCGCCAGGACAGACTCCGAGGGCAGATGGCTGCGCCGCACCAGCGCGCGGATGCGCGCAGAAAGCTCGGCAAAGGAAAAAGGCTTGGGAAGGTAGTCGTCGGCCCCCAGGTCGAGACACTGGACCCGGTCTTCGACGCGCGTGCGCTGGGTGAGCACCAGCACCGGCAGGCTTGGCTTCTTTAGCCGCACCTGGCGCAGCACGTTCACTCCATCCAGCCGGGGCAAATTCAAGTCAAGGATTACAAGGTCGTAATCGTTCTCCGCAGCCGCGGTCCGGGCTTGCTCGCCGTCTGGAAACACATCCACTGCATAATGCTCTCCTTCCAATCCCTGGCGAACGAACCGGGCCAACGCTTCATCATCTTCGGCAATCAGAATCCGCATACTGAACCGTCCTAGAATCCAACAGCCCAGTCTAATGAGAGGGCGCTCAACTGCAGCCAAGACTCCGCGTGCACGAAGGACTGTAGTTCCACGAATGGCTCTCGGTTTCAGAACGGAACAACGCGCCGGCCGCATTCTCAGCGCTGCCTGCGGTAACCTCAGCGGGCAATTTCACACCGGCTTTCTGCCAGAGATAATTTCTGCAGGGGGTCATTCGAGCAGCGGCAATGCGTTTGCCAGTGTGGGTGAGAGCAACACTCAAGTCTGTCTTAGTACCCGGCGGCATCGTGTTGCCGGTTGTCGTCTTGCTGGTGCATTCCGGATGGCTGACCCTGCCCCTGCCCGCGCTGGGTTTCCTCTACTACAGTGCCGTCGTTGGAGGAATGATGCTCGCCTGGCGATTTCACGCCAGCCGCATCTTTCTGGCTTTGCTCGTGCTGCTCTTGGCTCAGCAGGCGACCTCCGCATTTGGCGCGAGTCATGCAGCGCCGGGCAATGCAGGCTCGACCGCTTTGCAAGCTGTCTCCGGGCTGGCGCCGCTGGACTTTGTCATCATCGCGATCATGTCGGAGCGCGGCTTCGTGATTGCCGGCGTGGCGCCTGTCGGACTGTTCCTATTCGTTCAATCTGTGATGGTGGCCGTCCTCTGCCGCGCCGATGAACTGTTGCCATCACTGCCCGCATCCCGCCCGCATCCGGTTGCCATGGCGGTCTCCCTGCCAGGCTATGCCTTCTATGTTTTCGGCGCGGCAGGCATCATCTTGCTGGCGCGTGCTTGCGTCACACGCAAGCCCGTCGATGGCTCCCTTCTCTGGTCGCTCGCTGCTTTTGCTTTGTCTCTGGATTTCGCTGCAACCGCTCGGGCAGCGACTGCATACAGTGCTGCTGCGGCGTGCATCCTCGCGGCCTCCATCATTGAGAATTCGTACCTCATGGCTTATCACGATGAGCTCACCGCGCTTCCGTCGCGACGTGCCTTCAACGACGCTCTCACGCGTCTCGAAGAGCCCTATGCGATCGCCATTGCTGACATCGATCACTTCAAGCACGTCAACGATACTTACGGTCACGGTATCGGCGATCACGTGCTGCGATTAGTGGCGTCTCATCTGGCACGCGTGGACGGTGGGGGAACGGCCTACCGCTGCGGCGGGGAAGAGTTTGCCATTCTGTTTCGGGGCAAGACAACTTCCGAAGTGTTCGATCACCTTGAACAACTCCGCAGCGCGGTAAAAGCGGCTGAATTCCGCTTGCGCGGCGCGGACCGGCGGCAAGTTCCACGCGGAGCGGATCGGCGAAGGGAAGGCAGGCGCAGGAGCGCACGGACGAAACATGAAGGTCGGCAGTTCGGCGAAGACAGATCCAGGGTTTCGCTTGCGGTGACCATCAGCATCGGGGTGGCTGACTCGTCGGGCGCAGAGTCTAGGCCCGATGCCGTCGTGCGGGCCGCCGACCGAGCCGTGTACCAGGCCAAGGCCAACGGACGGAACCGCGTAGAGACCGCGTCTTTCAACCGAAGAAAGCCTCGGACGAAAGCCGCTGGAATCGCGTGAGAAACGCAACCGCCCACTCGAACGTAAGCCGAGAATCGCTCGGCGGGTATCGCGCCAAAGGGCGGAAGCATGTCTCTCCCAGAAATCTGCGATAAATGATGTCGTTGACCGGAGTCTTCTCGGCCTTGATTTCGGCCATTTGGTCAGAAGGTTCCTTTACGGTATCGGGAGGCAGAAAGCTCAGGCAACGGTGACGTAAATTCGGTTGTGTAAAAAGCAAGAGGGTGTAAGTTGGCTTTGGCCTCGCAAGCTAAAGCCGATCCTGGAAAGGAGACCTACACCCGATGGCGAAGATAATCCCGATCAGTGAA
>Ga0187781_10000087_pt1 | contig 60426 bp, 50 predicted proteins | sample 0715_SJ02_MP02_2_FD_132447 | JGI IMG/M metagenome (GOLD analysis project Ga0187781, IMG submission 132447) | Tropical peat soil microbial communities from peatlands in Department of Meta, Colombia - 0715_SJ02_MP02_20_MG | ecosystem: Environmental > Terrestrial > Soil > Wetlands > Peat | place...
ATGGTCTGTTTTGTAAACGTGAAAAGCGTGGATCGCATCATCTATTCCATCTTCCAGAGATTCAACCTGGAATGGAAAAACCGCACCCTCAAGCTCTTTACACAAGCAGCTTGACATCACCCCAGGCAATAAGAAGTTGCACGCGCCTCGGCGTTCCGTCTACAATCTCGCTGGCGCGCTAGCTGACCAAGAGAAGGGCCGGTGCTTCCTAGACGTAGCCGAAGGGTATCTGGCTGCGTGCACCTTGCCAATGCAGCTGCAGGGTACAGATTATGCAGTAATTATGCAGTTAGAACTGAGGCGTTAGGCCGTAGGTGACTGTAAGTAAAGACTGGAGAGGTGGCAGAGTGGCCGAATGCGGCGGTTTGCTAAACCGTTGTACGGGCTAACACCTGTACCGAGGGTTCGAATCCCTCCCTCTCCGCCATTACCTTTGTAATCTAGCACTTACGTCATGGTGACACTACCCTTGACACTACAACAGGGAGTGAGCCATGAACGCCACAGTAAACCTTTTCAAGCGAGTAATGACCCAGAATGGCCTGCGCTACTGTCCGGTGGTTGAGGCCGCCAATGGCCGGATCAGGCCGGATGTCGTGATGGTCAACGGCCATGAGGAACGCCATCCGGAAGGTGCCTATTACATCTCTTGGTACGAGGGCAAGCGCGTGAAGCGCCTGTCGGTTGGTAAGGACGCGCAAGAGGCAAAAACCAGACGGCTGAGAAAAGAGGCCGAGCTCAACGCGATCAACAATGGAGTGGCCATCCTGCCCGAAAACGGCAACGGACACCGCTCGATCGCCGCAGCCGTCGCTGAGTTCCTCGACGAAACCAAGCTCACCAAGAAGCCGAAGACCCTGGCCGCCTACACGACTGCGCTCAATTATTTCAGCGAGTCCTGCCCCAAACTCTATCTGCACGACATCGAGCGCAAAGATCTGCTCAAGTTCTCTGCCTTTCTACGGGACAAGAAAGAGCAGGGACCGCGCAGCGTCTATAACAAATTTGAGAACGTGATGACGTTCTTGAAGGCTCAAGGCATCCGTGGCCTGGCGGGCAAGAACGACTGGCCGCGCTACGTCGAAGAGGAGCCAGAGATTTATGAGAAAGAGGAACTTGACAAGCTCTTCAAAGCCTGCAACCGCGAGGAGCGCCTGTGGTATGAGTTCTTCCTGATGACCGGTATGAGCGAACAGGAAGTTATGCACTGCGCGTGGGCAGACGTGAACCTGACGCTCAGCACGGTGACCGTACGCTACAAGCCGGAATACGGATTCAGCCCGAAGAACTACAAAGAGCGCGAGGTACCCATTCCGGCGAAGCTCGTGAAGAGCCTGAGGGCATGGAAGGCGAAGTCTGACAAGACTTGCGGGCTCGTATTTCCGACTGCGGGGTGCAAGCCCAAGCTCGACTTCTTGGACTGTTTGAAGGTGTGTGCTGAGCGCGCGAAGTTCAACAAAGACAATTTCTGGTTGCACAAATTCCGCGCCACCTTCGCGACATGGCATCTGCGGCAGGGGCACGATCTGCGCACCGTGCAGCAGTGGCTGGGGCATTCGGACCTGGAGTCAACGCTGCGCTATCTGAAGCCCGCGAGAAGTGAATCCGTGCGGGACAAAGTGAACGACACTTTCGCTTGATTTCAGACGGAGTCGCGCTCCTGTCTCGTAACCATCGTGCTACTTCCCCCGGATCAAATCGCACACACGTCCCCACACGGAACGATGGAATTTTCTTGGCCGCCGCCTGCTTGAAGATCGTCACCTTCGATACCGAAAGTAACTTCGCCAGATCCTCGACTCTCAAGGCGCGGTCCATCTGCTCGATTTGATCTACGAGGGACATTCTTGGCTTCACGCCTAACCTTCCAGACCGAGGATTCATACTCTGGCCGGGAACGGTCAACGATCCAATCGAACTCAATGCGGCCATCCAAGCGCGCCTTGGTCATCATGCGTGAGACATAGTGGTAATACTTGTCGCTGTTCTTCAAGATGCCACCGCTAACCAGGCGATAGAAGAGCTGGCGCACAGTCATCGGGTGCTCCGGCTCCAGAATTTCAGAGGCCTTCCGAATGAACTGTGTCGTTTGCTCCCACTCGCCGCGCGCCATGATCTCCCTTCTAAACGTGTTCTAGTGCACGTTTAACGTGTACCGCTCGACCACTTTCCAATCATCGGTTCCTCCGCCACTCCTTTCCATGTTCTTCCCACCATCCTCTTTTGGCGGCGCGTTGCGCCTCTGCGAAACACGCGTCAGAGCAGTAGCGTTCATTTGGCCTCTTCGCAAAGAAAAAGCGTTTCGCGCATCCGCTGTTCCCGCAGATCTTAGCGAGATTGGCGTTCTGGAGTAGGTAGTAAAAAGCGCCCTGAAGCATAGTCTGAGGCTTATACACGAGCCTCCGGCGCTTCCAGTCGATCTCGAAATCTGCGGGAAAGAGAATCTCGCGCAGGTCATCGATGAGCAATTGTTGGCCGATCTCGGACCACAGACCTTGCACCCGGTCACGCACGAACCGCACGCGGCTCCCGATATCAGTCAGGTGGTGACGCCCGCAAAGCTCGGACGGCAGGTGGAGCAACTCGCCGTCCAGGTTGTACTTCTTCCTTAGATTCTGCTCTGCCGCCTCGACCGGCTTCAAATTCGCCAATTCCATCAGCAGTTGCCTGGAAATACGGTCAGGAGTCATGTGCAGTAAGCTTTATATTGCATCATTTCTAGCACCTTGGTATGATACCTGTCAAGCATTTATGAAGAGGCACAATCGAATAGCTAGATCCGCTGGCTGACACGGGGTAACGGCTGTGCTGCGGCAAGCCGGATAAACGATGGCTCGGCGAGGGCCATTTGCGGGTTCCGGTTGCCCCCGCTACCTCTCGGCGAATGAGGAGACTACATCGAAAGGAGAACAAATTGGCTACATGGAGACCAGAAATTATTCGGGTTGGAGCAGGTGATGCAATGTCCACGATGAACCTCGCAACTGCCGTCCCTCTACAGCCCCTTCCGCTGCCGGTCTTCGTCCCGAAGCCCGCCCACCTCCACGACGGCACGACGGAAGCGGTGCTGCCCATCATAGCGGAACCTACGCCCCCGACTTCATCGCAGCCGTTTATCGTGCCGCCATCGCTTCGCAAGGGCGAGCGCACCACCGCGACATCATCACCGTCCAGTGGGCGCAAGAAGTTCGCGCTCGAACCGGGCATCGCGCGCATGTTCTCGCCAGAAGAATGCGAGGAAGCACTAGTATGGTATCGCGAGCACGAAAGTGAAATTCCCGCCGTTCAACGTTACGATCCAAACCTACGCCGTTGGTTCACGGAACTGCAGCGCATCGCAAGGTGTGGTGGCCGGTATGACGCTCTCGGCGAGCGCACGCGTAACCGTGCGCTGGAAATGTACATGAGCGACGCCGATGAGCGCCTTGCGCCCTATTTCGCCTTTCTTGCTGGCGCGGCCCTTGGCCAGATCGCGGCGACGTATGGCATCGCCAATGTTCGTGGGTTCTTGGATGCCATCGAAGAATTCCTAACGCAGCTAGAGCAGCGTGGCGTCAATCGCGATGCGTTTCTTGCCAAGGCCGAGCGCGCCATCAAGATCCGCGAGAGGGACGCAGCCACTAGTGCCGCGCGGCAACTGGCAACTCCACCTCAGACCGTTCGCCTGCAAGAAGAACATGTTCCCAAGCGTGGAAAACGAGCAGGCACCCATCATGGCGCGATATGGTGCGCTTCAGCAGCTCGCGCACCCAAGTCTAAACATGCTCAGACGCCTCTTGGTTCAGCACAACGGCGGTTCCAAGGCATCGCAGGCGACAAAGCGCAAGAAGCCCGTCCCGGCCCGAATCCGCGCGCTAGCTAGTCTCAAGTATGCGGCCGAGATTAAGGCGAAGAACTTTCGCCGCGAGCAGCGGTTGATGGAGAAGAAAGGCAGCGTCAGTACAACATCGCAGAACGCGCTCGGGATATAACAGGATGACCTCGCTATTCAGACAGCTCCAACAGCGCGAGAAGCTGCGCAAGCAACTGCTAGAGCAGGGATGTAGGGAACACGCGGAGCTAAGGAGGCATAAGGAAACCGGACTGGACGATCTGCCTGCCACAGTTGCGGCTTCAATCGAGCTACATCCCCCAGTGCCGCAAGAAACAAAACCAGCAGACTTTGCGCCTGACTCAGTGGACGATTTGGTTAAGCGACCCGATGCAATCAAGCAGCGTCTTTTCTGGCTCCAGGCAGTCTGGGCTACAACGCTTAGCCCGGACGTTGCTCTCGAAGCTGACAGGTACAGGCAAGTGTTTCAGGAGCTAGGCGAGCGGCTCAAAGCACAAGACCGTGATGCATTCGATCGCTTGGTTGCCGGTCACGAGTCGCTGTTGCTCGCCAAGCCAGTGGAGAGCAAAGGCACCATCCCAGTCGAGGTCCAGCGCCGCTTCGAGTTGTTCTCGGAGCTGGGGTCTATGTCAAGTCCGAAGCCCACGCCCAAGTCTAGCGGTTATGTTCCTGACGGCCTCCAAAGCTTTCTATGATCTCGGCCATCGAGCGCATTCATCGCGAAGTCTCGCAGCCTGCCCAAGTCCCGGCCAAGCCGACGCTGCAGACGCATAAAGAGACGCCGCAACCGACGCTCACGCGTGAAGACGTTGACGCGATCTTGGCTCACAAGCGCGCGGGAACGCCAGAGGAACGCCCGACACAGGACGCAAATCTGTACCGGGCTTTTTCCTTCGCTTGTTGGCCAGGAGCCTAAGCCGCCAGTGATCTCCTCAGCGTGTCCTTCGCGAGTCCTGTCTCGGCAGCAATCGCACGCCAGCTTAGGCCGCGTTCGCGAAGATTCCTCACGCTCGCAGCATCTACGGCAACCACAGGGCGGCCAAACCTGACGCCTCGTCGTTTCGCAGCGCGCTGACCCGCGATGACTCGCTCGCGAATGATGCTGCGCTCAAGTTCGGCAACTGCGGCAATTACTGTGAAGACCATCTTGCCCGCAGGCGTGCTTGTATCGATTGCCTCGGTGACAGAGACAAAGTCGATTCCCAGAGCCGAAAACTCTTCCAGGGCGCGTAGCAGATGACTGGTAGACCTTGCGAGCCTGTCAAAGCGCCAGACCACTACGACATCGAACTTACGACGCCGCGCGTCAGCCATGAGCCGATCTAGTCCGGGCCTTGTGTCCTTGCTGCCGGTCAAGGTGTCGGTATAGTTGACGGCAACCTGCCAGCCGCGTCGCTCGCAATATTCAGGCAACTCGTGCTTCTGCAAGTCGGGATTCTGGTCACCGGTAGAGATACGAATGTAAACTGCCGCTCGTTTCGAGTTCATAGATCCCTCCGTCAGATTGGCGCATAGGTTATAACCTCTGAGCCAGGAAAACCGCACAACAATCGAGGGGAGTGCCACAAGATCTTGTGTTTTGGCGCTCGTGGCCAGCGAGACTTTTGCGCCAGTACACTCAGGGCTTCTTCCTTGCCTTGGCCTTGCGCCAGCGCGCTCGTGCAGCCTTCTTCGCGCGCCTGGTCTTTTCCGCAGCCGTCATCGTTTGGCCCGACCTAGCGCCTCCGAGCGCTCCACGGCAGGCCGGGCAGTACTTGATGACTCGAAGCTTCACTGGCTCTTCGTGCTTATCGCAATATTCATCCATAGCCGTACCTTACCACTGGCTTAGCATTTATCGCATCGGCCTCCTCAGTGGACACGTCGTCGGCCCCAGTCTCCGGATTTCCTCTTCGGTCAGGGGCAGCCGGCCCTTGGCTGCTCACAACGCCACATCGAAGTCAACCTGGGCATGCGGGAACAGGTTCGGTGCCTCAGGACAGCCAGCAATTCACCTTGATCGCGCGTAATGAATGTGGACTACTAGTGGCTGGTTCGCAAGGAGATCAGGAAGGACGACTTTGTGACCGTCTGCCAGCAGGCTCGCACTGGCGTCCACGCTAACAACTGGGCGATCGAAATCGAACGTTACGCCGTGCACCGCTTCGCCGGATTTGACGGCAAGAACCACATCCGTTCCCGACGCGCCCACTGTCCACTGCAGATGATCACGGGTCCTCCAGAAGCGCGCAAACGTCAACATGTCTTCTGGCATGACGTCACCCGGCAAACGTCGTAAAAGCGCCTCCTCCGCAGCCAGCTTTTCGCCGCTTTGGTTGGGGTGAATCAGCAGCACGGAGACTCCGCCGTTCTCCGCGTTGGCGCGGATCACATCAAGAGTCTGGTCAATCCGGGCCGCCAGCGGCGACTCCTCATCTTCGAAAGTGACCGGGAATTCATAGAGGCCGCTGTCTTCATCGAAGGCCAGGTCCAAAGGCAATCGATAAGGAAAGTTCGTGAGCACATCGTTGGCGGTAAACGAGGAATCGAATTCATATCCGCTGCGCTGGAGCGCCTCTGGAAGAGAGCGCGGGACGCGCAAGTGCCCGGCACGAAAAAAAGTTGTGTTCTGGCCGGAAAGATTTCCGTCGAGCAGTTGCTTGCTGACCCGAACTTCGCCGAAGACGGTCGCACCGGTAGAGGATTCAAATCCGGTGCCGCGAGGCTGATAGGCAGGGAAAGTCTCTTCGCCGCTGCCCAGGACAAACTTGTTAAACCCACGCGAATGGATGATGGAGTGACTGCCGATCGAGAAACCTTGGGCGCTGATTCGCCGGAGTGCATCGAGGTCCTTGCCAAAAAAGAAAGCCTTGCTGTTCGCGTCACTGACATATTTTGCCTGGATGAAGAACGTGCTGAATGCTCCATGTCGGCTTTCCATTTGCACAAAGTCAAGAGCTGGTTCGAACGAGTTTTCCCAATCGATATCGTGCGAAAGCAGCAACACTGAGCTCTTGCCCGAAGGCATCGTGTCGAGACGCACGGCGTCGGGCTGCATCGATTCGTACCAGGCCCGGAGCAACAGCATCCACACATCGGCGCCGGGCTCGAAGTGATTGACGTAGTAGCGCTCGGCGTTGAAGTCGCGATCTACCTGGTTGCGCAGAACCGCGTCGTGATAGCTGATTCCGGCGAGATAGGTTCGGCCCTTTCCCAGCCGGTTCGCGAGCAGTGCGGCGGTGCCATCTTCGAATCTCGCCAGCACTGCGGCGTGAGAGTCGGCGTTGTAACCGTTCGTCCAGAAGATGTCGCCGGCCTGCGGATTGCCCAAGGGCGCCTCCAGTTCCTCGGGGCGGTTCAAGTAATGGAGAATGGTGTCTGCGCCCGCAGTAAAGCGCACGCGATAGCGGCGTCGCGACGGCGACGCCTCTTGGAAGCCGAACAGCGGCCTCGCGGAACTGGCAAGCACGTTGACGGCGAACACGCTTCCACCGTGCTCGATATGGCTGCGAAGCTGGTTGATCTGCCGGTCGCTGAAAGTCCGCCCATCCACCCCGGGATAGAGAATCAGCAGTCTATGACGGAGTGCCTGATCCAGATTTTGGGTTACCAAGAAAGGAATACCCATCTCGCCCAAGCTGTGGGTCATGGCCAAGACATTTTCGTCATGATTAGTCCAGTACAATGCAACCTGCATCGGAAAAGATTCCGGGAACTCGACCGTGGGGTCTAGCTCTGCGTGAATTAGGGGATGAACGGGAACGATCGCGGCGTGGAGATCTTTCGTGCGGTCGTGTCCACAGGCGATCAGCGAAGTGGCAAGCGCCATTGACAAAATCGCGGCAGGGAATCGGTCGAAACGACTTTCGGAGCGTGCGCACATCGCTAAAGCCCCCTTATTCTTCCGGAAATACCCGGCAGTGTCTTCTATTTCTGCGTTAGCTCGCTGGAAGTTTGCGTCCGTTTGATTTCTCCCCAAGCCAGATCTCCGCGCAAGTACTGCCAGATTCCCCGCAAACGCCAAAACATCGTCATCTGCCGGTATGGGAAATGCTCGAAAAGGCAGAAAAAAAGCAGGCGTCCGACCTCGCGCCAATCGCTATAACGGCGGTAGGTCATTTCCTCCAACAAGACGGATCCGATGGATATCAGGGTTGCGAAGGCATAGCCGAAGATCAGGAACAACACAAAGAACTGCCGGCTGAGCACCCCCAGAACCGCGGCAAGAATGATCGTGGAGTATCCAACCAGTTCAACGAGAGGTGCGATGAACTCAAACACCCACATATAAAGAAGGACCCATCCCACGCGGCCATAGCGCCGGCGGAACAGCATGTCGCGATTCGGCCACAGGGTGTCGATCAACCCTTTGTGCCATCGCGCCCGTTGCCGGGCCAGTGAGCGCAGATCGCTGGGAACTTCGGTCCAGCAAGTCGGGTCAGGAACGAAGGCAATGTGATAGTCCTTTTCTTGCTCGTGCAGAAGGCGATGCATGCGTACCACCAGATCGAAGTCTTCGCCGATCGCTTGCGGGCGGAATCCCTTCACTTGACGAACCAGATCAGTGCTGAAAATGCCGAACGCTCCCGAGATGATGGGAAGAGCCTTGAAATACGCCCACGCTTCGCGTCCGATGAGAAAGGCCCGCAGATATTCGATAACCTGCATGATTTCGATGCTGTGCCGGGGAAGTCCGACTTTGCGGAGTTCTCCTTCGGTCAGCTCGCATCCGTTCAAAACACGCACAATTCCGCCGGCGGCGACAACGGGATGGGAATCGGAAAACACTCCCGCCATGATTCGCAGCAGAGACTCTTTTTCCAGAATCGAGTCGGCGTCGACCACACACACGTAGGGACTGCTCGCGGCGTTGATTCCGGCATTGATGGCGTCGGACTTGCTGCCGGCCGATTCCTTGTCCAGGACAAGCAGCCGTGGATCGACGTCGCTCTTATAGGTTTCGCGCACCCGCGCCGTAGCGATTTGCGGCAGATAGAGCAGGCGAGCTGCACGCAGTTGAAATGCAGTCTTAAGCCGGAGAAGTGTATTGTCGCGGGAACCGTCGTTCACCACCACAATCTCCAGATCGGGGTAATAGAGCTCCGAAAGCGCCCTTACGCTCTCCACAATGAACCCTTCTTCGTTGTGGGCGGGGACGATGAGCGTGATGGGAGGCGTAAACGGAGAGACCTGAAGCCGTTCCAGACGCAGACTGGCGAGGCGCCGGCGGTGCCACGTATTACGCCAGACCGCCGTGATCAACAGCGCCAGGTAAATAAGATTTGATGCCAGATAGTAAACGAAAAGAGTGTCGTTCGAGAGATTGAGCAAGGCGCCCATCAGCGAGCTCCTGCCGATGCGCTAAGCACTTTCGCGCCCTGCGCAATGTTTTGCCGCGTCGCCTGAAGAGTCTCGAGCAAAATCTGGTGCGCCTGATTCTGGCAGTCCTTTTTCTGCAAAGCTTTGACCAGATCCTCAATCGCCCCGGACCGCTCCAGCTCAGAAGTGAAAGCCTGCAGGGCATAGTTGTCCTGAGTTTCGACGACCTGGTGGAAGATGTCGTCGAGGTTCGATCCCAGTTGTGCCAACGCCCAGGCCGCGCGCAGGCGCACGTGGCGATTGGAGTCGCACAGGGCGCGCACTAATGGACGGATCCGGGCGCTATGATTGATAGACGCCAGGGCGACCACCGCCCGAAGCCGCACAAACCACTCCGCATCCGTCACCATCACGGAGAGAACCGGCAAGGCCAAGGACGGTTGCGAATTGCCCATCGCGCGCGCTGCCGAAGCCCGCACTTCGGCATCACCGTCGGTGGCGAGCAGAATCAGGTCCTCGCCGAGTTCCGCGGTTGCCAGTTCCCCCAGAACCCGCGCCAGCACTGCGCGCGGCCGGCCGGTGGATTGCTTCAAGTAGCGCAGCAGAATTCCGGGAGAACTGTGACAACAGTTGACCAGAGCATTCTTGATGATGTGTTCAGGAATGGGCTGGCTTCCCCAAAGCAGATATTCAATCACCGGGATCGCGGCCTCGGCGAGTTCAGTGTGTCCCAGACCGCGGACCGCCGCGATCCTGGTTTCTTCCTCCGGCGCATCGAGCGCATCAGCCAGCGCCGGCACAGCTTCGGGAGCGCGGGTGCGCCCGAGTGCAATCAGCGCTGCTCGCCGCTTCCAACCACCCTCAGCCCGCGCCTGATAGATGCGCATGTCGAGCAAACCGCTGGTCCGCAGGCAGTTCAACAGAGGAGGCAGTTCTTCCGGCAGAGCGGCCAGCTCCAGGCGATCCAGCAGCATAGCCTCCACAATTTCGCAGTCGAGCCGTTTCAGGCGCCAGGCGGCCGCAGAGACTTTTCCGCTCAGAATGTCGTTCCACTGCGAACGCAGCGCAAATGTGCGTTCATTGAGCCGCTGGAAGTAGCGTCCGCGATACCAGCGACGCACCGCGATGAACGTGATCAGCACCACGATTCCTGCAACCGAAAACAGAATTGCTTCTACAACCAGCCCGACCAATCCGAATTCCGGCGTCAGCTTAGAAGCGAAATCCATAGCTCACTCCGAAGCTGTTTTGGGTCTGCCCCCCGGACCGGTACTGCAAAGCAATGTAGCCACGGATGTCCTGGTTCGGCGCCAGGCGGTAGGTCAAACCGCCGGCGTAGGTGCGTGCAGAAAAACGTCCGACCTGATCGATCTGGGCAAAGTTCTCGGCGCCGCTCGCAAACGCCAGGTTACCGCTGAGATTTTGATAAACGGGAAAGCTGAGCCGGGCGTTTCCCGAAGGGACCCACTCGATTCCTGTGCCGGTAAAGCCGCTGCGAGCGCCCGTAAGGGCGAGGGTCCATGTCCAGTCATGAGGCAAATAGTAAATCTGCGTGCAAGTCAGAGTCAGGACGTGTGCGCCTTGGTACCAGAACCAGTGCTGTTGATAAGCAGCCCCCAACCCTCTAACCCAAAAATTGGGAAAATGCAGTCCATGCCCGTACTCGAACAACATCTGGTTCTCAGGGATGATGGACTGATGATTGGCGAAGCCGCCTCCGCCTGTCAGCCAGTCGCTCTTGGTGAACCGGAACGAGGCGCTCTCCAGAAGATCTTCTCCATTCTGGCCGAAGCGCTGATAGGAGCCGGTTTTGAAGGCTGTAGTGAGTTGACGAGTCCAATGCGTGGTCAGGTAGATCTCTGCGTCTTCGGCAGGGTCAATATCGCTGAAGGTCGATCCATCTCCGCCGATGCGAAGTTCGTTCTTGTTCTCCGTTGCCAGCCCCGCCAGGGCGTTCTTCGCCTCCTGATTCTCGGGATGAAGCCGCAGAATTTCGCGATACTGGCTGCGCGCTGCGTTGGTGTTGTGCAGAGTCTCGAGAATGCGAGCCCGGCGCAAAAGCGTCTCCGATTGCGCCGGTTCGATCTCGCGGGCATGGTCGATGACACTCAAAGCTTCGTTGGTTTTTCCTTGCCAGAGCAACACGTCCGCCAGCCCGCAGAGAATTTCTGTGTCATCGGGGAAGCGTTCGAGCACCCGCCGATATTCGCTCTCCGCAGCAGCCCAATGCCCCTGCCAGGCGAGCAACCGGCCGCGCCAGCCGTGGGCTTCCCTGTCGGACGCATCCTGCTCCAGGCGCTGATCGACCAGCGCAAGAGCGGCATCGATCTGATGAAGCTGCACTTTGTCGCGAACCTGTTGCTGCCAGTCTGTCGAGCTCTGTTGGCACAGGGCCGCATTTCCTGCAAGCAACACCACCGCAAGCGTCCCTAGGCACAGACGTGGCGTTGCATTCGCAGAACGGAATGCGCGCACCATGAGTAATAGATCTATCGGCCAAAAAACGTGAATGGAGTGGAGTACAGAAGTAACAGGACAGCTCGGAGGTGCGCACCGAAGACAGGGGTCCGTGGGGGGCCTGGTCAGACTGCACCGTTGAGGAAGGCACGACCAGAGCACAATGTGTGATCCCGACCCACATCTTCCATGCCGACCAGCGTGAGGTCGGCATTAGGAGCCAACCTTCCGGCTGGAAGGCGTGTCCGAATTACGGGTAATTCGGAGGTTGAACCACCCAGAGCCAGACGGGCCAGAAGTCGGGTTCGGGGACACGAAGCCCGTTTTGCTGATGACAGGTGTCAGGTGGTAATCAAGAAATGTTAGCTATTTAGCCTTCGAGCCGTTAACGATGGCGTTAGGAGCAGCAGGGGCGGGCAATCTCGTACCACCGTAACATTGTTCCAAGGAGGCACCAGCCAGACGGTTCACGGTTCTCGACAACGAGTTGCGCTGCTTCGCCGCGGTACAGTGCTACTCTCTGGTTTTGGCCAGCTCGGCATCACATTATATTGCAGCCTTTGCTAAGCCGCGTTGGGGCGAAAACCTTCAGGCGTACAGCGGGCGACAATGCCGGAGCGGTTAGACACACCTAGTTTGCGGAGCATGTTGTGCACGTGATTCTTGACTGTTTGCTCGGACACGTTCAGCCGTGCAGCAATCTGCTTGTTGGTGAGACGATCGCGCAGCAGTTCCACCATCTGCTGCTCCCTTGGGCTGAGTCCGAAGTCCGTCGTTCCCGAGAGGCTGGGCGATGCCGACATGTGGTGAGCAACGACACGGAGCAGCATCATACAGAGGGGCGCTGGACATACCGCTTCCCCGGCCGCGACTCCGCGGATTGCGGCTGCCACCTCCGCGGCTGAAGCATCCTTAAGAACAAATCCGACGACGCCTTCTCGGACTGCCCTCAGGAACGTGCCTTCACCGACGTCCATGTCCACCATGACGATTCTCAGGTCTGGAATTGCGGCGTGCAGGGCGAGAATGAACCTGGCATCAGAAAGGGCCAGACCCCTCGAATCCAGCACAAGGATGCCTGGACGTGCGGCAATGATTTCTTCGCGTGTGTCGGCGGAACACGCGCTGGCGCCCACCATGCGGATGTCGCTCTTCTTAGCTAAGAGCCGGAACAAAACTTCGCGCAGCAGTCGATTTTCCGCGAGGAGGAAAACCTTCACCGGTCTTTCGGTACTCATGTCAACTTCCCGGCGAAACTATCGCCTTTCTTGACTATTCTTGTTTCTCCCTACAGAAAACCCGAACAGCGCCCGTTGGTTGCGAGACACGGTACACCACGGTAGTCATGTACGACCACGTCCTTCTAAGACAAAAACGGCTGGTCACTTTCTGAGCACTGAGCGCAGCGCTCAGCGGAATATCCTCGGACGCCACCGCTTTCGCACCTAGTGGCTTGCCGGGAATTCACCGCCCTCAAGAGAGAATCCGGGCCATTGACACTGGGAAGTCGACCACATTCGTATCAGCGAGTATTACTAGGTTGCCAGAAATGCTTATTCGCGTTACGAAAAACGAAACCCATGAAATCGACCGACTCCCGGGTCCTCATAACAAGTCCTTTACCGACAATGGATTCAGTCCTTGCTCCAATGGTTGTTTAGGTGAAGTTTTTTGTTGTCTAAAGTGGGTCCCGAATCGCTCAAAAGTCCGGTTTTTGTAACAGCAACGTCAGGAAAACCTGGTGATGCGAGCTCGCAATATGCCCCTGTTACCATGTGGGAGCAACTTGCCATCTCCCAAAAAAATCATTCTAGTTTGGTCCACGGTGAGAGTGGAAGTCAATAAGAAACTGGGATTTTCGAACGGTGCCAATTCCAAGTTGGGACCCACCGTTGTCAGAGGCCATCACGATCAATCTGTGATCTTGGCACAGCTAGGAGGAATTGGCTAAAGGTCGTCCATCGAAAAGACATCGCGTCCATCCTGCTACTGCATATCACGCTTTTCTCTTTTCAGCAATCGAGACCCTTTGGTCAGCCCTGCAGGAAGCAGACGCAAGCTCGGGCCGTGTCGCTATTTCGCACGCAAAGAGGCTATGAATAAAAGTACTAATTGAGTACTGGATTGGTGTGTTTACCTCGGTACTTGAACCTAGTACCCGCCGCTACAGGTCCTGAAGGCAAGTACCGCTCGGATCAAAATCTGTTCCGCGCACACAGAACTCTTTTGAACCTTGCGAGTCGACCATTCCAGACGTACTTTACACCAACCTAAGTAAGCAGTCTGGAGACTTGTGTGAAACGCGTGCGCGTCTTGGTCGCCAACCGGCCCCGCCTCATGCGGGAACTTGTGCTGGCGACCATCGCGGAGCAGCCTGACATCGAAATCGTGGGCGAAGTTGGGGACGAGGGTGATCTCGCAGAGGTGGTTGAGCAAGTTCGTCCAGATGTGCTCGTTCTAGCGATGGAGGAACCAGAGAAGCGCCCAAGCCAATGCGGTTTTCTACTTGGGCGGTACCCGGATATGCGGATTTTGTCCCTTGCACCGGAACAGAATCGAGCACTCTTCTACTGGGCGATCGTCGACATCCGAACGCGCCCTCTGGAGAGTTCAGAGGCCGGTATCCTACAGGCTATCCGGGAGCGCCCGGTCTTGGTTGGTGTAGCTCGGAATTAGGTTGACCGGGAACGAGGAAGCTAGTTGCTGTTGTTCGGTATGATTATGAAAATAAATGGGTTATCTCACAAAAGCCCTGTAAGTGAGAGGGCGAAGCCGCAGCTAGCAATGGGCAGCGATTTATGGTGAACACAGTGACAAGGCTGGCGGATACAGCGGTGGCGCCTTTGCCCGGAGAACCGAGTGCAGCAAGCTGGTATGCGCTCTACACAGCGCCGCGCCACGAGAAGCACTTGGCGCAACAGATGGAACAGCGTGCCATCTCATGCTTTGTCCCGCTTTACCGGTCGGTGCGTCGGTGGAAGGACAGGCGAAAGGCGTTGGACCTCGTCCTGTTTCCCGGATATGTGTTCGTGCAGATCGGGCTGCAGAACAGATTGCAGGTGCTCCAACTCCCCGGTGCTGTGCGGCTAGTGACCTTCAACGGGCAGCCCGCTGCCTTGCCGGACACCGAAATCGAAGTCTTGCGAAAGCGGTTGTCCGGTTCAGCCAAAATTGAACCACACCCTTATCTGCGCGTGGGACGCCGAGTCCGCGTACGACGTGGACCGATGGTTGGATTGGAGGGCATCGTCGTGCGCAGGAAGGACTGCTGCCGAGTCGTGTTCTCGATCGATCTGCTCATGCGTTCGGTAGCGGTCGAGGTGGACGAGGCCGATCTGGTGGCCGCGTGATTCTTGCCCAGTACTTTTGAGAGGCGCTCCCATGCCAAGTTCCCACCCTTTCGTCTCCAGAAAGCTTCTTCGTCGGGCAACATATTGCGTCGCCGCGTTGCTGCTCTGCCCAGTGAGCAACGCTCAAGTCGGCGACCGAAATCGCGTCCAGCAAGACGATTCTCAAGGGAATCGCATGGCTGGCATGTCCGAGCTGGCCAAAGAAAACCTCAGCCGAGTAGCGGCCTCTTCGTTTCAGATTAAGGCGGTGCTGGTTAAGGATGCGGGGCTCTTGGTGGAGCTGAAGCGGTGGGTGGCCAAAGAGGCCACCGACAACGGGCAGGTTGTGGAAGATTCGAGCTTGACGGATCAGGCTATATTCGACCGCCTCGATCAAGATGTGGCATTTCGTTCAGTTGCTACCCGACTGTTGCAACGGTATGGGTATCTCATGCCAGCACCCAATCCCGACTCGAGCTTCGCGAAAGAAGAGGAGTTTGTATTGAAGGAGCGCGCACGGCGCCTGGTACAGATCGAAGAGCAAGAAGATAGCGAGTCGTTGCGGCCACAAAAGAACGATCCACAGCAAGAAGTGCAACGAACCGCATGTGTCCCTGAACAGGAGGCCGATTGCGCAAAAACTGATCCGCGGAGCAATCAGTTCAACCGTCCATCCGCGACTGAGCCCTCCACTCCCGGAACCAATCCGCAATATTCGCCAGATTCACCAGAATTGCCACCCGCAGTTGCGACGCCACGCACGCTGGAGACCGATCTTTCACTGTATGCTCCCACCCCATCGGGCCCGGAATCAACACCTCAGATCGAGTTGGCGTCCAGTTCACTGAGGTCCCGCGTGGACGATTCGCTCTCGCAAATTCGAGCCACGCCCAGACCCGGGGATTTGGCCGCAGCACGGAACAATGCTGCATACACCGACAGAACTAGCTCACTAGAAGTGGCTGCGAGTAGCGACGTTCCCGCAAAGCCCATGTCTTCCGACTCGAAGCAGCCAGGGACCGGTGCACGTCAGGAGGATATATCGCCCGTAAGGATGGTCCGTCCGGCCAACCCGTATGCCGACGTCCCTTCCCTGTATGACATGTATGTACAAGCAGCAGCTCATCAGCGACCGGTCGAGCGATTCGGCTTAAACGTATTCCGCAACACCTCAAACCAGCCCGATGTGATTCCGATGGACCTTCCAGTCGGGCCGGACTACGTGGTGGGGCCGGGCGATAGTCTGTCCGTTGATCTCTGGGGCAGCGTTTCTCAGAGACTCGTGCGCCTTGTCGATCGGGAAGGGCGGATCTCCCTTCCAGAGACGAGTCCTTTACTGGTCACAGGTAAGAGCCTTGGTGAAGTGCAGTTGGAAGTGCAGCACGCACTGAGGTCAGTATTCAGAGACGTGTCGGTCGATGTGTCGATTTCGCGACTGCGGACAGTGCGCGTGTATGTGGTCGGCGAGGTGGCGCAACCGGGAGCATACGATATCAGCTCTCTTTCGACTCCCCTCAATGCGCTGTTCGCGGCAGGTGGGGTCACCGCTGGCGGATCTTTGCGGGCGCTCAAGCATTTCCGCGGCAAACAACTGGTCGAGCAAGTGGATGGCTACGACCTGCTTTTGCACGGCATCCGCTCGAACTTGAAGCGGCTGGAAAACGGAGACACCTTGCTGGTACCGCCGATTGGCCCTCAAGTAACGGTCGAAGGGATGGTGCGGCGCCCGGCTGTATACGAGCTTCTCGACGAAACCTCGCTGGCTGAGGTTCTTGAACTTGCAGGAGGGATACTGCCTGCAGCGGCACTCCGCCATATCGAGGTGCAGCGTCTCGAAGCCCACGAAAAGCGCACCATGCTGACTTTGGACCTTGCCTCAACCACTGACCCGGTGGAACTAAACAAGCAGATGCAAGCTTTCGAGATGCGAGATGGCGATCAAGTGCACATCTTCCCGATCGCCTCATACAACCAGGACGCCATTTACCTCGAAGGGCATGTATTACGTCCCGGCCAGTACTCCTACAAGCAAGGGATGAAGGTAACGGACCTGATTTCGTCGTATGTTGATCTTCTACCGGAGCCCGCGCCCCACTATGCCGAAATCATCCGTCTAAACGCCCCGGATTTTCATCCGACTATCGAGAGTTTCGACATCTCGACTGCCCTGGCAACTCCGGCACTGGCCCCTGCCTTAAAGCCGCTGGACACGGTACGAATATTCAGCCGCTACGATTTCGAGGTTCCGCCTGAGGTATGGGTAGGCGGAGAAGTGCACCGACCGGGATCGTACCGCACGTCCGGTCAGGCTTATCTGCGCGACGCGGTGTATATGGCTGGCGGCATCACCCCGGACGCAGCACTGGATTCCGCCCAGCTGTTTCGAACGCAAGCCGACGGCACGATGAAGATTTTGAGCGTTGACTTGCGTGAAGCTTTGGCTGGAAACCCCGTAGACAATATCGTTCTGCAACCGCGCGATCGTCTCTTGATTCATACGACGCTGGCCAAGGTGGACGCTCCCACCGTCGATATCAAGGGCGAAGTGGCGAAGCCTGGACGCTATCCGCTGACCAGCAATATGCACGTGGAAGACCTGGTCCAGGTCGCGGGAGGACTGAAGCGAAGTGCATTTGCCGACACTGCCGATTTGACGCGATTCGCAGCCGGCAACGGCTCGAGCGAGCGTCTGGAAGTGAAGCTCGCCATGGCTATGTCCGGAGATGTCAACGAAAACGTCCCGCTACGCAATGGCGATGTTCTGGCGATTCGACAGATTCCGCAGTGGAACGATCTAGGCTCGTCCGTAACAGTGAAGGGAGAGGTGCAACATCCAGCCTCGTACGGGATTGAGCCGGGCGAGCGTCTGAGTTCCGTGCTGAAGCGTTGCAACGGTTTCACCCCCGAAGCCTACGCATACGGAGCTGTGTTACTCCGTCAGGAAGTGCGCGAACTAGAAATGAAGTCTCACCTGGAGTTAGTGAACCGGCTGAAGTCCGAACAGGACTACTTGAAGGCCATGCCGGAAGGAGAGGCTAACCAAAAGGAAGCGAGGCTGACTGCTATCGCGCAAACTGACACAACCCTGCAACAACTGGAGGCCACTGCCCCGGTAGGACGAGTGGTGATCCACATTCCTCAGGACATTAGGAAGCTAGCAGGAACGCCGGCCGACGTAGCATTACGCGATGGCGATGTCATCATCATTCCCAAAAAGTCGAATTACGTAGTCGTGAGCGGTCAGGTTTTCAACCCCACCGCTGTCAGCTATCTGCCGGGAAAAAGCGCGAAGTGGTATTTGAGCCAATCGGGCGGCTTGACTCAGATTGCGGATAAGAAAGCTGTTTTTGTGGTTCGTGCGGACGGCTCTGTACTTTCAGCCAAGAACAATCCGGGATTTTGGCTAGGAGACCCGCTGAATGCAGTGTTAAAGCCAGGGGACTCAATCGTCGTGCCAGAAAAGGCGCCCAAGCTTGCTACAAGGAATTGGGCGACCCTTATGCAGGCTGCCCAAGTCGCCTCCTCAGCTGCGCTCACCATTGCCTATGTCCATCCATAGGACTGGGGACGAGTTTTGCGTGCCGTCATGAAATCGCTGGCTGCAATTCTGGGCATAGGGATGATGCTTTATCTCGTGGCGAAGGTGTCAGCGCAAGATCCTGTTGGCTCTAAGGCGATGGAAGCATCAGCGACCGGCAATACTCAGCCGCAACAACCCACTAGAAAAAAAAACGTCCTTCCCGGCGTCGCGTCCGACGAGGCGCCCAGGATCGGTTTCACGGGCCACATCGCGGATTTCCTCGAAGATCAAAAGCAGATTTGGACCAGTCCATTTCGAGTGCGTTCAGCCGATGCAACGTGGCTGGTACCTCTTGCTGGGGTCACGGCGGGCTTATTCGTGACTGACCGTCATTACAGCGCATCGCTCCCGCAAAACCCAACCAGCATAAACCACTACAACAAGGTCTCCAGCTACGGGGCCGCGACCCTGATTGGCGCGGGCGCTGGCCTTTATCTATTCAGCTTCCCAACGCATAACGAGCACTGGCGTGAGACTGGATTTCTGGCTGGTGAAGCCGCTTTGAATAGTCTTGTCACTGTCGAGGCGTTGAAATATTCGATGGGGCGCGACCGCCCGTATCAAGGCAACGGGAGTGGCTCATTCTTCCGGGGCGGCACGTCTTTTCCTTCGGAAAACGCGGCCGTAGCGTGGTCCATTGCGGGGGTAATTGCTCACGAGTATGACGGCACACTACCGAAACTGTTTGCGTACGGGGCGGCGTCAGCCATCAGTTACTCTAGGGTTCGCGCCCGTCAGCACTTCCCTTCCGACGTACTCGTAGGAAGCGTGCTCGGATACCTGGTGTCACAGAGCGTATACAGTAGGCGCCACAATGCCGAACTTCCTGGTGCCGCGTTTGAGTCGCCGCGGGAAATCGTAAGCGACGAGAAACTCCAGACGCCTTCGTTCAAGGGCTCGCCCTACGTTCCACTGGATAGCTGGGTGTATCCGGCTATCGAGCGGCTGGCGGCCCTGGGCTATGTGAAAACCGACAGCATTGGAATTCGTCCCTGGACTCGGATGGAGTGCGCCCGGCTCCTGGGCGAGGCGTCGGAACAGCAGCCTGATACGAACGAACCCGTGGAAGTTCAGCAACTCTTCGGCGCGCTTTCGGAAGAGTTCGCTCGTGACTCTGAACTGATGGGCGGCGAGCGGAATATGGACAGCCAAGTCGAGTCCGTATACACCCGTGCACTTGGAATCACGGGAAAACCGCTCACCGACAACTACCATTTCGGACAGACGTTGCTCAACGACTATGGCAGGCCATTCGAGGAAGGTTTCAATAACGTGACCGGCGGGTCCGCGTGGAGCACGATGGGTCCGTTCGTGATGTACGTCCGCGGAGAGTATCAATCGGCGCCCTCAGCCCCCTCGCCTTCTCCGGCAGTGCTCGATTTCTTCAGCAACGTCGACGGATTCCCGCCCAATCCTCCTTCGCAGCCCGTGGCGGCGATCAGCCGCTTTCAGCTGCTGGATGCTTATGTAGGCATGAACCTCGCCAACTGGCAGCTTTCGTTTGGCAAGCGCAGCTTGTGGTGGGGACCGAGCGAAAGTGGGGCGATGTTGTTTAACAACAACACTGCCCCGCTGAACAAGATGTTCAGCATTGATCGCGTTAGTCCCTTTCGTTTGCCCTGGCTGTTTGGCTATCTCGGTGATATGCGCTTCTCGGCTTTTATCGGACAGCTGTCAGGACAAGAGTTCATGAACAATGGTTTCTACGGTAGTGGCTCACTCATCGGACAGTACGGGCAGCCACTGAATCCTCAGCCGTTTCTCAGTGGCGGAAGGATCACCTTTAAGCTGACCCAGAACTTTGAGTTCGGCCTGTCGAAGACGACTCTCTACGGAGGTCCCGGAAATCCGCTGACACCCAAGACGTTCCTGCAATCTAATTTGGGTGTACATGTTCATGGCGACCCTTTGGGACACGGAGAGAGCGAAGCGGACTTTGCTTATCGAGTTCCGAAACTGCGCGACTGGTTGACGTTCTACGGGGAGGCTATGAGCAATGATGAGCCTTCCCCGATCCCTTACATGCGACAGTCGATTTTTCAAGGCGGACTTTACTTTGCCAAGATCCCGAGAATTCCGAAAGTCGATCTGAGGCTTGAGGGAGGCTCAACCAGCGCCGTCCAATACAATGTTGAGCCGGCTGGCTACTTTTACTGGAATGCTCAGTACCTCAATGGGTTAACAAACAACGGCGATCTCATAGGGAGCTGGATCGGCCGAGCCTCGCAAGGTGAATCCGTGCGCACGAACTATTGGCTCTCTGCGAAGAGAAAGGTCGGACTGGAGCTTCGGCATCGAAAGGTGGACCGACTATTTCTTCCGCAAGGCGGAACCCAGAATGACGTGGCCCTCAACGCGGATATCTTTGCGCGGTCGGCTTTCCGGTTCTGCGGCAACCTGCAGTATGAGCGCTGGCAGATTCCGCTGCTGGCAACAAACCGTCAATCCAATGTGGCCGCGTGGTTACAGTTCGGCTTCTGGCCGGTCGCACACCATCATTGAAGCGACGTTGCGAGTCTCCTGTTTTCTCCATGAGAACAAGTGAGATCGGGCATATTCTCAGAGTTACGAATAGTTCGATGAAACAATCGATGCAAACTCTCGCCCCACCGATTGAAATCCCCCACGAAGTCGAACCTGGCGGCACCAGTCTTGAACTCCAGAACACGCCACATCATGAGGATGCGGTCGAATGGCTGTGGCTGCTGTGGGAGCGGCGTCGGCTTTTGGCAAAAGCCATGCTCGTGGGACTGGTGGCGTCGACGCTGATCGCGTTCCTCATCCCCAAGCGCTACGAATCCACCACGCGTCTCATGCCGCCCGACGCACAATCGTCATCCGGCATGGCCATGATGGCGGCGCTCGCGGGCTCCGGAGGTTCCGGCCTCGGCGCGCTCGCCGGCGACCTGCTCGGCATGAAAAGCTCCGGCGCCCTCTTCGTTGACATCCTCTCCGGCCGCACCGTTCAGGACCGCATCATCACCCGCTTCGATCTGCGCAAGGTCTATCACGACCGCTATTGGGAGGATGCCCGCAAAGACCTGGCCAAGCACACCAGCCTCTCCGAGGATCACAAGAGCGGCGTTATCACTATTGTGGTCACCGACCAGGATCCCCACCGCGCTGCCGCCATGGCCCAGGCATATGTCGAGGAACTCGATCGCTTGGTGGCCCAGGTCTCAACCTCGTCCGCGCGCCGCGAACGCATGTTCATCGAGCAGCGGCTGGAGTCGGTCAAGCACGATCTCGATTCAGCGTCGCAACAGTTCAGCCAATACGCCAGCAAGAATACTGCCATCGACATCAGCGAACAAGGCAAGGCCATGGTCGAAGCCGCTGCCAAGCTTGAAGGAGAATTGATCGCCGCGCAATCTGAGCTCGAAGGCCTGGAGCAGATCTATAGTGCCAACAACATTCGTGTCCGCTCCTTGCGCGCCCGCGTGGACGAACTCAAACAGCAGCTGAACAAGTTCAGCGGCTTCGATTCCGATCCGAACGCGTCCGACCCGCCCAACGGACCGGCGCAGTTCCCCACCATCCGGCAGTTGCCGCTGCTGGGCGTGCGCTGGGCCGACCTCTACCGCCAGACCAAGATTCAGGAGAAGGTGTACGAACTCCTGACACAACAATACGAGTTAGCCAAGATCCAGGAAGCGAAAGAGATTCCGGTAGTCGGGGTACTTGACGCCGCAGATGTGCCCGAGAAGAAATCGTTCCCGCACCGGCTGGTAATCATCTTGCTTGGCACCCTCGCCACTCTGCTAACGGCATCCGCGTATGTTGTTGGAAACCAAGTTTGGAACGAGACCGATTCGCATGTGCCATGGAAGTCGTTCGCGACCGCAATCGGCAAGGATATCCGGAGCGCTGCCCGACAGGGTTCGGTTCATGACGAGTGACACCTTGCGACGCAACGGCGGAGGTGGACAGCAAAATGGCTGAAATTGCCCACTCTGTGTTTGGACAAAGCCGAGGTTGTTCCTCTGTCGAGGTTGGTCCGTGCCGGATATGTGCCAACTCGGAGGGTAACCGGAGGTTCTTTGCTCACGAAATGATGTTCGGAACCGGAGAGCGATTTGCATACACCGAATGTGCAGCTTGCGGGTGTTTGCAAATCGAAGAGATCCCCGCCGACCTGTCCCGTTACTACACTCGCTCGTACTACAGCTTTTCTCTTGCAACTCCAGGGATACTGAAGAGTCTTATGCAGACGTCACGCTGTCGGTACGCAACCGAAGGGAAAGGCCTTCTCGGTAGGTTGCTCTTAAGGGTGTTCCACGATCCTACCGTTGCCTCGCTCGCGTGGGCGGAGGTAACTCGGTCTTCAAGGATTCTAGACGTTGGATGTGGCACAGGAAGAGTACTGCACCAGCTGAGAAATGCAGGATTCGAGCGGGTTCTAGGGATCGATCCTTATCTCGACCATGAACTCGTTTATCGAAACGGCCTTCGAATTCTCAAGCGAAGCATTCACGAAATGGATGGGCAGTGGGACCTCGTGATGTTTCATCACTCATTTGAGCACGTGTCGGACCCGGTCGAAACGCTGCGCGCCGCCCACCGCCTATTGGCGGAGAATGGCTGCTGTTTGTTGCGGATGCCCGTTGCGTCTTCTTATGCGTGGCGCCACTATCGGGAAAACTGGATACAGCTTGACCCGCCGCGTCATGTGTTTATTCCCACGACAAAGAGCGTGGAATCCCTAGCTGCACAGACAAAATTCGAGCTGCAAACAGTTGTGTTCGACTCAGACGAATTCCAGTTCTGGGGCAGCGAGCAATCCCTCAGGAACATAGCCAAAGAGTCCAACTGTTCCTTCGGCAGCAGCCCGCCCCGCTCGATCTTCCAGCGATCGCAAATACGCTCATTCAGGCGACACTCTGCGCTGCTCAACGCAACTGGAGAGGGAGACCAGGCGGCATTCTACTTACGCACCCTCAACTGATCTTGATTGAAGTGCCGATGTCGATTCCTGAAACAATCCCTTGCGCAGCACCTCAGCCTTGCTCAGAGGTGGGATCATCGAAAACGTGCTCTGTGGTTGTGCTGAACCACAACGGTCATGATCTACTCCGGGACTGCCTCGAGTCCCTTGAAAGTCAGAGCCTAACCGATTTCGAGACAATCGTCGTCGACAACGGATCTACAGACGGCTCCTGCGAGATGGTCAAGGAGAAGTTTCCATTGGTTCGCGTTTTGCCTCTCGGGGAAAATTTCGGATTCAGTATCGCCAACAATGCGGCGATTCGTAACGCCCTCGAAAGACGTTCTAAGTACGTTCTTCTTCTGAATAACGACACGACGGTCGCTTCCGACTTCATAGCGGAGATGGTGAGGGCCATCGATAGCGACGAGAGAATCGGTGCCGTGTGTCCCAAAATATTCTTTGCCGATCCTTCTGACCTGCTCTGGTATGCAGGAGGTGATTTCAGTATGTGGACGGCCAATCCGAGACATAGAGGATGGAAACAGCGAGATACTGGTCAATTCGATGAGCAATGCGATGTGACCTTAGCTACCGGGTGCGCTTTGTTGGTGCGCTCCTCCGCACTGCGAGATGTTGGACTGCTCGACGAGCAATTTTGGGCGTACCTAGAGGACGTTGAATGGTCTGTTCGCTTCCTGAAGAAGAACTACCGACTCGTCTTCGCTCCGAAGGCGCGTGTCTGGCATCGCGATGGCGCAACATGGGTTCGGTCCATAGGAGCGGGCAGCGCGGTGAAACGGCAATTCCTTAGCAGCCGAAATATGCTTTTTCTCGCATGGAAGCACGCGCGCCCACTGCAGCTGCCGTTTTATCTAGCAGGATTTCTTTTTCACCACGTCCTGTTCTACTCCGCCCTTCGGATCATTCGCAAGGACTACAGAGCGTTTTGGGCTGTATATCGTGGCATTGCGGCAGGCGTGGGAGGAACATCCAGGGACAAGAACTGGATCAGTTAAATGCAGGCGGGATTTTCCAGTCCAGGGCCACAGGATCAAGAGTCGTCCGGTCGTGCTAAGACAAATCGCTGACAATTCCGAGGTTGGGGTAAAACACCTGGCCATTATGGCGGCAGTTGGGACATCGGTCTCTGTACTCGCCATTTATCAACCAATTCAGGTTCTTGCCTTCACAATCGCAGTTGGCATCGGCGTCGTTTCGCTAACCCGGAAGACTTTGGCGGTGAAACTCATGCTTCTGTTCGGTGGCATTCCACTAGAACAGCTAGGGCAAGACCCAAATAACCCGGCGGACAAACCGATACTTCGATCTCTCGGAGGAACTACCGTTGATGGCTTGATATTGGTTACTGTTTGCCTAGTGTTCACGATTGTGTTGGTTAGATCTCGGCGCCTGCATGTTCCGCACGGGATGGTTCCATTTCTGGTGTTCTTGAGCTCAACGGCGCTAGCCATCTCCTATAGCAGCGCTCGCTTGGATGGTTTGCGTCTCTTCTTGAAGCTGGCGTACCCAGTACTTCTTGCTTTGCTTGCGCTAAGTTTTGTCAAGACAAAAAAAGAGATTGACTCCGCCATAAAATACTGGATCGCTGGTGCATTGCTCGCTACAGCAAGCGGAATTACCTTGTATATCGTGCATGGCGCAGAAGCCTTCGTCTCAGGAGGCGATGTTCGCTATTCCTCGGGTCTTACTTATTACGGCCAGTTTTCTATGTATATGCTCGCAGCCTTTGTGCTGTGTTACACAATGTGGCGAACCGGCAAAAGGGCTCGATACGGCATCCTTTCCATGATCTTTGGTGTTCAGGCAGCGCTCAGCGAGACCCGAATAACGTGGGCAGCGATTGCAGTCGCGATGCTGGTCGTCGAGGCCACAAGCGGAACGGGACTGCGAAGACACCTGCGTGTCCTAGGAGCCGCCGTCGTAATTGGCGTGTTCTCTCTGCTGATACTGTGGAACGTGCCACAGGTACAGCAAAGAATGTTCCGCTCTGAGTTAGAGGGGCCCCTGTCAGCTGCAGAGGGTGTCGAGCGGCTGGACCTCTCTTCGCGGGGCATCCTGTGGGCTACCCTCTACGAAGACTACCTTCTGCACAACCATTGGCTGGGGGGCGGACTCGGCTCCAGTTTGCCCGTAATCAGAAGAGACTTCCCGCCAGGGGTTGCTGCCCCCCACAACGAATACCTGAGGTTACTCCATGACACCGGAATTGCTGGATGCGCCTTATTCGTAATCTCTGTGGCGGCTCTATTTGAGCTTGTGATTTCTCTTGTACGAAGATGTGCTAGCCTAGGCGAAGCAACATTTAGCCGTGTTTCGCTCGCTTTGTTGAGCGCATACGTAATTACGGCCGTAACGGACAATCCCTTCGACTATTATCTTGTCTTCTCACAATACATATTCTTTGTCATCGCCGTTTCCGTTCTTGTCGACAAGTGGAGATCGAACCCAACTTCGGGGACTCCTGGGCTGCGCATGGCCGAGTCGAAGGACTTGGACTGAACACTTCAGTTGCGAACTTGACGACGTCCAATGAGAATCCGCAACATTCTTAAAGCCCTGGAGCTGTGTAACTGGAGTCCTGCAATCTTGTTCCGAATGGCGAAGTGTGCCAAGTTCATCCCAAGCGGCTGCAATATCCTTGAGCAGGCGTTCATGTTCAGGACGCTCTTAAGCACGCGCGCTTCCGGGACGGTTCTAGAGTGTGGATCATACAAAGGCAGCACCACTGCGGTACTTTCCATTGCCTGCAAGATTGGCCAACGCAGACTGCACGTGTTTGATTCGTTCGAAGGACTCCCGACCCCAGCCGAAAACGATGCCCGGCATCGGCTGGTACAAGGGGATGTAGATCACGTGTATCAAGCTGGCGCCTGGGCCGGATCGCTTGATGAGGTACGCTGCAACGTCTCGCGCTATGGCGAAATCTCGGTTTGCGAATTCCACAAGGGATTCTTCGAAGAGACGCTTCCAAGTTTCCAGGAACCAACTGCCTTTGCTTTTTGCGATGTTGACCTGCGCTCCTCGCTCGAGACCTGCCTGCTGTACATCTGGCCGCTCCTGGTGGACGGCGGCGTGTTCTTCAGCCACGAGGCCCAACATTACACCATCTCCGAGCTTTTCTTTGACAGTGGCTGGTGGAATCGCAATCTCCATTGTGATCCTCCGGGGCTGGTTGGTGCGGGCTCGGGCTTAGGGCTCATCGACAACAAGGCAGGTTTTGCCGACTCCGGACTCGGCTTCACCGTTAAGAATGCACGGCACCTGGCGGACAGTATTGAACTTGGTAAGGCGGAGCGGTACGTAGTCTCAGTTGCAGGCGGACAACAATCAGAACTGTCGGGGAATCCTGACCTTCCGGCAGCCTGACCATCCATGAATCCCTCCGTCGCCAGCGTAACAACGGCTTACAACGCAGCACAGTTTCTATCTCGCCAGATGGACGCCCTCGCGCGCCAGACGCGGCCTCTGCAGGAGATTGTGGTCGTCGACAATGGCTCGACAGACAGCACGGCGAAGATGCTTGCCGAACGGTATCCGCAGGTTACGGTTTTGCGTCTGCAAACGAACACAGGCGCAGCAGGTGCATGGGCTGCCGGCCTAGACTACGCCGCACTCAAGAAAGGTCACGACTGGGTGTGGGCCTTCGATGATGATAGCGTCCCTGACGCTAATGCACTCGAGCGATTGTTGAGTGCGATTGCGCACGCTGGGGCGAACGGTGGTACGGGGATGGTTGCTGGCCTGCCGGTGCAACCTGACACCGGCATCTGCTACCCGCCGCTGCTCTGGCAAGACGGCTTCGTCAAGCCATCGCCCGAATTGCTGCAACAACCGCTATGGTTCGCCGACCTAGCCTTTGCGTCCGGGTCGATGGTTCGGAGGGAGATGGTAGAGAAGATCGGGCTGCCCCGCGCGGACTTCTTCATGGACTTTTTTGATTTCGAGTACTGCCTTCGCGCCCGATCGCATGGATACAAGATCGCCATTGTTAGTCAAGCGCAGTTTGCGCATGATGTCGGTCGCCCACGCCACGTTCGACTGGCTGGATACTCGCGACTCTGGCCCGATCATGCACCATGGCGGGAATATTACATGAGCCGCAATCTGGTCTACGCCGCTTGGTGGCTGTATCCGAGCTCCCGTACCAAACAGTTTGTAGTGCGTCATCTTGCGCGTCATGCCGGGGGAGTCGTCCTGTTTGGATCCAACAAGACGACTTCCCTGAAACGAATGGCGCAAGGTTTCATGGATGGACTCAGGGCGCGACTTGGAATCCGCTTTCTTCCCAGCGCAGAGCAACATGCCTGAAACGATCGTTGAGGGCACCAACGGGATAACCGCCATTCACACTCCCGTCCGGCTAGGCGAGTCCGCAGCGCCCGCCTTTGTCCGTCACGTGGCCCTGTTCAGCTTCGCCAACGTGCTGGCGCTGATTTGCAATGGCGTCCTCACATTTCTGTTGCCGCGGCTGCTGTCGATGGAAAGCTACGGTTACTACCGGCTCTTTCTTCTCTATGGAGCATTTGCCGGAGTGTTGCACCTGGGTTTGCTCGATGGAGCGCTGATCCGATGGGCGGCGCGTCCGCAGCAGCGTCTCAGTGCCGAACTCGTGGGCAGCCTCGAGTTTCTATTGGTCGAGCACGCCGCGGTTCTTATGCCGGCCATGGCGATCCTGGCTTTGCTGTTTCACCGCCAGCCCTGGTTCTTTCTGGTGGCGGCGCTGGCGCTGTATTCGGTGGTGTTCAATGTCGCTGCCCTCGGCCAATACGCTCTGCAGGCGGACAAAGCATTTGCCTTGCTCTCGGCAGTGACGGTGCTGAATCCGGCGATTCTGCTGGCAGCGGTCATCGTGCTTCATTACGTGAACCGTTTGACGCTTGGGGCCGTGATCGCCGCCTACATCTGTTCCTGGCTGCTGGCGGCGATCCCGGTATGGAGGTCGCTGGCCCATCGATTCTGGCCGAAACGAGGTAGCCTGCGGCATGCCTGGAGGATCGGCGCGCACAACGTACGGATGGGCTGGACCGTGCTGATCGCGCTTCTGCTCACTAATGTCGCGCTGTCGCTCGATCGTATCGTCGTCAGCGTCAGCTACAGCATCCGCGACTTTGCCGTGTACAGTCTGGCCGCAACCGCGCTCGCCGTCGTGAACACAATCATCCTGTCGGTCTCACGGGTGGTTTTTCCCTACCTGTCGAATGGCATGAGCCGGGTAAAGCAGGTGGAGGCTTACTGGTCCGGAGAAGCGTGCCTGGTCGGGCTCTGGGCGCTTAGCCTGGTCGGATACTTCCCTCTTCACTGGCTGATACGCTGGTTGCTGCCGAACTATACTTCGAGTCTTCCTGTGCTGCGGCTGCTGATGCTGGGAACGGGCCTGACCGGGATCATCCACATTCTGCAGTCCAACTACTTTCGCAGTTCACTCCGCCTGGGCCGGTTGCTGGCAGGCTGCGTGGCCGGACTGCTGGCCGCGCTGGCGTTTCTAATGCTGGCCCGCCGTACCGGACAACTCTCGATGATGGCGCTGGCCATGCTCGGGGCCCTCGCCCTCTGGTGGGTGCTGAACGAACATCTGCTGCGGGAAGTCACCGGAGGCGGCACCAAGAATGTCGCGCGAACGATATTCGTCTACGGCGGCTGCGCTGTCTGGTTCGTCTGGTGCTCTTCCTGGAGAAACCTGTCCGCGGGAGCGTTTGCCTATCTGCCCGTAGCCGTACTTCTCGTCGTCATGTCTTATCGGTCAGTGCTGGCTTCGTCGCCACGGCTGAGTCTTCCCTTGAATGTCTGGAGCGTAGGTGACATAAGCGAGTAATTCGGCATCGAACCCAACTCAAGAAGTCGCGGTTTCTCTGCGATTTGTTGAAAGCAAGGTGTCCATGGCAACGATTGAGCAACCGGTCACCGCCCATCGCTCCACCGGCGAGTCTGTCGCCGCAACAATTGAACCGTTGGAAAAAGCTGCCGCTCCGCGTCGGAAGCTGCGGATCGCTTTTTTCGGCTCGCGCGGCATTCCCCACACCTACGGAGGCGCCGAGGCATTTCTGGAAGAACTGGCGCCGCGGTTGGCCGCTCGCGGTCACGACGTGATCGTCTACTGCCGAAGCAGCCTGTTTCCCGAGAAACAGACAACGTATCGCGGCGTCCGCCTCATTTATCTGCCCAGTATTGAGACGAAGATCCTCGGAACGCCGACCCACACCTTGGCCTGCATGCTCGACGTGCTCTTCCGCCGAACCGATGTTTTCCTGGTCATCAATATTGTGAACGGGTTTCACTGCCTGATTCCCCGGCTGTTCGGCAAAACGTTTGCAATCAACGTCGACGGCCTCGACTGGAAACGCGGCAAGTGGGGCAAGGTGGCGCGAAAGTACTTCTATCTGAACGCCAAGTACATTGGACGAATCTGCCCGGATGGCGTCATTACCGACGCCACCGAGATGCAGCGGATTTACCTCGAAGAATTCGGGACACGCGCAGCCAACATCGCATACGGGGCCAATATCGAGAAATCAGAGGATCCGGGTGTCGTGCGTAGGTACGGGCTCGAACCCCTGCAGTACTACCTGATCGCCAGCCGGATGGTGCCCGAAAACAATCCCGACCTGATCATCCATGCTTTTGAGCGCCTGCGCACGAAGAAACTGTTAGCGGTTGCTGGCGGAGTGAACTACCGCAGCGATTTCGTCGAGGCACTGAGGAACACTCGCAATCCGCGCATTCGCTTTCTGGGGCACGTCGGTGACGCGCGCCACGTCAAGGAATTGCACTGCAATGCGTACGCCTACGTCCACGGACACAGCCTAGGCGGAACCAACCCATCGCTGGTCAAAGCGTTGGGCTATGGAAACTGCATCGTGGCGCTCAACACGCCGTTCAATCAGGAAGTGCTGAATGGCTCAGGCGTCATGTTCGAAAGGGACACCGAAGATCTGCTCGCCAAACTTCAGTATGTCGAGGATCATCCCGGCGTCGTTGAGGAATGCCGACGCCGAGCGCCGGATCGCATCCGCGAGGCTTACACCTGGGAACACATCACCGACCAGTACGAAGATTTTTTCTACAATTTGATCGCTGTCCGATCGTCTTAACCGGGTTTTCGCATCCACCAGTAGATCCCCACTTTGAGGTATTGTCGCCCATGGAAATCAAACTTGAGTCTCGCTACTTAGAAGAGGTGGCCGTAATCGTACCGGACATTTTCCAGGACAGCCGCGGCTTTTTTATGGAGACCTTTCGCCGCGACCGATTCGAGGACTTAGGCATACCCACGGATTTCGTCCAGGACAATCACTCCCGCTCCTGCAAAGGCGTCATCCGCGGACTGCACTTCCAATGGGATCCCCCGATGGGCAAGCTGATGCGTGTTTCCGTCGGGGCCGCGTATCTGGTCGCAGTGGACATCCGCAAAGGCTCCCCCAGCCTCGGCAAGTGGGTGGGCGTGCATGCCTCTGCCGAGAACCGGAAACAGGTGTGGGCGCCGGCGGGTTTCGCGCGCGGATTCAGCGCTCTCTCGGACGTTGTGGAAATTCAATACAAGTGCACCGGCCTTTACAACAGTAAAGCCGAGTCTGCGATCCGGTGGAACGATCCTGCTATTGGAATCGAGTGGCCTGTCACAGACCCGATCGTGTCGGAAAAAGACCAGCGCGCACAAACCCTCAGGGATTGGCTTTCCACGCCACAATCTGAGTACTTCAGCTATTCGCCGGACGCTAACCTGGAACTCACCCTACGGAGATAACTATGAGACTTTTCATTGCAGGCGGCGCAGGTTATCTGGGATCCGTGCTCATTCCCAAACTTATCGAACGAGGCTACAAGGTTGATGTCGTCGACCTGTTCTGGTTCGGCAATCATTTGCCTCGCCAGGTCGGCGTCCTGAACAAAGACATCTTCAGTCTCAGCGTCGAGGACTTAGAGCCCTACGATCAGGTTGTGTTCCTGGCCGGCCTGTCCAACGATCCCATGGCCGAGTATTCTCCGAGCAAGAACTTCATCTTCAATGCCGCAGCCCCGGCGTATCTCGCCTACATTGCAAAGAATGCAGGCGTGAAGCGCTACATTTACGCGTGTTCTTGCTCAGTGTACGGATACACGGAAAATGAACTCTATGATGAGAGCCGGCCCGTATCGTCGAGCTACCCGTACGGAATCTCCAAACTGCAGGGCGAACAAGCTGTCCTGCAGTTGAAAGACGCGGGTTTTTCCGTGATCTCCCTCCGCAAAGGCACGATCTCCGGGTACAGCCCAAGAATGCGGCTGGACCTCATCATCAATACCATGTTCAAAACCGCCATGCATGATGGCACGATCACGGTAAATAACCCGTCCATTTGGCGTCCGATCTTGTCCATCGACGATGCCGCGATTGCGTATATCCGCGCGATCGAAGCCAACTACAGCCTGTCTGGGGTATTCAACATTGCATCCGGCAACTACACGGTGGGAGAGGTGGGAGACTTGGTGAAAAGCGCCATTGAAGAAAGGATGGACAAGCGGATCAACCTGCAGATCAAGCATATCGAAGACTTCCGCAACTATAAGGTCGACACACAACGAGCCGCAAATATTCTCAGCTTCCATCCCACCGGCAATGTGAAGTCGATCGTCCACAACCTCATCGATCACATGCCTCACTTCTCCGATTGGGACAACCCTTCTTATTCAAACATTCAGACCTTCAAGAAACTGGAGAACGGAATCGAGTTACAAGTGATGGCGGTGGCATCATGAAAGCCGCGGTCGTCGGCGCAAATGGCCAACTGGGTTGCGATGTGGTGCTGGCTCTGAACGTGGCTGGCTGCGAAACGATTCCCCTGACGCATCAGGACATTGAACTCGCAGACTTGCAATCTGTGGCATCTGTGGTCCGCAGTATCCGGCCGGATTTCGTGGTCAATACGGCCGCCATGCACAATGTAGAGAAGTGCGAGTGTGATCCTGAGCGCGCCTACGTGGTCAATGCGATCGGCGCCCGAAACCTTGCGGTGGTTACCCGCGACGAGGGAGCAGCGCTTCTGCACATCAGCACTGACTACGTATTCGATGGAACGAAGACAACGCCCTATGTCGAGGGCGATGAACCACTCCCCTTGAACGTCTACGGCAACAGCAAACTCGCCGGTGAGTGCTACGTTCGCACTATCAATCCCAGGCACTTCGTTTTGCGAACATCTGCTCTCTACGGCACCAATCCCTGCAGGGCAAAGGGAGGCCTGAACTTTGTCGACCTGATGTTGAAACTCGCTCGCGAGACGGGACAAATGCGGGTTGTCGACTCCGAACGCGTTAGCCCGACGTCAACGGACGAACTGGCGACGCAGATTGCGGCGTTGAGCAAGAGTGACGCGTATGGCCTTTACCATGCTACGGCTGAAGACAGTTGCTCCTGGTACGAATTTGCCCGCGAGATCCTCTCGGTGGCCGGAGTGGAGGCGAAGCTGAGCGTGGCTTCGCCCGACGAGTTCCCCGCGAAGGTTGCGCGTCCGCGCTGCTCCGTCCTGGAAAACGCAGCGCTCAAACGCGCGGGCCTCAACTGCTTTGGTCCGTGGCAAGGCGGCCTTCGTCGATATCTGAAACAAGTGGGGAGCGCTTTGGCAGCCGCCTGAGCCGGATTGCCATGATTGTTGCTGAAGAAACGCCAGCTCCTGCTGTCTTGCAGTCGCGATATTGGCAGAACCGGTTCTGGACTGGGTGCAAAAGGACCCTCGACATCCTGGGCTCGTTGGTACTCAGCGCGTTGCTGCTTCCGCTGCTACTGCCGTTGGCGCTGCTTGTAAAGCTCACTTCGCCCGGCCCGGTCTTCTACGCTTGGAAGGTTGTCGGCAGAAATGGCGAACCCTTCACCGGCTACAAATTCCGTTCCATGGTAGTCGGAGCGGACCAGCTCAAGTCTTGCCTGCTCGCCAGGAACGAGATGAAAGGGCCAGTCTTCAAACTCACCAATGATCCGCGTATCACGCCCCTGGGCGCTTGGATGCGGCGCTACAGCCTCGATGAATTGCCGCAACTATGGAGTGTCCTGATCGGCGACATGTCCCTCGTGGGTCCACGGCCTCCCCTTGTCACCGAGTACGAGCGGTTCACGGAATATCAGAAGCAGAAGTTGAATGTAAAACCCGGAATCACTTGTCTGTGGCAGGTGAGTGGGCGCAACAAGGTGAAAGACTTTGACGAATGGATCCGCCTCGATCTTGAGTACATCCGGAATTGGTCGCCTTGGCTGGACCTGAATATCCTCTTCAGAACCGTGGGAGCAGTTGTTTCCGGCTCCGGCAGATAGAGACAAGTAGCATCAAAGGAAACCGTATGAGAGTTCTAGTAACCGGTGGCGCTGGCTTCATCGGCGGACATCTCGTGGACCGCTTCTTGGCCGAAGGATATCGCGTTCGCATTCTCGACAGCCTCGATCCCAAGATTCACCCTTATGGCAAACCGCCATGGCTTCCGTCCCGCGCCGAGTTCATTCAAGGCGATGTCACTGACCGCCAGACATTGCTCGATGCCCTGCAAGACGTTGACATCGTCTCGCACCAAGCAGCCTACCAGGACTACATGCCCGATTTTTCCCGTTTCCTCAAAGTGAATGCGGTGGGAACTGCACTTCTTTTTGAATTGATCGTAGAGAAGAAGCTAAACGTACGCAAGGTTATCGTGGCTTCTTCCCAGGCCGTGTACGGCGAAGGCCAATACGATTGCTCGCAACACGGCTTACAGCTTCCCGTCCCGCGCAGCATCGCACAATTGAATACCGGGAACTGGGAAGTGCATTGTCCATGTTGCGGCATTGCGTGCACACCACGGCTTTTGCAGGAAGAACACAACAATCCTTACAACCAGTACGCCGTGTCAAAGATCGCGCAAGAAAACGTCGCCCTCGGCCTGGGTTGGCTGCACGGCATTCCAGCCGTTGCACTGCGCTACTCGATTACCCAGGGTCCGCGACAATCTCTGTTCAATCACTACTCCGGTATCTGTCGAATATTTGTCAGCCGGGCTTTGCGCGGAGAACCCCTGCTTATTTACGAAGATGGAAAGCAGACACGTGACTTCGTTCACATTCAAGACGTCGTTGACGCCAACATGCTTGTATTGCAGGATGACCGCGCGAACTTTCACGCCTTTAACGTCGGCAGCGGCAAGCGCGTTTCCGTTCTCGAATACGCCTCAGCCGTGCGCGGCGCAGTTGGCCGCGAGGTTAATCTCTCCATCTCAAATGAATACCGCCGGGGCGACAACCGGCACAGCGTATCCTCCATCGACAAACTAAGCGGACTGGGGTGGAATCCGCAACGTGATCTTGGCACTATTCTCACCGACTTTTTGCGCTGGGTCGATGAAATCGGGGGCATCCCCGAACCGATTTCCGATGCCTACGCTGCCATGAAGAACGCCGGGGTCGTTCTCGCGGCCGCAAGCTAATCCGTCCCTAGACCGTTTCTTTGAGAGTCTGTTCTATGACTGCATCCCGCAACGTCACTGGTTTCATTCCCGTTCACGCTCCACAATTGCCGTCTGGAGCAGAAGCCTACTTTCAAGAGTTCCCCGAATTGCTGGAGAACCTGCCTTACCGCACCATCGATGCTGTCACCGATGCTTTGTGGGAGGCCTATCAGCAGGATCATGCTCTGTTTGTTTTCGGCAATGGCGGAAGCGCGGCGCTAGCCTCGCACAGCGCATGCGATCTGGGGAAAGGAACGGTAGTCGACGGCAACCGGCGCTTCCGCGTCCTGTCGCTCACCGACAATGTGCCGCTCATGACCGCGTGGGCTAACGACCAGCGTTATGCGGATGTGTTTGCCGAGCAACTGCGCCCGCTCGTCCGCGCGGACGACGTTGTGCTGGCCATCAGCGGAAGCGGCAACTCAGAGAATGTCCTCAACGGGCTTCAGGTGGCGCGCGAGGCTGGCGCCCTCACCATCGGATTAACCGGATTTCAGGGTGGAAAGATGAAATTCTTGTGCGATCTGTGCCTCGTAATTCCCACAAATAGCATGCAGTTGATCGAGGATTTTCACCTTGCAGTGACCCACTCGATCTTCATCAGTCTTCGCCGCCGTATTGCGGAAGCTTGTGGAGCGGGGGAGTGATCCGAGTTGCATTATGACTAGTCATCGAAAAGTCCGTGGCTGGATCCTGCTCTCTGACCTGGCGTGGTTCACCTGCAGCATTGCTCTCGCGTGGCTGTTACGGTATGGCTTCGCGTGGCACACGTTGCCCCGGTCTACTGTGCAGGCCTTCGTTCTGACGCTGCTCGAGTCGTGTCTCATGTGGACCGTCTTATGCTCCTCGCTCGACGTAACGGGGAGTCGAGTGGCCTGGCGAACTCCCGCCATCATCTCGCATCTCATGTTGACCGTTGGCATTTTAATGCTCACCTTGCTGGCTTCCGCCTACCTGAGCCGCATTTACTTCTCCCGTTTGGCGCTCGGATACTTTGCCACGGTGACTCTGTCTGGGTTTGTACTAATTCGTCTGGCGGCACGGGCAATTCTCGATGCGCGCAATCTGTCGGGCACGGTATGCAGGATCGCCATCGTCGGCAGTGGGCCCGTCGCGCGGGAAACGGCATCCAGGTTGTCGCAGCATCCCGAATTGCGCTGCAAGGTCGTCGGCTTCCTCGCTCCCGAGGATGCTTGTCTGAGCGTATTGAGCTCAGAAATGGTCCCGGCGGCTCCTCGTATTCCAATGTGCGGCGTCATTGAATCTCTGCGCAGCAGAAATATCGACGAACTGGTCTTTGCCGCACCCAGAAACGGGGATCAGCACATCGCCGAACTGATGGATGAGTGCGTGAAACAGGGCTTCGCCGTCAGCGTGGTTCCTCAACCGTACGAACTGTACCTTTCCGCTCCGGAACTGATAGACCTCGACGGGATTCCAATCCTGCGTCTGCGGAACTCCCTCACCGAGGCCAAAGGGCGAGTGTGGAAGCGCGTTATGGATGTTACCCTGGGCATTCCCCTCCTGGTCCTTTCCGTACCGCTCATTTTCAGCGCCGCACTCGTGTTTAGAATCAAGAAAGGGAAAGGCTTCTGCCGCGAAGAACGGTACGGCTGGCTCGGTCATCGCTTTTGGATCTACCGCCTCAACTCGCCGCGTAAGGGCACACATTTGCCAGGCTACGAACGAATTTTGCAGCACTTGAGTGTGACCGAATTGCCCCAGCTCTGGAACGTCTTGCGGGGCGAGATGAGCTTGGTCGGACCACGCCCCGAAGGAATCGATCGTGTACGCCACTACACTGACTGGCATCGGCGGCGTCTCAACGTCAAGCCTGGCATAACAGGCTTGGCTCAAGTGCATGGGCTTCGCGACCAAAACGCACTCGAAGACAAAACCCGTTACGACCTCCAGTACATCCTGCACCGCTCGCCCCTTCAAGATTTCTCATTGCTCCTGCAAACTCTCTGGACCTTGGCTGGCCGCCTCCGACGCTTAGGCGAACTCGACAAAGCATCCAGCGCTCCGGTGCCGGAGCATCCGGCCTCAAATTCCTTGGCTGCCTGATCAGAAAGCTTTCTCCCGTGCTTATCGTCCGCAGCCCGGTCCGCATCAGTTTCGGTGGTGGCGGCACAGACCTGCCCGCCTACTATGAGCAATTCGGCGGAGCCGTCTTGAATGTCGCCATCAACAAGTACTTCTACACGATTCTCGGCAAGCGCACCGACGGGCGCATTCAGATCATCTCCTCCGATCTGCGCATGTTCGAAAACCTGCAGGACCTCTCCAACCTGGAGGTGCGAGGAAGTGCTCTCGAAATCCCGCTGGCGGTTCTGAAAGAGTTGAACTTCAACCTGCCCGTCGATCTGTTTCTCGCATCCGAAATACCTCCCGGAACTGGTCTGGGTTCTTCCGCCAGCGTCTGCGTAAACTTGCTGAAGACCCTGACCACCTACCTGCACCGTCCCATGTCGAAGTACGACCTCGCCGAACAAGCGTTTTACATCGCCCGCCATACGCTAGCGCGAAACGTCGGCAAACAGGACGAATATGCCGCTGCCTTCGGCGGGCTCAATTACTTCACGTTTTCTCCTGACGGCAACGTCAGTGCCGAAGCCATCAAGATCGATCCAGCGATTCTCCAGGAACTGCAATCTCACTTGATGCTGTACTTCACTGGGGCCGCCCACAATTCATGGACCATCCTTAAGGAGCAGGAAGCATCCACGCGTCACCGGTCTGGGTCAGCATTGGATGCGCTTCACGAAGTGAAAGCTTTGGCAGCTGAGATGCGGGATGCGCTGTTGCAGCAGAATCTGCCTCGGCTCGGGGAACTACTCCACCTCGGCTGGATGGCCAAGCGCCGGGTTTCCGCCAGGATTTCTGACGCCCGGATCGATGCGCTCTACGAGCTAGCCCGCGAACACGGCACCACTGGAGGCAAGATCACTGGCGCAGGAGGTGGCGGATTCCTGCTCTTGTTCTGCCCGCCCGCCGACCAGCAATCGGTCAGAACTGCATTGCAGGCACAAGGCATTCAGGAAATGAAGTTTGCGTTCGACATGCAGGGCGCTCAGGTCATCGTGAACGACCCGTTTATCGATGGAGACGAGCGTAGCGGTTGCCGTTGGATCTTCTTGCCCGCAGAGAGCATTGGAGCATAGAGGGATTCATGATCACCAAAGCGTTCATCCTGGCGGCCGGAGAAGGAACTCGCTTGCGACCGATCACCGATCAGATTCCGAAATGTTTGGTACCAATTCAGGGTGTTCCGCTGCTCGCTATCTGGTTGCGCTCGTGCCGCGACGCCGGCATCACTGAAGTTCTCATCAATCTTCATGCTCACGCCGATCTCGTGCGGCGCTTCCTCGCGCCGGAGAACTATGGTGTCAAAGTGCGCGTGGTCGAGGAAGAATCACTGCTGGGTAGTGCCGGGACTCTGCGCGCAAACCGCGACTGGCTAACTGCCGATGAATCTTTTTGGGTTTTTTACGCTGACGTTCTGAACCGTGCTGATCTGGCCAGCATGGCTCGGTTTCACGAGCGACGCCAGCCGGCGGCGACGCTTGGCGTCTATGAGGTGCCAGATCCGCGGCGCTGCGGGATTGTCACCATCCTCGCAGACGGCACGATCGAGCAGTTCATCGAAAAGCCCGACAATCCTCCCAGTAAACTGGCTTTCAGCGGCCTTATGATTGCTACCCCGCCGGTATTGGACTTAATTCCTGATTGTATCCCGGCCGATCTCGGATTACACGTGCTGCCGAAACTCGGCGGCCGCATGCTCGCCTTCCCTATCCGCGACTATGTCATCGACATCGGCACGCTGGAGAACTACCACAAGGCCCAAACTACTTGGCCCGGCTACGCTGCATGACGCAAGTGCCTTTGCAGGCAGTCGTATTCGACATGGACGGCGTCATTGTCGACAGCCATCCGGCTCACCGTTTAGCCTGGAGGGAATTCCTGCGTGCGATTGGGAAGGAGGTCCCCGACAGCCAGCTGGATTTCATATTGGATGGGAGGAAACGTGAGGAAATCCTAGTTCACTTCCTGGGGCCTCTAAGCGAGGTACAGTTGGAACAGTACGGCAGGTTGAAAGACGATTTGTTCTGGAAAGCGGCATCCGAGGTAGTTCCCGTTCCAGGCGTTTTCGAGTTCATAGATTGCCTTCAGGGTGCGGGCATTACCATGGCAGTTGCCACCTCCGCTAGCGTAAGTCGCACGCACTCCATCCTGAGTCGAACCGGCTTGCTAACCCGTTTCCGTGCGGTGATCACGGGCGAGGAAGTCAGCAGAGGCAAGCCCGATCCTGGCATTTATCGGCTCGCTTGCGAGCGTATCAGTTGTGAGCCCAGCGCTGCTGTGGCAGTCGAGGATGCTCCATCCGGCATTCGAGCTGCCAAGGAGGCGGGACTGCGATGCATCGGAATCGCCGGGAGCAAGTCCGTAGAGCAGCTGATCGCTGCTGGCGCCGACTGCGTTCTTCCCGACTTCATCAACCTTACTCTTCGCGATTTACATGCACTTGTCAGTGCGCCGGAGTAGACAGGTCACAGGCTGCATGTTCGGTTGGGGCATTGCGACTCCGTAAAGGAGACTGGTCAGACCTGTGGCTGGACGTCATCGTGAGGCGCCTGGCGACCTCGGATATGAGAATGGTGAGCGCCGCAGAGTGCGTCGTCTCCCCGGGACGAGAACAGATGGAAGTAGACAAACATCATAGGAGACAAATCATGTATCTCGATAATACTTCGCGCCAAGACCAGAACATCGCTCTCTCGATGGAAACGCCAAACGCTAAGATTCGTAGCGCGATGGAGGAATGGAATCATAAGTCTCTGTTTAGTGGCAGTGTTCCAGCTCTTATTCTAGTAGCCTGTGCCCTGTTCTCATCTCTTGCCTTGGGACAAAATATTATTTCCGATCCGACGACCTCGCAGACGATTGTCCAACCGTCGGGCACTGAATTTGGCGTCAATCGATTCGAAAAGGTCGTATTCGCTGACCAATTCGGGGGTGATATTCAGGCGGCTGTGAATGCGGTGTCCCCCTCCGGCGGTGCTGTGTATATCTCTCCCGGCACCTACGAAGGTCCGACAACGATTCCGTCCGGGACTTGTATAATCGGCACCTCGAACGTAGCTCCTCCACAGATTTGGAGCAAGTTTGAGGGTGGCGGCTTTAATTCGTTCAGCGCAGGCCCAGGTTCGGAGAATCTTGTGAAACTCACATATGCGAACGGGCTGACTATAAGTGCTCTGAGTCAAATTTGTATCGTTAACATCGTGCTCGACATGGGGGCTGGGCCTGGGCTAGTGATGACCGGCGTTAGTCACAGCGAATTTGCCATTGCCGTTGTGAATGTGATTTCCACCTCTCCCGCTGTCACAATCGACGGCTCGTCTTCTTACAACACTCTCGGAAACAGATTTCAATGGCTAATCACAGAGGGAGGTAACGAAGGCGTTAGGATCGGAAATCCACATTTTGGCTCTAGCTCTTACCACACCGTGACGGAAAACGTTTTTGATTGGCTGTTGGTCTTGGCTGATACGCAGCCAACAGCTGCCTTTACGGCATTGGATTTTGTGGGCAATTGCGATTCGAATGTCTTTTCGAAAGTTGAGCTCTGGTTTAGTGCTGCGATCACGAATTACAATGGAATTATATTTAACTCTGCGAGCACTGCAGTTGATAAGGATGCCGATGCAATACGCATCGACTGGTACGATGAAACGGGCCTGTCGGGAACGTCTGGCACGTCCATTACAATAAATCCATCCTTCAATAACTCCATTCGGACTGGTGTCTTGCTTGGCGGCTCGGCAAAAATTGCAATTAGCTCGTGGTCTCAAGATAGCACTTTCACATGGGATCAGACCGCAAATCCTAACGGAGACCTTAATGCTTTGGGCAATTTCTTCTGGGCGGGCGCGCTCGTCGCAAACGCCGGTACGCCATCTTTGTTTTTAGATGAGAACGGAGTTACAAAATGGCAAATCTATTCGGGATCATATGACGAATTGGAATTCAACAACGGAGCAGCGAATGTGCTTACGCTCCTGAAAAACGGCACACTGAGTGTAACCGGTAACCTTAGCGTCGGCGGTACAAAGAATTTCAAAATAGATCATCCTCTTGACCCTGCCAACAAATACCTCTATCACACATCTGTGGAATCTCCCGATATGATGAATATCTATAGTGGTGAAGCGCTCCTTGATGAGAAGGGGGAGGCCGAAGTTCAACTGCCGGAGTGGTTTGAAGCGCTCAACAAGGATTACCGCTATCAATTGACATGCATCGGATACTTTGCACCTGTATACGTCGCAGAAGAGGTCAATAACCACAGATTTCGCATCGCGGGGGGAAGGAGAGGCCTCAGGGTCTCTTGGCAGGTGACCGGCGTTCGTCACGATCCTTATGCCGATGCGCATCGGTCACCCATTGAGGTGGAAAAGCCCCCTAACGAGCGTGGCCACTATCTACACCCAGAGCTCTACGGATCCACTGAACGATAGAGGGACAGGGCGAATCGGCTCAGAAACAAGTGAACAAGCGTTTGCAGCGACAGGTTGCTAACCCATCGAGGCCTTGATTGGGCCATTATCGAGACCTGACAACTGACGTTTATTGTTTCTACTGCCCTTCCATATCGATACATGACAGTTGGGTAATGCGATCCAATCGATTTACAACCGGAAGGCTGTGTGCATGTACGGCTTTGTTCTTGGTTGGAATACACCTGCAGACCCGATCCGAGAATGACAGTACGACTCATGCGGGACGCGACGCCCACCCGACAGCCATATTCTTGAACGCGGGCTCAGCCATCGAGGACCCGGAGACCGTGCTTTCGACAAGGGCAGCGTATTCGAGCTTCCTGGACTCATGCAGGGCAACAACTCACTGTGGCGACGTGTTCTTTCCGGCCATGCGTCCGACGCATTTCGTCCCGCAGCCGCCCGAAACGACGGCAAACCACGCTGGGTCCGACGATGCTTCCAGACCAGCAATGGTTGTGGTGCCCAAGCCCAAGTTCGTTGGTTCCAGTAATCCTTTTTATTATAGGAACAAGCTCGAATTCTCTCTGGAAGGCGGTTGGCTCCCCATCAACATACCTTTTGTCTTCGACGTTTTCTTGGGCGATGGGTACAACAAGACACCGCTTAATTACACTTTGGTGCCCATTATCGCCTCTGTCCGTTGGCAAATAGATGATATCGGCGGACCTTGGATCTTTCGCGGCAATTGGGATCTGGAGGCCAGCGGAGCTGCCGTCGTGATCCCCAGGGGGCCCGAAACGCGCTATTTTGCGTTCATCTTGGGGTTTCGCAGGAATTTCGTACCACACCGTGGGAGATTTGCGCCCTACTTTGATGGGCGCTTGGGAATGGGAGAAATCAACGCAAAGGAGCCCCTGGGGGTCCTTTACGCACAGGGACAGAACTTTACGTTTACGATGAACATGGGCAGTGGCGTTCGATATAACATCAGTCCTCGGTACGCGATTTGGACTGGTTTGAATTGGATGCACATTTCAAATCTTTATTTGTCCCAACCGCAATTTGCCAATTATGGGATCAACGTCTACGGACCGATGTTTGGAGTCGACGTTCGCTTGGGTAAACTTCACCACCATGCCACAGAGTAGGAGCCGGACTTCAAGCTTTGTAATTGAGACTCCGATTGTGTTGGTGCCAGTAGACGTTTGCCGGATTAAGGGGAAGAGCAGGGTGCGCATTGCAAATGCACCCTTCGACATCAACTTCCCCGGTAAACCTTGCCGGTCAGGACTTGGAAAAGGACCGTTCGCTCTCCAGCTATACGCATTGACCGCAGCGGTCGCAATATCGATGACATTTGGCTGCGCCGCCCCACACGCAGTTCTCAATTTTACAGCACCCACCACTGCAACCGCAGGCACGCCCTTTACTGTTACCGTGACCGCGACGGTCAATGGCGAGCGGGACACGATTATCAACAGCTACATAAGCTTCACCAGTTCCGATCCCGCGGCCGTCCTTCCCCCTCAGTATCGCTTCACTCCGGCGGACGCAGGTTCCCATACATGGACCAACGGCTTTACCCTGATGACTTCAGGCGATCAGGCCATATCCGCGACCATCTACGACGCCCCCGGCATCAACGGAAGTGCGAATGTGACCGTCGCTCCATGAGCGCGAAGACACAGTTCAATCCCACTTTCTGAGACGGCTCCTCCGGCCGCGTCTCGTCCCACTCTGTACGCTCTCCGCGCAAGACTTCACCCTAAGCTCTAACGCAGTGTCAGAGTGACGACCAAGCCGCCCTCAGTGGCGGCTTTTTATTGGTTCGCTTATCACAGATCGGTGAAGGATAGCCGCAGTGCCTGGTCACCGCGCTTGTCTGCGGCCATGCGTTCTTGCTCGGCAGCCTCGGCACCGTTTCGCGTCGGCTACTGCCGGAGCGTGGCGAGACGCGAACTGATGAGATCTGACAGAGCACGAGGCCCGGGTTATCTCAATCTACCGAGACATGCCATCCATAAGCGGCATGAAGATGTGCAACTTACTCCCATCCTAGAACTCACAATTCGTCGCTCAAAGAGATGACGCACCGGGGTGCTGCAATTCGCCGAGGAGGAACGACGCGGAAAGCTCACGAATTGCGGATAGAGCTGGTAGAAGGCAAGAAGGCATATCTTCAGAAGCTATCGAGCGCTGGAAGTCGCCACAGTCTTTCCGTCACGCTGGTTCCAATTGCCCAGCTCCTGCCTCAACCACGAGATGCTCTTATCGGTGTGGCAAATAAGGCAAGCGTTGGGACTGTGCTCCTGACCATAACGCGCAGTCATCTCGGCACTGGGAATGTCGTCAATGGTATGCGTCATGGTTTTGAAACCCACCGTGGTCATGATCTTTGGCATGTGGCAGGCGGTGCAGCGGCTGCCCTCCGAATTGGCGGCGTGATGAGTGTGCGCTTCCAGTTTTGCCGCGTATTCAGCATGGCATTGGAGACACATCTGGTTGGGGTTATCCAGGAATTTCAGCGCTCGTTCATTGCTGTTTTCCGCAGGATGAAAGTCGTGACAGTGGCCACAATGGGCTTGGCCCTTTTGATAGCACTTGGATCGGCGGAATGACTCGACAGCGAAGGAGATTACACGAAAGCGCCCGTCTCGGTAGAAACATCGCAGGGCAAATTCCCCGTAGGGGAGACTCTGATAATGCACGTAGAAAGTGTCAAGAAAGTGACGATAGTTGACTTCCCCTTCAGGGCCCACGGTCAGCACAAACGATTGCAAGTGGCACTGACCGCAAATTGCCACGTAGTCGCGGCTGCTAATCTTCCCGTATTCGACTTGAAGTTTGAGCGGAGGCTTATCTCCGGGCCTAGCGGAGCGCATGGACGTCACATGGTCACCCCCGGGCCCATGGCACATCTCGCAGTTGATGCCTCCCTCCGCTATAACCAAGTCCTTCGGTTCCGGCGAATTTGTCGTCTTGGTGCGCAGTTGGCTGGTATGGCATGGTCCGCAATGGGCAAGGTAGGCCGTTTCCTTACTCAGGTTGGGAAAATTCGTAACCTGCGCGCGCTCCGAACCCGGGACGTCGATCATCTTCCAGAACGCCGACCAGCGCTTTTGCTCCCGATTGTATTGCAGCGGCATGACCTGGACTTCGCCGTTGGGCAGGCGAGTGGCGTAGGTCTGTTGCCATTTCGAGCCGATTGTATAGTCCACTCGATAGTGATGCCACACGCCCTCATTGTCTATGATGTCGAAGTAGTGTTGGGTGTCGTCGTGGGTAAGTCGAGCTACAATTCTTCCTGTCTCATCGGCATAGGTGGCGTTGTCGAAGTCTCCGAAAACATTTTCGAACTTATACGGACGGAACATCCTGGAATGACCAGTGTTTTGCCAACCGGAGTATTCACGTGGGTGACAACTTTGGCAACTTTGCGATCCGACATAAGCGGGCGCGAGACCGGCAGCGTCCTTTGACTCTTCAGCAACTTCCCTTTCTTGAGCCGAAGTTTCCGCCGCGGCAAGGTCCCGTACGAACGCGTCAAATCCGGCTGCGGGTTTCGAAGGCCAGCGGGCGTAAATTCCCTGAAGATTTTTCTCCGCCTTCTCTTTCAGGGGTCCCCCCAACTGGTAAGCCGCAGCGAAAGCGCCAGCGGCTCCTCTCACATTCCTGCGACTGAGTCGGATCAATCCCAACAAATAAGGAGCCGCTGGGTCAGAAGGATTCAGGTGGAAAGACTTGCTGGCGAATTCCTCGGCTTCCTGGAGCTTGCTATCGCGTTCCGGACCTTTCGCGCTAAGACCTTGTTGAGTAGCGGCCTTGCCCAGTATGTAGAGGCTCGTTGCGCGCAACTGTTTTTCCAGTGCACGCCATTCTTTTTCGGAAAAAACGGGCGATGGGAAGAAGCGGTCCAGACAGTCCAGCGCCATCCTTGCGTCCTCTGTGGCCTCTGACAGGTTGCCCTCCTGTGTCTCCACATCGGCGAGTGGGACCAAAAGAAGGGGATTCTCCGGCAAGAGTCTCAAGGATTCACGGCCGAACCCGAGGGCTGCCTTATTGTCTCCGAGATCGATGGACGCTTTGGCGGCGACTTCGTAGGCTTGGGATAAGAACGCCGATCGCTGATAGTGCTGCAGAAACTCCTCTGCGGTTTGGCGACGCTCTCGAGCGTTCTGCTTCCGGAAAAGCGCCAAATATGCTTTGCGCTCGGCCGGGTCGTCAATTTCCTCGAGGAGGGTTGGTGAAGTCCCACCTTTGCCTGCCGCCGCGCGGGCTTCACTCAGGAGTTGGTCCTCTCCCCAAACAACGTAGTTGGAGGGCTGTGCGGGTGCACTCTGGGGGGAAAGACCACTCGAACTGCCGGGGCTGGCACTCTGCTGGGCAGATTCAATGGCAACACAAAAAACTACGACAAGCACTGGCGAAGACAAGAAGCCTGGTCGGCTCATTGGACGAACTCTCGCCTGACCGAGAACGTTAATCTAGCAGGCCAGGAATGTCAATTATCGCTTGGTGCCGAACCAATCGGCGCCCATCACCGGGGAGGGCCTGGCGATTCCGATTGGAGCGTCGACGGTGGGAAGAACTTGTCATCATTGACCTGGAAATTCTGTTGTGTCTGGTCGATTTGAATGGTGAAGCGGCTGCCGGGGCGAGTGACTGTCCAGCGAAACGGCACCTTGCGCCCTCCATCTTCTCGATAGTCCGCGTAATCTATTTGCATAGGATTCAACCCGACCGGAGTGTCGATATACCGCAAGAGGCGAACGAGCAACCCAGACTCTCGGTCGAAATACAATTGCGTGGGAGGATAATCGTCACGCAGTCCCAGGACGAAAAGGGTTGGGCGACTGTCGACCGCATCCTCTTGTTGCACCTGCAATTGTTTGAAGATCTGTCTTAGATCCGTCCCAGATTGCAGGGAAGACTCCATCTGCGCACCGTCAAGTTCAGCCCGACTCATTTGGTGTGTACCTCGGCCCGGAGTGGCGAGCCATCCCACTTGCTCGTTGAATCCCGTGACACTGTCCCCACCGGGGAAATGGACTGTCGTCACGCGCTTGGCTGGTCCTTTGGTGAGCACTTCCACTGGAAACTGGGCTGTACCTACGGTAAGCGTTCCCTTCTGAAGACATGTGGATTTCGACGCAGAACTTACAGTTTCCATCGCCTGCAAATACTTTTCGACGATAGTGTCCACACTTGGCAGATTTGTCGCGCTCCCCTCGCTACGGTCCAGCCTTTCTTCTGGAACAATCTGAACCGTTTCTTCACTAATTAGCGGCGACGCCACTGGTCTATGGGCGCCGCGGTGGCACGCATAGCAAGTGACTTTCTTTTGCCCCTGGAAGTTGTCTTTGTTAATGGCAAGCAGCATCTGTATCATCTTGCGCGCGGTCCGCTTCGTTTCCTTATCGTCCTTTTCGAAAGCGTTTTCCATGTGGCAAAAGTCACACTGCACTCCCAGAGAAGCGGTGATGAACTGCATTGCAGGAATCAGTTGGTCGTTGGGAACGCCTTTCAGTACCTGGATGTTCTTGTAAACCTGCCCAGCCGTCTGTAGCGGGGTAGCTGCAGGCGCAGGAGCCGACTGCGCGGCGCAAGCAGCACCAAGAACAAACACGGATATACACCGGTATATAGTCGGTAACATTATGTTTACCCCGTCGTTATCTTATGGTCGTTTTGTCCATTCTTTGAGGCCATTTACTCAACACGATCTTATCCCGTCGGTTGCAGATCCACACACTGCGACGGTTAGTTACAGCCCTAAGAATCGTGAAGGCCGATGCTATCCCCTGAGATTTAGAAAGCCCCCATCAATCGGATAATTAGAGCCAGTGATAAAAGAAGCTTCGTCGGAACACAGGAACAGCGCCAGGTTGGCTATCTCTTCCGGTTCGGCCATCCTGCCAATGGGCTGGGATTGTTCCAGCTTCGCGAACATCTCCTTCTCCTTGCCCGGATAGTTCTTGCGCAGGAAGCCATCCACGAAAGGCGTATGGACGCGAGCTGGAGAGATGCAGTTACAGCGAATGTTAGAGGCGAGATAATCTCTTGCCACCGAGTAGGTCATCGCGATCACCGCACCCTTGCTCATCGAGTAGGCAAAACGATCGACGAGGCCCGATGTACCAGCAATGGATGCCATGTTCAGGATGGTGCCTCCCCCTTGCGCTTTCATGTGCGGAATCAGCACGTGCATGCAGTTGTACATGCCTTTAACGTTTATGCGAAAGATCTTTTCAAAATCCGATTCCGTCGTTCCTTCGAGGTTGCCAACGTGAGAGATTCCAGCGTTGTTGACAAGGATGTGCATTCGCCCATCTCGAAAAACGTTCTCAGATGCGGCTCTCACGCTTTCCTGTTGAGCCACATCACAGAGGTGAGCGCAGGCTTTGCCGCCTTCAGTCACGATTTCCTGAGCAACTATCGCCGCTGCGCTTTCGTCCATATCCATTATGTGAACGCATGCACCGCTGGTGGCAAACCTCTTTGCTATGGCGCGACCGATACCTCTCGCCCCGCCAGTAACCATTGCCCGCTTGCCCTGCAAGCAAAACCTCTGGACATTTTCGGTCAGAAGTACCTCCTCCCTTAGTCGAGTGGTCTCGGACGCCACATCGGCTACCTAGATTGTGCCTGTCGAATGCGTTCGAGCGCCACCAAAGCTTTTTGTGTGTCAGTGTCATTAGGCGCTAAGGCGAGCGAAGACTGAAGTTCTTTCTCCGCCTCTTCTAGGTTGCCCGTTCGTTCGTAGAACAGCCCGAGATTCCGGTGCAAATGCGGACCCTCTGGACAGGACCCACACAGTTGAATCGCCTCGTTCATCTGCTGCATTGCTTGAGGCCAGTTTTGTGCATTGGCAGCTTCGAGTGCGAAGTTTCCCAGTTCCGCCACACGATCCGCGATCTTCTGCTTGCGTTGCAAATCATCATAGCGGTCCTGATATTGCTGCGCTTCGGGGTCGTGCATTCTGTTCAATGACCTTGCCAGGTTGTACAGCGCCTGCGAATGGTTCGGATCCGCCTGGACCGCGGCTTTCCAGCGCTGGATGGCTCCCGCTCGATCCCCTGCGTGCTCCAGGTTTTGCCCCAGAAGATACTGTGCATTGGCATTGTCTGGCTGCAGGACTACAAGCTTCTGCAGAACCTCCGTCATGCGCTCGGTTTCATTCTGCTGTTTCAGGGTCAACGCCAGGAAGTAAAGTGCACCGGGGTAATCGTTTTGCAGCTGGATGGCGGTTTCGAGCTCTCGTCGCGCGTCCTCATATTTACCAGTCTCGTAAAAGAAGCGGCCGATGCTGTAATGCGCGGCCGGCAGATTGGCATTCAAACGTGCTGCCTCGGAGAACTCTTTGAAGCCGGCTGGACGATCAAAGTTATCGACCAGCGCAATCCCCAAATTGAGGTGAGCATCAGCCGAATTGGGTTCGAGTTCCACGGCCTTCTGGAAACTCTTGATTGCGTCCTCCCCGCGCCCGCTCTTTGCCTGCAGCATGCCTATGGCGGAATACGCTTCTGGGTAATTCGGGTTCACCTGGATCGCAGTCTGAAATTGGCGCTCCGCGTCTGGAAATGCCCCTTGGTGTGCCAGCAGCAGGCCAAGATTCACATAGGCCTTAGCATATTTCGGGTCGTGCTGCTCGGCCTGTTGAAAAAGCGATGCAGCCTCGCTGGTTTTCCCGTGTTGGCTATACAGAACCCCCAGGTTGCTTTCTGCTTCGGCGAACTTCGAGTCGATGGCCAGCGCTTTCTTGAAGCTCTGCTCCGCCTCGGCTTGCTGGCCGCTAGCTAAGGCCAACACTCCTAGCTGGTTGTAAGCGACCGCGAGCTTCGGATCCAGGGCCACGGCCGTCTCCAGTTCCTTATGCTCGGACGCTAGGTCGCCCACTTTATCCAGCGCAATCGCCAGGTTGTAGCGGAGCTTCGCGTCTCTGGGCTTGAGCTGGATTGCTTTCCGGTAATCTTCTGAAGCGGCCTGCGCATTGTCTTGCGAGAGGTAACGATTTGCCTCCGCACTCAATTTCGCAACGGCAGCTGCTTTTTCTTGGCTGGATTCGAGGCTGGAGACCTTGGTTTGACCGGTACGGGCCTGTTCGGCAGATTGTGCTGGCGGAGAATTCTGCGCCGATGAGCACAACGCTCCTGCCAGCATGAACAGGCGAGCCAGTCCTAGCGAGACGGCACTTCCGCGACTTGCCTTACCGCTCGGGCACATTTTAGACACCTTCCACGCTCCAGCAGCGGGTACTGCGCTTCGTGGATTCGGGTCTGGTTTTTCAGTCGAACCCGTTAACCCAGAAGCGGAGGAGAAAAGAAGATAATCGCCTTTAGAGTGTAGCCCATGCGGGGTTCGGCTCGGTTAGAAATGCAGCGCGTAGTTCAGCACGGTCTCGGACCAAGGCAAAATGAGCGCCACTGGATCCACATCCAGTGGCGCCCCGCCCCGTTGCTAAGAACCGCGATCGCCTGTTCCGGCGTTTCTTTCTTTACAGTCCGGCTCAAAAATAGAGCTTGAGGGCGAACTGCAGTTGTCGAGGCGTCTTACCGGGCAGGAAGCTCGTTATCTGCCCAAGTAGTCCGCTATCGAGACTGGCGACTGGCGCACCCCACGGCGGAGTGTTCGTCGAGTTAAACGCCTCGAAGCGGAACTCCAAGCGCACTTGCTCTTTGATGGGGAATTGCTTAAAGATCGACGCGTCAAAGTCCTTAAAGCTGGGGGATCGGAGCGCGTCTCGGCCCAGATCGCCAAACGTGTTTTTCGGCGGCAGCACGAAGGACGCCGGATTGATCCACTCAAAGCGGTTCTTGTTTGAAGGATAAAACGGACCAACAACGTTGGCCCGCTCATAGCCGTCGTATGAGTTCCCGTAGTTGTAGTTGCCCGTGTTCGCCTGGTCTGACGACGTACCAATGTCAAACGCTACGCCAGAGTTAAACGACAGGATGCCATTCACGTTCCATCCGCCGAGTATGGCGTCCGCAACACTATTGCCCAACGACCATTTCTGCCCTCTGCCGAACGGAATCGCATAAACCCACGCGACTGATAAGCTTTGCGGGATATCCGTTGCGGCAGGCCCTTTGTCAGCTTGAAGGTCGTACGGATTCTGAATGGAGCAACCCTCAACCCCGTAGAATCCCGAACACCCGAGGTCCAGGCTCTTGGACCATGTGTAGGACACCAGGTAAGTCAACGCATGCTGAGTGTGTCCCTTCAGCGAGAGTTGAAGGGCTTCATAGTTACTCTTGCCCTGGCTACGGTCGTAAGCCGTGGCGCCGATATAGGTGTAAGGTGCACCGCAATTGAAGTCGTTCGGGTTGGCCGCATAGGTCGGGCAGTTGGCGTTGCCTCCTGCCTGTGTAGCAACATTATAGGCGCCGCCGATATCCAGCTGCCGTCCGACTGAGCCAACGTAATTTGCAGTCAGCACAGCGCCAGAAGTGACTTGCTGTTGAATGCCAAAATTCCACTGGTCTGAGTATGGCCGCTTCAAATAGGGATCGGCGAACCATGTGGACTGCGTGAACGGCGACCCAGTCGTAACTGGCGGAGTTGTACTCTGGCTCAGAGGGTTCTCTGCCGTTACAGTCGGTATACCGGCTGTCACCGGATTCAAGTTGGCGGCCCCGAGCTGGTCGAGACTGGGCCAGGTGCCCTCGTAATTCTGAGCGGTTTGCACGATAGCCGCCCAGTTATCGTAGAAGCGTCCAAATCCGCCGCGAAGAACCGTGCCCGGAAACAGCTCGTAAGTCGCTCCAATACGTGGCTGCACGTTGTTCAGTTCGTTATGGAAGATTGCTCCTCCGCCCAACGGAGTTAGGACCGTATTTGCCGGAAGCGTTCCGCCCGGAATACAGGGGGCAGCATTGGTCGTAGCACAAGACGGTGCCTCTCGCTCCAGGATGTAGGTCCCGTTATTAAAGTCCATGTCTCCTACAAAGTTGTTAGCATGGGAGTTATCTCCGTAAATCGGCATCAGAGTGACATCGTACCTTAGACCAAAATTGACGCTGAATTTCCTTGCGACCTTCCACTCATCCATGCCATAGAAGCCATCGATCCAACCTCCATGCTCCGTTTCAATTACATTTCGGCGTGCGGCGTTGTTTGGAATGCCAAGGAGGAATGAGGCAAGACCATCTCCGCCTAACCCGCTGGAAGCGCTCGCCGTGTTCGCAGCCGTGAATTGTACGTTTGAATTCAAGTAGAGAGCGTTCGCATTGTTGCTGGCAAAGGTGCCGCCAAATCTCAACGTGTGGTGTCCAATACTCTTGGTGTAATCGCCTCCCCATTCCCAAATGTTCGACACTTTCGTGTCGTCGATCTGGGCTCCGTTATGGGCGCTCGGGTCCGGATTCCCGACATAGCCCCCCTGTATCACCGCCGCCGGGATCATGGTGACTCCGTTCTTGTAGTTGCCAGCGTAGTTGGGATTAAAGAGCTGCGTCCCTAAGCTAGCCGCCGCGGTAGGTTGCGAACCCTGGTCAATTTCGATATCCGTCCGCCCGAAGTGAACGACCACAAGCGAGCTGCTGGAAAACGTGTGGGTGTAATTCGCTGCCAAATTATATCCGTAGGTAAGCTGCTGGTGCGGCAATCCGATGAAACCGCCCGATCCCGTTACCGGCTGACGGAATTTGGTGAATCGCGCCCACGCATTGTCATTCTCGCCGAAACGGTGATCGAGTCGGAAATTCGCTTCATCTTGCCGTGTAATGGCCTTGGTATTATCCACACTGTCATAACCCTCGATACCATTGACCACCGGTATGTCCGTCGTTCGGTTGGGGGCCGGAAAGACCTTTTGTGCGTACGTCAGCATGTTCGGATCAAACATGTCCGTGGGGATCTTGTCGCACGGCGTGCCCGCAGCCTGAATCTTGTTGACGTCCGGGAGGGCATTACCTGAGCTGTCGCACATAAAAGGCTGGTTGGTTGGTGTAGTGCTTGGTGGAACGGGGGCGGCCCAGCTCCAAGGGTTATAAATCTGCCTTGGCTGCGCGAGTTGGAGGAGGTAGCTGAAGTTTCCGTTCTGAAGTTCGTTGCTGCTCGGCGTGTTGTACTGGGTTGTCGCTTGAGTGTGGTTTCGGAAACCTTCGTAGCTCAAGTAGAAGAACGTCTTCTGCTTACCCTCGTGCGGAATGGGCAATGGTCCGCCGAAAGCAGCTCCAAACTGGTTCTGTTGGAACGGAGTCACCTTACCTACAAAGGGATTTGCAGCATCAAAGGCAGTATTGCGAAGGAACTCCCACAATGTCCCGTGATAGCCGGATGTCCCGGACTTGGTCACGACGTTGACCACGCCGCCCATGACTCCTCCGAACGAGGCGTCGTCATTGTGCGACTGAACTTTGAACTCCAGAACGTCGTCAACGATAGGTGGCACGCCATAAGTGCTACCGAAAGAGCCTTCGTTATTGACGCCGTCCAGCAGGTACAGGTTGCTGCGGTTGCTTTGACCGTTTACGGCGGGGTACGAGAAGGTGCCAATGGGGTTCGACCATATGCCACCGCTGGTAGTGGAATTCTGCGAAACGTTGACGGTACTCACACCAGGCGTCAGATACAGCAACTGGGTGAAGTTGCGTCCATTCAAGGGCAGGTCGTTCACTTGCTGTTTCACGACTGCCTCGCCCAGTTCGGAAGAGGACGTCTGCAACATCTCGGCCGTTGCTTCCACCTGCACCGTTTCCTGTACCGAGCCCGTGGTGAGCGCCATGTCAATCGTGGCCGTCTGGTTGACGTCCAAACTTATGTTCGTCTTCACCTCGCTCTTGAAGCCGGTCTTGCTGACTTTCAAGGAGTAGGAGCCGGGATGAATCTGGGGAATCACGTACAAGCCCACGTTGTTCGTGACCACCGTTCGGTCCAGGCTCGTGTCGTTGCTGTGCAGCACAACCGTTGCGTCAGGAATGACAAACCCTGAGGCATCGCGCACCGTTCCGTTGATGGTAGCCGTCGCTTGCGCGTGAATCGCGGGGGGCAAGGCGAGACCAGCGCCGACAGCCAAGGCAAACAGCCCTAGAAGGCATAACTTTGAAATGCTGCATGTTCCGCGTTTCATCGGACACTCTCCTCGCCACGACGCAGAGTGAGATTCGCTTCTGTGCCGCGCTCTCAGGTTGGAATTTGTACGAATCCGCTACAAAAAATAAATAACTATCAGAGCAGAAAAACCCCCGACATGGTGCGAACTGCACGGCGCGTTAATGGAAGTTACCGATTACTTTATCGCTTTCGGGCCGGAATTCTAGCACTAGCATCGTAGGTCTTGTCAAGAAGTTTCTTCATCGACCCTTTGCCTCCGGCCCGGTAACTGGAGCGAATACTGCCCAAGTTGCTGTTTTTGAAGCACTCACCGCCCCAGCTTGCGCTGCGATTGTGGCTCTCACTTGTTCCGTGACTTAAGGCCATTCATTGACCCGCGGTCGATTTCCACACTGTGAGCTCCTGTTTCACCCACCCAGCGTCTTTCCCCGAGTGGCAGAGAAGACACGCATTCGGACTCTCCTCTTGTCCAAATCGCAGTGTCGTTTCGGCGTTGGGGACATCGTCAATCTGATGTGTACGAGCGCGAAAAAGGACTGCGTCCATGATGCGGGGCATGTGACAGGAAACGCACCGGCTTGCTTCCGAGTCCACCCGATGACGAGTGTGGGCGGCAGTCGAAGCCGTGTTTTGCAACTTGGAATGGCAGCTCGTGCACATTAGGTCTGGTTGATCCTGAAATTTCAAAGAAGTCGGATTCGAGGCTGCCCCATGCCCATGGGGTTCGTGGCAGTTTCCGCAGCTGACCTGTCCTCTCTTGAAGCACTGGGACCGTTGCAGTGCTTCAACAATGAACGTTGTCTGACGGAACCGACCATCTTTGTAGAAGCCGATTCGAGAAAACTCTCCGAACGGAATGCTGAGATTGTTTTGGAAAAACTCACCTGCGCGTGAATAGTTCAGTTCGCCACCGGCGCCGGCAGTGCGGATGGCAGATTGCATGTGACATTGCGAGCAAATGCGCACAAAGTCCCGATTGTTGATCTCGCGGAAGTTCACAGGGGGAAGAATGGGAGGCTTTGGATAGGGCTCGTTCAGGGTCATTTCCACTACATGCTGGGCGGAGGGACCATGACACATTTCACAATCTATGCCCGGTTCTCGGAATACAACGTTACTCGTCACGTCAAAACCACCGCCGGCTGTATTTCGCAATTGGCTGGTGTGACAAACCGCACAGATGCCCTGGTAGCTAGTGGCGGCATCGAGTTTTTCCCAAGAGCGCGGATTCGCCCTTTCACTCGCGGGGCCGTCGATGATTTTCCAGTAATTGACCCAACGCTTCTGAATCGCACTGTACTGGATCGGAAAGACGTGAATTTCGCCGTTAGGCAGCCTCGTGGCATAGGCTTGCTGGAATTTTGAGCCAATCGTGTAATCGACCGGATACTCATGCCATCTTCCGTCAGATTGCAGAATGTCGAAATAATGCCGCCCGTTGCGAATTACCATGCGAGCGAACGGCATTCCTTTTGGGCTGCGCGCGAATTCTAATTTGCCTTCACCGTAGTTCGCGTAGTCCCCCAAGTAAAACTCGTTTTCGCGTTGAAAATCACCAATCACGTTTTCTGGAGCATAGGGACGCAGCATTTTCGACATTCCGGTCTCTGACCACTGACGATAAATCTCGGAATGACAGCCTCGGCAAGAATTTGTTCCGGCGTAATCGGAGTGCGGCCGCAACGAACTCTCCCCACCTGAATTGGGCGGAGTTGCGGATGAGATTGTCGTGTGATGTTCTGCCTGCTGCACGAAGCGCTCGAAAGTCCGTCCTGAATCCGGCGGTAGCATCGTGTACAGCACCTGCAGGTTTCCGAACGCTTTAGAGGATAAGGCGTCGTTTGCCTGGTAGATCCTCGCGAACGTCCCAGCGGAAGACTGCAGGTCTCCAGACGCGAGTTCAGCAAGTCCCTTCAAATAGCGAACCTCGTCATCTGATGGATTCAGTCTCTGTGCTTCAGACAATGCAACCATGCAATCTTTTAGCGCCGCTTCGCGCGTCTGGCCCCTTGGAAGAGTGAGGGCCTTGTCCAGCAGAGCGCGGCCAACGGCAAACTCGGCTGCCGCTTTCAACTTATCCCTGATTTTCGGCCAATTCTCTTGGCCTACCGTGACAGGAGCGGCGAACCGATCAAGATATTCCACTGCATCCCGAGCGTCGGAAATTGCGGCATCATCAAGATGCTGCTGTGCTTCCACATCCGCTACGGAGACGAGCAGGAGCGGATTTTCCGGCAAGAGCTCCAGAGACTCCCTCGCATAAGCCAGTCCCGGGACGAAATCCCCACGTTCAAAGCTAGCCCGCGCAGCCACGTCATCAGCCAGAAAAAGAAATGCTGATTGTGGGAAGTGTTTCTTGAAAGCCTGAGCGCGCCCCAGCATATTTGCCGGAGGATCTTTCTTGAACAATGTCAGAAATGCTGCGCGTTCACCCGGATCAGAAATCTGGTCCGAGATAGTTGACGGGCTGCGGTTTTGGGTTGTGATATTCGCGTCGATATCCTGCGCGGCTAGCGACACAACCCCAAGAAAGGAGAGTACAGCTCCGAGGAACCACCGGTACATTTCAGCGTACTCTAGCGCAAGAGAGCGTCGCAGGCAAGGACATTCCCAGAATGCCGACATTCAGTGTCAATGAAGCCTCGAGTTCTCTGAGTGCCCGCGGATTTCCCTTGACGGCAACAGTAGGGAAGGTTCATTTTCACCAGTTGTTCTTCTCAGGTTTCACTTCGAATAATCTATGACCGGAAATGTTGCATGGGGACTGGCTGTCGTCGTTCTCGCTGGCATCCTTCAAGGCAGCTTTGCAGCGCCTATGAAGCGGATGTCCGCTTGGCGCTGGGAGAACAGTTGGTTGCTATTTGCCCTTTCAGGGTTGGTCATTTCTCCTTGGATCATCAACTTCGCCACCGTGCCGCATGTACTCTCGGTTTACTCTGCGGTCTCAAGCTCGACGCTAATTAAAGTCGCGGCCTTTGGCTTGCTCTGGGGAGTCGGTTCAACGCTCTTTGGCCTTGGCATTTCCCGGGTTGGGCTGGCGCTAGGATTCTCCCTCATATTGGGCATCACCGCCTCGTTTGGCTCTTTGGTCCCAATGGCGATTCTCCACCCAAAGGAACTTCTGATGAAACGAGGCATCGCTTTGATTCTCGGAACCATCATCATGACCTTCGGACTCATTTCCCTCGCATTTGCGGGCCGCATTCGCGAGCGTGATCTCGGGAAAATAACAGGACCGGCTTCGGCTTTTACCGTCGGACTGGTGATTTGTATCTTCGCAGGGATTTTTTCGTCCATGATGAATTTCGCCTTTGTTTTCGGAGATGAACTCAGGCTGGGTGCCCTTCATTCCGGAGCTAGCAACGCCATGGCCGCGAATCCGATTTGGGCGTTGACGGTAAGCGCAGGCTTTATCGCTAATTTCTTCTACTGCGTTTACTTGCTGAGCAAGAATCGCACTTGGGGATTATTCAGGATGGGCAATACAACCCTCTACTGGCTGCTCGGCAGTTTGACCGGTCTGCTGTGGTTTGGTGGTACCGTCCTTTATGGAACGGGAGCTGCTGCGATGGGTGTGTGGGGAAGTATCATCGGCTGGCCCATCTTCATCACCCTCGACATTATAGTGGGTCTGTTTTGGGGCGCCGTATCTGGCGAGTGGAAGGGCGCGAGTCGCCTGGCATTGATCTATAACTGGGCGGGAGTGGGAATCTTGCTGCTGGCCATCGGGATCATATCGGCCGGAAACGCCTCTTAAGCGGGGCGCTGCGATCTTTCTCATTTCCCTTTCGTGCCCGCCGAGCCAATCTGCACCGAACTGGGACCGTGAGTTTTACTTGCGTCCACGCCGCTGCCTTCGCGAACCACGTAGTACTGGTTCGCAGGAAGATCCGAAAGCGTCTCGACACCTCCACCGGGCCAACGAATCACGACCTCCTCTGCTTTTGTCGCGTTTCCCAGTCCGAAATGCAAGCGCAGATCGCTTTGCGAGATGAACCCGTCGCCGCTGCGCACTTCTTTCGTGTACTTATCGGTACCCTGTTCCAAAGTCACCGAGGCACCTAAAGCGGCACGATTCGACTTGACTCCCACCAACTGCAAGCTGATCCAGTTTCCAATCGGTCCAGTGTTGTAATAGAGCGATGGCTTTTCGTTCATGTTGTTGACCAACGCTTCCTCACGGCCATCGTTGAACAGGTCGCCCAGCGCCATCCCTCGACCAGAATGGTGTTCGCTGAGAACATCTCCGGCTTGCGCTGTGATATTCGCAAACGCCCCGTCGCGGAGGTTGTAGTACGCGACCTTAGGCTGACGATAACTGGTGCCCAGGGCCTTCCCGTCTACCTCGGGATATACACTGCCGTTGGCCATCAGAATCCCCGGCCAACCACTATTGTCAAAGTCATAGAATTGAACGCCCCAGCCCATCAGGTTCTTGATCTTCCCAAGGCCCGCAGCGTACGTGACATCGTCGAAGCTGTTGTCGCCTCGGTTCAGATAGAGTGTCGGAGTGTCGTCACTAAAGTTGGTCTTGATGATGTCTGGCATGCCGGTGTGCGTGAAATCGCCAGCGCAAACGCCCATGCCTGATTGTTCGTATCCATCTTCGTTGTATGCCACTCCGGCTTTCTTCGCGATCTCCGTAAATGTGCCGTCGTGGTTGTTGTGATAAAGAAGGCTAGCGGTGGCGTCACAGGCAACATAGATATCCGGCCAGCCATCGAGATCGAAATCCGAACTAACCGACGTGAGTCCGTAGCAATCGGTGGTGTTGCGAATACCGGATTTCTGCGACACGTCGGTGAACGTCCCGTCCCCATTGTTGTGGTAAAGCGCATTGACTCCCGCTTTGAGCCCGCGCGGCCCACACATTACGTTGATTCCTTTCCACTGGCAAAATGGGCCTGCCCCGGGCCGTGGAACGGAGTCATAGCTGAAGTCCACATAACGAACGACGAACAGATCTGCTTTGCCGTCACGATCGTAATCCAAGAAATTGCACCCTGTGCTCCACTCGTCTCGTGCAGTCTTGAGTCCGGCTTTCGCGGTCACATCTGTAAAAGTGCCGTCTCCATTGTTGTGGTACAGCACATTCTGTCCCCAGTAGGTGACGAACAGGTCCAGATAGCCGTCATTGTCGTAGTCGCCTACGCACGCGCCCTGTCCCCATCCCGACCGAGCCAGTCCAGCTTGTACAGTGACATCGGTAAATGTCCCGTCATGATTGTTGTGATACAAGTGGCTGCTTGGGGCTTGCGCTTCGGGAAATCCCTCAACCGTCGAACCGTTGGGCAGGAAGATGTCAGGCCATCCGTCGTTATCGTAGTCAAAGATGACGGCGCCGTTGCCAGTTGTCTCGATGATGAATTCCTTGTGAACTTCACCGCCGGAGACGGTGAGCGCACTCAGTCCCGCTTGCTGGGCGATGTCCTCGAAGCGAACCTCGCCCGGCTTGATCTTCGTTGGCTCGTTCTTGATGAATTCCCTTGTTTGAGTCACGCAGATAGCCGGAAGAACCCCTACGAGCAGGATAACGGTTCGGGCCACTTGGGTTGCCGGGCGGCAGTACACGGGCACATCTTAGCAGAGTCGCTATTGCATCCGTTCGCGTCCTCTCGCCAGATTAGGGACTAGGACTCGGCTGGGGCAGGTTGCCACGAGACTACCTTTTGCCGAGACTCGCCAAGTTTGTCGATTCCTAACTCAACAATGTCACCTGGTTTCAGGTACTGCTGCGGCGTCATGCCCAGTCCGACTCCGGCCGGTGTCCCGGTACTAATGACATCGCCAGGCAGCAAGGTCATGAACTGACTAACGTAGCTGACGAGAGTGGGCACGTCAACAATCATCTCAGCGGTGGAGCTGTTTTGGCGAAGGACGCCATTTACTTTGAGCCACATTCGCAACTGACGTGTATCAGGGATTTCGTCCTGCGTTGCCAGAAACGGTCCCATCGGCGCAAACATATCCGCACTTTTTCCCTTCACCCACTGGCCGTTACGCTCCAATTGAAAGGCACGTTCCGAATAATCGTTATGCAAAACATATCCAGCCACATATCCGATTGCTTCTTCTCGCTCAAGGTAGGTACCCCTCTTTCCGATCACGACCGCCAGTTCGACTTCCCAGTCGACTTTTTTCCCACTCTTGGGGATCACCAAGTCATCGTTGGGGCCAACGAGCGAAGAAGTTGCTTTGAAAAATATGACCGGCTCTGAGGGGATCTCCATTTTGCTTTCCCGTGCATGGTCACGAAAGTTCAAACCGATGCAAATGATCTTACTGGGACGGCCAATCGGTGGGCCCAATCGGATCGATTGCGGAGCGCGCGGTGCAGAAGCGCTATTCGCTTTCAACCAATCTGCCAATCGTGACAACCCATTTTCAGAAAAAAACGTTTCGTCATAATCGGACGCGCAGGTGGAAACATCCAACCGTGTGCCGTCTTCCATAACAACGCCAGGAGTTTCTTTGCCAGGCTCACCAAATCGGATCAGCTTCATTCCTCATTTCTCCATCGTCGAATATCCGGACTGTGCCAGTGTGGGTACCCGAAAAGGTCACGGCCACAGCAACTTACGCGGCGCTATGGTGCATGTCTTCTGACCTTTCGTCGTGACCGTGTTTTATTTCCGACGGCTCTTGTGCCCAGCCTCTCAAGCTAGGCACGCGGACAGCATACACTTGAATCGTAGGCGAAGTGGTTGTATCTTCTCCAATGCGTTTAGTAAAGTAATGTCCGAAATTTCTTCTGCGAGGAAAGACCGAGGACGTTTGCAGTCAGTAACCGAGATTAGTTCGAAGAATGGAGGCCATTCCTTATGTCGTCCTATTCAATTCCCAAAGTTTCATCTCCCGCACCGGTGAAGAAGAATGAGGTGCTGCTGATTGCCAACGGGGACTTGCGGCAATCGGCGAACAAAGTGTGCTGGCCGGCGCAAGCCGAGTCTGAAAAGAAGATCGCGGCGGCATTC
>Ga0187781_10000088_pt1 | contig 59599 bp, 44 predicted proteins | sample 0715_SJ02_MP02_2_FD_132447 | JGI IMG/M metagenome (GOLD analysis project Ga0187781, IMG submission 132447) | Tropical peat soil microbial communities from peatlands in Department of Meta, Colombia - 0715_SJ02_MP02_20_MG | ecosystem: Environmental > Terrestrial > Soil > Wetlands > Peat | place...
GCTACGACGTGTACTTCCACGATAGCCCCGAGCACGAACTCTTCTCGAAGTCGCGGCGGGATTTCAGCCACGGCTGCGTGCGGCTGCAAAGGCCGGCCGATTTGGCGGTGTGGGTCCTGCGCAATAACGGGGGGTGGGACCTGGGGCGAGTGCGCGCGGCCATGAATGGAGAAAAGACGCAGCAGGTGAATCTGGCGCACCCCATTCCTGTTTTGATCGTGTATGCCACGGTGATCGTGACCGAGGATGGAGTGGTTCACTTTTACGACGACATCTACGGCCACGACGCCGACCTCGAGAAAGTGCTCGCGAAGGGTTACCCCTATCCAGGCTAAGAGTCTGCGTGTGACATAAGATTTTCAGTCAGGGCACGACTTTACAGCTGCGGAAAAAGTGCCAAACCACTTTCCTCAGGGGCTGAAGCCCACTGATAAGACGATGCTTGTGTCGGAGCTGAAGCTCCGACCGCCTAGCGGAGGGAGTTTTTCCGCAAACTGTTTAGTTGTGCCGTACATGCTTCAAAATCAGTGCGGCTTCAGCCAGTGAGGGGCTGACTTCGGAGTTCTCACACGGACCCTTCAGCGGAAGCCGCTGAGGAGGACGACGTCGCTCGATCGTTCGCCGCGCGCCAGGAACAATTGCTTGGCGTCGCGCGACCACGCAAAACCGAAAATATGCCCGGAAGTGAAATCGGTCACCTGGCGCGGCGCGCCGCCCGCCAGCGGCTGCTCCCACACGTTGGTGGCGCCTTGCCGCGTCATCAGATACTGCACTCCTTTTTGATCCGGAGCCCAGTGCAATCCAGCCGACCCGATGGGCCTGGCAAAATCCTTCACCGCAGCGCCCCCTTCGAAAGGCGCGATCGCAATCCGGAGCGTGGGCACGGGACCTGAACTCTGGTAAGTGAAGGCAATCCATTTCCCGTCCGGAGAAATTGAAATTGACGCGGACGCATTTTGCTGCGAAACGGAGATTTCCGCGGGCGCGCCCCCGTCCACTGAGACCCGGTACAGTTTGTGGGCCGAAGAGAACACGACCCACTTCCCATCCGGCGAACAGTTCCCGCCGAACGCCTCCCTGGCGAGGGTCAAAGGATTGGAGCCGTCTGGATCGGTCCGCAGCAGTTCGAATTTGTTGTCGTTAAAAGAATCGAACACCAGATAGCGGTCGCCGCAAGTGACCGCTTCGTTGTAATTGCGAAGATTCGGGCGAAGCAGCGCGCGCTCGCTGCCGTCCGCATTCATCAGGTAGAGCTCGCTTCCCCGGCTGCGCACCAGGAGTTTTCCATTGGGGCCGGGAGCGACGCCGGTGTCGGCCGCCTCGCCGGACGTGATCTGCTTGGCCTGCCCGAAATGGCCCGCGGGCGCAATGAAGATGTGCGAAGTGTCGCGGATTTCCGTGGTCACCAGCATCTGCCCGTTCGCGGTCAATTCCACCGCGGTGCCGTAGTCGGCCAGGTCGTTGGTAAAGCGGCGTTTTTCCGCGCCGGGATAGGAAACAAGCCACAACTGCGTGCGATTTTCCATTTCCAGGGAGATGGGAATCAGGAAAGATTTTCCGTCGGGCAGCCACGCCGGCCTGCCGACCAGACTGGGGCTGGAGAGCAGCACTTTCGTGCTGCCATCCCCCACATTGACGGCATTCAACACCCACTTCGACTCGCCGCCCAATTGAAATGCGGGCGCGAGGAGCGTCTTTCCATCCGGCGACCAGGCGACCCCATAGAGGAACCCCGGCCATTGGTGCAAGGCAACAAACAGGTGGTCGTTGCTGCCGTCGGCATTGGCCATGCGGAGTTCGATGAAGCCGTTTTCCGGCACGCCGCGCATGTAGGCGAATTGTTTCCCATCCGGCGAAAAAGCGATCGGGCCGTCCACGTCTCGAACCAGCTGGCGAGGAGTGCCGCCGAGGACAGGCATGGTGTAGAGGTATCTGAAATTGAGCACGCTTTTGTCGGATCGCACAAAATAGATGTAATTTCCGTCGGGGGAAAATGTGAGCCCGGCGAACCCGACCACGTCGGGCGGCAGCACCTGGACGTCGCTCTTGGTGGCCACGTTGCGAACCCACAAGCTTTGCTGCTCGCCGTCACGAAGGACATAGACGATATAGCGGCCGTCGGGCGAAATGGCCACGTCGCTCGCTTTGCCGCTGTCGGTGAGCTTAGCAATCTGCATGTTTTGAAGATTCAGCTCGCGAGGACGAGTGAGAAATTTGTATCCGCCGAAGGCCAGAGCGGCGAGCAGAACGGCTGCGCCGAGCAGGATCGGCACGAGAAGGTTTCGTTTCGCGGGGATTGCCTGCGCGACCGCCGCAGAGGACTGCGCCGCGGCGACGGCGCGGGCGGAACTCGACTGCGGGCCCGAATCCTGGGCGGAGGCAATCGCGCCGCTCATCGAAGCCACGCGGCCGGAACTCGTGTCGCGTTTCAAGCGCTTCAAATCCGCGCGCAATTCGGCGGCGCTCTGGTAGCGCAGGTCGCGGTCTTTCTCCATCGCTTTCGAGATCACCTGCTCGAGCTCGATGGGAAGGCTGTTGTTGAGGCGCACCGGCGTGACCGGGCTTTTGTGGAGGATGGCGTCGAAGATGGCGCCCGAGCTTTCGCCCTGGAAGGGAAGCGCGCCGGTGCACATTTCGTACAGCACGATGCCGAAGGAGAAAAGGTCGCTGCGCGCGTCGAGGTCTTTGCCGAGCACTTGTTCGGGCGACATGTAGGCGACGGTGCCCATCGAAGTGCCGGGGCTGGTCAATTGCGCCGTGTCCACGCCGGCGGTGGCGAGCGTGGCGCCGCTCAAGGCTTTGACGGTGGCGACTTTGGCGAGGCCGAAGTCGAGAATTTTGGCGTGGCTGCGTTTGGTGACGAAAATATTGGCGGGCTTGATGTCGCGATGAATGATTCCTTCGCTGTGCGCCGCGTCGAGCCCCTCCGCCACCTGGATGGCGACGTCGAGAATCGCGTCGAGCTCGAGCGAGCGCCCAGTGATAAGGTGCTTGAGCGTCTGCCCGTCGAGAAATTCCATGGCGATGAAGACGTGGCCGTCTTGCTCGCCGATGTCGTGAATCGTGCAGATGTTGGGATGATTCAGGGCGGAGGCGGCCTGGGCTTCGCGTTCGAATCGCGCGAGCGCTTGCGGATCCTGGGCCACGCGTTCGGGAAGGAATTTCAGAGCGACGAAACGGCGGAGGCGGGTGTCCTCGGCTTTATAGACGACGCCCATGCCGCCGCCGCCGAGGCGTTCGACGATGCGATAGTGGGAGATGGTGCTGCCAATCAGCGGGTCGGCAAGAGTCATGAACCGTGCATGGTAGGCCGCGCCCGCAGTCAAGTCAACGTGCGCGTCCCTTACCACTCGCCGGTGCTCAAGAATTGATGAATCGATTTGGCGGCGCGGCGTCCCGCGCTCATCGCCAGAATCACCGTCGCGCTTCCTGTCACGATATCGCCGCCCGCGAACACTCCCCGGCGCGACGTTCGCTGCGTGGTTTCATCGGCGGCGATATAGCCGCGCTCGTCGGTGTCGAGTCCCGGCGTGGTGCTTTGCACGATTGGATTCGCCGTCGTGCCGATGGCGATCACAGCAACGGCGACCGGCAACTCGAAGTCTGAACCGCGAATCGGCACCGGACGTCTTCGGCCCGATGGATCCGGGTCCCCCAGCTCCATTCGCACGCAGCGCATGCCCCGGAGCCAGCCATTGCCGTCGGTCAAAAATTCCACGGGATTCGTCAGCAGATGGAATTCGATCCCTTCGGCGCGCGCGTGCTTCACTTCTTCTGCTCTCGCCGGCATTTCTGCTTCGCTGCGCCGGTAAACCAGGTAGGCGCGGCGCGCGCCCAGCCGCAGCGCCGACCGAATGGCATCCAGCGCCGTGTTTCCGCCGCCGATCACGGCAACCTCTTTTCCGCGGACGTCGAAGACCGGTTCGTCATACTTCGGAAACTCATACGCATGCATCAAATTGATGCGCGTCAAAAATTCGTTCGCGGAGTAAACGCCGTTCAGGTGTTCGCCGGGAATCTTCATGAATTGCGGCAGGCCGGCGCCGGTGGCGATAAATACGGCGTCGTACGCCTCTTCTTCCATGAGTTCGTCGATGGTGATCGTCCTTCCGACAACGACATCGGTTTCAAACTCCACTCCCATGTCGCGGAGATAATCGATCTGCTCGCGAATGATTTGTTTCGGCAGCCGGAATTCGGGGATGCCGTACACCAGCACGCCGCCAATTTCGTGAAGCGCCTCGAACACGCGAACGGTGTGGCCCTTCATCACGAGGTCGCCCGCAGCGGAAAGTCCTGCCGGCCCGCTTCCGACGATGGCGACCTTTTTGCCGGTGGGCGGGCAGGATGGTTTTTGCCGGAGGCCCGCGCGCTGCTCGTAATCGGCAACGAACCGCTCGAGATACCCGATGCCGAGTGCGTCGCCTTTTTTCCTCAAAACGCAGCCGGATTCACAATGGTCTTCCTGCGGGCAAACGCGGCCGGTGATCGCGGGTAGCGCGTTGTCTTCGCGAATTTTCGCCGCCGCGCCGGCAAAATCGCCCGCCACGATCAATTCCACAAATTCGCGCACCTTGACGCCTACAGGACACGTCTGAACGCAGGCCGCTTTCGCGCAATGAAGACACCGCAGCGCTTCTTGCCTCGCGAGCTCCGCCGTGAATCCCAGATTCACCTCGCGGAAGTTTGACGCTCGCTCGTGCGCTTCCTGTTCGGGCATCTGTTGCCGGGGCAGCTTGATGCGGTCGCGCAGCGGAAGCGGATTTGCCGTGGCGGACGTGGCTTCGCTCACGCGTTTGCTCCTTCATCACAGGTAGGGCGCGTGCTGCCGGCCGGCTCACTGATTCGTGGACACCCTTGTTCGTGAAACTCCTCAACCGATCTCTGTTCCGCGGCGCGGTACATCGCGTTCCGCCGCATCAGAATGTCAAAATCCACCTGATGGGCGTCGAATTCCGGCCCATCCACGCAGGCGAACTTGCTCTCGCCGCCGACCAGCACGCGGCAACCACCACACATGCCGGTTCCGTCGATCATGATCGGGTTCAGGCTCACCACCGTGGGGATCCGATGTTCCCGCGTGAGGTCTGCCACGCCCTTCATCATGGGTATCGGGCCGACCGCCATCACTTGATCAATCCGCAGCCCGCTGGCGATCAGTCTCCGCAGGTTGTCGGTAACAAGCCCTTTTTCGCCATAGCTGCCGTCATCGGTGGTAACAAATACGGCGTCACTCACTTCGCGCATCTCGCGTTCCAGGATTACGAATTCTTTGCTCCGCGCGCCAAGGATCGAAATCACGGAATTCCCGGCTCGCTTGAGCGCCACCGCAGTCGGATAGGCCATGGCAGTTCCCACACCGCCACCGATCACGACGACGGTTCCAACTTGCTCGACGATCGAGGGTTTGCCGAGCGGGCCGACCACGTCCAAGATACCCTCGCCCGCTTCGAGTGAGTTCATCAGCTGGGTCGTCTTACCCACGCTCTGCACGACGATGGTGATCGTGCCTTTTGGCGCATCGGCATTTTCAATCGTCAATGGGATGCGTTCGCCTTGTTCGTAGAGCCGCACGATTACAAATTGCCCCGCCTGGTGTTTTCTCGCGATTCGAGGGGCACGAATCACGAACAGCTTGATACCGGGAGCTAACCACCGCGCATCGAGAATGCGGAACAATATCCACCTCCGCTCGCCTGTTTTTAGCAATTTGAGGTCGCTATCGCCGTGACGCTCACGTTGAAACAATGTGATCGCCGTCACAGCATTGGACGGGGGGCTTCAATGGCCACACAGCCTGCGGAAAAAGGGCCAAACTACTTTCCTCAGGGGCTGAAGCCCGCTGATAAGACGATGCTTATGTCGGAGCTGAAGCTCCGACCCCCTATCGGAGGGAGTTTTTCCGCAAACTGTACAGCGATAAAATCCTTGAACTGATGCCATGGAATGTAGGTGAAGCATCGAGATGAACAGGCGGGCAGGCCAGCCGTCGTCCGCCCCCCATGGCACTGAAGCTGGCGCACGTGGGCAGCGCGGGCACGGCATGGATTCGGCTTCGCTCACCACAAGTGCCGTGCCCCTACAATGCACGACCCGAAGGAAATTCAGAGGCCGCGCCACTCGCCCCGAATTCAAGCGGCCGCGCGACTTGTCCCGGCTGCGGCTTCGTATCCACGGGTGAGGTGGTACAAAACCCGGTCAAAGAACTCTCCCACCATGTAATTGAGTTCCTGAATGCCATAAAGCTGAACGGGGACCAACTCGTCCGGGGTGGCGCGATCGCCGGAAAACACGACTAAACCATGTTCGCGGATAAATCGCCGGAGGTGCGCCTTCGCCAGGATGATGCAGTACACAATCTCGCTCAGCGGAACTCCTTCACGAAAGCGCTTCCTCCCCCACTCTTCGTACTCCTTGCGGATTTCGTCTTCCTGGGGATTGCCGACCCACTTTCCGAGATTGCGGTAGAGCGCGGCGATGCGAAGCTCCAGTTCTCCAGCCGGGACGCGGCGAAAAGAGCTGGTCCGCTCATTGGTGAGGACGTCTTGCATCGCCTCGACGGTAAGAGAAGCGGCATGAGTCTCAATGAACTGCATTAAGCGGGAAACGAGCATTGGAGTCCCTCCGTTACGCCAAGGAGCGCACAAATCAGAGAGAAAGTCAGGGTCGAGCGTCACGGCCACGCGTGATGTAGCTTACAACGCAAGCCTCGCGCGCGTGGGTGCCGCGGGCACCACCCAACTTCAAAATCCGACCGGAACAGGTTCAAACCCCGGCCCACCCGCCCCGGTGATAGAATGGGGGCAACGATCGCGCCGCGAAATGTCCGTGAACCGAAGCCCCGTTGCCGCGACATTCCTTCGTCTTACGTTGCTGCTGTCATTCGCCGCGAGCGTGCCTTGCAATGCCGGCAGCCAGAGCCACACGGAGCCCCGCACTCTGAGCGGCAATATTTATTATGTCGACGGCAACCGGCCAGCGGAGAACATCTCCGTGGAATTGCGTTCATCCGGGGGAAGCCTGATCGCTCCCATGACAACCGACTCCACGGGGTGGTTTGAGTTTCGCGGGCTCGATCGCGCCCAGTACGCCATCGCAATCCATGCAGACGGGTTCGAGCCCCTCAATTTGAGTTTCGATCTTACGTACAACTCCAGCCGCGGAAATGCCATTTACTTGAAAGCGGCTCCGAAACCATCCGCCGAGCCCGCGCAACCCAGCCATGTCTCCGCCCACGAGCTTTCCATTCCGGAAAATGCGCGCGCTCTGATGCAATCCGGCAAGAAGAAGCTCTATCAGGAGAAGGATGCTCAGGGAAGCCTGGCCGATTTCAAGGGCGCCATTCTTGCAGCGCCGGGATACTACGAGGCCTGCTACCAACTCGCCATGGCGTACTTGGCTTTGGGAAAGCGGGACGAAGCCGAAAAGAACCTTCGCAGGTCCCTCGAATTGAGCGGTGACGCGTATGGCGACGCGCAAATCGGTGTCGGGACGATGCTGATGGACAAGGGCAATCTTTCCGAGGCCGAGAAACGAATCCGGCGCGGCATTGAGCTGAGCCCGGATTCCTGGATGGGCCACTATGAGCTCGGGCGAGCCTTGCTGAACGAGAACAGAATTTCGGAAGCGAAAGAGTCGGCCGAACTGGCGCGTTCGCTGGCTCCGAGCGCTCCCATCGTTTACCGGCTGCTGTCAATTATTCATCTGCGCGAGAAGGATTATCCAGCGTTGCTGCACGATTTGGACGCCTACATCCAGCTCGATCCCAATAGCCCGGCAGGGACCCACGCCAGCGAGCTTCGCGAGCAAGTACGGCAGAAGATAGCGGAAGAAAGCCGGCCGCCTGCCGCAGACCCCAAACCTTGAGAAGCCTCAAAAAAATCGGCGGGCCCGGTCTTCCCGAGCCCGCCGAGGACACACCGTCCGGCCTGGATTCACCTACGAAATCAGAAGGCGAACTCCAGCTTCATCTGGATCAACCGCGGCGACGCGTCCGCTCCCAGCACGGACCCATACATGGTCGTGGGCGCGGACACGGTCCTGATAATCTGACCAAACCGCGAGCTGGCAACGTTCGACACCGGAGAGTCAAAGTTGGGGTGGTTAAAGACGTTGTAGAACTGAGCCCCGAAAACGAGCTCGGTCCGTTCCGTGACCTTCGTATGCTTCATAAGCGAAAAATCGGTGTCCCAATAATATGGTCCCCGGAATGTGTTTCGTCCAAGGTTGCCGAATCCACTGGCCGAAAGGGAAAAATCGGCGGGGTTCAGACAAATGCCGCGACTTGGTAGTGTCGTCCCTTGGAATGCAGGCACGGTCGTGCAGTTGACGCCGGCCCCGCCGGGTGCGATCTCCGAGCCAAAAACCTGCACAGGAAAAAACGTGGGGTCGCCATATCCACCGGCTTCCAAGGCACCTGTTGTCCCCCCGTCTGTAATCGTAAACGGAAACCCGGAGCGCAGGAACACCGCCCCATTTACATTCCAGCCGTTTAAAAGCCGGTCCGGGCCATGCCCGCGCGTGATGTAATGCTTGATGGGAAGTTCCCAGATGTAGTTCGCATTCAGGGTGTGCCGCACATCGTAATCGGCGCTGGCATAGTTGAATCGCGGATTCAGCGGTTCCTCCGGATAAATTATGCTGGTGTTGGTAGCCCCGAAACCTGTGCTGGCAAACTGGGATATGCCGCTGTTGGAAGCCATATCCAGGGCGTGGCTCCACATGTAATTCACTTGGACGAGCCCGCTCTTGTACCGATGGGTGAAGGAAGCTGTCAGTCCATTATAATTCGATACTCCGATGCTCTGCGCGAAATTGGCTTCCAGGAAGCTTGGATTGATCCCGCTCCCGGCGGCCGAGAGGCACGGCGGCAAACTGGTGAACCCGGCGAACGGCGGTACTGCTGTAGGGTTTACCGTGTTATTGCAGCCGTTGATTCCGCTGTTTTGAAAATACTCGTGGATGCCGTGGTTGCCGACATACTGGACGCTCAGTGATGTGTTCTGCCCGAATTGCCGCTCGATTTCCAGGCTCCACTTCTGGTACTGGGGAATCTTGGGTTTGTTTTCAGAAGAAGCAAGAGAAGGCGGCGAAAAGCTTGGCACGGATGCGGAAATTGTGCTGAAGCTGCCACCGCTCTTGAAGCCGGCCTGAAATGCTGCGTTCGAAGCTGCCGTGCTGGCAAACAGGCTGTTCGGATCCGAGGGCGACGACAATCCGCCGGGCGCCATGGGAGAAACCGTGAACAGAGGATCGAATGGCGGATTCTCGGAAAACCCATCCAGCAAGACCCCCGGAAAACTGTCATAGAAGATGCCCACTCCGCCGCGCACGACGGTGTTATGCATTCCCCAGAAGTGCGGCTGCCAGGCAAATCCGAGGCGTGGCTGAGGTTCGACGGCGGTGAGGCTCGGCAGCATTTGTTTCTGGTTTATAAGCATCAATTGGTTGTAGGGCGTGGTTGGATTCGTGTTGAGTTCGGGGAATTCGACGGCGGGCCTGGAAAAACAGAGACTGAAGCAGATTGGGTCGGAAGCGTGGTCGAGACGAAAAGCCAGCGTCAGCGTGAAGTTCGGTTTTACCTTCCAATCGTCCTCCACGTAGCCGCCAATCGTGTACACCGCAAAAGGTTGAGTCAGCGCCGTAGGGAAGGATTGGGACAGCGTTGTGAAGTCAGTCTTGTCCGTCGGGGGAGTGGTGAGAAAATGCGGGTCAGCACCACCCCAAAAGAACGCGTCCTGGGTCAACGGCTGCATTATGCCGATTTGGTTGATGCTGTAGTCTGTGTTTGTGATCCAATTGCGGCGGTATTTGACGCCCACCTTGAGTGTGTGCGTTCCCAGCGGTTTGGTGAAGTCGTCCGACGCCTGGAACTGCGTTACGCGGCGGCCCTCCGGGAACAAGTTGTCCAGCCCTCCGAGGTTGGAATATTGCCCTCCGGGCCAGGACAGTGTTGTAGGAAATGCAGCGAGTGTAGCTCCCTCGTTGGCGTTCCCAAAGACTGCGCTATACCACTGCCCGGCGACGATCAGTTGATTGACCGCACCTCCGGAAAACGTGTGAAGTTCCTGCGCTTGGCCTTGCCATTCCGGCTGCGTGCTCTGCGTGTTAAAAAGCGAGTTAATCGGATCTGTAACGGTAGCCTGCACTCCCGTGTCCTTTTGAATGCGGGTAAAGAAGCGGTCGCGGTTCGTCACGTTCCAATCCACCCGCCCCGCCTCCAGATGCTCATGTGTTAGGTTGCTCACATTTGAAAAGAACGCCAGCCCGCACGGATTTGCCAAGCCGAACGGTCCCGCCGCTCCGTCTAGGTGCCCTAGAAACGAAGAGTCGCAGTCGCCGTTGGGCAGAGTGTTTGCAGCTCGGTTGGCCCCGGGAGCTTTGGAATAAAGGGTAAACATATTTTGATAGAATTGGGAAATTGTTGAACTCGCACCGCCGAAATTCGCATTGATGTTGTTTTGCACAGCGGTCGCGTAGTTGCTGCTCGGTATGACCGCCTCGACACTGGTCGGGATCACTAAATAAAGCCCCTCGGCGTTGAAATAGAAAAACAGCTTGTCCTTCTTGATCGGTCCGCCGACGTCCCCGCCGTACTGGTTGGCATTCACGAAGGAGCGCGGCGTGATTGGACTCGTGGAGTTGTTGAACCAACTGTTGGCGTTCAGCGCCCGGCCGTTCCAATACCAGATGGCCCGGCCATGAAACGCGTTCGTTCCTCCTCGCGTGACGTAGTTGATGTTCGCGCCAGCCAGCCCGCCGTACTGTCCGGAGTATCCGTTCGTGACCACGGATACCTCCTCCACTTCGTTCTGTCCCAGCAGCAGGTTCGTGGCGCCGGAATCGTTCACGTTGAGGAACGGGTCGTTCGTATCCATTCCGTTCAATGTGAATAAATTCGCCAGCGCGGAGATTCCGTAGCTGGAGAAATTGCCCAATCCTCCGCCGGCCGTGTTCATCACCGACCCCGGCGCAATCTGGGCAATGTAGGTGATGTCGTTTCCAGGATTCGGAATGTTGGCCGCTTGCTTTTCGCTGATGGTGGAAGATAGGTTTCCTGTATCGACCTGGATCAAAGGCGCCTGCTCTGTCACTGTCACGGTGAGCGAACTGGAACCCAGGGCCAGTTGAACATTCGCAGCGCTCACTCTTCCAACGTCAACCGCAACCGGGCGCGTCAAGTTTTGAAACCCCGCGGCACTCACAGTGATCGAGTATTCTCCTGGCAGGAGAAGGTAGAAATGGAAGCCCCCCTCCTTGTTGGTAGTCGTTTCCTGGGTTGCGCCCCTGCTAAGATCTTTTAAGCTGACCTTAGCATCAGGAACGACCGCATTCGTTGGATCGGTCACTATGCCGGCAATGTCGCCTGTCGTGGTGGTCTGAGCTGCCAATTTGCCCGGGCACAGCAGCGACCACACGAGAATCGCAAAAACTGCCGCAACGAATCGCTTCCAGTCCATTGCTCCTCCTTGGAACACGAATAATTGCGTCTTCCTACCTATCAAGAAAATAAAAGGAGGGCCGGAAACCTGAATGATACATGGCAAGTTTGGGACCCGAATCGAGACGGCGTAAGTCTATTTTTTTCAGTGAAGAACAGAGGTCCAAATTTTCGTAGGAGTGATGATTCGGAATTTCATATACACAAAACAGTAGGCGGCGATGCCGCCTCGGACGGCTCTCGAGAAAAGGCGGTCCGCCTACGGCTCCCGGTGGCCCTGATGCTTGCGGGCGTGGGCGGCGCGGGCACGGCATGCCGTGCCCCTACAAAGGCAAGGGCAAAGGCGCGCCTCGTCATGACAATGTGTCCATCGGCACAGGCCGCCGTGACAATTGTCGCAGCCGCTTATCCTTCGCGTGAAGTATGTTTCCCGCGTAACGGAGTGTCGCTCGGAAGAGCACAGCCAAGAGTGGCTGTGCCACGAAGGATCGAGGATGTCATGCCAACTGCCTGGACGTCTCGCTACGCGGCGCGGACTGCGGCCGCGAAGAGCTCGCGCATTCGCGAATTGCTCAAAGTCACGCAACTGCCCGATGTGATTTCCTTCGCCGGAGGCTTGCCGGCGAACGACGTGTTTCCCTTAGAGCGCTTCAACGAAGCTTGCGGCAAAGTCCTCGCTTCGCACTACGTCGCCGCGCTCCAGTACGGCGAGACCGAAGGCTATGCGCCGCTTCGCGAAATGATCGCGCGCCACATTTCTCGCTACGGCATCCGCGCGCACATCGAAAACGTTCTCATCACTTCCGGTTCGCAGCAGGCTCTCGACCTGATCGGCAAGCTCTTCATCAATCCCGGCGATCGCATCCTGGTCGAAGCGCCCACTTATATGGGCGCGCTCCAGGCCTTTTCCATTTATGGCGCGAATTACGTGAGCGTGCCCTGCGACCACTACGGATTGCGCACCGACCTGCTCGAAGCGCCGCTTCGCACCGGGCCCAAATTCATGTACGTGCTGCCGAATTTTCAGAATCCGGGTGGAACCACTCTGGCAGTTGAGCGCCGCCACACGCTGGTCGCGCTCGCGGACAAATACGGCATCCCCATCATCGAAGACGATCCCTACGGCCAGCTCCGTTACGAGGGCGAGCACCTGCCGTCGCTCGTCGTCGTCGATCGCGAAAATCTCCGCCGCGACCAGGACTTCACCTTCGGCAACGTGATTTACCTGAGCACCTTCTCGAAGACTCTCGCTCCCGGCCTGCGCCTCGGCTGGATCGTGGCTCCGCCGGACGTGATCTCGAAGCTGGCGCTGCTGAAACAGGGCATCGACCTGCATACTTCCACCTTCGCGCAGGTCGTCGCTTACGAAGTCGCGCGCGACAATTTCCTCGACCAGCACGTCCGCCGGCTTCGCTCGGTCTATCGCGAGCGGCGCGACGCCATGCTGGCGGCGCTCGAGGAATATTTTCCGCCCGAAATTACGTGGACGCATCCCCAGGGCGGCCTGTTCCTCTGGGTCACGTTGCCCGAGTTCATGGACGCCAATCTACTGTTCCAGGAAGCTCTCAAGCAAAATGTCGCGTTCGTTCCGGGCGATTCTTTCTTCGCGCCCAATGGCGACAACATTCCGCGCAATCGTTACATGCGCTTGAATTTCTCGAACGCTCCGGCGGATCGCATCCGCGAAGGCATCCGCCGCCTGAGCGTTGCGGTCAAGACGCAGCTCGAGCATCTCCGCGCGCTCGAGCCCGTCACCGCCACCTGATCCGTTGCCTTTTTTGCGGTGCCGTCATCTTGGCAGTTGTAGCGCCGGCGTCCCGCCGGCTCCTCGCCATTCCTGGGAACGCCAACTTGTCCCGAGGGAGCCGAGGGATCTCCCGATTGGCGCTCCGTGTGTTCCGCTGGCGCAGTCTCGCGGCCGGTGACACCGAAGCCTGCGCCCCCGCCCGGTGGCACCGGTAAGCCGGGCTACCAGTGAAATGACTACTGATCAAGAGTCAGGCGAAAGAAAATTAGGTGAGGATTTCGTACAGCCTTGCGTTGCAAATGCTATTAGAGTCGCTGTCGCCAGATTGAAATGGCCCGATTGATGCGAGCCGACGAATCATTAATCTATCCTCAATGTCGGTGCGAGCTCCATAGTAGCTTTCGAACGTTTTCTGACCGGTGCTGACTGAGTCTGCATAAAAGAGGACGACTATTTTTAGAACCTCGGAAGGTGCGGGCCTTTGTCTAAGGGTTTTCACACATTTTTTAAACTCCTGCCAGTTTTTCCGGCTTGGACCACCCTTCATTCCGGTTCTAACCCCGGACAGCGGGTCATGCGCCGCGCGACGAATGTAAAACTTGAATTCCACATAAGCTCGCTCGCTATTGCGATGAAGCACCAAGTCCATTCTGTCGCACTCATCGAACTGTTTGACATCCGGTTCTTGCCTTGCGATTGCTCGGCAGTATGTGAATCGGAATACGGACTCGTTCCATCGGGTGAGCGGCATCAGTCTCAAATCATGTCTGATTTGGGTGACCGTATCCTTGAGGGCTGTAATCAATAATTGACGCATCGGCGCCATCTTACGAGTATTTGAGCCACACGTCTGCGACAGCCCCTAACGCGATGTTCGGAACCAGTGGGCAATGCCACATGCAGAATGATAAGCCACGCTTTGAATTGACGGAAGCGGTCTTGCTGAGGCGCGGCGTGACTGTTCATAACAGGTGTTATCGCGAGCTAAAGAGCTGTGAGATAGGTGCTGTGCTAAAATTGATGTCGAACGGAGGAACATGTTGGCGTATCCACAATTTTCTCGTTGGCTTTGCGTCGTGAGCGCAACGCTGTGCATGATTGCGCTGGCCGGTGCGGCTCTCCAGTCGCGCGCGGCCTCGCAGCAATCGTCCCCGGCCGACGGCCAGGATCATCTCCTCGTGCTTTTCAACACCCACACCGGCGAGCGGATTCATATCGTTTACCGCCAGGGTGAACAGTACATCCCGGCGGCGCTCGCGAAGCTCGATTATTTCCTGCGCGACCATCGCACCGGCGACGTCCATCACTTCGATCCGCGCCTCTACGACATCCTCTCGGACCTCGCCGTGTCCATCGGGCACCCGGGCGGCGAAATCGACATCATCTGCGGCTTTCGCACTCGCGCAACGAACGATTCTCTTCGCGCCCACACTACGGGAGTGGCCAAGAACAGCCTTCACATTCAAGGCGAAGCCATCGACCTGCGTATGCCCGGCATCGACACCTTGGCGCTGCGCCGCGCTGCTCTCGCGCTCCATCGCGGCGGCGTCGGCTACTATCCTCATTCCGATTTCATTCATGTGGATACGGGCCGTGTCCGCCAGTGGTGTTTCGATTGTCCCGCCAGCCTCCTCGCGAGCGATTGACCCGGCGCGCGGCGCAGCCTTCGAATCTGATTTTTCTGGGAATTGAAACTTCAGGTGGCGCGTTGTCGCGACTCGCGCCGAGGAGTATCATCCGTTGCCGGTGGAATTAATTACTGAAATCGGTCATATAAATGGCTGGCTCACTCGCCATTCGATGAGCGCTCTGAAAACTATTGCTACGGCGTCCGTAATGCCAACACCGCCCGCTTTGGAGGATACATGAGGCGGCGCAATCACAAGTATTGGCTGCCACTTTTGTGTGCCCTCCTGTGTTCGTCAAACGGGTGGAGCATAGGCGGCACGTATCGCGAGTCGCAGTTTTACGGAGTGTCGCCTGCTCGAGTCACTCCGTCTGCTTTGCTCGCACTGTCGGCTCCCGCTGAGTCACTTCGTGATGAGTTAATCCGGCTTCAGCAGAGCGCCGGGCTGTCGCTCGTTGCGGTCGACGGAAACAAAATTTACACGGCAAATTTCGAAGCGCGGACATTGCGCGAACGCACGATTTTCTCCAGCAAGGGAACACCTAAGAATGGAGCGCTGTCCCCCGACGGAACGAAAATTGCATTCGCCCTTTGCCCGGAACCCGGGCTCACGCATCCAACGCCGTTCAAGACAATCTGTCCGGCGGGGCCGTTCGTGCTCGGGGTCGCATCAACCAATGGAAGCGATTATCGGGAGTTCCCCGGTCTGTCTCCGTCCTCCATGTGCTTCTCGTATGATAAGTCCAAGCTGGCCCTAAACGCGACCGACAGAAAGACAGACAAGTTCCCCTTCACCGCCATGGAAATTCTGAATCTTAATTCAGGAGATACCCAGAAAGCTGGGCGGATGAACACATTTGTGTCGTCCCAGTGCTGGTCACCGGATGACAAGCAGTTCGTTTATACCGTCAACGACGCTCACGCAGTCCAATCCGTCCGCTTGTACGATGTTGCGGAAAACGATTCGCGCAGCCTTGCGCTGGGCGGCAATGCAACCTGGTCTCCCGACGGGAAATGGATCGCGTACTTGGACTGTGGGATAGATTTGGACGACTGCACATACTATGCAATTCGTCCCGACGGCACCGGCGCGAGGACGCTCTTTAAGACGACTAGCCCAGCTACGAGCGCATTGTGGTGGTCTCCTGACTCCAAGATCGGTGCGTATGTCAGCGTTGGCCGCGATGAAGAAGGGCCAGAAGTCCGCTATCGGCTGCGGGTCATACGGCTTGCAGACAACACGGAAGATTGGGTTGCCAACTTATCAGAGTTTGATCTTCCTTGGTTCCAATGGACGACGAACGCCGATCTCTTGAAACAGGCCGAACCCCAGGCTACGGGCCACGAATCGAACAACCCCTTCTAAGTTAGTTCGGCGGGTGGGCCGGCCTTTGATTTCCGTCTGTCTGGAATTTGACTTTCGGGTGCCGCGTTGTCGCGACTCGCGTCGAGGAGTATTATCCGTTGCGGTGGAATTAATTATGGAACCCACTCATACGAATGGCTGGCCCACCCGCCAAGATTGACAAGGGGTATGGTCCATGAGCAGACAGGCATGCCCTCAGTGCGGTGCTGTGCTGAGGCGGTGGGAGATCGAGCAAAAATCTGTAGCGTTTCCTTGCCCAACGTGTGGCGTCCAGCTTCAGCTTCCAGATTGGTATTTGATGCTGAGTGTGTCCGGTGCTCTCGCAGCTCCCCCGCTAATCTTCTGGGCTTTGGGGTTTTCCTGGCGGCAATTTATAATCGCTGAACTGCTTGTTGGGTATCCCTTTCTGTGGTTGGTAGCCCATTATCTCAAGTACATCGTGCGGCCAAAGCTCGTGTTCGCGATACCTCGTCCGCCCCTTGGCAGCCGAACCGAACTGAATCTGCGTGACCGCCCGCACGAATGGCCCAAACGCTAATCCAGGGAACAGGTGGGCCAGCCTTTGGCTTTCATCTGTCTGGAATTTGAGTTTCGGATGGCGCGTTGTCGCGACTTGCGTCGAGGAGTATCATCCATTGCCGGTGGATTTATTCACGCAAGCCACCTAGGTCAAAGGCTGCGCCAGCCCCGCGCACAACCCAGGAGACATACATGAGCTCTAGACCGGTCCGTGCGAACGACGCAATCAGCGACGCAAAAGCCGCGGCAGTGGACATGAAGCTCGAGGTTGTCGTCATCCCTGTCTCGGATGTTGAACGCGCGAAGCAATTCTACCTGCGCCTCGGGTGGAGGCTCGACGCCACGCCTTCCGCCGTGGTCCAGTTCACGCCGCCCGGCTCCGGGTGCTCGGTCCAATTCGGCGGGAATCGCACGACGGCTGCTCCCGGGTCCGCCCAGGGTCTGTGGCTGATCGTCTCCGACCTACAGGCTGCCCTGGACAAGCTGGCCGCCAACGGCATCGAAGTGAGCGAGGTGTTCCACGTCGGCGCGAACGGCAAGGCCAGCGGTCTCGATCCCGAGCGCCACAGCTATCGGTCGTTCGCCACGTTCCGGGATCCGGATGGCAACCTCTGGCTGATGCAGGAGGTGACGACCAGGCTTCCCGGGCGCATCGACACTGGCGTGACTTCGTTCGGCTCCGCCACCGACCTGGCAAGCGCCCTTCGGCGTGCGGCGGCCGCCCACGGCGAGCATGAAAAGCGCATCGGCCAGCCAGATCCGAACTGGCCCGACTGGTACGCCAAATACATGGCCGCGGAGCAGGCGGGCACGCCGCTGCCGGCGTGAGCGACGCCCCTGCGATCCCCGCGAATGACCTCACTCATGCGGTCTGCATTGCGGCACGCACCTTATCAGGCTTGAACGGCACCGAGCGGAGCCGCACCCCGATGGCATCGAACACCGCATTTGCAATCGCCGACGGAATCACCGCCGCGGAAGGCTCGCCCGCGCCCCAGGGTTTCTCGGTGGGCCGGTCGATCAGCTCGATCTCCACGTCCGGAATCTCAGGGAAGGTCAGAATCGGATAGCTCGCCCAATCCAGGCTTGTCACGCGGGACCGGTCGAAGGTGACTTCCTCTTTCAGCACGCGGCTCACTGTTTGCACCACACACCCTTCGATCTGGTTCTTGACGCCGTCCGGGTTGATGATTTGTCCGCAATCCTGCACCACGGCCACGTGCTTGACGCGAATGTCTCCAGTCTTGCGATTCACCTCCACCGAGGCCACGGCGCCCACGTAGGTGCGAACCAGCTCGTACTTCACGTAAGAGACGCCGCGCCCGGCCGCGATGTCGCCGCTGTCATGCTTCGGCGACGAGCGGCCTTCCCACTTGGCCAGGCGCGCCAGCCGCTTCAAAAGCTCGGTACCGCGCGGATCGTTGATATAACTCAGCCTGAATTCAAGCGGGTCGGCGCCCGCCGCAGCAGCCAGCTCATCCATGAAGGCTTCATTGGCAAAGGTGTTTTGCATCCGCCCCGGGGCGCGAATCCAGGCCGGGCGCAATGGAGTATCGGCCAGGCGGTGCGCCACCGTGCGAACATTCGGAAAAGCGTAGGGGATTGCCGAATTTTGGATGATGTTGCCGGGCCCCATGGCGGTTTCGTGCGGCAAACCGGCAAGCTCGGCGGCGACTAATTTCACGTTTCCCGCTGCGCCCTCGGGAATGAAGAATTGGGAATACCACGCCACCACTTTGCCTGCCGCGTCCAGTCCACCCTGAAAGTCGATGAGCGTGGGACAGCCCTTCGGATCCCAGCCGTGCTCGTCGGCGCGCATCCACTGCACGCGCACCGCACGCCCGGCGGCGCGCGCGAGCAGGGCGGCGTCGGCAGCGGCGTCCTCGTGGCTGTTGCGGCCGTAACAACCTGCACCTTCGACGTACAGCGAGCGAACGTCACTCTCGGGCATCGAGAGCATGGCCGCGAGTTGCTTGCGCAAGTTATGCGTGGCCTGGCTGGCCGACCAGCAGTTGAGTTTGCCATCCTTGATTTCTACGACCGCGCAGGACGGCCCGATGGAGCCGTGGGTGTGGATCGCAAAATCGTACGTGGCGCTAAGCTTTTTCGCTGCCTGCTGCAGCGCCTGTTGGACGTCGCCGACATTGCTGGTGACATCATCTTTGTTGATCTTGGTCGCCCGCACGTGCTCCCAGAGTTTGCTCTGCTCGGGCAATCCTTCCCACTTGGACCACGTAGCCTTGAGTTGCGCTGCTGCCTTGATGGCGGCCCACTCGGTCTCGGCTACCACACCGAGAAAATTGTTTTCGTGCACGACTTTCACGAGCCCGGGGATGTTCTTCACCGAATTCTCATCGACGCTCTGCAACTCCGCGCCGATGCCGGGCGGGCGGACCGCGCGGCCGTGCAGCATCCCGGAGACTTTGAAGTCTTGCATGTAAGTGAACTGGCCCGTGACCTTGCCGGGGATGTCGAATCGCGCGATGGATTGTCCGACAATCTTGTACGTGGCCGGATCTTTCAGCGGGGCCTGCTTATCAACCTTCAGCTCAAATGCCTTGCCGCCGATCAGCTCGCCGTAGGTCACCTGTTTACCGGAGCTGGTTCGAAATGCGCCATTCTCGAGCTTAAGATCGCTCACTCCGACGCCGAGGCGTTGGGCTGCCTGCTCCATTAGCGCGCGGCGCGCAGTGGCCGCCGCCTGGCGAATCTGCACCCCGCCATTTTGAATGGACAGGCTGCCGTAGGTCGGACCCTGATCCGGCGTAACGTCGGTGTTGCCCTCGATGATTTCGATTTGTCGCAGCGGCACATCCAGCTCTTCCGCCGCTATTTGGGCCAGCGCGGTGCGCACACCGGTTCCGAGGTCCACTTTCCCGGTGAAAACAGTGACCGCCCCCTTTTCATCGATCGCCAGAAAACTATCCACTTCATCGAGCGCCACAGGCTTGGCTGCGGTCGCGCCGCGGGGGTAGGCCCGGTCCAGAATCGGGGCGAGCGAGAAGCTCACGACCAGGGCGCCGGTGCCCTTCAAAAAGTCCCGCCGAGTGCTCTGGGTCAGGTTCATGGCCCGCCTCCTTTCAAATGCTTGCCGCCGCGCGCTTCACCGCGCGGACGATGCGCAAGTGGGTGCCGCAGCGGCACAGATTGCCGGCAAGCGCCTTTTTGATTTCGGCCTCGCTCGGTTTTTTCGTGCGCGCGAGAAAGGCAGCTGCCTGCATGATCATTCCGTTGATGCAATAGCCGCACTGCACCGCCTGCTCCTCGATAAATGCCTTCTGGAGAGGGTGCGGCTTTTCGGGTGTGCCTAATCCTTCGAGGGTGGTGATTTTTCCTTTGCCGACCGCCGAGAGCGGAGTTATGCAGGAACGAACCGCCTTGCCGTCAATATGAACCGTGCACGCCCCGCATTGATCCATGCCGCAGCCGAAGCGCGGTCCGTGCAGCCCCAGGTTGTCGCGCAGCGCGTAGAGCAGCGGCATATCGGGATCTTCGACCGTTACTTTTTGCGTTTTGCCGTTCACGTGGAGGGAAACCGTTGTCGCCATGGCCATCCCCCTTTCTGAGCTTGCTTCTTACTCCGCTTTGATGGCTTTGGCAAGACGCACCGCGGCGCACGCGGAGGGGCAAAAATCGAGAGGATGGTGCGGGAGGCCACCTCGATTTTGTCTTGCTCCTCAGTCTGATTTTCGGTTGGGGCGGGTGGACCGGCCTTTGATTTTCGTCGACGTAGAATTTGAATTTCCGGCGGCGGGTGGCTCATCCTCGTTCTGTTTGCGCAGTAGATTTTGATTTCGGGGGGTGCCGCACTCTTTGCGACGTGGGCAAAGGGTGCGGGGGTTGAGGGTTTAGGTTTGGGTTTGTCTTCGGCTTATGCTCACTACGGAATCCGATCCGGCGTGCAGAGGCCATTCTCTCCGAACGCGTAGAAACGGTAGCTGCTCCAGATCCACTGTTTCGGATCGGCCACCAGGTTGCGCCTCACTGGGTTGAAGTGCATGTACTCGAGCTTTTCGTTTTTCTTCTTGCGGCTCCAAACATTGAAGTCGTAGAACCGCCGCTGCCAGAACGCGCGAGGCAGCTTCCCCTCGGGCCAAAGCGAAAGCTGAGAGGCCCCCGCTTTTCCCCGCCCGCGCCTTCCACGCAGCCGCCGCGAGACGCGCTGTTTCAGCACTTGCATCACGGTCGAAGGAGTGCCCACCGTGGGCTCGCCCATCAGCAAATGGATGTGCTCGGGCATGACCACGAATCCCACCAGCACAAAAAGGTATTTGTTCCGAACTTCGTCGAGGATCTGCAAGAAGGCATTGCGCGCGCGGGCGGTGCGAAAAAATGGAAGCCGCCGGTAGCAACTGCACGTAATGAAGTGCAGGTCGTGCTGCCCGTAGCGCCGCTCCAGCCGGTTCTTCATCGGTTGAACCCAAAACAAAAACGCAGGAGACCTCAGAGACAACATCCAAACACGCACCCTTCGCCCAAACCGCGAAGAGTGCGGCCCCCCCCCCAAATCAAAATCAGAACCAAAAATCAAAAACAACGCTCACAGGAATCAACCACACGATGAAATGTCTGAGTGACAATCTCGATTTATCTCGATTGTCCCGAGCAGGGCCGAGGGATACTATTTGTGGGGAGGAGAAGCAATTGTGGAAACTACCTACTCGGAAAGGCTGGGCCACCCGCCCAATCCCACCTGCAGCGGCTCGACTCCTCAGCCAACGCCCCCATGTTATGCGCCTGACCCGGCGTGCGGCGGCGCTAACCAGCAGCCGCCACCGACACAGCAACCCCCGGCGCAGAACCCTCCAACAGCCCCACTTACCAACCAACAATGCGCCAATCTGAATTCATATGAGAACTCAGCCGAAGTTCTGGCGGGCGCCGCCTTCTTGCTTGGAGCCGAGCCGGTTTCGCTCGGCTTTGAACTCGTCGCCATAGGTTATCGCGTGGAGGCTACGGCAGGCGGTTGTTCTTCGAATTAAATTAGGATAGAACTCAAATAACGGACAATGTGATGAGCAAAGACATTCGGCCTGGGCTACGAAAACTTGTTTTCGGTCCCCTGTTTTCGTCTCTCTCGTTCTGGTGCGTCGCGCTATTTTTAGGTCTGGCAATCTGGAAATTGGTGGACCTGTGGCGATTCACCCAAAGGACAGGCGTTCTGATCGGATCGTTCCAGCAATTGCTTTTGTTGGCGGCGTTCCTGCTAGCGATAGGGACCTATGTTTTCTTTTCAAGCTTGTTCCGATTGCGAAGATCGGCCCGTGAGGAAACGGACGAAGAAAAGCGTGAACTGATTGCTTCTGGGGTTGACTTGGCCCTCAAGATGTTCTACTTCGGAGTTGCTAGTCTTGCCTTTGGATTTGGTTTGTGTCTTATCGTGCTGCACAAGTGAGGGGCGGGTGGCACAGCCTTGATTCTGCCTTGTTCTTGATTCTGACATTTGGCTGATTAGATGACGTTGTCGGCTCCTTCTCCCGAGTAAACTTGGTTGCGCTAAGCGACCGCGTACCCAAGCGCGTGGACATCGGCTACACCTTCAACTTCGCCAACAAACGGTTCTGGGTTGCGGTCATCACCATTGTGGGGGCGGTGTCGGTTCCGCTTTTGTTGCGGGCTCGCTGAACACGCGAACAACGCCAGCCTTCGAATCCGAATTTCGTGAGATTTGAATCCCGGGGCGCGGCTGCCAAGCCCTTCTATCCCCCAAGAGCGGTCGGAACGCGTCAAATGAGGGCTCTGGAAGGCGTTTAGGGCCGTTTTGCGCGTGTTTTAGGTCATAGTGCTTGACCAAATTGGGTCAAAGTCTTTGACCAAGTATTTGACCCAATTTTTCGCTCTACATTCGCCTCGGATGATCAATTTGTCGGAGCTTCGAAGCGGATCGTTTGGAAGATTTTTGTGAGGGCGGCGAGACGCTCCTCGGTCGCGGCGGTGACGGTCCACGCGACGGCGTAGCCGCGCCACTGCGTCGCGAGAATTTCCACGTACACGGAAACCTGCCGGCTTCCGATTCCGACGGCGCCTTTCAATCCCTGCTGCCAGAATTTTTTTCCGCCGTACGACTGCTCGTGCGGCGCGTCGCTGGCTTGCCAGTCGCCCGGGCCGGCGCTCATTCCCGCGGCGATCTCGGCGACAATTTCCTGGTTCGAATAATTTTCCGCGCCGAGGTCGTAAGCAAGCACGAGAATTTGCGCCGGCGACTGCGCGGCGGCCGGAGAGCGATCGGCGAGACTGAGCAGGTGAATCGTTTGTTCCTGCGCCTGGGGATGAACGGGATTACTTGGTGGATTTGCGCCCGCGTCCCGAAATTTCGGGAGGCGCTCCCGAAGCTTCAGGAGCGCTTTCGACCGCCATTTTATTGGGGATTTCGAAGGTCAGGCCGAGCGCGCGATTCGAGTAGCGCGAGCCCTCGATGGAATTCGCGGCAAAAACTTCTGCGCGCGTCGGCCGCGTTGCGGCTGCTGCTGGCGAGCGCTCGCCCGATTTTTTTTCGGAGTCAGCGGATGATTTTTGTTGCGCGTCCGCCGCGCCGCCGGACTCGCGCGCGGGCTCTTGCGCCTGCGCGGAGATTTTTGGCGTAGCCGGCGCGCCCGCCGCCGCCGCGAGCATCAGCGCCGCAAAAAATATTCGTTGCGGGATGGGGCGATCTCCTCCGTTCATTGGACGAGAGGAGACGGCTTTGTGGTTGTGCCGCGTGCTACGCGGCGCAAATCAGGCGCGGCTGGAATGAGCCGTGTGCGACGACTTGTGCTCGATGTAGAAGCCGTGAAGGCTCAGACCGATTCCGCTCAGGAAGAGCAGGGGCGAGAGGTAGGTGATCACGAAGGGCTTGATCGGGAAAGGAAGCGGCAGCGCGCTGTATCCGCCGGCAAAATAGCCGACTACCACCGAGAGAAGCACGGCCAGAAGTCCTTTGCGAATTTCTCTGCTGCCTGAAGTGGTGCCGGAGTCGGCAACCTGGCGGGCGACCGGCATTACCTCGCGGCAGTAGGGGCACTGGATCGCCCCCAGATAGACTTCCCGGCCACAGAATGGACATTCACGCGTCGGCATAGAAAATCCTCAATTTTGGGACGAATCCCCGATTCGTCGGGGCACGTGGAGGACCAACATCCATGGCTCTTGTTTTCAGTTAGTTAGGGGGAACGCTTTGTGATGGGAGCGATAAGACGGGGTTCGAAACGTAACAATTTTGGAAGGATCTGGAAGGTCACCGGAGGCGCAGCAACGGCCCCCATCGAACGGGGCTCCTTTCCAAAAACGAATCTCATCATCATCCTCGTCGCTCGGTTGCGTTGCGGGTCTTACCGTTAACTAGGTCGCATCCACGATGCGAATGCTCGCTTCTCGCGAGCCGGTGTGCGCGATAAGCTCCGAACTGCGCGCAAAAAAATTTCTCGCCGATGGGGAGGCGTCCATGGCCAAGCGGATCACGCGCCGTGAGTTTCACTGGTTGGCTGCTCTGGGAGTTTTCGCCGCTCCAATTGCCGGCGCAAGCGTAGCGCCGCAGCAGCCGCAGCCAGCCACAGAAAAGCCGCCCGTGAAGCCTCTGCTGACAGCAGAGATGGAGAAGAAGGTCAACGAAGCGGTAGCAAAGCGCGAGGAGGAAATGGCCGGAGTGCACCGGCATACGCTGCCGTATGGCCTCGAGCCTGCCTTCCTTTTTCGCGCCCGCGTCCCTAAGCGCCGGGCTTCCATCAAGACTCCCAGGGGCTGAACACCATGCTGCCGGAAGATACTTTCTTTCTGAGCGTTCACGAGCTGGCCTCGCATATCAAGGCGAAAAAAATCCGGCCGGTTGAATTGACGGAGGCGTATCTCGCGCGGCTTCAAAAATACGGCGCGAAGCTCGGTGCCGTGGCGACGATCACTTCGAAAACAGCGCTCCAGCAGGCAAAACAAGCGGAGCAGGAAATTTCATCGGGAAAATACCGCGGGCCGCTGCACGGAATTCCGTTTGGCGCGAAGGACCTGCTCGCGACAAAAGGAATCAAGACCACGTGGGGTGCGCCACCGTTTCGCGATCAAGTGCCCGATCACGACGCGACAGTGATCAGCCGGCTTCGCGATGCGGGCGCGATCCTGGTGGCGAAACTCTCGATGATCGAACTGGCGGGCGGCGGCGGATATTCGAGTCCGGGGGCATCGCTGCAAGGCGCCACGCGCTGTCCATTTAACACGGGCTATTGGGCCGGCGGAAGTTCGAGCGGCTCGGGCGCGGCGGTGGCCGCGGGGCTTGTCGGCTTCGCGATCGGCTCGGAGACGGTGGGCTCGATCATCACGCCAGCGGCATTTTGCGCGGTGTCGGGGTTGCGCCCGACGTATGGGCGCGTGAGCCGCCAGGGCGCGATGGCGCTTTCGTGGACGATGGACAAGCTCGGCCCGATGTGCCGTACGGCAGCGGATTGTGGCCTGGTGCTCAGCGCGATCGCGGGTTTTGATCCGCTCGACGAAACCTCGGTGCGCACGCCGTACGTTGCGAAACCGGCGCGGCGGGTGGTCCAGGGGCGGCCCGTGCTCGAGGGGAGACGGATCGGAGTACTCCGCCCGAATTTCAAGGCTGACGGCGATGAAGAAGTGGAGCTTGCGTTTTCGGTAGCGCTTGAAACGCTGCGCGGATTGGGCGCGAAACTCGAAGAGACCGAGCTGAAGGATTATCCCTACGGAACAATCGCGGCGACGATTTATTCCGCTGAAGCTGCTTCGATTTTCCGGCCGCTGATCCAGAGTGAAAAATTGCAGCAACTGGTGGATGACTCGCAGAAGGCCGGGCTGATCGCGGCGCTCTCGATTCCGGCGAACGACTATCTGGACTGCTGCCGCCTGCGCAGGCTGATTCAGGCGGACATGGCGAAAATGTTCGAACGCTTCGACGTGCTGGTGGCGCCCAGCCGGATGAAGCCCGCTCCGCTCGCCGATGCGCCGTTTGAAAAGGAAGCGCCGCTGGTGATGACTCCTGCCGCGAAAGCTTCGGATAAGGATCCGTCGAAGCTGGTGGCGGTGATTCCCACGCCGAATCCCGCGCACGACGACAAGCACAGCATCGTCGCCGCTTCGAACATCGCCGGCTTGCCGGCGATTTCCATTCCGTGCGGCTTCACGAAAAAAAATCTCCCCATCGGAATTCAGTTCGTTGCGGATGTGCTAGGCGAGGATTGGTGCCTCGGTTTCGCGCGCGATTTTCAGAAAGCCACGGACTGGCACACGCGCCGCCCCAGCGGTTTTTAGTTACGCACTGGGCTGCTCCCATCGCCTACATGGCTTCAAGCATCGTCGCCCTGCCCTCAGGGGTTAAAACCCCGGAGATTACGGGGCTTTTCGGCACGGCTGAAGCCGTGCCCTGACGCGAAGAATTCGGGAGTAGCCGTCATGCCCGGCCGGTTCAAAAATTTTCCATCATCCACATGTTGGCGCTGACGTTCCATATGCAAATCGCCAAATGGCGGCCGTCAGGTGAAGGCACAGCCCAAGGCGCAGTGGAGCCGCCCATAAATGGGACGTTATACGGCTGGCCGGGGCCGCCGAATTCACTGACGACGTGAGCCTTCCCATCCGGCTCCAAGAGCAGTAATGCCGAACCGCCTTTCGTTCGAGCCGAAACCAATAGCCTTCTTCCATCCGCTGCCCAATTTACATTTTCTAAATTCGGCCAACCTTTCGCGACAACTTGCCTCGCAGAATGGCTGCGCAGGGAGAGAATTTGGATTTTTTCCTCTGACCGCCGGAGAATGGCAATGCGAGCCCCATCCGGCGAAAAATCCCAGGCGTACTCGGCGTCGGGTGTCGCGACGGTCTGGAATCGAGCAGCCTCCTGGCCGCGTCCTTTCAGCGGATCGAAGAAGGTGAAGACCAATTGGCCATGATCCGGGGTCCGCTCGGCAATCAGGCACGCTGTTGCAGGGGCGCGCGGGCAACGGATCGAATGGATAGCTCCCACCTGTGCATCCAACACCAATTGCGGCGGGCCGCCGGTGATGGGCACTCTCATGAGGGGAGCTGGCGCTGACGAAGCAAAATCGGCCGACCAGTTGAAATATAAAATCCAGGCACCGTCCGGGCTCATGCGGGGAATCACAAAGTCCACCACTGCGGCGCCGGTCCCCTCCATTGCGGTTCCTAAATTGGCTGCGATGGATTCGGCATCCTTCCCTAACGATTGCCGGAAAACGCCTCTTTTTCCATTGCGATCCGACACAAATACAACGGCTTTGCTGTCGGACGTCCACGCTACCGGATAATTCCGGCCTTCATTGAATGTGAGGCGGCTTGGAGCCTTAATCTTCGCTCCGTTGGATGGAAGATCAGCCGCATACACGCTGCTATAGCTGGAGGACTTTCGGAATACGAGCCGCTTGCCATCCGCACTCACGCTGGGCTCATCGGCGCAGAAACCGGACCAGTTAGTCATGCGTTTGGGCTGCTCGAGCGGTTTGCCCGTGCGGATATCAACTCGCGTTTCCCAAAAATTGCAGGTGTTGGCGCGGAGATCGGAAGGATCCGGGAACGAGGTGATAATCCTCCCATCGGGCGCCCAGGTCCAGTCCGCCAAATCGTAGGGTATGGAAATGGCCCTGACAGGCTGACCTCCATCCACGCTGCGGCTTTCGATGGAAAGTTCGCCCTTGACCGCCGACTGGTACCATTTGACATAAGCGAGCCGCCGCCCATCGGGAGACCATTCAGCGCCAGGGATGACTGAGTTCTCCTCCGCGTCAAACAGTTTTCGCGCGTTGGCGCCGTCCGGACTCATCGCCCAAATTTCACGATAGTAAAATTGGTTCAGGTTGGCGCCAAAAGCCACCCGGGAGCCGTCCCGTGATACGGCAACCGCGAGAGCGTCATCCCGAAGCGTGCGCATGGGTCCACCTAGAGCAGGAGCCGCCCAAATGCTTGGCTGTTGTCCGTAAGGGGTCGCGTTGGCCACGAAGCCAGTCCCGCCGTCAACCCAATTCGCCGCGATCGTCCAAGCCACTTGTGTGCCGCGGAATTCTTCCGGCTGCGGAACGTCCCGTTCTTGATCGGTCCCAATCAACTTTATGTGAATGCCCTTCGGATTCGCGTACGCAAGATACTTTCCGTCGGGCGAAATCGAGCCGCCCGTCACCGCGTTTTCGCTGGAGTCGGCGGTGATTTGCGTGAGTTTGAATTCAGGGACTCCGGCCGAAGAGGATTGCTTGCGGTGCAAAATCTGCCAGAAGACGCCTCCGACGATGAGCAGGATGACGAAAATGACAGCGACAGCCGCAAAGGCGGGGGGAAATACTATTAAGCGCGGCGGTGCAGCGCGCACAACTTCTGGCCCCGCAGAGCTTGGCGTGCGTTGAAATTCAGGGAGTGAAATCACTTGTGATCGTGAACCGCTTCCAGGAAGCGATTCCACCGGCGCGATGAAGCGATAGCCGCGCCTGGGCAAGGTCTCGATGTAGCGCGGATGCTCGGCGGAATCCGCCAGGACTTCTCGAAGCCGGTTCACCGCCTTATTCAGGCCTTGATCGAAATCCACGAAGGTGTTCGCCGGCCATAATCTGTTCTTCAGCTCATCCCGGGTAACCAAGTCGCCGGGCCGTTCCACCAGCACTGCGAGGACTTGGAAAGGCTGCTCGGGCAGGTACAGCTTTTGGGCACCCGTCCGCAGTTCTCCTGTCTGCAGGTCGAGGCGAAAGTCGCCGAAGCGGAGCTGGTGCCCGGATTCCGCAGGAAGTGCCATGTGAAAGCTCTACACCTGGAACGGTTGCGTGAGCTTAGCACTGAGCTAAAGAACACACAAGAGTGGTTACGTAGCTTACTGAGAAAACAGGGGCTTACCGCCGGAAGAGAGATGGAATCCACGTAGTATCTCCCAGGTATTGAATTTAGCCACTGGCTCATGCACATTCCCCGCGCGAATTTCCCCGCGGTGATGTAGCCCCGCCGGGGTGCCGCTTCTCAACCGGGTTTGCGGTATTGGGGAGGAGTGTGGCTGCACACGAAGTAGATGCGATGAGGGTGAGGAGGCTCCTGTGAATGCGAGCAGGATTTCGAGAATAGTTCTTCTGTTGGCGGTAATTCCATGCGCATTGGGTCTCCTCAGCGCGTGCAGTGGCGGTGGAAGCGGCGGCGGAGGCGGAAATCCTCAGGCCGTCTAAACCTTAAGGAGGAGAACATGAAGTCCAAAACGTTCGCGTGGATTATTGCGATGACATCATTGGCCGCGATGTTGATTCCCCTTCGGATTCAAGGTCATTCGCAAATGGGCGGCCACCATCATTACAAGCTCGTTGACCTGGGCACATTCGGCGGGCCAGCGAGTTACATCAACGAGGGCGGGGACGAAGGATTCAATCCCAGCTCAATTGGAAACAACCAAGGGGTTTTCACAGGTTGGGCAGATACCTCCACGCCGGATCCGTACGCACCTTTTTTGTGTTTTAACAGCGACTGCCAAGTCTCGCACGCGTTCCAATGGCAGAACGACTTCAAGAAGGATCTGGGGGTGCTGCGGGGTGGTGCAAGCAGCGCTACGACTTCCATTAGCGCAAACGGTTTGATAGCGGGCACTTCTCAAAACGGCGAGATCGATCCGCTCTTTGCAGGCACTCCATTCGCGGGGTTTCCGCAGGAGCGCGCGGTGCTGTGGGTGAACAGGCAGATCAAGGATCTTGGAGTCTTGCCGGAGGGTGGATACGAGAGCGGTTCCGTCGCCGTCAACAGCTCGGGCGAAGTGACCGGATGGGCGTTCAACACCGTTCCCGATCCATTTTCCCTGGCCTCGGTGTCGTTCGTCTTTTACCCCTACGAGGCACCCGGCGGTTTCCAAACGCGGGCGTTTCAGTACCGGGACGGTTCGATGAGGGATCTGGGCACGCTCGGCGGTCCCGATGCATTTCCCATGGGCATGAACGAGCTTGGCGAAGTGTTTGGGATCTCCTACACGAGCCCGAACGCAAACCCGGCCAACGGATGCAACCCGGGCGTCCTGCCCAATGTTCCGACCCAGGATCCATTCTTCTGGGACAAAGACACTGGAATGGTCGACCTTGGCACGCTGGGAGGGACTTGCGGTTACGCACAGGCGATCAACAACAACGGAATTGTCGTCGGCCAGTCGAATCTGGCCGGCGATCAAGCTACACGTGCCTTTGTATGGAGTCGCGGCACGGGGCTCGTGGATCTGGGCACGTTGGGAGGAAGCTCTTCTGACGCGGAAGCGATCAACGACGAAGGCACCATTGTCGGGGCCTCTTTGCTCCCTGGCGATACGCAGACCGACGCGGCTCTGTGGGGCAAGAATGGTTTGGTGGATCTAGGAGCGCTTCCCGGTGACAATTGCGCTTATCCGTTTTGGATTAACGCTTCCGGACAGATCGTGGGGCACGGTGGAACCAACTGCAATGGGCGTGGATTCTTGTGGGAAAATGCTGGGCCGCTAGTGGACCTCAACACCCTCGTTGTCTCAAGCGACGGCTTCTCCATCACCGACGCGACTTACATTAACGATCAGGGGGAAATCATCGGGGGAGGAATTCCGGCGAGCTGCAGCGACGGCGACACTTGTGGCCACGTTTATGTGTTGATTCCCTGCGACGAGAATCATCCGGGCGTCGAGGGGTGCGATTACAGCCCGGTTGACCCGGAAGCCGCTCCAGTTCCTGCTGCACCGCGCGCACAGGCGAGCGCTGCGCTTGCGGGCCAGCAAAATTTGACTCCAGCAGCGAGGATGCGGTCCATGGCTGCGCGTGGCCGCCGCATGTTTGGAACAACGCAATTGAAATGACCCTAGGCTGTTACTGAAACTGGTGGGTGATTCTATGAGGAATCGGATATCTAGGCTTTGCTTTTCAGGATATGGCAAGCTGGATTTTGGCTCTCCTTTTCGCACACTATGACAACTCGGATAGTGGCTTAAATCTCTCCTGCACGGAATTCGTAAGCTACTGCGTTTCAATCGATTACGTATCTGCGGCGAATGGCTTTTCGCGTGCCATTGCTTCCGCGAACTGCTCCACGACTGGTGCGGGCGGGGTGGACGTTCAAGTTTCGACAGTCGAATTTCTAGGAGGATGTATGAACTGGAAGCGATACGCGGCGTTTGCGATTGCGCTGCTGGCAGTGATGCTCGCGAGTTATCAGCCGGCCCAGGCGCAGGCAAACGTGCAGGCAGGCTCGATCCAAGGGACCGTGACGGATCCTCAAGGAAGTGTGGTTCCTGGCGCCAAAGTGACGATCACCAACAACGATACGGGATCGGTGATCAACACCACGACGAGTTCAGCGGGGACGTATTCTTCGGGCTCGCTGACGCCCGCCACTTATGCGGTGCGCGTGGAGGCTCCCAGTTTCAAGACGGCGGAAGTGACCATCAATGTGCTGATCAACGTGGTCAGCAGCGGCAACGTGAAGCTCGAGCTCGGCGCATCGACCACGGTGGTGGAAGTTACGGGCGAAGCGGTGACTGTGAACACGGACCAGGCGCAGCTCTCCGGCAGCTTGCCGACGCAGCAGATCGAAAACCTCCCGGTGAACGGCCGCAACTTTCTGGATCTGGCTCAGCTCGAACCGGGCGTGCAGATTCAGGACGGCGGCAACTTCGACCCGACGAAAATCGGGTTCTCATCGATTTCCTTCGGCGGACGGTTTGGCCGGAGCGCGCGGATCGCCGTGGACGGCGTGGACGTGAGCGACGAGAACGTGGGGACGACCACGACGGGGGTTCCCGCCGGCGCCATCTCCGAATTTCAACTCGCGCAATCGAGCCTGGATCTTTCGAACGACCTGAGTTCGTCGGGCGCGGTCAACGTGGCCACCAAGTCCGGCACGAACACGATCCACGGAGAGGCGTTTGGATTGTTCCGGGACAACACCGAGGCCGCGGCATATCCGGGCGGCGCGCTTTTCCAGCGCGATCAATACGGCGGCAACGTGGGCGGCGCGTTCATTAAGGACAAGCTGTTCTATTTCGTGGATGGTGAAAAAATCCTCGCGCACGATGCCGGCGGCGTCCTGGTAGCAAGCATTTGCCCCAACGGGACGCCCCCACCCTGCACTAGCGGCGTGGGCGATCTGAGCAACTTCACCGGCACGTTCCCGTCTCCATTCCATGACGGGAGCACGCTAGGAAAACTGGACTGGCAAGCGACGAAGTCGATTCACGCCTTTGCCCGGTTCAGTTTTTGGCAAGCATCGGACGTAGGGAACTTCGGCGGCGCAGCGAACTATTCGATCTACGACAACCGGGACCGCACGAAGAACGTGGCGGGCGGTGTGGACTTCAACACCGGCTCGTTCACGCACAGCTTCCGAGCCGAGTATCTGAAGTTCGTGAACGTAATTTCGGACGCCGTGGAAGGCACGAATCTGCCGTTCGCCAATATCGGCGCAGAGATTCTTCTCGCCGGCACCGGCTACGAAAGCGGACCCAGCTTCCTGGCGCCGCAGTCCACGATCCAGAGCGACCGCCAGGTGAAGTATGACGGGAGCAAAGTATGGGGTTCGCACATCATCCGTTACGGGGTGGGCTACAACCGGATTATGGGCTGGACGTTTTCTGATTTCTTCGGCCTGGCACCCCAGCTCACCAGCGAATTTTTAACCGCTCCGGGAACTTTGACGTGTCCCGGCGGCCAGACGGGGGCGGCGTGTCCGCTGAACTACTTGGGCGACGTTGCCCTTATCGGAAACGGTCAGGGCGCGTTCACGGAACTGGCACGGTTTGGGAAACCGAACGGCGGCCTGGGGCCCGACAATCGCATTGGCGCTTATGTGGGCGATAGCTGGAAGGTTAAGCCGAACCTCACTCTGATGATCGGGTTGCGGTATGACCGCGACACGGGCCGTACCGACAGCGACCTCGACACAGTCGAGGCCATCAACAATTTCTTCCCTGGGTTGGGCGGTCCCGTGCAGCAACCAAACAAGAACTTCGCACCGCAGGCCGGCTTCGCCTGGGACCCCAAGGGCAACGGCAAGACGGTGATTCGCGCGGGCATCGGCCTTTACTATGACAACATCGTGTTCAACGACGTTCTCTTTGACCGGCTGCTTCGGCTGGCACAAGGATCGTTCAATGTGGTTCAGGCCGCTTGCTCCGTAGGACCATCGGGCGTGGTGTTCGGCAACGGAAGCACGCAGTTCGTCGGCGGAAGCAAAGCAGCAGCCGGCGTGATCTGCCCGGCACCGAATGCCAGCTTTACGGCTTCCACGGGCACTGCAATCGGCGCCACATTGCCCGCGGGCGCTGGAAATTGCACCGGAGAAACATTCGTTGCCTGCATCGCAAACTTCCAGACCGCGGTTGAGGCCTCGTATGCGGGTGGCGGCCCGAACGCGGAGTTCATCCCTAGCGCGCTCGCTTCGGGTTCGGAAATCCTCACCGGCCTGCTGGATCCCGCCTACAAATCGCCCCGTGCGGTTCAGATGAACGTTGGATTCCAGAGGGAATTGAAGCCGGGGATGGTGCTGAGCGTTGACTATCTCCGAAACGTCGGCTTGCACTACTTGATCGGCGTGGACCTTAACCATACGGGCGATGTGTCAACCTTTAACTCGGCAGCGGCAGCGGCGGCCATCGCGGCTACGCTGGCGGCTTGCGGTCAGCCCGATACTTCGGCAGGGATTACTGCAGCAGCTTCACCGAAGGGTTGTCTTCCACTTCATCCGTTGGCCGGCGGCGGCAATGGTGCGGCTACGATCTCCGACTTCGCGAAGTCGGGACTCGACTCGCCCTACGATCTGGGCATCGGGGCGTGCCAGCCGGCTCTCGGAGCGGCGTGCGCATTTGCGGGAATCAATCCGAACGTGGGGAACTTTTATATGTACACGCCGGGTGGCCGGTCGGTGTACAACGCGATGGACATCAAACTCGTCAACAACGTCAAGCACCCATTCACCGGCGTCAAGTATCTGAATTTCCAGTTCACCTACACGCTTTCGCGATTTGTCAATGCGGGCTCCACCACGTCGGGAACGAATACGGCCGGTGGCGACCAAGACTTCGTCGGCAACGCCATCGACAATCGCAATCCGTTGGCACTGACTGGACCGGGAGCGCTTGATCGCACGCACCAGTTCAATCTGGGCGGCTACGCTGATTTGCCGATGGGCTTCCGGTTGGGGCTGATCTCCCACTTCTGGTCGCCCCTCGCCAGCACGCCCACGGTTTTGCCGGTGGCACCAACCGCGCAGAGTGGCGCGACCGCAGCCATTTTCACCACCGACTTCCTGGGCGACGGCCAGGTGGGACAGCCTCTCCCAGCGGGGCAAACGAGCTCCACTTGCGGTACAGTGGGCGGAAACTGCAACTACTCGCTGTATGACATCGGAGCCTTCATGCGTCAGCTAGGTCCGGGTAGCCTGGCTGGGGCAATCGGCAACTACAACACAACAATCGCAACGGGGTGCGCCGGCGGAGGGTGTCCCACTCCCGCGGGGCAGGCCCTGATCAACGCCAATCTGATAACTCTGGCCCAGCTCCAAGCGCTCGGCGGAGTGGCTCCTGCAATCGCAGCGCCCCCGCCGGGACAGGTCGGTCTGGGCTGGTTGAAGGACTTCGACACGGAATTTAGCTGGGTGGGCCATTTCTGGCACGAACGGCTGACGCTGATTCCGAGTGTGAGCATCTTCAATACCTTCAACTTCGCCAACTTCGATTCAGCGGCCAACGCGCTGACGGGCCAGCTCAACGGCACGGCAGGCTCGATCAACGGCACGACGTACGCGACCCGTCCGGATCGAATCGGAGCTGGCACCGGCGTGTTTGCCTTCGGTGCGCCGCGAACGATTGAGTGGGGGTTGAAGCTGAACTTCTAAGGCGGTTCGAACCCGAGGATGCCAGAGGCGCTCTAGCGAGACCGCAATCCTCGGCGCAAAACCAGCCACTGGCTTCGGGAGACCGGAGCCAGTGGCTTTTTTACGTTCCCCGCGGCGGAGGTCCCCGTGGTGCGCTTGTCTTTTTTGGCTCTTCCTGTTCCTTGTCGTTTGCCGTTCGATTGCCTTTGGAGGGCAGGGAAAGGGGCGGCCGCCAGGGATCGCAGCCGGCGATACGCTCGCCAACTATCCGCTTGAGCCGCCGGTCGAAAATCGCAGCAAGAAAATTGACCTCGGTCAAGCCGAGCACGAGTCGGAGGAACTGCGCAAACTGACCCATAGCCTCCCGGACTAGGTCCAACAAGTTGCAGCCGGGCAGCTCCCCCAGGACTTGGCCGAGAACTTGAAACGAATCGAGAGGCTGGCCCGGCATCTCCGCAGCGAACTCACGCCCTAAGATATGCAGTACTAGTCCTTCCTTGGATCAGCTCTGGTCGCCGGGAAATGCTGCGCCATGGCTCGTTCTCCGGACTCCTCCGTGAATCCCTATAAACGTACACTCCTCATTTGCATATATGAAAAGCAGTATTCTAGGCCGCATTCAATTTTCTGAATCGATGTAAGTTATTGAAAATGAGTATGTTATTTTTGTTCCACACTGGGCATCAAGTTGCGCTAGAGTCCGCGGATTTTTTTTCCCTGCCACTACAGGGTGTGTGTGGGAAACCAAGTTCAATTGGCCAAAACTCTAGGAGGGGGTATGAACTGGAAAAGATTTGCTGCGTTTGCCTTTGCGCTGCTGGCGGTAGTGCTCCTTAGCTACCAGCCAGCCCATGCGCAGGCCAACGTGCAAGCGGGTACCATTCAGGGTACTGTGACTGACCCGCAGGGTGGCGTGGTTCCAAGCGCCAAGGTCACGATCACGAACAAAGACACAGGGGCTGTGATCAACACGACGACCAGCTCCGCCGGCACATATACATCAGGGTCACTGACTCCCGCTACCTACTCCGTCCGAGTCGAGGCGCCCAGCTTCAAGACGACGGAAGTAAGTGTGGTCGTGGTCATCAACGTGATCAGCGCCGCCAATGTGAAGCTCGAACTCGGCGCCTCGAGCACAGTCGTCGAGGTCACCGGGCAGGCCGTGGCGGTCAACACCGACCAGGCGCAAGTGTCGGGAACGTTGACGACCCAGCAGATCGAAAATCTGCCCATCAACGGCCGCAACTTCCTGGACCTTGCCCAGCTTGAACCGGGCGTACAGATTCAGGACGGCGGCAACTTCGACCCGACGAAGATCGGATTCTCCTCGATTTCGTTTGGCGGCCGATTTGGACGGAGCGCCCGAATTGCAGTGGACGGCGTGGACGTCAGCGACGAAAACGTGGGGACGACCACGACGGCCATTCCTGCCGGCGCGATTGCAGAATTTCAGCTCGCGCAGTCGAGCCTGGACCTCTCGAATGACCTGACTTCGGGCGGCGCGGTCAACGTGGCCACCAAGTCCGGCACGAACACGATCCACGGTGAAGCATTCGGATTGTTCCGGGACAACACCGAGGCCGCAGCATATCCGGGCGGCGCGCTCTTTCAGCGCAGCCAGTATGGTGGCAACGTCGGCGGCGCGATCATCAAGGACAAACTCTTCTATTTCGCCGACGGTGAGAAGTTGCTCGCTCACGATGCCGGCGGCGTGCTGGTGGCAAGCATTCCTGGGCCAGTGGGCAACCTGAATAACTTCACCGGTACATTTCCGGCGCCGTTCCATGACGGCAGCACCCTCGGCAAGCTGGACTGGCAAGCGACGAAGTCGATTCATGCGTTTGCCCGGTTCAGTTTCTGGCAAGCATCCGACGTGGGCAACTTCGGCGGCGCAGCCAACTATTCTGTTTACGACAACCGGGACCGCACGAAGAACGTGGCCGGCGGTGTGGACTTCAACACCGGGTCCTTCACGCACAGCTTCCGAGCTGAATATTTGAAGTTCGTCAACGTAATCTCCGACGCCGTCCAGGGGAGCACTCTGCCTTTCGCGAATATTGGCGACGAAATCAACCTGAGCGGAACCGGCTTCGTGAGCGGCCCGAGCTTCCTCGCGCCGCAATCCACGATTCAGAGCGACCGCCAGGTGAAGTACGACGGCAGCAAAGTATGGGGGTCGCACATCCTTCGGTACGGTGTAGGATACAATCGCATCACCGGCTGGACGTTTGCGAACTTCTTCGGCCTCACTCCCGAGCTGATTTCCGTCTTCTTGAACGCGCCGGGCGCGATCGCGTGCCCCAACGGCAACACCGGCTCGGCTTGCCCGCTGGATTACTTGGCCGACGTCATCGCCGTCGGAAATGGCCAGGGCTTCTTCACCGAACTCCAACGGTTTGGAAAGCCCGGCGGCGGCCTGGGTCCCGACAACCGGTTGGGCCTCTACGGCGGCGACAGCTGGAAAGTGAAGCCCAATCTGACTTTCAATATCGGATTGCGGTATGACCGCGACACAGGGCGCACCGACAGCGACTTGGACACCATACAGGTTCTCAACAATTTTTTCCCCGGTTACGGTAACCCCGTCCGGCAGCCGAACAAAAACTTTGCCCCGCAGGCCGGCATTGCCTGGGATCCCAAAGGCAATGGCAAGACCGTCATCCGGGCAGGGATCGGAATCTATTACGACAACATCGTGTTCAACGATGTTCTTTTTGACCGTTTGCTTCGGCTTGCACAAGGCGGGTTCAACCTGGTTGAAACACCTTGCTCTATCGGGCCGGCGAGCGTGCCCTTTGGAAACGGGACCAGCCAATTTATTGGTGGGAGCCTGGCCGCCGCGGGTGTCATCTGCCCGTCACAAAGCGGAGTTGGTGGCACTCCGATCGGAGGTGTGCTGCCGGCAGGTGCAGGCAATTGTGCCGGTGAAACGGTGGCCGTGTGCGCAGCCGATTTCGAGAAGGCCTATCAAGCAACCTTCACCGTGAACGGGGCAAACGCCAGTTTCATACCGACTGCCCTCGCCGATAACAACCTCATCACAACCGGGCTTCTCGACCCGAATTACAAGTCGCCGAAGTCCGTCCAAATGAACGTGGGTGTTCAGCGCGAACTGCGTCCGGGAATGGTTCTGACTGTTGATTACCTCCGGAACATCGGTTTGAACTACCTGCTAGGCCAGGACATCAATCACGTGGGTGACGTGGCCTACTTCAATGCCGCTGCCGCAGGGACTGCAGAAAACGCCGTGAATAATTTCTATGGTTGTGCGGATGGGTCCGCGGGATTTGCCTGCACCTTCGCGGGCGTCAAAGCCACTCTGCCCGCGGGCACCCCGGCCGCTGCGATAGGCGCCGCTCTGCTCGGCCAGTATGCATCCGCCGGGCTCGACTCGCCTTACGATCTGGGCATCGGTACCTGCAGTGCGCACACTGTGAATCCAGGTTCCGTTGCCATAACGAACCCCTGCGCTTTTGGAGGCATTAACCCCAATGTCGGTAATTTCTATATGTATCGCTCCATTGGGCGCTCGGTTTACAACGGCATGGACATCAAACTTGTCCAAAATATGAATCACCCCTTCACGGGCGTGAAGTACATGAACTTCCAGTTCGCCTACACGCTCTCTCGGTTCATTAATGCGGGTTCGACCGGTTCGGGAACGAACCCGGCAGGTGGAGACCAGGACTTCGTCAACAACGACATCAACAATCGCACGCCGTTGTCGCTGGCTGGTCCCGGATCCCTCGACCGTACCCACCAGTTTAACTTTGGCGGATATGCGGACCTGCCGTTGGGATTCCGCCTCGGCTTGATTTCGCACTTCTGGTCGCCGCTCGCGATCACTCCCACGGTTCTTCCGATCGCCGGCGGAGCCCAGAGTGGCGCTACAGGCGGTATTTACACGAGCAACTTCTACGGCGATGGCCAGGTCGGGCAACCACTTCCGATCGCCGAGACAAGCACGAGCTGCGGTACGGAGGGAGGAACCTGCACCTACGACACGTACAAGGTCGGGGCGTTCATGCGGCAGATTGGACCCGGTGGGCTGACCTCCGCGATTGCAAACTACAACGCGAATATCGCAGGGACACTTCCCACCCCCGCCGGCCAGACCCTCATCAACGCGGGTCTGTTCACACTTGCCCAATTGCAGGCTCTCACCGCCGTGCCGCCGGCAATTGGCGCTCCGCCTCTTGGCAATGTCGGGCTTGGCTGGCTGAGGGATTTCGACACTCAATTTGGCTGGATCGGTCACTTCTGGCACGAGAGGCTGACGATTATGCCCAGCGTCAACTTCTACAACGTATTCAACTTCTCCAATTTCGACTCGGCCGCCAACAACCTGATCGGGCAACTCAACGGTTCCGCGGGCTCGATCAACGGCACGGTCTACGCAGGCCGTCCGGACCGCATCGGTGCCGGCACCGGCGTGTTTGCGTTCGGCGCGCCGCGAACAATTGAGTGGGGGTTGAAGCTGACCTTCTAACCCGGGAAATGGCCCGCGGCAGAATCGCGGGCTTAACCCGGCGGTTCGAACTCGCCACTGGCTCCGGGCAACCGGAGCCAGTGGCTTTTTCAGGGCCACGTTTGCCTGCTTTTCTCTGGCCGTTACTCGAGGCGAGCAAATTCTTCCCCCGCGGCAAACAAAACGGAGTAAGATTCGCGCAATTCTGCTTTGTGGAGGAGGCCCCCATGCATCGAACCTCCCAATGGATTCTCCTTCCTGTCTTCATCGTTGCTGCGGCGCTGCTCGTGGAAGCGCAGCATCCGAAACCTCCGGGGATTACAACCGGCGACACACTTGCCAACGTACCCCTTGAGAGGCCCACGGAAAATCGGACCAAGGCGTTCGACGTGGCGGCGGTGAAGCAGGAGGCGGAAGAGCTGCGCAAGCTCGCGAATGCCCTGCCGGATCAGATTCAGCAGGTCTCAAACAATCAGTTGCCGAAAGACCTGAGCGACAACCTGAAGCGGATTGAAAAGCTCGCGAAGCACCTGCGGAGCGAACTAACCCCTTAGTCGAGTCGGGTTGGCTAACGCCAGACTGGCGGCGGAGCCTTACAAGTTGGGCGCTCGGTGGCCCATCAATCTGCTATGTTTAAATGTATGGTATGCGTTTTCATATATGAAAATACGTATTAGCGCATATCTATCACCTACTGCATGTCCTTAAGTACCCGATAATAAAGAGTTTATTTCAAGGCACTTCTGGACACCAGCGTGCCGTGTCGGTGGCAGGTTCTCTTTCCCGCTCAAATGGGGTGTGTGAGAAATCAGGATTATTTCGGTGATGCTCTAGGAGGTTGTATGAACTGGAAAAAATTTGCGGCGTTCGCCTTTGCGCTGCTGGCCGTGGTGCTGTTTACCACGCAGACGGCATGGTCGCAGGCGACGGTATCCACGGGCGACATTCAAGGCACGGTCACCGACCCGCAAGGCGCTGCCATCGCGGGCGCCAAAGTCGTGATTTCTTCGCCCGCACAAGGCAAAGAGATCGAGACGGTAACCAATAGTGCCGGTGTATATACATCGGGCGCTCTGACGCCGGGCATTTATACGGTTCGAGTTTCGGCAGCGAATTTCAAAACGATCTCCACCACCGTAAACGTGCAGGTGGGCGTGGTGGCTTCGGGCAATATAAAGCTCGAGCTGGGCGCCTCCACCACGGTCGTGGAAGTAACCGGCGAGGCCGTGGCCGTAAACACGGAGCAGGCGCAAGTGCAGGGCGTGTTGACCTCCCAGCAAATCGAGAACCTTCCGTTCAACGGCCGCAACTTCCTGGATCTCGCTCAACTCGAGCCGGGTGTGCAAATCCAGGACGGCGCGAATTTCGACCCGACCAAGACGGGCTATTCCTCGATTTCGTTTGGCGGCCGGTATGGCCGCACGGCGCGAATTCAGGTCGACGGTGTTGATGTCAGCGATGAGACTGTCGGCACCACAACCGAAAGCATTCCTGCCAGCGCGATTTCTGAGTTCCAGTTGGCGCAGTCCAGCCTCGACCTTTCCAACGAGCTGACTTCTTCGGGCGCGGTTAACGTGGTGACCAAGTCCGGATCGAACAGCGTCCACGGGGAGGCGTTCGGCGCTTTCCGCGACAGCACCGAAGCGGCCTTTTATCCGGGCGGCGGCACGTTTCAGAGAGGCCAAGAAGGCGGCAACGTAGGCGGCCCGATCCTCAAGGATAAGTTGTTCTTCTTTGCGGATGGCGAACACACCTTGCAGCATGCGGGAGCAGGTGTCACGCCGGCAGCCCCCTTCCAAGCTCTTACGGGAACTTTCAACTCGCCATTCAAAGAGGGCGACCTGCTTGGAAAGCTGGATTTTCAGGCGACGAAGAGCCTGCATATCTTCGCCCGCGCCAGTTACTTCTCGAACTATCTCGTTCCTTCCTTTGGCACGCCGAGCTACTCATTCTTTGCGAATAAGGACATCGTTCGCAACCAAATGGTGGGAGCGGACTGGACGACAGGAAGCTTCACGCACAGCATTCGCTTCGAGTACTTGAAGTTCCAGAATCAGATTACCGACGCCACACGCGGCAGCGGCAAACCATTCGCGAATTTCCCGATGGCGTTGGATTTCGCGGCGTCCAATCTTTCTACTGGCCCGAGCGACGACGCGCCACAGGCCACGCCCCAAAGCGACCACCAGCTCAAATATGACGGCAGCAAAGTGCTCGGGAGTCACATCCTTCGTTACGGAATATCCTACAACCACATCCAGGGCGGCGGATTTGCCTCGTTCTTCGGTGTCGCGCCTTTAATGATCAACGTGGGCACTCCCGCGTCGTTCATACTGACCGCGAACAATTGCAACCTCGCACCATTCAACCCAGCGGTCGGCGATCCTACATGCCCCCTGAATTACTATGGCGACGCTGAGGATTTAGTCGGCAATGGCCAAGGCTATGGCTCCGAGAAGCCGGCATTCGGCCGGCCTTTCGGCGGGCTCGGGCCCGACAACAGGCTTGGTTTATATATAGGGGATAGCTGGAAGCTCCGGCCAAACTTTACTCTCACGTACGGCACGCGTTATGTGCGGGATACAGGCCGCACGGATAGCGACCTCCCGGCGCTTCCCGTGCTCAACGAGGTTCTGCCAGGATACGGCAACCCGGTGAAGCAGCCCAACCACAATTTCGGGCCGCAGATCGGCATCGCCTACGATCCATGGAACAACGGCAAGACGGTGCTCCGTGCCGGCGCGGGGATTTACTTTGAGAACGGGATTTTCAATAACATCCTGTTCGACCGCGGCCCGCGAATCGCCACCGGAACGTTCTTCTTTGCCGATGGCGCGCCCTGCGTGGACGGAGCGGGTGGACCTGTCCCCTTTGCTGACGGCACGATTCGCTTCATCGGCGGATCTACACTGCCGATTGCCAGTACCATCTGCACAACCGCGATCGGTTCGACGCTTTCCGCAAATCCTGCGGTCGCAGGCAATTGCGCTGGGCTCACAGCGGCGGTTTGCATTGTCGATTTCCAAGCGGCGTACCAGGTTGCTGCTGCTGCGAACCTCAAGGCACCCAATCCAGGGTTCGAAGACACGCTCATCAATGAAGGTCTTGCGGCCCCAGCGATCTTCGCCCCGGGATTTAAGACGCCGCGTTCGGTGCAGATTAACGTGGGTGTACAGAGGGAGTTGCGTCCAGGAATGGTCCTCAGTGTCGACTACCTGCGAAACGTTGGCACGCATTTCCTTATTTCGTACGACGCCAACCATGCCGGAGACGCCGCTTTCTTGGATATTCCCGCGGCGCAGAGTGCGATTACTAACACACTTGCTGCGTGCGGCGAAGCTACGATCAACCTTGCAATTGTCAATTGTCCTGGTTTCGCCAGCGCAGCTCATCCGCTCGGACGGCCCGCTACGATTGCGGACTTCGCAAGCAACGGATTGGATTCACCCCAAGATCTCGGGACTGGCGTTTGTAACGGCGGTAACGGCTTTGGCGCGACGGCGGTCGGGGCCAATCCAGCCTTCACGGCGGCCCAGACGGCCTGTGCGTTTCCCGGGACCAACCCGAACATTGGGCCCATCGGGACTCTCTTCCCGGTCGTTCGGTCGGTCTACAACGCAATGGACATTAAACTCGTAGAGAATGTGAACCATCCGTTCACAGGCGTGAAGTACCTGAATTTCCAGGCAACCTATACGCTCTCGCGAAACGTCAACCCCGGTTCAGCCAACGGCTTGGGGAACCCTGGCACGCCATCCAACTCCGACCAAGACTTCATCGATGGCGCGTTGGACCAACGGGACGTTGGTCGTTACATGGGTCCAAACGGGCTGGATCGCACCCATCAGTTCAACTTCGGCGGATACGCAACCCTTCCTTATGGGTTCCAGCTCTCAACTGTGGCCCATTTCTGGTCCCCGTTGGCCATCACCCCGCTCATTAACGTGCCGACCGGGCCCGCAGCTATCTATCAGTCGGACTTCTCGGGATCTGGAGTGCCTCAAGATCCGCTGCCCATCGCCGAGACGGATCCCTCCTGCGGCACGGTCGGCGGGAATTGCACCTATGTCCAGTACAAGACCGGCGCTTTCATGCGCACGCTCTCGCCGGGGAGTTTGACGACAGCCGTGAACAACTACAACACCACCATCGCGGGGCAGCTGCCTACGCCGGCAGGACAGGCGCTGATCAACGCAGGACTGATGACGAACGCGCAGCTGATCGCCCTCGGTGGGGTTGCAGCGCCAGCTCCTCCAGTGGTTCCCGGCGAAGTGGGCTTGGCTTGGATGAAGACGATGGACCTCGGGTTCGCGTGGGTGGGCAAATTCTGGCATGAGCGGCTTACGCTTACCCCCGGCGTGAACTTCTTCAACGTCTTCAACTTCGCCAACTTTGACCCGCCCGGCGATACGCTTAGCGGCGCGCTCAATGGCCTGCCCGGCTCACTCAATGGCACGGTCTATGCGGGACGGCCGGACCGCATCAGCAACGGCAGCGGAATCTTTAACCTCGGCTCGCCGCGCACGATTGAGTGGAACTTGAAGTTGACATTCTAACCCCGAAGGTGTAACTCGCGAGAGGTTCGCGAGTTATCATCGGGCGATTGAATTAGCCACTGGCTCCGGGCAACCGGGGCCAGTGGCTTTTTTATTGCCGCGGGACCCCTCGCGCGCAAATTTTGCTTCAGGCCTTTCGAAACTTGCACCTATCGATTCAGAGAGGAGTACAATCAGCGTCAATCCCCATCTGTTGAAGGAGGCCTCCATGCTGCGAGTTTCCTTGTGGCTTTTGGTTTTCTTGGCTCTTCCACTCACCGCCGCCCAGGCCCCTCACACCATCCCGCCCGGGCAGATCCAGGCGGGGCGCACGATCAACGATCAAAGCCAATCCATCGAACCCCCGATGGAGATGCGCAACAAAACGGTGAATGTTCAGCAGGTGAAGCAGGAGGCGGATGAACTGCGCACCCTGGCCAACGCTCTGCCCGCGCAAATCGACCAAGTGGTGAACAATCAACTGCCGAAGGACTTGAGCGACAATCTGAAAAAAATCGAGCGGCTGGCGAAGCATCTGCGGAGCGAAGTGGTGCCGTGACGCGGCAGGTTTTAGGTTGCAGGTGTCAGGTTTCAGGGATGGGGCGGCGCGGGCGAATTAGGCTTTCGGCTGCGGAGTTTTTGACTTAACCCTGTCAGCATGCGCCCAACTTCTGAGGCCATTTGCAGCGCTGGACCCACATCTTCAGCCGCGAGGTATGAAAGTCGGCATGTCAATAAAAGGTGTGTTTCAAGTTCGTGCAGGGAGCCGTTCGCCATCGAGAGGTGATGCAAGTAATCGCCCAGATGGTCTCTCCCATGTCCTTCAGCGATGTTCGCAGGGATCGAGACTGCTGCCCTCTGAATCTGGCTGCTCAATCCGTAAGTCTCGCTCGATGGCAGACGCCTCGACAATTTATAGCTGAAGACGACAAGATCCATTGCAAGTTGCCATACTTTGAGGTCACGAAAACTCTTGATGCGCTGGTTGTGTGGCTCAGGCTGCCCATGCATCGTTCAGATGTCCAAAATCAAGAATTCAAGGCCTCAAACCTAACACCTGAAACCTGAAACCTGAAACCTGAAACCTGAAACCTTTCACCCTACACGCCACACCCTACACCCTATGCCCTCGCCGCGGCCAGTTCTCGCAGCGAAGCTTCAAAGGGCGGGCGGGCGACGCCGCGCTCGGTGATGATGGCGGTGATGTAGCGCGCAGGGGTGACGTCGAAGGCGATGTGGGCAGCGGGAACATCCGGCGCGATCGGGACGCCTCGGAGGTGGGTGACTTCGGCGGCGGAACGCTCTTCGATTGGGATTTGTTCGCCGGAAGCGAGCGAAAGATCGAGCGTGGAAATCGGAGCGGCCACGTAGAAGGGCACATTGTTTTCACGCGCGAGCACCGCGATTCCGTAGGTGCCGATTTTATTGGCGGTGTCGCCGTTGCGCGCGATGCGGTCGGCGCCCACCACGACGGCGCCCACGCCCGCAGTCTTCAGGAAATGGCCCACCATGTTGTCTGTAATCAACCGCAGCGGGATGCCGTCCTCGTGTAACTCCCACGCCGTGAGGCGCGCACCCTGAAGATAGGGGCGCGTTTCTGGGACGAGCACTTCGAGGCGCGAGCCGCCTTCGACGGCCACGCGAATCACGCCGAGGGCCGTGCCGATTCCGCCCGTGGCGAGCGCGCCGGCGTTGCACTGCGTCATTACGAGGCCGCGCTGAGGGAGGAGTTCCGCGCCGTAGCGGCTGAGGCGTTCGTCGGCCGCGCGGCGCTCTTCATGCACTCGGCACGCTTCCTCAACGAGAGCCGCACGAACGCGCGCGAGGCCGGCAGCCCCGTCCTTTGCTGCGGTTTGTGCGAGCTCGCCGAAGCGGCGCTTGAAGCGCTCGATGGCCCAAAATAGATCCACAGCCGTGGGCCGCGTACGCGAGAGCGCATCGCAAATCCGGGAAAGTTCGGCGCGGAATTCCTCGAGTGACGACGCCGTCGAATGCTGCGCGCCGAGGGCAATGCCCATCGCCGCCGCCACGCCGATGGCGGGAGCGCCGCGAATTTCCATTTCCTTGATTGCGCGCACCAGGTCGCGGTAATCGGTGTAGGTGTGATACACCACTTCGCCGGGCAGCCGCCGCTGATCGAGCAGCACGACGCCTTCGGGCGTCCATCGAATGGGCTCGACTGTGCGCAAGGACTTTTTCTCCACAATATTCTAACCGACTTTTCGATTGGCGGGAGGAAGCATGGGTCAGCGGCCGGGCGGGAGATGGCGCAAGCCGTGCGACGCGAGAAGGAACGCCAAAAACAAAAACGAGTTGTAGCTCACATGCAATAGATAGCTGGCCACGACGGTCCGCGTAACGGCGCGCGCAAATGTGAACACAATTCCCACCACCATCAGCAGCGCCGTTTGGGCCCAGGCTCCTCCTAATTGCGGAGCGTGGAGCAAACCGAACAGCACGCCCGTGGCGATCACGCCCGTGCCGACCCCGAATGAGCGCGCCAGCACCGGATAGATGTAGCCGCGAAAAATCGTCTCTTCCACCAGCGGCGCGAGCAAAATTCCCATGAGCATCAGCAGAAAAGCGCTCCTGCGATCGTGGAAAAGCATCTCGATGGGCATTTTTGTTTTCGTCTCCATGCCCGCCGAAGCAAGCTGAATCAAAATCGAAAGCGTGAATCCTCCGAAAATCAAGCCGAGATAGGCTACGATGCGCGGGGTTTTGCCCGTATCGAGCTCACGCCATCCGAGCGCGGACCAGAAAGGCTTTTGGAAGCGGTGGCGCATCTGCGCCATCAAGTAAGTCAGCAGGCCGAGAGAGAGCAGCGCCTGATCGAGAATGATGAAAAGGTTTCTTTCGCTCTCCGAACCCTGAATGTGCCCCGGCTTGATTCCGAATGCGGCGAAAATTCCGGTGAGAAAGAGGGCCGCAATGCCCGTGCCGAAAACTGCGATCAGTCCGAGCAGCAGGAGATCGGTCCAACCCCACGGCGCTTGAAGATCTTCGGGAAGCGGCGGATCGTGCGGAGGCTGCGACGCTGGATCAGAACCTGCCGCCGGAGCTGCTTGAGATTGAGTTGGATCCACCGCTCCAGCGGACGTGGCGCCATGCGGCGGAAGCGGATTGTTTTCGTCGAAAGTCACTGAAGATGAAGTTCGTCCGCCGAACTCTACTGGGATTCGCCTATCCGGCGCAAGTAGTCTCCGGCAATCAATGGGCGCGCGCGCCGCTCGCTCCGTTGAATGCCCGCGCAAGAATCCGGCCGGTGAACGATTTCTTCACGCGCGCCACTTGCTCCGGAGTTCCCTGCGCGACAATGCGCCCGCCGGCTTCGCCGCCCTCCGGGCCCAGATCGATAATCCAATCGGCGAGCTTGATCACGTCGAGATGGTGCTCGATGATCAGCACCGTGTTTCCGAGCGTGACCAGCCGGTTCAAAACGTCCAGCAGTTTTTTAACGTCGTCGAAGTGCAGCCCCGTGGTCGGCTCGTCCAGGATGTACAAAGTGCGGCCGGTTTGCCGCCGCGAGAGTTCGCGCGCGAGCTTGGTTCGCTGCGCTTCACCTCCCGATAGCGTGGTGGCGGATTGCCCGAGCTGGACGTAGCCGAGACCTACATCCACCAGCGTTTGCAGCTTTTGCTGAATCGCCGGGATGTTTTCCATCAGCTTCAGCGCTTCTTCAATCGGCATGTCGAGAATGTCGGAGATCGAATTGCCCTTGTAGTGCACCGCGAGCGTCTCGGCGTTGTAGCGCTTGCCGCGGCACACTTCGCAGGTGACGTACACGTCCGGCAGAAAATTCATTTCGATCCGCCGCTGGCCGTCGCCCTGGCACGCTTCGCAGCGCCCGCCTTTCACGTTGAAGCTGAACCGGCCGGGGCGATAGCCGCGCTCGCGCGATTCCGGAAGCATGGCGAAGAGCTCGCGAATCGGCGCAAACACGCCGGTGTACGTGGCCGGATTCGAGCGCGGCGTGCGCCCGATCGGCGCTTGATCGATTTGCACCACTTTGTCGATATTTTCGACGCCCAAAATTTCGCGGTGCGCGGCAGGCTGCTCCATCGAACGATAGAGCTTGGCCGCGAGCGCGCGGTACAAGATGTCGTTCACCAGCGTGGATTTTCCCGAGCCGGAGACGCCGGTGACCACGGTGAGAAGCCCGAGCGGAATCGTCACGTCGATATTTTTCAGATTGTTTCCGTGCGCCCCGAGAATCGTGAGCGCCTTTCCATTCATGCTGCGCCGCTCGGCGGGAACGGGAATTTTCACCTGGCCCGACAAATATTTTCCCGTGAGCGAAGCCGGATTCGCGGCGATGTCGGCCGGCGTGCCGCTCGCGACCAGATAGCCGCCCGCTTTTCCGGCGCCGGGCCCGAGGTCCACCACGTAATTCGCGCGGCGGATGGTCTCTTCGTCGTGCTCGACCACGAGCACAGTGTTGCCGAGGTCGCGCAGAGTCTCGAGCGTGTGGAGAAGACGATCATTATCGCGCGCATGCAGGCCGATGGACGGCTCGTCCAGCACGTAAAGCACGCCGCGCAGGCGCGAGCCGATTTGCGTCGCCAGGCGAATGCGCTGCGCCTCGCCGCCCGATAGCGTGGCCGCCGAGCGATCGAGCGTGAGATAGCCGAGCCCCACGGCGAGCAGAAAATCGAGCCGCTCGGCGATTTCCGCCAGCGGGCGCGCCGCGATCTTGCGCTGCCGCAAGGTGAGTTGCGCGCGGATCTTGTCCGCCGCAGCGCGGGCATGGGCGAGCGAGAGCGCGGTAAAATCCGCGATCGAGTAACCGGATATTTTCACGGCGAGGCTTTCCGGACGCAGCCTGCGCTCGTGACACGCCGCGCACGGCGCGGGAGACATATACTGCGTGAGCCATTCGCGGTACGTATCCGAATTCGATTCCTTCAAGCTGCTTTCCAGATGCGCGAGCACTCCTTGAAAATGCAGCCCTTTCTCTGAATTTCCATTCGCAGGATTTCCATTGAGAATCAGGTTCTGCACTTTGCGCGGAAATTGCTCGAAGGGCGTGCTGAGATCGAAGCCGTAAGCCGTCGCCGCGATTTGCAGCGTGCGCTGCAAAAACGTCGAGCCCGATCCGGGCCCGAGGCCGCCTTCGAAAAGCGGCTTCGACCAGTCCACAATCACTTTTCCGGGATCGAAATCGTATTTCGAGCCGAGCCCATGGCATTCGGGGCACGCGCCGTAGGGCGAGTTGAAGCTGAACGAGCGCGGCTCGAGCTGCGGCACGGAAATTCCGCAATCGGCGCACGCCAGTTTTTCGGAATAGACGGTCTCGGGGCCGCCGACCACGGCGATCGTCACGATTCCGCCCGTCAGCTTCAGCGCCGTTTCGATCGACTGTTCCAGCCGTTGCGCAATTCCGTTTCTGAGCAGCAGGCGATCGACCACGATTTCAATCGTGTGATTTTTTCGCCGATCGAGCGGAATGGGCTCGTCGAGATTCTTGAGCTCGCCATCCACGCGGGCGCGGACGTACCCTTCTTTCGCGTATTTCTCGAGTTCCTTTTTGTACTCGCCCTTGCGCCCGCGCACCACCGGCGCGAGCACCATGATGCGTTCCTCCGGCTTGATCGCCTTCACGGCCTGCACAATTTGCTCCACCGATTGGCGCGTGATGGGCTGGCCGCATTTCGGGCAATGCGGCGTGCCGATGGCGCTGTAAACTACGCGCAGGTAATCGTAGATCTCGGTGATCGTGCCGACCGTAGAACGCGGCGAGCGCGTGGTGGTCTTCTGTTCGATGGCGATCGATGGCGAAAGCCCCTCGACCGAATCCACTTCCGGCCGCTCCATCTGGTCGAGAAACTGCCGCGCGTAAGCCGAGAGCGATTCCACGTAGCGGCGCTGGCCTTCGGCGTAAAGCGTGTCGAAGGCGAGCGACGACTTGCCCGAGCCCGACAGCCCCGTGATCACCGTGAGCGAATTGCGCGGGATCTCCAGGCTGATGTTCTTCAGGTTGTGCTGGCGGGCGCCCCGGACGATGATTTTTTTCAGTCCCATGGTCGGCTGGTACTCGGCGAGCGGGACCCTCTACAGCGCGGCCCCGCTACACTGGATATAATGACCCCAGCGTAACTCTCCACCATAGCAAGCCCGGCGCGCTGCGGTCAAGCAGACCGCGCGGGCAGCGCATTTTGGCGCGTCCTATCAGGGCTAGACCGGAATTTTTACCGGGGGGCTTGGACTTTTTACTTGGCGAACAGAAGTGAAGGCCCTTGTTTTCAGTAACTTAGCTTTGGTTTCCGGCGTGCCCTGCCTTTTGGCGTCAGGGGGGAGGAAAGCCGAGAATCCCTACGGGGATTGAGGGCTGGGCCGGCTTCCTTCCCCCGGCCTCCACCCGCCGCCTGTAATACCACCTACCCCTCCAATTTAAGCGGCGGGGGTGCGACCCGAAGGCCGAATCCCCCGGTCCCCCTGGCGTGAAGTCGCAGCCAAATGTCCGAAAATGCGCTAAAGTCGTATCGCGACATCTGCCGATTCCACCTTCGAACCGGCGCGCGGCTGGGGCGTGGTCCAATTGGTAGGACACCTCACTGTTAATGAGGACGGTGTTGGTTCGAGTCCAACCGCCCCAGCCAAATTTTCCCGTTGCGTCGCGCCGCGCATCATCCGGAATCCTTCACGCTCAATCCCGGATGGTGGGGTAGCCGGCCTCGGTCCAGCCGCGCCATCCGCCGTCCATTGAAGTGACATTCCGGTAGCCCATTTTCTGCAGATTGTCCGCCGCAAGCGCCGAGCGGAACCCGCCGCCGCAATACAGCACGATCGGCGCCTCCTTATCCGGAATGGCTTTCTCGATATCGCGCTCGATCACGCCTTTGCCCAGGTGAACCGCGCCGGCAATGTGGCCGCGGGCCCATTCGGTGTCTTCGCGGACGTCGATGAGAATGATTTTTTCGCCGGCGTCGAGCTTTCTCTTCGTCTCGCGAAAATCTTCCTCCTTGATCCGCTTCTTCGCGTCCTTCACCAGCTTCAGGAAACCGTCGGCATGGTCCATGCTTCTCGCCCCCTCGGAATGATTCTGATGAACAGACCATAACACAGAGGGCTCAGAGAGCACAGAGACCACAGAGACCATGGAGCTGAAGCGCTCGACCCAGGGCCCCCCGTTTTGAGCCGATTAGAAATCGAGATTGTATACTTCACGCAAAAAGCGATGTACACTGTCTGCGAATATGGCAAAGGGTGACCGAACCGAACTCGACGACATTTTGGAAGTCGCTTGGAAACGCCAGAGGTGGGCACGGGAGCACGGGAAGCCTAAGATGCTGCTCATACCAGCACCCTCAAATCCAGCCGTTATTCAAATTGTGCGAAGAATCATCGGCATTACTTTCATTTTGGCGGGCATATCACTGATGGACTCAAAGTTCTGGGGCGGGTATGCATTGTTAGTTTTTGGATTTGCGCTCCTTATTTATGAGGTGATAGTTGAACCGGAACTCAAAAAGCGAGCGAGGTGGATTCGGCTTACAGTGCTAACGGGATGTGTCGCAGCCTTCATGCTACTGACGTACTTCTTTATTAGCCTGCGTTCAGGCGTCAAGATAGTTTCATATTCAGTGCGGAGGGGAGAACACCAAATAGGAACAGAAATTGGCGGAATTAAGTGGAATCCGCATTTAGCTGACCTTCAAGTGTCCATAACCAACAGCACCAAAGACGATTACGAAAATGTTGATCTTGCGATACATCCTGATGCGTGGACCTATAAAGCAGCGATTATGAGTTCTTCGCAAGGTTGCGAACTGATGGCACTTCCGCGGAATAAACTCACTGTATTTGAGCATACGACAGAAGGAACTACTAGGATTACATCGACTAACATAGGGCAAGATACTGATGTAAACGACAATTCGGGCGATCTGCCCACGACATTAGCCACTGACGGTGGGTACCGATTGAGATGTGGGACGCTGGCCTCAGAATCAACAGTCCAAATCGTCTTCGCCCTTGTCACGCTTCCTTCATTTGTTGATGTCAAAGCGCCGCCACCGGGAAAAAAGAAATTAGATGCGGCTGTGATTGCAGGACTAAAATCAATGTTTGACGTTCTCGGGGATAAACCGAATCCGAAAATCGTCAACGTTGAAGGGCATTTAAAAAGAAATAAGCAGCCTTTTTCTTTTGAATCTACTTCACCTGTTTTGGACGGGAACTAACGCTATGCAGCATCTTCCACTTTGGTCGTTAGCTCTTTGTATTCAAGCGTCGGAGTAGCAATGAGCCTGAGAATCGTATCGCGGAAAAGATACGGATTTTGGCGATTGTTGAACCGAAACATCATTTCTTCGAGGTAGGCTTGCAGATGCTTCGCACTAAGTTTATGCCAGCTACCACGCAGGCCGCGCTTGAACAGCGAAAAGGCCGATTCAATCGAGTTGGTGTGGGCTTCCCCGCGCACGTATTCCTTCGTGCTGTGCTGGACAACCTTGTGCTTGTCTTTGAGACCCGCCCGTCGCGCCACGCCCTTGTAGGCTCCGAACTCATCGGTGACGAACAATTCCACATTCTCTCCCACGTTTTCCTTGAGGAACTTTTCGAGGACTCGGCCAGTGACTTCCTTGGCATGGAACAGTCGGAGTTCTCCGTTGCGCTGGCGGATTCCAATGACGGGACGCTTTTTAGTCCCGCGCCCGCGCTCTGCAAAGCCGTGGCCCTTCCCGCCGACATAGGTTTCATCCATCTCGATCTGCCCCGAGAGTTTCGGCTTCTCCGCTTCGGCCATCGCCGCCCGGATTCGGTGACAGAGGTACCATGCGGTCTTGTAGCTCATCCCGACCGTGCGCTGAATCTGGCAGGCGGAGATGCCCTTTTTGGCTTGGCAGAGAATGGCGACGGTAATGAACCACTTCCAGAGCGACAGGTGGGAATCGTGGAAGATGGTTCCTGCCGTCACCGAGAACTGGTAATGGCATGAGTCACAGTCATACTGGAAGCGATTGGCTATCGCCGTGGCGTCCGACTGGCAGCGCGGGCATTTCGGCTTCTCGGGCCAGCGGAGTTGTTCTAGAGCCTTGCGGCACTTTTCATCAGTGCCGTATTGCTCTGTCAGTTGAACCAGATTCACGTTTGGAGTATTCATAGTTGCACCATGAAGAAAAAGAAGCATCCGAAGGACATGACCGACAACGAGCTAATGCGCCACCTGTTCCACCCGAAGGTGGTGAAGCACATCAAGAAGGTCGCTCGCCACGGCATGAAGAAACACTAGCATGAACCCATTTTTGTGTCAAGTATATAATCTCGTTAGAAATTCTCAACTGATTGATTTCCCGGTGTTTAGGCGAATTTCTAATCGCGGATCCGCGATTAGAAAGGCAGCGTGTGGGGCCTGAGGTATAGGGAGTAGAGGCCGAACACCTCGCGCACGCCACTCTCAGCGCCGTGCGGGGCGCGCCTACGGGCGTCGGTTTGGTCTTGATCGCCATAAAAAAACAGGGAGTGGTAGCAGATTTTCAGCCAAAAAATATTCGCAAAAATACGCATTTAATTTGCCGGCGCCCGGTTTGGCGTGCGTAGTTCCCGCATGCCTCGTTGAAGCGCTGCCTAAACTCGGAAGGGAATGGTAGATCTGAGGGCTCTGCCGCAACTGTTAAATCTGGTAAGCTATGGGTAAGGCTTGCCATGAAGATTTCCTTGAGTCGAGAAGTCGAACGCCTGATCGCCGAGAGGGTCAAGAGCGGACGCTACCAGTCTGCGGATGAGGTCGTCCGCGAAGGCTTAGAGTTGCTCCGCGAGCGGGAGAAAGAGACGCCTCTCTCTCGCTCCAACGGCGCGGGCAATCTCGCGGCAGCGTTTGGGGATATCGCCCAGGGCGTTTCCAGTACGGACTGGGAAACCGTCCCACAAGACCTCTCAAAAAACCTCGATCACTACCTTTACGGCGGCCCCAAGAATTCCTGATGGAGCGCGTGTTTGCCGACACAGGTTACTGGATCGCACTGCTGAATCCCCGAGATGATCTCCACAAGAAAGCCGTAGCAAGCTCACAAGGATTCAGTCCAGACCAAATCGTGACGAGCGAAATGGTGCTGACTGAGTTCCTGAATAGCCTCAGCGGCTTCGGGCCTCGCCTCCGTCAGGCCGCAGCTTCAGCCGTGGCATCGCTTCGAAATGCGTCCCAGGTCGTTATCGTTCCGCAGACAAGCCAGCTTTTTGAAAAAGCGCTCAAGCGGTATCAAGAAATGGCCGACAAGAGCTGGAGTCACACGGACTGTTCGAGTTTCGTGATTATGGAAGAGCAGCAGCTGACAGCCGCGCTCACCCACGACCGGCATTTTGCACAAGCTGGGTTCCAAGCACTGCTGCGCTAGTCAATCAAAAGCTTCGACTTGACAAATCCTCAGATCGAATCCCCAAAGCGGCCCACCTAAAGGTGGCCGCTACATAAACAGACCGAACCCCTACCCTACAAGAAAAGCTCGGCGGGAGAGAGACTCTCCCGCCGTGGCCTTCGAGGTGGCACGTTGGCGGTTCTACGCGCGGTGCGGAGAAGCATTCTCCAGCAACGAGATGAGCTGGCTCGCGGCTGGCGGAGCTCCGGGGCCGCGTCCCATCACGATCTCGCGCGCGTGAACTTTCTCGCCGTAGAGGTCTTCGTTGGCGCCGTTATCGGGACGCAGCGTCGAGCCCTCGAGCGAGACGCCGGCGAAGATGCCGCGTGCGCGCGAGTACGTCAGAATCTCGGCGCGCATGTAGATGTCGGTGTCGGCTTCGGCATCGCGGCCCACAGGACCGGCTATGGCTGCGGCGTCGCCGCCCAGCTTCACTTTGCTGCGCAGCAGGCTATCGGCTCCGTGCTCATTCATGATGAGGAAAAGGAAGTCGGTGGCTTCCGCTCCGATCTGAAGCCCGAAGCTTCCGCCTTCCACCGCCATCATCGACGGCGCTCCCCACGGCCCGGTGAAATCGGGGCCGGAGCGGCAAACCATCGCGCCGCGTCCGTAGCTCGCGCCGACGACAAACGCCGCCTTGCGCACCGACGGCACGACCACGACGCACTTGGCGCGATCGAGGACATGATGCGGGATGTTGTCGGGCATGCTGAGAACTTCGCTCATCACCACGCCCGCGTCCTTCAGGCGATCCTCCTGCTTTCTGGTTTCCCTGGTTTCGGCGGCGGTGGTGGCTGCAAGCAAAGTGATCGCCGCCAATAAACTCCAGAAGATCTTCATTTCGTTTTCCTCCTTGGGTTGGTTAGGAATTTATACCGACAACAGACTGGGAGCTTCAGGGGCTGAAGCCCTGAAATTTTGGGCGTTTTTACGTCGCGGTTAAAACCGCGACCTACAAAACTCTTCCAAACTTCTCGGGCTGGGGACTACAGGCTGGGGGTACGTGCGGGCTCGGCGTGGTCGGCCAGCAGGCCAACTTTGCGCGGAGCGGCGCCGGGAGTGGCGGAGGCGGTGCGCGCGTTCACGCGAAGCCAAAGCATGCGGCCGGCTTTGTACGCCAGCATCGATAGCAGGACGGCTCCGATCGCGGAAAACAAAAGCGCGATATAGCCGAGCACGAAAATCACGAGCGCCGCAATGATCTGAGCCAGCATATTAAACAACGCCATAGGCGGCCTCCTGGAATCCGCGTCCTTCCGTTCCGAGCTCGGGCGCGTCATCAAGCACAACGAGCGCGCGCGAGCATGCTGAGCAATCCTTCGAGATACGCAAGCACTCTTCCGGCTTCGAGCCACAACGCCTGGCGACTCGCGCCCACGGAATATTTCGCCACGCGAACCAGCCAGCGCAATCGCGCCTCCAGCGCTTCGAGCCTTTCCAGAATCTGCACGCTCGTTTCGGCGTCGCCCCACAAGCTGGGGAGGGCGGAGTTGTCGACCGCCGCGACGCGCTCGCTGATGATCTTGGCGCGCGTCTCGATGTGAATTTCGTAATCCTGCGCCAGGCCGCTCGGCTCGGGCTTCTTGGGCTCGGAGCGGCGAGTATGAATTGCGATATCGGATCTACTCGTCATGTGTGGGCTCCTATGAAATATGTGAGACACACACAATTCCTGCGCCTCCGCGCTTTACTTCACTCGCGGGAGGCCGGCAAGCTCACGCTTGCTCGCAGGAGAAAGGGCAAGCGCCGTGCCAGCGCAGTAGAAAATTGCGGAAGCGATTGACAGCAAAGGGTTTAGCGTTTGCGGCGATCGGGTGGATACCGGAGGATGGCGCCGTACTAGTCCGCGAAGTTTGTGCTCGCCCCGTCCAGATTGTTCCGCAGGCGGAGGCGGACCGTGTGCCCTTCTTTTCAGCGGGCGGCCCTACTTCGCTTGAGGATTTGGGCGACGAGGCCGTAAAGCGGCGATTCGAGAGATTTCAAATTGGGGTGGCGGATGTCCACATCGCGGCCCAGTTTGCTTGTCCATTCGCCGGATTCCACTTGCCTCGCCGCGTGGGCCGGCACGCCTGCCGCATCGACATAGACGGCGACCTTTTCGAATCCTGCTTCGAGTCGCTCGTCGTCGCAGACGGCGTAGCCCAGAGATTTAAAGGCGGCGACGAATGTGGAGAGCGTGGCTTCGCGCGTGACGCCCGCGGGCCAATAGTAGGAGAGCGCCGGCCACCACCATCGATTCGTCTCGCCAGCCGCCCAGGCGATGCAGTTGTAAGCGGATGAACTGGGACTTGTGATTTCGTAAGGCGTGCCGCGGAGATTTGGGAAGGCTAGTTCAAGATCGTGCGTGGCCATCACAAGTAGTGGTGCTGATGCCCCCAGGAAAGCCAGGCGTCTGCCATCTTTTGAATATCGCCCTGAGCTTGAGCGGGCACCGGATTTGCTCCAGTGATGGCTTCGAGTGCCCAAAACCAATGATCGGGCTTCTGTTTCAGCTCGCGGAGGAGCAGCGGGACGGCGGGAGAGCCCATGCCGATGATTCGTTGATAGGAGTAATTCATGGAGAGTTTTTCGACCGAGGAGATGAAGCGGGTTTCGGCGCGCCATTTATCCGCGAGTTCGCGAAATGTTTTTGACGCGTGATTGGCGCCACGAACGGCGATGCGTCGCGTTTTTGTGGCACGGGTGCGTGCAGAGGGCATTGCAACGGTCCTTTGCGAAGCTATTATTTAAGTCTACGTTAGAAGCGGCGGGGCATCAATATTTCTCGCCTTCGTCTGTGCTACCTGCCTACCGGCAGGCAGGCGGCGAGGCCGATGCAAATCCGGAGTTTGAAATTTCAGATGGCAATGCGCATCGAGTGGCAGAAGAAAATTGCGCAAGCGATTGACAGGAAAGGGTTTAGCGTTTGCAGCGATCGGGTGAATACCGGAGGTTGGCGGCGTACTAGTCCGCGAAGTTTGTGCTCGCCGCGTCCAGATTGTTCCGAGGAGTGATTTGTCGAAATCCCATTGGAATCACAGATGAACACAGATAAACACTGATCCTGAGCGGAAAGCTACAGCCTAATTGGCTCGAGCGTGAGGCCTTGAAAGATTTCTTCGAAGGTCGGCGTCTTTCTCAAATCGGAGTTCAGTTTGAATTTGACCAAGCGTGTTCCCAACTTTGGAGCCTCACTGAGGGCGCGTTTGCCAAAATCGGCGGCTACGAGTATTCCAAGCGGAGAATCACTACCAAGTTCGTCCAAATAGCCTTTGAGTTGGGTCAGGTCATCGGGCTGCGCACGGCTTGCCTTTACTTCAATTGGGACTTTCCAGACGGAGCCTAGAGGCGCACGCTGTTTCAGCAGCAAGTCTATGTGACCTTGTGGCAACGCCTTTTCGCCGAGGATTTCTAGTTCGGTGGCCAATTCAACGGGCAGGCCCACTCCGGCCAGTAGCGCGCGAAGATTGCTGGCGTTCATCAGGTGCCGCCTTATGGCCGATTGCAAGATCGGCTCTTTGAATCGACAAGTTTCCGGAGTATTCACTAGCCTTGGATTGCGAGTGAACCGCAGAGTGAAAGCGGAGTGCACCGGCAAGTGCAGTGTATCGATCGAGCCCTCAGCGCGCGCCCCCATTTCTGACACGCTTTGCAAAGTGGTTTGGTCGGCTTGAAAATGGGTCTTACGATAACCCCCTCTCAAGAGCAGGTTCTCTCCGACATAATAAAACTCGGCGCGCACAAGCGATTCTTTCAGTCGACGAATCGGTTGCAGATGAAGTCTGAATGGAAATGAGTAGATTTTTCCGGTTTCCCGGAATTCAAGGCGCGGCCATGGCGGCATTGACTCAGCGCTCCGGATCGCCTGTCGCTCTGTCACGCGGTAGAGATTGTAGATTTTTGCGCCATAGAGAAACGAGACGAAGTCTCCCTCCTGAATCTCGCAAAAAGTCCAGGCTCCGTTTTCCCCGCCCGGAAAGCCTGCCAAACCATAACGAATGCAAAGATCAAGGTTCTCTCGCGTCGAAACGGAGATCAGAAAATAGGAGGGAAGTTGGGACGCGCCATGCACGCGGGGATTAGATCATGGACCGCATCTTGCAGGGAAGATGGGCGACGTAAGAATCCGATCAGGAGGATTGAGAGATGTCCGAACAGCAGTTCGTTAATTACTATCGTTGCCCGAATGACGGGGAAGAGTGGGCGGACGTTTGGACTTGCTGCTGCAATGACCAGTGCCCTCGATGTGGCATGAAAGACATCGAGCCCTACAAAAGCATGAGGACTGTCCACACGAAGCCAAGAAAGCCAGGGCCAAATCGACTTTAAATTCCGATTCGCGTCACACAAGATAAATTGCGGTTTCGGTTTTGATGATAAAAAGGGCGTCGGAGTCGGGGCGGCCCGTGGCGCGGAATTTTTCGCGGGCATCTTGGAGGGTGTCGGCTTCGACGGAGAAGAGGACGCGGCGGTCGGTGCGGCCGATGAAATAAAAGCGGCGCTCTTGCTGGACGAGTTGGGGCTCCGTGGGCACGCGAGCGGCGCGAATTGATGCGCGAGTGGATCGATCCATGGATCGCGATTCGAGATCAAGATCAATCTGGAGGGTGGCGACAGAAATTTCTACGTGTACCAGATCGGAACAGAGGCGGCGGAGCGAGAGAGTGATGGAGTCGAGCGAGAATTCGCAGCCGAGTGCATGGCGGCGAAGACGACACGCGGCGATGAGCGTGGTTCCGGAGCCGAGGAAGGGGTCGAGGACGAGGTCGCCGGGGTCGGAGGAGGCGAGGAGGATGCGTTCGAGAAGCGCGACGGGCTTTTGCGTGGGGTGCTTGCCGAATTTTTTCTCCCAGGGCTCAGGGGGAGGGATGGTCCAGACGGACTTCATCTGCTTGCCGCCGGCGAGCGCTTTCATGCGCTGGTAATCGAATTTGTGGCGCGACTTCTTATTTTTGGCGGCCCAGATGATGGTTTCGGTCGAGTGGGTGAAGTAGCGGCAAGAAAGATTGGGAGGAGGATTGGGCTTGACCCAGGAGATGTCGTTCAAGAGCTTGAATTCGAGCTGCTGCATGGCGAAGCCGACGGAATGGATCACGTGGGCGGTGCCGCTGACCCAGATGGAGCCGTTGGGCTTCAGGATGCGCTGGCAGGCGGCGAGCCAGGCGCGGTTGAAAGAGTGATTCGAGTCGGCGCCGCGGGAGCGGTCCCAATCGCCTTTATTGACGCTGACCATGCGGCCGGCGTGGCAGGTGATGCCGCCATTGGAGAGGAAATAGGGCGGGTCGGCGAAGATGAGGTCGATCGAATCGGCGGGGATTTTTTCCAGAATTTCCAGGCAATCGCCCTGGGAGATTTTGATGTGATGGCGGGGATCGTGAAAGACCGGGGCGGGCATCGGCGAAGCTCCCGGTGAAGGAGCATGGACGGGATTCGACATTTTGGCGGATTCAGAGGGCAATGTTAATCAGCAGGGATCGTTGATCGGATGGTGAATGGTGTCAAGGAGCAGAGAGGGCGAGGGGGTAGGGTGTAGGGGTTAGGGGAAAGGCAAAGCAAGGCAAAGGCCAAAAAAAGATTTAACACAGAGGACACGGAGAACGGCGGGAGGAAAAGGAGGAGGCGAAGCTAGGATTTGACATTTGGGGAGCGAGCCGGTTGGTGAAACTTGGCTGGAGTTTTCTTCGGGATACGGTCGGGGACATGTCTGACATTTTAGACCGGGCACATCCCTGACACTTTTGGTTCCGGCTGTTCGAGGGGATGGGGTGCAGGGGAAGGGGATTCTTCCCCTTCA
>Ga0187781_10000089_pt1 | contig 59502 bp, 54 predicted proteins | sample 0715_SJ02_MP02_2_FD_132447 | JGI IMG/M metagenome (GOLD analysis project Ga0187781, IMG submission 132447) | Tropical peat soil microbial communities from peatlands in Department of Meta, Colombia - 0715_SJ02_MP02_20_MG | ecosystem: Environmental > Terrestrial > Soil > Wetlands > Peat | place...
GACGGGAACCGTGCCGGAGGAGAGCCCGATTGCCAGCCCCACGATGATGCGGCCGCCGATCAGAATCGCGGGTGAGCCAGCTGCGGCGCAAAGAATCGCGCCGATCGCGAAGATACTGGCGGTGACGATCAACAGCGCCCGCCGACCGAACAGGTCAGCCAGGCGCCCGCCGACCAAAGCGCCTGCCGCGGCGCCAGCCAACACTCCACTGACGATTACTTCAAGCGCGAACGGGGAGAGTGCAAACTCCTTCTTCAAGAAAAGCTCGGCGCTCGAGATCACTCCTGTGTCGTAGCCGAAGAGCAAGCCCCCGAGTCCCGCGAAGACAGCGGCCACGTAGACGAATTTGCCTGCGGGCGAGCGAAGATCAGCCGCGCTTGTGTCCAAGGATCCTCCTGTCTTCGCTACGTCTCTCCCCCGGGTTCATATTCGGCGGCAACCTCCTCGTTCGCAAGTGCGAAACTGCGGTCGCATCGATCAAGCCAGTCCGAGTGCCTGACGCTCGTCCCGATCCGGATCGTTCTTCGCTTCGCAGATGTTGTCGAAGATCATCACTGCCCTGTCACTAGCTGTGAAAGCTGGCCACTTCGGAAGACCCGGATGATTCGGGTCACCACACCGCCCAAAATTGATCCACGCTTCGCTGACCTTGGCAGCAAGTGCGCGGGGAACGGGACCTCCGCCGGTCATCGGAGCACAGCGGTCCGTGTTGTCGAAAACAAACGCGAGCTCGGAACAATGAAAGGCACCGGGCCTTTTATCTAGCACCGGTGTTTTCCAGCAAAACCAGTACGTGTAGACGGGCGCGCCACCCAGGGCAGCTTGACGCGCCGCCTGTGTGACAGCGCTCTGCCGGACCGGCGAGGCCGAGATTCGCGACATCAATTCACCCGGCGTCGCCTTCGGATGCGCTGCCCGAAACACGTCGATGATGTGGTCACTCTTGTCCTTGTATTGCGCCGAGACGCGCTGCTTCAATTCATCTTCGGTGAGTGAAGCGAGTTTCGCATCAAACATTGCTGACGAAAACTCATTCAGCACGGTGCCAACCAAGAGCGGCACGTGCGCGGACATTGCTGGCGCCGCAGGATCGAACGGCTGCGACGGGAGATTCTTGGCATCGACAGCCGGTTGCCAGCCGATCCTCGGCAATCGAAACGCACCGCCGGGCTGGAATGGAGGCGAGAGACTCCTGACGGCGGCAATGCCCGCCTGAACCAGCTGTTCCACAGGCACTTCCTGAATCTTGTCGATCTGCGAGGCGCTCAATCCGAGTTGTTGCACCACGGCCGCTCCCAACTTTGCGGAGTCCTCGGCGGTTGAGGCGTTCAGCAAAGATCCGCTTTGCACGGCGGCTCGGTGAAAGAGTCCTTTGGCCGCGGGCATCGCCATCAGAGTGTTCACTTTGCCGCCGCCGCCGGATTGTCCGAAGATCAGCACGTTGCCGGGATCGCCCCCGAAGTTCGCAATGTTGTCACGCACCCACTCGAGGGCGGCCACGATATCGAGCATGCCCAGATTGGCGGAGTCGGAGTATTTCGCGCCGCCGATCTCAGCGAGATTCAGATAGCCGAGCACGCCCAGCCGATGGTTGAGAGAGACTACGACGACGTCTCCGCGCCGGCTCAGATTCTCACCGTAGTAGGATTTCAACTCCTGACCGGAACCAGCCGAAAAGCCGCCGCCGTGCAGCCAGACCATGACTGGCCGCTTCTTGTTGTCGTTGACACCCGGAGTCCAAATGTTAACCCTCAGACAATCCTCGCCCGGCCGGCCATCGTCCCAATCGAACATCCAGGCGACTTCATCGTTCGCCCACCCGGCTCGAGGTTCCTGCGGACTCACGAATCCGTACTGCATGGAACTGCGAAGGCCCGTCCAGGGCGTGGGCTTTGTCGGTGGCTGAAATCGGCCCGTTCCGCCGGTCGACCCTGCGTAGGGAATGCCCAGGAAGGTAAAGATTCCATTGCGGGTGAAACCCCGCACTTTGCCTGCGGTTGTCTCCACGATCGCATTTTCGTCCGAAGCGATGATTCGGACGTTAGAGATACCAGGCGGCGAGAGAGAAGGTGTAGCAGTCTCAATCGCGTTGGCCACGCCGAAGGCCGCCGCACCAGACACGCCAACTGCAAGAGCCGCACCTTTCAGCAAGTCTCTTCGTCCGATGGATGGACGCGCCGAGGAAGTCGCAATCTGTGGCGGTTCTTCAGGTCCTTGAACTGACTGTTTCTTTTTCATCGCTCTGCCTCCGAGCCGGAGCCAGCGCTACTTAACACAAAACAAGCGAAATGCATCCAGTTATCTTGTTCAAATGGGCCAGGCCGGAGCATGGTGCGCGCCGCGCGCTCGTTCAGGAGCGGCCGCGGTTCGGGTGAGCCACGGTGAACTATGGCGGAATATCAAGACGTGATGCGCGTGCTGGTCGCGGCGAGCCCGGGAATCACTCCCAGCCGGTCTTCGAGTTGTACGGCATCGTGAAGCCCATCGCTTCGATTTCGTGCATCTTGCCGCCGCTGATTTTGAAGATATGCGCCGCGGGAAGATCGAACGGGTTGAAATTCATGGGTACCGTATCCACACCAGGCACGCCGACAATCTTCAGAGTCTTTTCCACCATCGGATGGCGGAATTGCGAGAGGCCGAAGACGAGTCCGGTTTCGGGATCGGCAATCCACACGCGGCGAGGCTCGATGCGCTTGATGTAATCAAAAGTGTGCGTACGCAGTTGAGGCGCGCAGCCCATCGCGCCCATGATCTGCATGTTGGTGGCTCCCGGCTTCGGCGGCGGATTGCTGGTGGTCTGCATTCCGTTTTCGCGGCGAACGCAATCGTCGGCAAACGGCGCATCGTTGGCGTCGGCAGTGACCAGCGCCTCGTAATACGAAGCTCCGATCGTCAGCATCTGTTCCCGAGGAACTCGCAGGTCGGGCGGAACCGTGGCGAGCAAGCCCGGACGCGGCACCACCAGATTCGCCAGGCTCGTTGGGCTCAGATTGCGCGCGATCAGATGCTCGGCTTCTACGATTTGGCCGTCGATGATCTTCAAACGAAGGCCGAGCTCAATCGGCCGATTGTTTTCCTCCATGACGCCCAAGAATCCAATTTGCTGCGCGACAACATCAGGCACATAGATCTTGAAAGTCGTTGGTATGGCCGAGGCCGTTTTCCAAAGGCCTTCGCCCGGCTTCATGGGCACCGTGTTCTCGACGAACTTTACGTTCGGCGAAAACTTCACGATCGAGGGATCATGCGCCACGAGACCGGCCAAATAGATGTTTGTGGTCATGATGAGGCACGCGCGGTCGCACTGCACTGAAGTAGCCTGCGGTGCGTTTCCGGCTCCAAGCGCAGCACTCGAGAGAAGGACGATCACGACTGCTTTCAGTATGGCTTTCAATGGATTACCCCCTGGCTTCCGCAAAATCACCTCGGGCCCGAAATGCTGAAAGGCACCTTCTAGGGCGTGTGCGATGTCGGAGCATCCGTACCCTGCTGGCTTTGCACGATCTTCTGATAGTTTGCTTCCGAACGAGCAACATATGCCTGGTAGCCGGCCGGGTCGATAAACGGATTTGGGTCCGCGCCATTAATCAGCGCGTCGTGTTTCTTCTGCATGTCAAAAAAGGCGCCATTCGACGCGAGAAACACGTCGCAAGGGAGCGCCTTCACAACGGCAAACGCATGGTCAAAATCGGACTTGATGCCCGGATAGGTCGCCGGCGAGTCAGGCTTATCGAAAAGCTTGTTGGTAGGAACCGCGACCACCGAACCCAAGAAAACCACGTTGTATGACTTGCCCTTTTCTTCAGTGGTCGTGGTCCACGTCGTCGTGCCCGGCGTGTGGCCTGCAGTCAGGTAGGCCTTGAGCGTGACGCCGCCGAGCGTCACGGTGTCGCCATCATGGATCACACGATCCACTTTGACCGGCGGAAACAAGTTCTGATCGTGGAACAATACGTCGTTGTGGCCGCCGCTTTCGAGGTAAGGCACATCCTGTGCCATCGCGATCAACTGCGCGCCAGTTGCACTCTTCAGTTCCGCAAGACCGCCGCCGTGATCGGTATGCGCATGGCTATTGATCAGAATCTTGATGTCGGACAGCTTGAATCCCAGCGTCTTGATGTTCTGCTCGATCTGCGGGGCCATGTCCGCATAGCCCGTGTCGAGAAGGACGTCGCCGGCGGGCGTCGTAATGACGTAGCACGCGATGCCGGTTGAGCCGACGTAATAGATATTGCCGATGATATGAAACGGCACGAAAGGAGCTTTCATTGCGGCCGCAGCGGCGGCAGCTCTATCCGCTGGCGTTCCGCCTTGCTGCGCGGGGGCTGCGGCTGCGGGCGGTGCCCCTGGTTGTGGCGCCTGCGCAACGAGCGGACTGCTTACCACGATTGCGGCGATGAATATGAGGACGAAACGTGAACGCAAATTCACTTTGTCTCCCTTTTGACACCGATTAGGACGAGTGTGTCAGACAGCCAGTTTCGAAGAAACTGCGAAATTCAGGCACTCTTGCTCTTGCCCCACAACTCTGCGCTCGCCAGCCGCGCTCCCTCCACCAGCGCATCGAACTTCGCCCACATGACGGAAGGCGAGGCGCGCTGGATGAATTGAGCCTGAGCAAAGCCGCAGTCCGTCCCAGCAATCACGTTCTCGCGTCCCACCAAGCGCGCGAAACGCAAAATGCGGTCCGCTACGAGACGCGGATGCTCCACGGTCATTGTGTGGTGCGTCACGACGCCGGGAATCAGAATCTTTCCCGCCGGCAGCCGCTTGCCCTCCCAGACGCGCCACTCGTGCTCGTGACGCGGGTTGGCGGCCTCGATCGAGTACGCCCCGGCGCGCACATTAAGGATGAATCCGACGATTTCCTCGAGAGGCGCATCGGCCAAATGCGGCACGTGCCAACTACCGAAGCAGACATGGTAGCGAACCCGGTCCTCGGGGATGCCCTGCAGAGCATGATTGAGGGCTTCGATTCGCAGACCCGCCCACTGACGATACTTCTCCGGGCTCTGCTCCACATAGTGGTCGTACATGTTGGCGAGAACGGCGTCGTCGATTTGGACGATCAATCCGGCCTCGTGGACCGCGCGATATTCTTCGCGGAGAGCATCGGCGATCGCGTACACGTACTCCTTTTCCGTCGGGTAGTATTCGTTGACGCTGTCGTATGCCGTGCTCGCTGGCGCGACCACGGGAAGGAACGCTTCTTCAACGCTGACGGAACGCAACGCTGCCTTCAGATTGGCGATATCGCGATCAATGCTGCTGCGGTCGCGATACTTGATCGGGCCGATGCACGCCGAGACGGGCACGCCACCCGTCAGGTAAGGAAATTCCGACGCCATTACCTCCGGAAAACGGTCCCGGTCGCGCCCCAGCCAGTAGATCGGCTGCCGCTGATTGGGCCTGTGCTCGAAACCTGTGACCCGTTCCAAGATATAGTTCGCCCAACTGGACTTTCCGAATTCTCCGTCATTGACGATGTCGATGCCCGCCTTGGCCTGCATCTTGACCACATCGGCAACGGAGTTGCGGAGGCATTCCTCATAGCGCTGCTTCTCTTCGGGCTTCTTCTGAATGGCCTCCGCCAGTTCCCGCAACTGAGGAGGACGAGGAATGCTGCCGACGTGCGTAGTCAGAATGCGATTCTCGCTGCGCTTCATGGGTCAGGCTCTCGATTCTGCCGGGCGCTTAGGAGCGAGAGGTCGCCATGGCCGGCGCCACTATGCGTTCCAGAGTGGCGAGGATCTCTTCCCTGCGATCCTCAAACCATGGAGGCAGGTGAAGTTTGGTGCCGAGCCGATCAGCGGGCTCGTCTTTCTCAAAACCGCCCGGAACGTTGCAGCAACACTCCACCAGAATGCCGCCGGGCGACCGAACGTACATTGAGTGAAAGTAAAAGCGATCTTTGATTTCGGATGCATCGGTGTAGCCGAGCTCCTCGTAAATGGCCTTCTGAGCTGCCATCGCCTCGTCGTCGGCGACCCAAAGCGCGATGTGGTGAACCGTACCAGCGCCGAACGACCAACTGCCGGGGGCTCGATCGGGCTCGTGCACAAGGACCAGAGTCTTGTTGGCGCCGCCGCTGCCGATTTCAAAGCGATGATAGCGACCGTCTACTCCGGTCTTTCGAAAACCCAAAGCCTCGATGAGGAACTTTTCCTGCTCGCTCACATCGCGGACCGACAGCACGGTGCCGTGAAAGCCGCGGACCGCCTCGCTTTCTCGAATCTCGGGTGTGCTCCAACCTTCCCGCGTATCGTCCTTGTCCTCGAGCACCTCAAACGCGATACCGACCGGGTGATAAAACCGAATGAACCGCTGTCCGAAGCGCTCCTCAATTGGGTCCTGCTTGACCTTGTGCCGCTTGAAGTGTTCCTGCCAGAAGGGCAACGTGCCCTTGGCGACCGTGTAGGTGATCGACTGCACCTGACCGGATCCGCGCCGGCCCTGGAGGCGGCTGTACGGAAACGTCGTCATGATGGAGCCCGGTTCGATGTTCGCGTTCGAGTAATACAGGTGATAGTGGGGAAACTTTCCGTCCATCAGAACCGTTTGCTTAGCCAAACGCTGACCAACGATCCCCGTAAAAAAATCCACATCTTCTTGCGCTCCACCAGCACACGCGGTGATGTGGTGATATCCAGTGGCGGGATAGTTATAGCTCATGATGCCCTCCCAGTTCGGCTACGGAAGTGATCATCCGCGATGGCTTGCAAGCCGCCCTAATCCTTGCCGAGCAATGACCTCTCGAATCGCCGAGCTGCTACCGCTTGCAAGTCGGGCGCACCAATCTCATCCGGTAGCGCGCTCCCAGCGCAATCTCTTAGGTTTTGCCGGACGCTGCAGGCTGCTGAGCTGGTCAGCGGAAAACAGCGAGTTGCCCAGAGCCCACATACGGCGGCTACTTAACTACGGCCACTCGACGTGTGTCAATACCAATCTGCATGCAAACAGACACCAAGAAGCACAAAATCTCCAACAAATCTATCATGCGAGCTGCGGCACAGATATCTGTGCATACATCGCTGCAGTTTGACATTCAGTGAAGAGGTCGGCTATCGTCAGCGACCGTCTAGCGGACACGGCCTGAAGAACGGGCTGTGTGGCGCGTCACGCGAGGAATCGGATGGTCGGCAAGGGGCTAGCCACAATTGCAGGATTTGCAGTTCTGTTTTTTTTCTTGTTGGTGGCTGCTGGTCCGGCCCTGGCCCAAGAAGATCCGTCGGGAATGTGGTCTCCGCGGTTTGACGAAGACCAGAGAGAGCGCTTGGCGGGCGCCGAAATTGGCGATTACCTCGGGCTTCCCATCAGCGACGCGGCCCGCCTGAGAGCGGAAAGTTGGGATGCGACGCTTGTGGAGCTCCCCGAAAACCAGTGCAGGCAACATGGATCTGACTATGGCTGGCGAGGCCCCTCGAACGTGCACATTTGGAAGGAACTCGACCGGGCGACCCAAAAGCTTGTTGCCTATCACACGCATTTCTCGGCATACGCAGCCGAACAAACAATATGGATGGATGGGCGGCCTCACCCGCCCGACTATGCGCCACACACCTGGGCTGGTTTTTCGACTGGGGAGTGGGACGGCGATACGCTCGTCATCACGACAACTCACCTGAAGGAAAACTGGCTTGGGCTCAACGGCGTTCCGCGCAGCGACCTGGCAACGGCCCGCGTTCACGTCATGAGACATGGCGACTACCTGACCGTGGCCGTGATCATGTACGATCCGGTGTATCTCACCGAACCTTTCATTCGAACGGTCGACTTTGTCTACAACCCTCAACAGCAGATGGCGCCATGGCCCTGTGAACCGGTCGACGAAGTCGATCGTCCTGCGGGTGTCGTGCCACACCACTTGCCAGGCACGAATCCATTCCTCGATGAGTTCGGAATGAGGTATGGAGTTCCGCTTGAGGCGACGAGGGGCGGGGCCGAAACGATGTATCCCGAATACCAACTCAAGCTGAAAACCATGAAGGTCCCGCCTCGCCTGCCGAGGAGAAATCAGACGCAACAAGCCGCTCGCTAGCAGGGGCGTGATTGCAGCGTACGTCTATTTCGCGCTCAAGGGCAATCTTGTAAAGATCGGGCACTCGCGGGTCATTGACTGGCCGTCGGCGTTTGCCGGAACAGCCCAGATTGCCGGAGTCGCTCCGAGCAACGACGGGAGCTGTCGCCTATTCATCGGGATGTCGCCCCCGCGTCACGCTGCGAATCAGTGTCCGCTGGTCTGGCCTACCTTTTGGGCGGTGCGCCAGCCAACGGCGTAGGATGTGCGCGCAACTTCGGAGTAAGGAACAGGGCTGACGATGGCTCGAATTTGAGTTTGCACGTGACGCTCGACGGTCGGCTTCGACGATCCGCCGCCTTCCTCGCCCCACACGAACGTCACTTCCGTACCCGGCTCGCTGTATTCAGGATCCAGAATCGCAAGTGTGAGCATCTTGCCTTCGTTGGAGCTATAACCGCACCATGTGGATATGCCGACCATCTTGCTACCGCTCAGCACCTTGTCGTACGGCAATGTCGAATAAACGGCCGAGGGAAAATCGAAGTACTTGGCGCGATCTTTCTTGCTGAACATCGTGTAAATGGCGTGCGTGACATCGTCGCTGTCGAGAGCGAGAGTCACTTTTTTTCGTTGCGGTTTCTTGGCGAGTTTCTCGAGAGCTTCTCTGCCGATGAAGTCGTGATCGAACTTGACGATGGGACCGTAGCCGAGATCGTACGGCGTTAGATAGTAGTCCTCGATGTTGTCGGAATAGAAGCTGCCGCCCAGCGACGCAATCGCTTCATAGCTGTTCGCCGGCAACCATTGCCTGTAGGCCTTGAGTTTTTCGCCCGTGTAGATCGCGGGCATCGGCGACGGAATCCATCCCGATTCCAGCGTGTTGGAGGAGTAAGCCCTGGCCCCAACCAGCCGCAGACCGAACTCCTTGCCAGCTTCAGCGATCGCGGCCTTCACTGCCTCGCCGTCGTCCCACGGACCAAACAATTCGAGTCCCGGCTGTCCTGCCATGCCATGACGCAGCGCGCGGACTTGTCTCCCTGCAATGGTGATGGCCGTCATGTTGAAAAACTTCAGATCGGGCGCGGGCTTGCCAGTCACCTTCTCGATGACCTTCATCGCATTCGGGCCCTGAACCTGATACCTATATGCCTTCCGGACGATAGGGCCTGACCGGGCGACTGACCTCTCATCTCGCTCGCACTTCGCGTTGTAGCCACGCGTCTCACCGTGATATTGAACCCAATTGTGAACAGAAGGGCGCCCCACGAGGTTGAACAGGTCCTTCTCTAGGTAGAAGAGCACCACGTCGCCGATCACGTACCCGTCGTAGTTACACGGTACGAACTGCTTCGCCTTGTTCGGTTCAAATCCCTTAAAGCTGTTTACGCCGAGATCGGAAAGCAGCCTCAAGGCGTCCGGTCCCTGCACGTACATGTCGGTCATGTGGTAGGACTGATTAAAAAGAACGCAGGTCTGTTGCCAGGCTCGCTGCTCGTCTCGCCAGTTCGAATACTCGGGCGGAACTACGGGGTACACATAGGGCCCTGTCTGCGAATTTCGCAGCAATTTCACGGGATTCCCTACTGCTTGTACTAGATCCTCTAAACTTTTGTGACTCACTGTGTCTCCTCAATAAAAATAAAGGCAAGCCGCCAAAATCTTCGCGCGAGAGCTTCGTCCTCACAAGCGCAGCACTCGAGAGCGACGGCTGCGAAGGCTTCCATAGGCTCATCCCTTCCCTTGGCGGTTCATTCCCGACCCGAGCGGGAGCGTGAGCCCCAAACAATGTGGGGAAGTCCGTATTGGTCGCATGACGCCCAACTGGTCTTCGCCGAGGGCCGGTCGGGACTACGTCGGGGCAGGCGCTGCGAGGTGGCACCCATCACAGGACGGTCTTCCCGGAGCCTGGAGGAAGATAAGTGAGAAAGACCGTGATGTCAACCTCTGTGTATACGATCGCTGTCACGTTGGCCCCACGGGCACGCGCGGGGTGGCACAGCAAGATCGGCCTCGCCAGCGGCAAGAGTAAGTAAACATACTCCAGCACAATGACTTCCGAGCACGTCCGGAGCACCAAACGAGATTTCGGCGCTTCGGACCGTTGTATGCATAATTTCTATTGACACGTACGTTCGTTTAGTAGTAATACCCGCCGCACAGGGAGTGTGGCGCAGGGGTGCGACACACCTGACTTCGAAAGGTTCTTGCTACGCAAGGGAGGGTGGGTAAATGTCGAAAAGCTTCAATGTGACTAAGTGTGCTTGGATGTACGCGCTCGTTGCGGCGCTTGTGCTTCTGATGAGCGCTGGGCTCGTACAGGGTCAAGCCCAGACAGCTACGATTTCGGGCACCGCGACCGACACGTCTGGCGGCGCACTCGCTGGAGCGAGCGTGCAAGCTACCAATGTGGCCACGAGCGTTTCGCAATCGACGACCACCGACCCACAGGGACGCTACACGATCCCTCAACTGGCCGTTGGTACCTACACTGTGCAGGCCTCGCTTTCGGGCTTTAAGACTGTGGTCCATCCCGGCGTCGTTCTGACTGTCGGCGGCGCTGTGGTCATAGATTTTTCATTGCCGGTCGGCCAGGTTACGCAGACCGTGAACGTCGAAGCCGAGGTCTCACGCGTCGAGACGGAATCGTCTGAGCTTTCCACCCTGGTTAGCCCGCAGCAAATGCGCGATCTCCCGCTGAACGGCCGCAACTTTGAACAATTGATCACCTTGGCCCCGGGCGTCGCCACGATCGCCCCCGCCTTTAACGCCGTGACGGGTCGACTCTACGGTATGCAGAACAACTACTCGGTCTCTGGCTCGCGACCCACCGGACAAATGTTCTTGTTGGATGGCACTGATATCCGCGACTTCTGGGAGCACGGCACAGGTTCAGGATATGGCGGTACTTCTCTCGGTGTCGAAGCCATTGCCGAGTTCCAGGTTTTAACCAACACGTACACCGCGCAATTCGCTGGCAACGGAGCCGTCATCAACGCAACTTCACGGTCCGGAACCAATGATATTCACGGCGGCGCTTACGAATTCATTCGCAACAGTGTTTTGGATGACCGCGATTTTCCCGACAAGATCTCTGGCCTGTCATCACCGCCGCCATTCAAGAGAAATCAGTTTGGCGGCGCTCTCGGCGGCCCCATCAAGAAAGATAAGCTGTTCTTTTTCGGAAACTACGAGGGGCTCCGGCAGGGTCTCGAGACGACCACGCCTCTTTTTCTACCGGAACCGTACGTTGCGCAGGGGATGCTGCCGTGCGATATGACTGCCGGAAATGCTACCTCACATACGGGCAGTTGTAGTCTCTCTACCGCCGCCAACAGCACGGAGCCGGGAATTTTGATCGGAGCCGTTCCGGGTGCGAATACCCAGTCGGAACAAATCGCGGCGCTGTATAGCAATTGCAAGGGCTGTCACGAAATTGCGCCAACAGTATCCACCCTCATTGCCAACAACCCTTCCTGCGTTCAACCAACCACTCAACTGGGTTGTGATCTGGGTGGCTATTATCAGGCGGCTACCGCACCGAACCTGATCATTAACGAGGATTACGTGCTAGGGCGCGTCGATTATACGCTCGGCGCGAATGACTCGATGTTTGGCCGCTATGTTATCGACGATGCACGCGTAGCCGACAATCCCCGGGATCCGCTGGGAATCTTCCCGGAGAAGGATTACACGCGAAACCAGTTCGTAACCATCACCGAAAGGCACGTTGTTTCCGCGACGATGGTGAACTCGCTGCGTTTCGGGTACGTGCGCAACAACGAGAACTCTGAGGTACAAGAACGTCTTACATCGGCTCAGATAAAGACGGCGTCTTCCTATCTGACGTCCCTAGGTGGCGCTGCCTTCATAACCGATCCGCTGGACTTCACGAGTAGCTTTGGTGACGCGGCCACTCGTGAAGACGGTCAAGACGTTCTCTTCAACGGGATCACGGTCGTGGGACCGGACCAAAATCGACCCGACGCGATCATTCAGAACAAGTATAGCGGCGGCGACGACTTGGCGTGGACTCACGGGTCCCACAGCATCAAGATCGGCGGCGAGGTTAGAAGGGTCCAGACCAATAATCTGCAAAGGGCGTATGCGAACGGCACATACTACCTCTCTTATGCCGATGGCGGCGGAGTTTTCGCCGGCCAATATTTCCTGCAAGGTGCACCCCTCGTTGCGTTTGCCGTTCCAGACGGAGAGAATAACTCCACTCGATATTTTCGAGAGATCAACATCGCTCCGTATTTCCAGGATGACTGGAAAGTCTCTTCCCGCCTGACGTTGAACCTCGGGCTCCGGTATGATTACGACACCAATCCCGTAGGATGGGCGGCTCCTAATGTCCCGGGCGGCCCAACCCAGTTCCTGAGTGTTCTTGTGGGATCGTATCTGCCACCTGTAGGGCCGGTGGTCCCGGGGAACGGCCTGCCGGAGTTCAGTCCCGTTAAGCACGTTTATTCGAGTAACCCCAACGCGGCGAACTTCGAACCTCGCTTTGGCTTTGCCTATGATCCTTTCAAGGATCACAAGACGTCGATCAGGGGCGGCGCAGGCATTTTCTACGATCCCACGGCGCCCCGTCTCTACGAATCGGGCTTTATCGCCACGCCTCCTGCTGGTTTCTCGCTCTTGATCTTTCCCGGCTTCCCGAATGCGTACGTGGGAGGGATTCCTACGCCGCCGAGCGAGTTTGCTGGCGTGACTTATCAGACGCCAAGGGGCTCACCCTACCAGTTACAGTACAACTTGAACGTGCAGCGGGAGATTGCGCGCGGCACCGTCTTGTCAGTCGGCTATGTGGGCTCGGTGAGCCGCCATCTGTGGACTCAGATGGATATCAATCCTCCGAAGTGTCTCACGTACCCCGACTGCACAGCCTTGCCGCAAATTCCGACTTCGGTACCCACGGCTTCAGGCGGCGGCTATACTTTCATCCCCGGTAGCGCAAACGGGTGCTCCGACCCAAACCAGAACAATGCGACTGCCCCCGGCGGCGTCGGAACCGGCTGCTACGGGAGCGGAATGCAGCTCAATACGTCATGTGGACTCAGCACTCCTTATCCTCGGATAAACTCGAGTTTTGCCCTCGCCGGCATCGGCCTCCCTTGTATCCAGACAGGAGGCTTCGGGGAGATGGTCCAAGCACAGAACACAGGTTCGGCGAGCTATAGCGCCCTGCAGGCCAGCCTCAACCGCCAGTTCGCGCACAACATTGCCGGGCAGGTGAACTACACTTGGTCACGCTGCGTGGATGATGGTTCGTTTGCGTCATCACTTGAGGAATGGGGTCAGCTTGTAACCGACGCGTACAATCAGCGATACGATTACGAAAACTGCAACTTCGACATTCGTCAGAACTTCAGCGCGAATGCCCTTTATGCTTTGCCTTTCAAGGGCAATCGGTTTGTCGAAGGATGGCAATTCGCCACGATCATCGGAATTCACACGGGTTTGCCACTGAACGTCTACAACTCGGGCATCAATTATGTGGACCCCGCGGATTTGGGATCGGAATGGAACTCCCGGGCAAACTACAGTTTTGCGTCTGGCTGCAGTCCCAACCACATCGTGGACGTCAAGACCGCGACGTACGTCCAATGGTTCGATACATCGTGCTATGAAGCCCAAGCTCCCGGGTTTCTGGGGAACGTGAAGAGAAACAGCCTCCGCGGTCCTGGTACGGTTGGGGCCGACTTGTCGGTTACGAAGAACACCAAGATCACAGAGAAGCTAAACATGCAGTTCCGTGCGGAGGCGTTCAACTTCATTAACCACTTCAACCCGGGGGCGCAGTCGCCGACGTCTGGAGCTGTGCTAGGCGCCATAGGAGAACCCGGAGCCGGCCAAACCAGCTTCTCCCAGTCGCCGGTTGTAACGCCGCGGCAGATTCAGTTTGCGGTGAAGCTCGACTTCTAAACAATCCCTCTGCTTTCTGGCCGACGCCACATACTGTTGTCGCGTCGGCCAGAAGCTTTTTCCTTCCGAACTTCTCCCATGTCCGAAGCTTGTCACGAACGCAAGCTTCCCTGAGTGCTTGGGCCGCAGCTTTAGCGAGGGGCGTGGCCAACAATCCTGCAAAAAACACTTGCATACACATCGCGGAATACTGTATACACGCACTCACAAAGGCGCCTGATTACGAGACCTAAAGGCTGCCGCCTGCCGCCCGAAGGGAGGTCCACCCCCGACTTTCGGGCGGCATTTTTGTCTCTCGGCCAGCCGCAGTGTGATTCCAGCGTTCAGCAACTTGGTCCCTGCATGATGATGGATGCACGCTCTGGCCGTTCAGGGACTGATCCCGTGTTCATGATCGCAGCGAGCCGAGGTAGCCAGATGAGCGGTTCCGGCGCAGGCTTTTCGCAGCGACGCCTCCGCTTGCCCGAAACAACTCCAGCGATTGCCTGTGCCCCATGGAGTTGATAACATCCGCCAAGCCCAAGGCCACAATTAGGGGCGCCGCTCAAGCGAGCATCGAACATGGCCGGAAAAAATTCACGAGTCATCGTAAGAATCCGCGAAATGGTCCTGCACGGCGAGCTCGTGCCCGGGCAGCGCGTACGCGAAGTGGAACTGGCCGAGAAGCTTGGCGTCTCCAGGACTCCCGTTCGCGAATCTCTGCCAATCCTCGCACAGGAAGGAATGCTGACCCAGCTCGACACGCGCGGATTTGTTGTCCGCGCATTTACTCCCCAAGAGATCATGGATGCAATCGACGTGCGCGGCGTGTTGGAGGGCCTGGCCGCGCGCATGGTCGCGGAGCAGGGGCCGTCGCGCCGTTTGATTCAATCGCTGCATGAGTGTTTACAGGAGGGCGACGAGATCTTTGCTAAGCGGCACCTGATTGAATCCGATGAGGCGCGCTACGGCGAGATGAACAAGCAGTTTCACGCACGGATCATCGAAGGGGCAGGCAGCAAGGTGATTGCGGACGCCATTCAACGAAACGACCGAATTCCATTTGCGGCCGCATATGCAATCGCGTTCGATCGGGTGGATCTTCCTCGCATGCATGACTTCCTGAGCTATGCCCATCGTCAACATCATGCGATCGTGCAGGCCTTGGAAAACGGCGAAGGCGCCAGGGTCGCGGCATTGATGTTCGAACATGCGTACACAACGAAATCCAGCATCAACATGTCGAGAAACACCTGGCGGCCGGGGCCGCGGGAAGGTGCCCGCGCAGGCTCGGAGCAAGATCGAGGAAACTCTGCGGAGAGCTAAGCGGCCTGGCTGCGGCCAATCTCTAATCGAGGCGCGGGTTGCGCCAGATTTGCGTACCGTCAACGCGCGTCAGCGCTTCCGCTGACGGGGCGCTGCGCTGAACTTCGAAGATGACGGGCTTTTCGTTTTCGAGAACCCAGCCAGCGTTCATCAGCAGCGAAATTAGCTGCCCTTCGATCAAACGAGAGTGGGTGCCGACCACGAGCCAGTGCGCTCGCTCGTTCAAGAGCGCGATGGCTGCTTCACAGATTTCGACTTCACTGCCCTGAACATCGACATGCACCAGATCCCAGCGGTTCTGCTGGCGGAGCAGGTCGCTCATCGAGAGCACTTTTAGTTCGAAAGTATTCGCCAATTGCGCATCGACTCCGGTGAGCGGACGTGTGCCGTAGCTGTTGCGAGGCTCAACGCGCGGCCACCGCGCGCGACCGGGCCGGGCACCGACCGCGGCTTGCAGCAGAACGTGCTGATCAGGGTTCAGGCCGTTGTCGATGAAGTGCTGGCGCAAGAAAGCGAAGTGGCCGGGATCTCCCTCGACTGCCAACAGCGAAATGTTTCGAATGCCGGCGTTGCGCGCCGCGACTGCGCCCGCAACAACCCATGGCCCCCATCCGGCGCCAAGTTCCATAGCGACGTATTTGCCTTTCGCGCTCCGCACGCTCTTCAGCAGCCCAATCCACTCGATCGCCTCGGCGTGAAAATCGTTCGGGATCGGAGGAGGAATCACCGTGCCGACAAGAAACTGCACCTGGTCCCAGAGCGAAGAACCCCGTGTCTTGACCCCGAGGCAATCTGTGATGAACCCCTCGGTCGGTTTGGACGAGAGGCAAAAGTGCTCGCGAATGAGCGACAGCTCTTCGGGTCTGTAGCCGGCGTAGATTTGGTCTGGGGCGACGTCCCCTTGCGTTTGCGGCTGTGCCTGCGAGCGCGGTTGCGGCTGAGGCGCCAGGGAAGCCCGGCAGCGTGCCAGCATTTGGACTGCAGCATCTCGTTGCTCGCGGTCCATGCCGTTACCTGCCAGTGCTTTCTCGAGCAGCACGGCGGCAGCGTCAACTTTGCCGTCCGCCAGCAACAGGGCTCCTAGATTGGCGGCTGCCTGATCAAATTGGGACTCTAGTTCCAGAGCGCGCCTGAAACCCAATTCGGCCGCTCGCGAATTGCCGCAACGAAACTGGACGGACGCCCAATTGTTCCATCGGTCCGCCGTCTCACGCTCGGCCAGCCCCTTCTCCAAGAGCCGCAGTGCCTCCGGCAAATGATTGCTTTGCCATTCCTGAAGCGCGAGATCGTCCGTAGTTGCTGCCGTCATCATTGACATGGTCCAGCTCCTCAAATTCTTGCGCGAATGCGCGTTCAACCCGCTCGCCGCATTTCGCGAAGGCGCTGCGAGTGTGTGCGCAACAACTCCCGATAAACTTCAAGAGTGCGCTCTGTCATCTTTTCGCGCGTGTAATGGGCTAAATATCGGGCGCGCCCTGCTTGACCCATTGCCGCGCGCTTAGCTGAATCCGCAAGCAAACTGGCGAGCGCGGCGCGCAACGTCTCTGGATCGCCCGGCTCGACGAGCAGGCCGGTGACTCCATCAACGATGATTTCCTTCATCCCGCCAACACGACAGCCGACGACAGGCTTGCCAAACATCATCGCTTCCAGGAATACGAGGCCAAAGGATTCGTATCGTGATGGACCGACAAAGACGTCGCACTGCGCGAGATGGCGCTCAAGCTCCGCGTCGGTGATTTTGCCGGCGAAAATCACGCGATCAAGGAACGAGGCTCGAGCGTGCCGAGCGCGGAATTCCGCAGCGAAGGTGTTGCCGTCAGCGCGAGGCCGATCCTCGCCGACTAGGATGAAGCGCGCTTTCTTGTGCTGCATGCAGAGCGGCGGAATCACGTCGAGCAAAACGTCGATTCCCTTTCGATTTTCGAAGCGCCCTGCGAACAGGACGTTGACGAATCGTTCCTGCCTTTCGAATTTCTTGCCGACAGAACGGTCGGCCATGCCAATCGGCGTGACGAAGAGCTGCCCGAGCGCGAATGCAATTCCGTAAAGATCACGCATGGTTTCTGCGATCGCGTCGCTAATAGCACGGACGGCGGTGGCGTTCTTCACGGCAGCGGTTTCCGCCGCAATCAACTGGTCGAAGAACTGCCGCTGGCCTGGCGAGCCATCGATCCAGCCGGGATTCGTTTCGAGCGCCATCTTGAGAGGCGTTTCAAGGCTCGTGACGGTCACGAATGAGCCATCCAAAACACTAGCAAGGCCTTCGGCATCCCAAATCGGCCCTTCGACGATGTCAACGGGATGCATCGCATGGATTCGTTGGACTTCGCGCAGCAGCCGCGCCGATCGCTTCCAAATCGGCGCAGGAAACCCTGATCCCGGCAGAGGAGGTAGTTCATCACGATCTTCAATGAGACGGTGGACCCAGACGCCATCTTCAAAATCAACCGTGTTGTGGCCGGACGTGCTTTTCGAAAGGACATGGATTGTGTGACCGCAATCGGCTAGACCGGAAGCTAATTCGTAGGTTAGGCGGCCAATCCCGCCGATGACCGCCGGCGGATACTCCTGGCTGAGCAAACAAATGCAAAGTTTTTCGGAAGCAGGCAAAATCGTCGAGCACGGCCTAAATTGCCGCGAATTAGTGTCTGCGAACACGTCAGTCTGTACAGGCCCGCGCAGCTCGGTCGCCGTGTCTGAGTGGAGAAACCGGCGCGGTCGCGACAGTCCGACTTGGACGCCTTCACGCAATGCGGCGTCGGCATCTCGACGGAATTTCTCGAGACAGTCACGACCAATCGTGCCGCGCTCGATATGGAGCCTCAAATTCGCTTCAGCTTCAGTGCAGAATCGCTCCCAGTCCTTGATCAGGTCTAGAAACGACGTGTCAGGTGGCGCGTTTTTGAGTGCAAAGTATGCTTTGTTCTTGATGACGGGACGCCAAGCAACCACAACGCGATTTTCGCCGCGGATATGGCTCGGAAGAAACCGATGATAAACAAATGCGCTGGAAAGTTGCTTCAGCAAGTAGCCTGCGTCGACGAGCCGCAGGCAAACATCCGTCTCGTCCAGATAATACTCGAATTCTTCGTCGAATCCGCCGATCTCGACCAAAGCGTCGCGACGAAAAATCGCGTTTGTACCTTGCAGATACGGAAATTCGAGGCAGCCCGGATAGCAAAACTCGGTTCCGGGCTGCGGTACGTTCCAACGAGCCGTGCCGATGCGATTCGAAACGGAGTAGCGATATTGCAGATTGTAGCCCGTATGGTCGAAGACAAATCCACCTGCGCCTCCAACTTCTTCTGAATCAAAGGCGGCAACTGCGTCATCGAGCCAGTTCGGATCGGGCACAGCATCATCATCGAGAAACGCCACGAAATCTCCGAGCGCCATATCGATGCCAACGTTGCGCGAGACGGATAGATTGCGATCGGAGCAGGTCCCGACGCGGATGTAAGAAGAGTGAGTCTTTAACATGTCCATCGTGTTGTCGGTCGACGGACCGTTGACCACAACCACTTCAAAGTGCGGGTAATTGATTCGCCGGAGAGATCGCAACGTGACGTCGAGGCTTGCGGCGCGATTGTAGGTATTGATGACCACCGAAACCGAAAGTTTGGGAGTTGCCATGGCAGCCGTGGCCTTCAAGTTCGGTTCGCGCTAGATGAACGCGTGCATGACACCGCGAGAGGGCTGCCAGGGCGGGAAAATCGTCAGCTTCTGGAAGCCAACCTCTTTCAGCATTTCCGCCACGCACCGAACGTTGGGACCCCAGAAGTTGGAGGGATCATTGTTCAACGTGGCACCGGGATAGAACACCATGGCCGGACGCGGGTAATCCAAAGCGTCGTAATGCGTCTCGAGAATCAGCATTTCCCGGCAAACGGAGCGCGCTGCGCGCAGATAGCGAAGAGGATCAGGAGCGTGATAAAGCACGCCGAGAAATAGGACGACGTCAAATATTCCCACCGTCGCCGGAGAAATATCTTCGACGGCGATGAGCTTCGCTTCGACGCGCGACTGCAGTGCCGCATGCGCGATCTTGAAACCCTGGCCATCTCCCATGCCCGTGCCGAGCCAACAGTAGTGATCCGTGGCCAAGACGCGGCTGGCGCCGCGTCGCTCGGCCTCGAACGAGAAGAAACCGTCGTAGGCGCCGATATCGAGAACGGACTTGCCCGCGAGGCTTTCCGGAATGCGCATCAGCTTGAGCTTTGCAGGCGAGTCGTCGATTCCGGGAGTGACGATACCGTGGCCTAGATCGATCTTGTGAAACCAAGGCCGCGAAAAAACCTTGGCGCGCAGCTCTTCGACATTCACTTCCTGACTCCTCAATATAGGCGTGGCGATGAACGCACTCAAGTCAGCTTTTCCCCGTGGAGCGCTCGACTGGGCTGCAAATTGTGCCCAATTTCGTCTCAATTTCAGAGACGCGAGCGGCAAGTTTTTCCAGTGCTTTCTGTGTTGCCGCGTCGGATCGCCGCGCTTCGCGGAGAGCGTGTGGAAAGGAGTCCACGTGAACCTTCATCGCCTGCAGGATGGGTCCAATCTCAGGCAGCGCCGGATGCGACTTCGCGCGCTGCTCCGTCATTCCGTCTGAGAGATGTTTAAGGACGACGGCGACCTTCGACATTTGATCCTTCATAGTCTCCACGTCGGAAATCAGTTGGGCCAGTTGTGTTTTCTCATCCGGAGAGACGCTAGGAGCGCTGGTTTCGAGAGAAAGGGCCATTCCCTGCACCTTTTGAAAGCGGCCGACTACTGATTGCACACAGCCGCATGAATCCCGAAATGCTGTCGGTCCAAACAGCAATTCGGTGACCTTTACTCCCTAAGGATTTCCTTAAGTAACGCGGAGCGAACATCCGCGCAGCGCTCACTATCGAAATGCGTCCGGCGAACTGACTTCCGCGAAAAATCGGTTTTGGCAGGCTGAGTGCAGTTCCTGGAGCCGGTGCGGCACGCCGCGCGTATGTCGCTGGAGAAAACGCAAAGCGAGCGCCAAGTACGCCAATCAGATTGAAACCATGCCAGCCTTGACAACCGCTAGTGTCTCTGTGGACCAAACGCGCGGAGCGACACCTTGGCGGCACGCGGCTGCACAGCCGACCACGGAGCGCGGAATCCTGTTTCAGGGGATCGTCTATGGTGGGACGGGCTACGCGGAAGAGTGCTGGGTAATCGCGGCGGCTCTCGCGGAATCTGGCATGCCGGTCCAACTCGCGCCGATTGGCTGGCAAGCGGACACAATGCGACTCTTGCCGAGTCAGGCGCGGGAAAGCCTCGAAAGGCTCTCGCGACAGCGGGTCGATCTTGCGCAGAGCGTACTGTACCAGCACGCAATGGCGTACCTGTGGAACCTCGGAGTTTACGGACGCGTTCGAGTGGCTCGCACAATGTTCGAGACAGATCGACTTCCGGACGGCTGGGCTGATCGGTGCAACGCCATGGACGAGGTATGGGTACCGACAGAGTTCAACCGCCGCACATTTGCAGAAGCGGGTGTGAAGGACCGAAAGGTGAGAGTGGTCCGCGCAGGCGTCGACGCCGAGCTTTTTCGACCCGATGTGCCGCCGCTAAAGATTCCGTACACGCGCTCGTTCAACTTCCTCTCCGTCTTCGACGTACAACCGAGAAAAGGGAGTGACCTCCTTCTGCGCGCATATCTCAGCGAATTCAAAGCGGATGAAGACGTCGCCCTGATCCTGAAGTTGTCGCAGCACAGCAATCGAAGCATCGACCCGGTAGCTGAAATCTGCCACTTCATCGAAAAAGAGGCAGGTGTGCCGCTTGAGAAATGCCCGCCAATCATCTTGCTAAATCGCTTTCTTTCGCAAGCCGACATGGCGGCCCTGTATGCCACCGCAAACGCTTTCGTCCTCCCGACCCATGGAGAAGGATATGGCCGACCTCTTATGGAGGCGCTTTCGAGCGAGCTTCCGGTGATTGCAACACGTTGGAGCGGGCAATTAGATTTTCTGCGAGACGAAAATAGCTACCTGATTGATATCGAGGGTCTCGTGCCTGCGGCGGCCGAAGAAGAGATATTTGCCGGGCATATGTGGGCGCAGCCTAGTGTTGAACACCTGAGACAGTTGATGCGCCGCGTAGTTTCGCAGCGAGCCGAGGCGCAACAGCGAGCGCGACAGGGGCGCAGAGACATGGTCGCTCATTGGGACTGGAGCATCACCGCCCCGCTCTGGGTCGATGAGTTTCGCAGGCTGGTTGAGTGAATGAAAGCAATCCATCGACGAGTGGAATGGAGACCATGAAATGAACAGCGCCTTCGCTGAAGCTCTCAATACTCCAACGTGGACGGCAGTTCGCAAAGAGGCCTCGGCAGATCGTCCCGTGACGCTGGAGCAGTTGACCCAGGCAGTCGCGGACAACGCGCTGCTAAACACGGAAGTCGATCAGAAGATTCTAGCTCGTCTTTTGCAAACCCAAGAGGAGCTTAAAGCAACGAAGCAGATCGTTCGGGATTTGCAGCAACAGGTTGCCCAGTTGGTGCGCAATCTTGGGCACGTAATCGAAACGACGCGGCTCGATTTGGAAGTCGCGGCCCGGAAGAATTCGTAGAGGCGGTTGTGCAGTTTCGAATCGCCGACGCTCGATAGAAGGAAGACCATGCCAGTCTGCGTAGTCGATCATCGTGGCGGACCGCCAACAGCTGTACATGAGCGTAGTCCGCTCGTCGCGCTTGAAACGGACGCGGCATCCACAGACGAGCTGCCTGAATCCATTCGGGCGGCAGCGGATTCCATTTCGCTTGGCAAGCTCAGTTCGGTCCGACTAGATCGTGTTCCGCAGGGGTCGGACGGTGTGATCACGTGGTTCGCTGGCGATCGCTTCCTCCAAGGCTCGGCCGCAAGCATCCGGTGTGACCTGCGCGCGCCGGGACGCCGTTGCTTCGTTCCCGTCCATTTCCCGTACATGGCCGAACTGGACTTGCTGGCGATCCAACCGCGCTGGCTTAGCGGCGGCCATATGAAGGACTTCTGGAGCACAGCTGCACGGATCATGAGTAGTTCACCCGCATCGGAGAAGGTTCATACAGTATTCAAAGTGACTGACCTGCCGTGGGTACAACTCTCTCAAGCTATCCTCACCGAGCAAGCTGGCCCGGGATCCGGCATTCAGACGCTCGGGCGCGTGGCGCAAGAGAAGCGCACTCCTCCACAGGTGTCTGCACTCGCTCTGCGAAATCTCGTCGTTGCGCTGATGAAGCACAAGGACATGGCCAAGGCCGAGCAGGTTTTGGAAGGGGCGTTCAAGGCATACCCTGATTATGCGGAACTCTACTACGTCGGTGCACTGCTTGCTCTGCACCAACACAAGAAATCGAAGGCACTAGGCTACCTGGAGCGGGCTCGCAGTGCGAATCACCAATTCGTGGGCAGCGGCGGCGAGAATTCTTACCGGGCGGCATGGCTGCTCGGAAGACTGGCTGCCGAAGTGGGCAATCAGAGGGTAGCCTTCGAAAATTTCTACCAGGGGATGGTCAGCCGGCCCGTATTCACGCCGGCGGTGGATGATTTGCTCAACCTGCGGATGTCGCCCGCGCTCGTCGAAAAACATCAATACGACTTCACCCGGCTCGTGCGCCGGGAACCGAAGTATTTAAGTCCGGTTTTTGACTACCTTCTCCTCCATCGGGCATTTCCTGCTGCACGGCGCATCGTCGAAACAATGCCGCTTGACCAAGAAGCACGCGACACGCTTTTGCGAAAGCTGGCATCCGTCGAAACGCCGTTCCGTCCGGGTGCAAGTCGTGACGGAAAGCCGGGAATTCTGCTGTCGGGCCCCTTCTTCGAGCATTCAAGCTTCGCTCGCATCAACCGGGAGCTTGCGGCTGAACTCGTGCAGTCCACAGAATTCGATGCAGCTCTCGAGCCTTGTTGCCAGCCCTTGCTGTTGCCGCAGAAGGTGACGGACGGAAGCCTCATCATGAAGGGGCTGTTGCGCCACCCGAAGCACCTCGATTTGACGATCCGGCATCAGTGGCCGCCAGATTTTCAGCGACCGCCGCGAGGTAAGTTGGCCGTGATCCTGCCGTGGGAGTACGGCGCGGTGCCACGAGTCTGGGTCCGTGAAATCGAACGGAATGTGGACGAAGTGTGGGTACCGTCCTATTTCGTTCGCGACGTGTTCGTTCGAGCAGGGGTCAGCGAACATAGGGTTCAGGTGATACCGAATGGCATCGATCCACGGGTGTTCAAACCGGACGGTCCGAGCTCCCGTCCGAATGGGTGCCGCAGTTTCCTTTTCTTGTTCGTCGGGGGCGCGATTCTACGCAAAGGCATCGACGTAGTGCTCGAGGCCTACGCAAAAGCATTCGAGGCGGGAGACGATGTCACGCTGCTCGTCAGCGCCGCGGCCCAGCCAGCGTATGTACACAATTCTTGCGGCCCGTTGCTTGCCGAGTTTATGGGAAATCCCCGGCTTCCGCATTTGGCCGTCATTTCGGAACAACTCGATGACGCGACGCTCGCGACGCTGTACAGGGGCTGCGACGCTTTCGTGGCGCCGTATCGTGGCGAGGGATTTGGCATGCCGATCGCAGAAGCAATGGCTTGCGGCAAATCCGTGATCGCTACGGAGGCTGGCCCTGCGCCGGAATTCTGCCCCGGGGACTGCGGATATCTGATACCGGCGCGAGAAACTGAAGTCCCGGACGCTCCTCCACCATTGGGTGAATTTGTCGGCAACTGGACGTGGTTCGAGCCGGATGTCGGAGCACTCGCGCGTACGATGCGGCACGTCTACGAGCACCGGGACGAGGCTGCACAGCGCGGGCAGAAGGCAGCGCGGACGATTCGGCAAGCGCACACGTGGGATCGAGTGCGGGCAGCCTACGTGCAGCGAATTGCGAACCTCGTTGCCTGCAAACCCGTTCGCAGTGGGAGTATCGAACGACACATGGAGGAGAGTGCGTGTCGAGAATCGCTCTGTCCATGATCGTCAAGGATGCTGCGGCTACGCTGCGAGCGTGCTTCGAAAGCGTTGCGGGCGTAGTCGACGAAATTGTAATCGCTGACACCGGATCTAGTGATGCAACCGCAGAGATCGCACGGGAATGTGATGCGCGCGTCATCGAGATTCCCTGGGAAAACGATTTCGCTGGCGCGCGGAACCGTGCGCTAGCAGAGGTGCGGGCTACTTGGGTTTTGGTGTTGGATGCGGATGAAATTCTCGATCCCGGCGCGAAGGCCGTGATACCGCGCCTCGTCGCCAGCAGCGGAGTAGCGGGCTATCAAGTCACGATTCGCAACTATGTTAACAGCCTCGAGAGCCGCCTCTGGGACCGCCCAGCGATTCCAAACGACTCGGCGCTGCCCGCCGCGAGAGCGTTTCCGGCATATGTGGAGCATGAAAACGTAAGGCTGTTCCGGCGCGACCCGCGGATTTTCTTCGTTGGCCGCGTCCACGAATCGGTTGGTTCTCGAATTGAAGACTGCGGTTTGCGGCTTGGCCGGGCGCCCTTCTTGATCCATCACTTCGGTCTGGCGGAAGACATCGAGACCCGGACACGGAAGAACCGGCTGTACCACGAACTTGGCCAACGCAAGGTTGAGGACACTCCGCGAAACGCTCAAGCACATCTCGAACTGGGTCTTGTTGAGCTCGATGACATGGGAAACGTCGAGAAAGCCCTCGAATGCTTTAGACGAGCCTGCGAGTATAACCCACGGCTGGGCGTCGCTTGGTTTTTTGCGGGGGTAACTCTGGCGCGTCTTGGCAAATACCGCGAGGCATTGGAGTGCCTTGAAAAGGCGGAAAAGAATGGCAGGGCGACGGGGGCTACGGCTGAAATCAGTGGCGACGCGCACTACGAACTGAGCGAGTTTCGCCAGGCCGTCCGGTGCTATGAGGAAGCGCTTAACCGTTCGCCGCAACTGGTTCCAGTGGAAAGCAAGCTCGGACTCGCGCGGGTGCGAGCGGGTATGGCTGATGAGGGTCTGAAGAGAATTCAGCATGCGATCGAGCAACAGCCTGCTAACGCTGAGCTGCATGACCGGCTCGTCCTCGGACTTACTTGGCTTGAAAGAACTCGGGAGGCAGCGCTGGCCGCGGAAAACAAACTCCGGGCGGTCAAAAATCCGAGTTCTCGTGATTTCATGCGGGCTGCAAGTCTGTGGTCAAGGGTTGGTGACTGGTCGCGCGCCATAGCGGTCGTCCATGTTGGGCTCCAGGTGTATCGAGATGATGCCGCGCTGAAGCGAGCACTAGAGGAGCTCGCGCTTCACGCAGGACCGGGATCCGGAGCGCTCATGGACGCTCTAAGTGCAGGCATTCGAATGATTTCCGAACATTAAAGTCTCACGCGAATCTGCCGATGAAATAGGGGAACGCAAGGAGTTCCGTGCGCGAGACCGAGCCGCTCCGGTCTTGGGGGGAAAGCCTTCCGAGCCAAAGGCTTCTGACCGCAAAACGGAACGCTCGATCCGACGAAAGGAGATTTTCCGATGCCGTTTGGCATTCTCAATAACATCTCAGCGCTTCAGGCCGAAGGCGCCCTGGAGAGTACGCAGAACAGCCTCAGCACAACGCTTCAGCAGTTGTCCACGGGCCAACGCATTAACTCCGGTTCGGATGATCCTGCAGGTCTCGCGATTGCAAACGGTTTGTCAGCCAACATTGCGGCGCTGAACCAATCGATTCAGAATGCCAATGACGGCGTGGGCAACTTGCAGGTCGCCGATGGCGCTCTCTCGCAGGTGACTTCGCTTCTCAACACGGCGGTCACGATCGCGACGGAAGCCTCAACCGGCACCGTGAGCAGCTCGCAGCGCGGTTCGCTCGACGCGGAATATCAGCAAATCCTGCAAGAAATCACGCAAATCGGCTCTACGACCGACTACAACGGAACAGCGGTCTTCAACGGCGCGACCACGTCGATCTATCTGACCGACGGGACGAACGCCAGCCCGATTACTACGACGATCTCCGCCCTCACGACCGCAGGTCTAGGGCTTAGCACCGGGGGCGTCAACACGAACCTGCTAACTGCCGCGAGCGCTCAGACGGCGCTGACGGCGATTGGCGCTGCCGTCCAGACAGTTGCTAACGATCGCGGCTCGATCGGTGCTTCCGTCAACCGGCTTCAGGACGCGTCTTCGGTTATGACCACCGAGGTACAGAACCTGACGGCGGCAGAGAACAACATCATGGCAGCGGACATTCCTTCGGCAATATCACAGTTGTCGAACCTGTCCGTGCTGAGCCAGACCGGCATGGCGGCTCTGGCGCAGGCCAACTCGCAACAGCAGAGCATTCTGAAACTGCTGCAGTAAACGGCTAGACAGACCACGGCGCGTGGGCCCCTTCGCGGGGCCCACGTGCACGTGTTTCGAGTCAAGAAAGAGGGTCCTGGGTTCCGAAATTCGGGACGCAGAACACACTGATGGGAACAATCAATAATTTCGGCAACGTATTGCTCCCCGCAGGAAGCAGCACGATCGACGTACAGACGCTGCTGAATTCGGTCGAACAGGCCAACGCGATACCACTGCAATTATTACAGCAACAGCAGAGCACGCTCCAAACGCAATCTTCCACGCTGACGAGCATCGAGAACGATATCAATGCTTTGTCGACCGCAGTCAGCGCGCTCAGCAATACCAGCGGGTCGATTAACTCGCTCACAGCGACCTCCTCGGACTCAAACTTGGTTACCGCGACGGCCGATCCAACCGCAGCCACTGGAACGCACACGATCGTCGTCAATTCACTCGCGACAACCTCCTCCTACTACACGGACCCGGTCGCTTCGAGCAGCACGCCGATTTCTACGGGAAGTTTCCAAATCACTGTGGGGAGTAGTCCCGCCGCGACAGTGACCGTCGATAACACGGACAATACTCTTGACGGCTTGGCCGCCGCGATTAACGGCCAGAACCTCGGGGTAACGGCAAGCGTCGTCACCGACGCCAGTGGTGCCCGACTGGCTATCGTGAGCAATACGACAGGATCCGCGGGCAACATTACAATCACGAATAACACGACGAGCCTGAACTTCAACTCCGCCGTGACCGGGTCGAACGCTTCGCTGACGGTGGACGGCGTGCCGATCAACTCGGCGAGCAACACGATCTCAAGCGTGATACCGGGCGTGACGCTGAATTTAGTGGGTGCGGACCCGAACACAACCGTTACGTTGTCTCTTTCGCCAGACGCGGACCAGGCGACCTCTGCCGTCAATGCGTTTGTCTCCGCCTGGAATACGGTGGTGCAAGACCTGAACTCGCAATTCAATGTGGCGTCAGACGGAACGGGCGGCGGGCCGCTCGAGGCCGACAATACGCTTCGCGGCGTTCAGGACCAACTGCTGTCCGCGATCACGACGTCCGTCGCCGGGAATAATGGTCTCGTCAATCTCGCGAGCATCGGCGTCAACATGAACACCGACGGCACGCTGACGGTGGATTCCGGCGCGCTTACAAACGCGGTGAACAACAATTTCAGCAGCGTACAAAGCCTGTTGCAAGGCACGGGTGGCGTGGCCACCATTCTATCGAGCACGCTGAATCAAATCACCGATCCGACGCAGGGATCGATAACGCTCGATCTGCAAGGCATGTCGCAAGAGAACGAGGACCTGACGAACCAGATCAACACGATGCAAACGCAATTGGCCAGCCAGGACCAACTCCTGGTCGCCGAGTACGCGCAAATGCAGAACACACTGGATGAGATGCCGATGCTACAGAGCCAGATCACGCAGCAACTAGGGTCATTGGGATAGCCATGATGAAACAAGACGAAATCGCGTCGTACTATCGGCAGGTCAGCGCCACGGGAGCGAATCCGGCGGGCATGGTGGTCAAGCTCTACGATCGCATCCTCGAAGATTTTCGACGGGCACTGGAGGCAATCGCCGCCAACGACATCAAGGGGCGCGTTGCCAGCCTGAATCACGCCTTGCTGATTATCGCCGAGATGGACAGCGTTCTCGACTTCGAGCGCGGCGGGATCATTGCTCAGCATCTACGGGGATTTTACAACGTGACCCGCAGCCTGATCGTAGAGGCAAACGCCCGAACGAGCAGTGGACAGATCAAGAAGCTGACGGATCTCTACATGCCGCTTCGGCAGGCTTGGCAGCAGGTCGAACAGGATGTCGCACAGCAAAAGATAAAACTTCCTGAGGATTCCCGCTCCGCCGAACCGCTGCCGCGTCCCGCTGCGAAGATTGCACTCCGGACGCCGGTGATGGCAGGCTCCGAGCCGGACGGAAACGGATCGCACTGGAACGCCTGATGAAGGAATCGATTCAAGATCAAGTCCGTAAGGCAAATGAGAAGCTCCGAGCTCTCATTTCGCGTACGCGCGATGCGCTGGGCGGCCGAGGGAGCTTCGACGTAGTAAACGTCCGGGCGATCGCCGAACCGATCAGATCGATGCAGCTAATCGTCGCGGAAGCGGAACGGCTGCGCACGATCCATCCCGAACTGGACACCGAACTCAAAGTGTATGCGGGGAACCTGAGCGAGATGCAGGTGGTGCTCGAGCAGACGCGCTTCATGCTGATCGCGCGCCGAGCCCACATCGAGGCAATGCGCGGACATTTGGAAACACTCGGACTTTGGAGCGCCACGCTGCGCATGACGCGATGAGCGCGCTCGCACGTTGACCGCGAAGGCGTTCAATGCCGGGGCGTTGAACCAGAGCAAGAGACCCGGCCTCTCCATGGGATTTCTCCGATGAATGCACCCTTGCTAGTGTTCGACTGTCACGAAGCCTGGGTTTACCAACTCGGGGTGCTCGCCCGCCCGATGGATGTGGTCGTAGGACTGCGCGGCCGCCACACCGATGGCTGGGACGAGAACATGCGGCCGATTCCGGGTAATGCCCGGCTCATCCGAATCGAAGAAGCTCTTCAGAATCCGCAGCCATATCAGTGTATTGTCGCGCACAACCTCACGGACCTTGTCGACGCGAAAACGCTAAATGGCCCACGCCTGCTCGTCATACATGAGACGCTCGATGGCGCTCTGCGGGAACAAGGATCAACCGTTTCGGCAGAACGATTTCGGGAGACAGTCGCGAAATTCGTGCGTATGACGGGAACGCATGTGGTGGCGGTGTCGAAGCTGAAAGGGCGGTCGTGGGGTTTCGAGAACGACATCGTGCCCTTTTCGGCAGATCCATTCCACTACCTGCCATGGAAGGGCGACCTGGCACGAGGTCTGCGCGTCGCGAACCACATCCACCGCCGACCGCACATCTTACTTTGGGAATTTCACCACAAGGCGTTCGATGGTCTTCCGGTCACACTCGTCGGGCACAACCCGGACATGCCGGGTGTTCTTCCCTCGACAAATTGGGCGGATCTGAAAGAAACATTTAGCCGGCATCGCTTCTACATTCACACGGCCGACCCGCGTTTGGAGGACGGCTACAACATGGCGACTCTCGAAGCTATGGCTGCAGGTTTGCCGGTGCTCGGCAACCGTCATCCGACTTCACCCGTAGAACACGGGGTCAGCGGGTTCCTCTCCGATGACCCGGCCGAGCTGCGCAGCTACGCTCTTCGACTGCTCGCGGACGGCGAATTCGCTGCGCAGATGGGACGCGCTGCGAGGGAAACCGTGGCACAGCGATTCTCCAGTGCCCGATTCAAACAGGATTTCATGCGCTCGCTGGAATTTGCGAGATGGAAATGGCAGCGGCGCGCACCGCTAGCTGCCTGCGGCTCTGCTGCCCGCTGATCGCCGCGCTGCTTTTCCTACGTTCGGCTTTGAAGATGAAGATTGCGCCGACGCGATGGACTGCGCTACTTAATATAGGTGAGCAGCGTAGGAAGGCTGAGGATTTGAGCAGTCGCACTCAAGGCCGCCTGCTCGGCAGTTTGAGCCTGAGATTCATTCGCGACGACTTGCGTCATGTTTGCGCCGACCAACTGGTTCTGCTGCGTGCTGAGGTCCACTTGTTCTTGATTCAAGTAGTTCTGCGAGTTCTGAACCTGGCTGAGCGCATTTCCATAGAAAACGCGCTGCGTGGTCAACTTCGAAAAGGCCTGTTGGACCTCCGTGTTTGCGGCATCGATTCCGGCACCTGAGTTGAGAGCGTTCGCTAGATCGTTGAGCGCCTGAAAGACGTTTCCATTTGCGTTGGTGAAGATTTGGTCGCCGCCGACGTTGGTCTGCATGGATTGTCCTTCCCCGATCTGGACCGTGGTGACGCCATCGTTGCCGTTATATTGAACGCCTGAAGACGAGGTCGAACTCTGCGCGAACGGCTGCGTGGTGACATTCGTGCCGGAAAAGATGTACGTGCCCTCGTAAGAGGTGTTTGCCAGCGCGAGCATCTGCTGCTGCAATCCCTGGACTTGTTGCGCAATCGCCTGGCGATCTGCGGAGGAAAGCGTTCCATTCGCGCCTTCGGTGCCAACCGAAATGGCCGTGGTCATGAGCTGGACCGCGCTGTTGAGGGCGGAGTCCGCCGCTTGAAACTTGCCTTGGAGATCGGTGAGGTTCGTCAGGTATTGATCGTTCTCGCTCGTCAGCGCGTCGTTGCCGACGAGCGCGGCCGCCGCAGCGGGATTGTCTGAAAGGTTGTTGACGCTGCGCCCCGTGGCCATCTGTTGGGTCGCGGTTTGAGCCTCTTGCTGCGCCTGTTCGATCGAGGCAACCAGATCCGGAAGAATATCGGGATTGACGCGAATGCTCATGGGCGCCCTCAGTGCGATGAACTGAACATAGTGATTGCGGTTTGCGTCAGGCTGCTGATCACCGCAGCGGCCTGGGCCGCCGCCTGATAGGCCTGCTGATACTGGATCAAATTGGCGGCTTCCTCGTTGATCGACACTCCGGAAATGCTGCCGATCTGATTCTGAACCTGTTGAATGCTCGCTTGCGAGCCTTGCTGCTCGGATTGCGTGGAAGAAACGTCGTTGCCGATTTGGAAGACCAGGCTCGAATACGCATTGATTGGCGTTTGACCGTTGACGATAGCCTGGTTCTGGACGGCCAGCATGGCGTTGACATTCGAGTTGTCGCCAGCGCTGCCATCTTGGCTGGCGGCGATCTGCGACGGGTCAGTGATCGCAACACTCATTTCGGCGGCCGCGCCTACGCCTCCCGCCGGTGGTGGAACGAAGAAATTACCGCCCGGATTCCCATTCAAGTCGAATCCTGCCTGGTTGATCGAATTGAATGAATTCTCCAAACTCGACGCCAAAGAATCGAGCGAGGACTGGATTGACGGGATCGTGGAATCTCGGACTTGGATCGCGCCGCCGAGCGCTCCTCCGCTGATCGTCGATGTGATGTCATTCCCGAGAGAGTAGATGTGCTGGAATCCCGTGGCCGGATCGGGCTGCGTCGTCAATTGGAAGCTCTTGTTATCGACGACGAGAGGCGCGCCCGCGGTAGTTGTCACCGTGACATTTCCGTTGCCAGCATCGATTTCGGAGACGCCAATCAGGCCGGAAAGCTGATTGATCAACTGGTCGCGCTGATCCATCAGCGAGCCGGCGTTTTGGCCTGTGGACACTGCTTCGCTGATCTGGCTATTGAGCTGGGCAATCTGTGGTGTGAGCGCGTTGATCTGATTCACCGATTGCGTCACCGAGGTATCGGCATTCTGCTGTAGCGACGTGAGGTTCGCCGAGATGCTGTTGAAATTCTGGGCCATGTTCTCCGCGGCCGTCAGAACGGCCTGCCGGTCGGTCGTATTGGACGGGTCCTCAGAAAGCTGCTGCAAGCTATTGAAGAACCCCGTGATCGAACTTTGCAAGCCATTGCCGCTGGTTTCGTTGAATAGCGTCTGCACCTGCTGCATCGTAGTCAGATAGGAGCTGTACTGCGCTTGCTGCTGCGTGTCGTTGTTCAAGAGAAGTTGCAGGACGCCGCTGCGCTGGCTGACAATCTGGCTGACCTGAACGCCGGTACCGTAGAGCTGTCCGCCGTATTCCACAGGCGGCGCTTCCACGAAATTAACCGTCTGCCGCGAATATCCCGGAGTGTTCGCGTTCGCAATGTTGTTGCTGGTAGTGTCCAGCGCCGTTTCATTGGCCAGCATGGCCTGGACAGCGATATTGAGAGCGGAACTTAGCGTGCCCATGGTCTCAAATCCTTTCCTCGTATGTCGCTCGTGCGGTCATCGGGGAGGAATAGGTGGGCGCGAACGAGCTGAAGAAGTTCATCAGGATCTGAACGGTTCGCTTGGAGCGGCGCAGCATGGCTTGGTGAGCATGGTTGGCTTTCGCCAGTTCTTCCTGCGCGAGTCGAATGCGGTCCAGCATCGCGCGAATTCGATTGTCCTGTTGCACGTCGCCGTCTCGCGAGCCCGGCCAGCACAAGCCTGCCAGACGAGGACTCAAGCCAGCATCTTCACCGCCACCCGTTTGCACGCGCGCGAGCTCGGCATCCACGGATCGAACTTGTGCGCACAGTCGTTCTTGCTCGGCGGTCAGGCGTTCCATCGCGTCCAATTTCATGGCGACAAAGTCGCTGCGGGACTGAATCAGAGACTGCGTCAATGAACCGAGCAGGGAGAACCGGCGCTCCAAGAGTTTCAAGTATCGTGTGCTTTCCGGCGTCACGGCTTATGCCTGCTCATCCAGTTGATGAAGTTCGTCCTTATCCGCGTCAATCGCTGGAGGAACGGGAGCTGGCTTCTCGGCGGTTTTCGTTTTCGCGGCCTGCTTGCGATTGGGATTCTCCGAATGGCTGTCGGTAGACCCTCCGACCGGCTCGATCCGGGATGGCGTGAGATCTGCCATGGTTTTTCAATCTGCTGAATCCGAACTAGCTCCGCTTGTTGCTGGTGATTTCGGAGACCATTGCATTTGCGATTTGCTCGTTTGTCGGCTTGTAGCTGCCCTGCTGAATCTTTTGGCTCAGAACTGCTACGCGATCGCTGCGCACCTCGGGCATTTGGGCAAGCTGAGCCTTAAGTTTCTGCACCTGGTCGAGCGCTTGCGATGGCTGAAATTGATCGTCTCCGTCCACTGCGCCGTTTTCGCGGGACTCCTCTGACTGAGACGGCTGGATCCCGCGCGTGTTGGCTTGCTGCACGGCATCCTGCTGGAGGTTACCCAGAAACTGGTTCGGATCAATTCTCATGTTCAGTCCTTTGGACGGCCCAGGGTCTCTTGGGCATCCCTATTCGGAAGCAGCCGTCTGGCACACGGCGGGCGCATCGTCACCTTGCCTCCTCCTTGGTTTTATCGGCCGAAGCGCCGAGAACTTGAGCGGAGTGTGCCAAATTGGAAGGGGCCCCGCCAACAACGTGCGGCTCTAAGTGCTTTAGAATCAGCTTGCCGATTCCCAGACCACCTGCCCTACCCACAGCGCTCGACATTATTTCGATACCCCAATCCTCCAAGGTCCCGTGGGCGGGGTCCGCATCCCCTTCCGCGTCCGACGTCCCGAAGGACTGTTTCATTGACTTCCACATGGATGCCAGAAGAATCGACTCGAAATCACCAGCCGCTTTCTTCAGCTTCCGCTGATCGGGCGAATCCGCGGAGTTGGGCTGGCTGTCCAAAGTGAGTTGTGGACCGGAAACCGATATCTGCGTAGGGCCTAGACTCGCAAAAGTCGTCACTAGAGCACCTCCAGCTCTGCATCGAGTGCACCGGCTTCCTTGATTGCCTGGAGGATGGATGCCACATCTCGCGCGGTCGCCCCGATGGTTTGGAGGCCGCGCACCAAGTCTTCGACGGTCGAGCCCTCCTGTAGACGAATCACTTGCGTCGGCGTTTCGGCGGCCTGCACCTGAGTCTGCGGCACGACGACGGTCTGACCGTTCGGGGAAAGTGGTGCCGGCTGAGAAACCTCCAAGCGCGTGGCGATATCGATGGCTAGGTTGCCATGAAGAATCGAGCATGCACCAAGGGTGACCGAGCCTCCCATCACGACGGTTCCGGTTCGCTCGTTCACGACGACTTTGGCGGGCGGATGGACGCTGACGCGAATACTTCCAATGCGTGCCATGAGCTCCGGAACAACGCTCGGCCCACCCGCAATCCCGGTAATGTCCACGCGGCGACTGTCCACGACCCGAGCAGCGTCTTTACCCAGTTCTTTGTTGATGGCTTCGGCGATGTTCCCGGCTGCGGCGAAATCCGGGTTGCGCAACAAGAGGGAGATCGTATTCATGGAGGCCAAGCTGACGGCAGTATCACGCTCGACGATGGCGCCCTCCGGTACGCGGCCGACCGTAACGTGGTTGACAACTTTCGTGTTGCCGTTACCGCCCGCACTGTACCCTCCCAGCGTGAGAGGCCCTTGCGCTTCGGCGTAGACATTTCCATCTGCGGCTCTCAGCGGCGTCAAAAGGAGCAAGCCGCCGGCGAGGCTTTTTGCATCGCCAGCGGAAGAGACGGTCACGTCAATTCTCATTCCTGGCCGTGCAAACGGCGGAAGCGTCGCCGTTGCGAACACCGCGGCGATATTATTCACACGCAGCGTAGTAGCAGGGACCTGAACTCCCATACGCTGCAGGAGATTCGACATAGTCTGAGTCGAAAAGACGGTCTGCTGACTGTCACCTGTTCGATTCAGGCCAACAACCACTCCGTACCCCATCAACAGGTTGTCGCGAATTCCCTCAATCGTCGTGACGTCCTTGATTTGGACACCCCGGGGAGGCTCATCCGCGCGAGCAAGCGCTGCCGACGAAACCGCCAACAGAACCAAACCAGCAAGGATCCGCCAACTTGACACGGAGAACTCCTTTTAGAAACTGAACAATTTCAGCAGGACGCGCATCAACAGGCTCGGCTGTGCTGACGCATCGGCAACCGCACCTTTGCCCTTGATGTCAAGCTCGAGGCTCGTAACCGAAGTGGACTGGATGGAATTGTTCGGCGCGATATCGCCCGGACGCACTACGCCGTGAAGCACAACGGTTTGCCGATCGTTGCCGACTGTGAAGTCACGCGACGCCTCAATCACCATCATTCCGTTTGGCATGACCTGCACGATACGGCCTGAAAGACTCAATTGAAGGTTCGAACTCAGCGTTGACGCACCCTTCCCATCGAGAGCGGTATTGGAATTGGCAGAGAGAAGATTTTGCATAGCATTATTCGCAGGGATGCTGCGAAGAAGCGCCGTGATGGCAGACTGCGTGGAAAATTGGCGCGACGTCTTGTTCTCTCCGCTCGTCGCAGCAGAGAAGGTGTCCACGAGGTTCACAACAATCACGTCCCCCGCCCGCCGGGCCTTGTAATCGGCCGCCAGATCGGAAAGCGGCCCCGAAGATATCCATAAGCTGCCTATCGTTGCTGGCTGTTCGACTCCTGCGGCACTCACGCGCCGAATGTAGTCGTCAAGTGACGCCGTGGCCGGACTGGGACCTTTCGCTTTGTTCCTCCCAAATCCGGCCGCAGCTACCGAACCCGGAAGAACGAGCGAAGTCAGGATTGCCAGTGCTGCCCGAATCTGATGTGGAATTTGCATTGAGTCCGGTCCCCTAAAAGGCTGCCTCGAGGCGGCGCGAGCCCGTTACTTGTGCGCGAAGCACTTTGCCGGTTCCCGGAAGTCTCACTCGGATCGTCTGGTTCAGTGAACCGCGCTCTAGAGCCGTCACGTCCAATAACATCTGCATCGTGCCCGAATTCAGGAATAATGTGGCTGGCTTGCCGGCCTCGACGAGTGTCGGCCCAGCGAATTCGTGAACGTTGACGAGCGACCCCGATGCCAGGTGAAGCATGGCGGGCGCGTCATCTCGCGCGGACGGAGCGAATTCCACAGGCGGAGCAGCGCGCTTGGCGTCCGCCTGGCGTGACCCATCGCTCGTCTGCGGCAAATCAACCGGCGCAGGCTCCCGGGTGGCGGCTTCGACCAAGCTGGTCTCGCGAAATTGAGCGGTCACGAGGAAAGGCAATGCGCCCCTCTCGGCCATCAAGAATTTGGCTTGATTGAGAGTTTCGTCGAAATCGATGCGACGAACTTGCAAGGGAGCGTCGTTCGATGACGCCATTACATCCGGAAAAACGCGCAGATCATCCGGTTGGAGAGCGGTATCTGGCAGGCCGCTGCGCACCAGCGAGTTGTGGATGGCCGCCACCACCTCCTCTCGCGTGATCCTGCGGCCGGAGCGTCGTACGATAATCCGCTGCGGAATGTCGATATCCCGCGCGCTATCCGCGCCGCCAATCAAGCCCGCGATCTTGCTGCCATCCAAAACGCGCGCGCTTCCCGGCTGAGGCGCAACTCCAATCAAGATGCGCTGCGTCGAGGTGCGCATTGCGGCAGGAACCTGTGGCGGAAGCAAATCTGAGAGAAAAATCGAATTTCCGCGCACCTCGACCTGGTCGAGCAAGGAGATGCTGGAGGCGCGGGCGAGCGGCGCGAACGCGGCTACGGTCACGGCGGTCGCGAAGAAGAATCGCAGGGCAGTATGCACGTTTCGCAAAGAGGATCCCCTTACCGCGACATCGCGTTAACGTCCTGAAACATCTGATCGGCTGCCTGCACAACTTTGGAGTTCGATTCGTACGAGCGCTGCGCCAGGATCATCTCGATGAATTCCTCGACGACATTAACGTTCGATTGCTCGATGGCGCCCTGCTGAATCGTTCCTGACCCCTGAGTGCCGCCCGGTGTGCCAAGCTGTGCGTCTCCTGAGGCCGTGGTCGGCAAGAACAGATTTTTCCCGATGCTGTTGAGACCGCCGGGGTTAGCAAACATAGCCAACTGAATTTGCCCCACCTGCTGGGCCTGTTGCTGGCCGGGAAGACTCACGCTGACCGTTCCGTCTGTCCCGATGGTGATGTTCGTGGCGTTCAGCGGTACGGCGATGGAGGGCTGCAATTGATAGCCGTCCGCCGTTACCATGTTTCCCTGCGAATCGAGCTGAAAGGTTCCGGAGCGCGTGTAGGCCAAATCACCGGTCGGCAACTGAACCTGGAAAAAGCCCTGGCCCTGTATGGCCAGGTCGAGCGGGTTGCCGGTGGAATCGAATTCACCCTGAGTCTGAATCATCTCGGACGCCGCGGACCGGGCACCCAATCCAATCTGCAAACCGGTAGAAAATGTCGTCTGCTGGGTCGAGGCGGCTCCCGGCATGATCAGGTTCTGATAGAGCAAATCCTCAAACTGGAGACGGCGCTTTCGGAAACCCGCCGTGCTTGCGTTCGCGAGGTTGTTGGCTATGTTGTCCAAATTGAGCTGCTGAGCGATCATGCCGCTGGCAGCCGTATTGAGGGCACGAAACATCTGATTGTTCTCCTTGGACTCAGACCCGCGACAGTTCCTGCACGGCGGTCTGGTTGAAGTCAGTGTTGAAAATCGAAAGGGCGCGCTGCATCATCTCGGCGTTTCGCTGCAGGTCGATCAACGCGATTGCTCCCGAGACCGGATTGCTATTGGATGCCTCGAGCATTCCCTGCCGCACCTGCGCCGCGACGGCAGGCTTGGCCGCGCCGGCCGGAGCCGTGAAATCGGTATCCCCCTCCGGCGCGAGCTGCGCGCCAGGAGGAAAGTCCACCATTTTGAGAGTGGCGACGATCGCGCCATCGACGGAAATTGTTCCGTCGGCGCTGATGGTCAATGCTCCATTCGGAAGCTGAATCGCGCCCTCGTTTCCCTGCACAAGATTGCCTTGGGAATCGACGAGCTGGCGCTCCGTGTTCAGGCGGAAATTTCCGTTGCGCGTGTAACGATCTGCGCCCGCCTTTGTCTTGAGCGCGAAGAAACCCGCGCCGTCGATGGCGAGATCGGTGTCGTTGCCCGTCGTGTCAAGCGAGCCGGCGGAAAAATCGATGCGTGATCCGCCAAGCAAGCCAAAGTTGTTGACGGCCTGGTTCAGCGGCGTGAGCCGGTTGTTCTGAAGCGAGGCCGCAAAGGCGCGATAAAACTCCTTCTGACCCTTGTAGCCCACGGTATTGACGTTCGCGAGATTATTAGCCACCAGATCAAGCGACTGCATCCGTGCCGCCAGTCCCGTGAACGCAGAGTAGAAACCGCTATCCATTCAGTTTTCTCCCCGGACGTATAGCAGCAAGTCGGTCGCCAGATGAAGATTGCTTAATGCTCGCCGAAGTTACCGATGTGCACGAAATCCGAGGGTGTTTGGATTCAGCCGAAACTAGGGGTATGGCAGCGCGGCAGGATGTTGCCCAGTCGAGTAGGCAGAATATTCCGACCGCAGTCGGAATTCTGCATGGCTGCGGCTTGACAACGGGCGGAACAGGAACTTCGGCCGCCCTAACTAGTGGACGAAAGGAATGGTCGCCGTAGCATCAAGGTCACCAGACCTGGACAGACCAACAGGGCGTTTCCGGTCGGCGCGCCAAAGAGGCGGGACGCACATTTGAAGCAGCGCATTCACCGCGCCGGCCTTGCGGGACGAACCATCTGCGGCGTCTCCCGCCAAACTAGGCGACAGCAGGTTCGAATAGCGGTCTCCTCCACCGACAATCTCGGCAAGATTGGCGTCGCGTTTTGCGCGAAAGGGCAAGTGATGGTGCTCAATGGCATCTGCGAGGGACGCAGCAAGATTCCAAGCGACTGCAATCGATCGCCCAATCTTACAGTGGTCCATGCCAAACAATTTATGCTCGACGGACGGATCGTCGAGCCATTTGGCGGGAAAGACGTCGCCCGCTGCCTCATCTTCGAAAGCTACGATAAGAAGCGGCAACTGTCCGATATCGTGGAGCAATCCACCCAAGTAGGCCTGTGCGGGCTCTGCGTAGGCAACTTGCCGCGCAGTTCGGTCGCTCAACGTAGCCGTGAGAAAGCTGTGGTGCCAGAGCCGCCGCCGATCGCTGATGGGCAGAGTGCGTCCAGAATACTTCAGGAAAGCGCATGTGAGGGCGAGCGTCCGGAGACGCTCCGAGCCGAAGAGCACGATCGCCTGCGGAACGGTTACGCTGCACGATTCAGCGTTGAACAGTTCAGTGCTGGTCAGGCTTAAGAGTAAGTCGCAGAATTCCGGATCGGCGCTGACGATGCTGGCGACGCGCGCAAGGTCGACGGGAGGATTGCGGAGCAATCCGTCGAGTCGTGAGAGATGCCGCGGAAGAGTCGAAAGACTTTCCGACGTTACTTCAGCAACTCGCCTCTTGCGGCGCTCGCGCTGTTCGGGAGATGTTTCGACGACCTGCTGCGCTGTCGCTTGCATGGGTTGGGCTCACGTGTCCGCGACGGTTCCATCGTCGCTCTTGAATTACGTCACCCACTCCATCGGCAGTTGCGGGAAAGGCTTTAGAACAGCGCTTGAGGGAAACAGGATGTGCTCATCGTGAACGAAGAAGGACTACGGTTACTAACCGCTTCAACGGACCGAAACGCGCGGGCCGGTTTTTCTAAGCCTGCACTAATTCGTTTGGCTGCCTGTTACCGCATAGCTCTGTGACGCGCAAAGCAAAGTTCCCGTCCACGACGACAACCTCGCCGCGCGCCACAAGCCGGCCCGCAACGAGCAATTCCGCCGGCTCGCCCACTTGACGGTCTAACTCAATTACAGCTCCGGGAGAGAGCGACAGGATGTCTCGAAGGAGCAACTGACGTCCCCCAAAACGAATCGTGGCCTCAAGCTTGACATCAAAAAGCAGACCCAGATTGGAACTCGGTCCCGTGGATTGGCTGACAGGCATGACGGACGCTCCCTTTTGAGTTTCTTTGGAATCAGCGGCAGGAGGCGTGCCCTCCAGGCCGCGAATAGACTCGATGAGGTCAGCGGAAAGAGTTAACACCAGCGTGACCGCACCAAAATTATCCGCACTGAGTTGGAATCTGCCGCAAATCGACTCAGTCGTAGCGCTACCGGAAGCTTCGGGCACGAGCTCGAGCTTCGTTTCGTCCTGTCCGCAGAAAGCGGCTGTCTTCGCTGCCGCCCGGCACAGTAATTCCTTGAAGCTGTCGCGCGCGTTGTCGTCCAGCTGCGAACTTCCCTTCTCTGGCGCGGGAGCCAACAACAAGCTGAGCCGGAGAGCCTCCGATTCGGAGGTAATCAGTTTCAGTGAGCCACGCAACTGCCCTGAGGCAATCAGAGCGAGGCGATGGCTCTTCGCACCCGCCTTGGCGGCGCGGTCGGCGGAGGTCTTCGCATCGACAAACTCAACCTTCACAGCCTTCAGCCCAGCCTCAGAAAGGGTTTGGGTGAGGCCTTGTCGCCATGCATCAACAAACGTCGCAAACCCGGACTTGGACTCGGCGGCGCACATGCTACTTGCTCTCTTTGGCCGGCGCGATCGAAAGAGCTCTCTCGATTTGGGCGCCTCGCTGTGAACCGCACCCAACCGGTACGGCAAGAAACATTCTCTTTCCAGCGACATTTAAGTGGATGGGTTCACTTGCCCGCACATTGAGGACAACGATGCTGCCAGGCTGAAGCGAAAATACCTCGCGAACTGAAACGGGACTTGGCGGCAACATCAATTCTGCGTCGAAAACAGAGTCGGCCAAAACTTCCCGAAGCCGGGCCTGATGCCGTTGCAAATTCGGAGTCTCAGAGAACGGTGACTCCGGTGCGGCGTCTCGAATTAGAGCTGTCGCGACGGAGGCCGGAAACGCAAGCCTCAATTTGCCCTGGCCCTCAGCAAGCGCTACGTCGAAAGTTATCAAGAGAAGCCTCTCGGAGGCAGGTATCAACGACGGGGCTTGTGCAGGCTTTACCCGTCGATCAAAGCGGACTTCCGTTTCCAGCACTGGCTTCCATGCAGCCCGCAGCTCGTCGCAGAGAATTCGGACCGCCGACTCAAAGATTTCCTGCTCGATTTCTGTTAGATCTCGCGTTTCTACTGGCTGCTTTCCCTCCCCTCCCAGCATGAGATCCAGCATCTGAAGCGCAAGCGGCAGATCAATCTGAATGAAGGCGGAAGTCGCCAACGACAACAGCCGTATCGAACTGAAATAGGTCGGCTCCGGGAAATCCTTCGAGTATTCCGCGAAGGATTTCTGTTCGACCGATGCGAGCTTTGCTTCTACGCCCGCACGAAGATAGCTACCAAGCGAATCGTTCACGTTTCGCGCAAACGATTCGTGCAAGGTGGAAACAGCTCGTGTCGCATTTTCAGACATGGGCTTGGACTGGCGCAGGTCAAACACCGATGCGTTCTCGGCCTTATCGGTCAACTGAACTGCCGACGCACTTCGCCGTGCTTCCTCTAGGAGGGCGTTGATCTGGTCCTGGCTGGGCATCTCGCTCATCGTTTGTCCTATGACACGGACTCCACTGCAGGCGCAGCCTGGGACGAGTCGGATTGAGAGGCGCCGCTAGTTCGGGCTTGCAGCAATTCCTGAATGCGCGTGCGCAAACGGATCAGCGCCAGGGAATGAATCTGCGAGACTCGCGACTCGGTGATGCCCAGCGTCGCTCCGACTTCCTTCATCGTCAGTTCGTCAAAATAGTAGAGGCCGAGGACCTGGCGCTCCTTCTCGTCGAGTGTATTCATCGCTTCGGAAAGCTGCGATCGAAGCTCAGAACGCAGACACTGGAAAAAGGGGTCCTCGTCGGGACCGTTTGGCTGGTAGATGCACGTTTCCTCATCGGGAAGGTCCTCGTTCGCGAGCGCCTGAAGGCTGCCCATGTTGAGCCCGTGCAAGTCTCCCAACAGCTGCTGAAACGCAAGCAGGTCCATGCCCACGCGATTCGCCAACTCCGTCTCCGAAGGAGCGCGGCCGAGCTCAGAGGAAAGGGCGACATATGCTGCTTCAACCATGCGTGCCTGCTTGCGTAGGCTCCGCGGGCTCCAGTCGGTGGTGCGAAGACTATCGAGAATCGCTCCCCGGATTCGGAACTTCGCGTAGCTTTTCAGATGAACTTGCTTTTTCGGATCAAACCTCTGCAGCGCTTCCATAAGTCCGACGATTCCTGCATGGACCAGATCCTCGAACGGCACTTGCACGGGCAGCCGCTCATGAATCCGCCTGGCGATGTAGCGCACTTCAGGGAGATGCTCGAGCACGAGTTTCTCTCGCTCGGCCGCGCTCAGAGTGGATTCGCCGTTGTCCATATGGATGTCCTTGTCCATTCGCACAAATGTTCGCGACCTTCTCTCCAGAGAATCCAGCGATTACTCATCGCACCACTCCGAGAGACTGGATTGAAACTGTCGCCGGAATCTCGGCCGGTGACAGAACTACAACTCGAGGCAGAAATGGCTCCAGTAGCCGACGCAAGTGAAAGCGAGTCGGGCTGTTGCACAGCAGGGTCATGGAATTTAGGGCGACTTTGTCTCCAACGGACCTTTGCAAGCTTTCAAGTACGCGGCGCAGCGGGGAAGGTTGGGCAAGCGCGGCGCGGTCGGCGGTCGGCTGCGGTTCGAAGCTTCGCTGAATCTGTTGCTCGAGGACCGGGTCGAGGGTCATGACCTTGAGCTTCCGCTCCTCGCTCAGCAGCGGCTGAACGAGTGCCCGCGCAAGCGCCTGGCGGGTGGCTTCAACCAAAGCGACCGGTGACTTGGTGGCAGGGGCCGTGTCAATCAGTACTTCGAGAATCGTCGAGAGATCGCGAATCGAGACCTGCTCTCGGAGGAGCTGCTGCAGCACCCTTTGGACCTCGCCCAAACTGAGGAGCTTCGGCACGAGTTCATCGACCAGCTTGGGCCGGGTCTCGGCGAGCGCATCGAGCAGACGCTTCACTTCCTGCCGCGTGAGCAGTTCATATGCGAACTGGCGCACGATCTCCGCGATATGCGTGGCCAGCACAGAGGTCTGATCCACAACGACGTAGCCCTTGGCGATCGCCTGCTCCTGCAGGGCTGGCGCAATCCATTTTGCCGGAGTGCCGAATGCTGGCTCCCGGGTTTCAAAACCATCGAGCGGGGCAGGGTTCGGCTCGGAACTGATGGCAAGGACGTGATCTTGGTACATCTGCCAGCGAGCGATTTCAACGCCGCGAAGATAGATGATGTACTCACGCGGCTTGAGCTTCATGTTGTCGGTGATATGAATGGAAGGCACCAGAAAGCCGAGTTGCAGGGCGAGATGGCGGCGGAGTGCGCGGATTCGCTGCAGCAGCTGGCCGCCCTGTCCCTGATCGACGAGGGACACGAGCGCGTAACCAACTTCCAGGCTAAGCTCGTCGAGTTTGAGGAGCTGTTCGATCTGCTGCTGGGCGTTAGCCTTCGTGTCTTTTTTGGCCGCGGCAGCCTCCTGCGCGGGTACGGCCGTGCCCTCGGATGCGCGTGACGAGAGGTAGAACGCAATTGCCGCCAACAAGAAGAAAGAGAGCTTTGGCAGTCCAGGAATTAACCCTAGGAAAAACATCACCCCAGCCGCAATGCGAAGCGGAACCCTCTTGCTAAAGAGCTGTCGACCCAGCTCGGCACCGAGAACGTTGTCCGAAGATGTGCGCGTGACGACGATGCCCCCGGCCACGGAAACCAGCAGCGAAGGAATCATGGTGACAAGGCCATCACCCACGGTCAGAACCGTGTAGGTCTTAAGCGCCTGGTCGAACGGGATGTGCATCTGGATCACGCCGATAAGAAAACCCGCCACGATATTGATCGCCGTGATGAGTATTGTCGCGAGGGCATCGCGCTGGCTAAATCTCGCGGCGCCGTCCATCGCGCCATAGAATTCCGCCTCGCGCGCGATCGTTTCACGCCGCGCACGAGCCTGCGCTTCGTCGATGAGCCCTGCGTTCAAGTCCGCATCGATCGCCATCTGTTTGCCGGGCAAGGCGTCTAGGGTGAAACGCGCGGCCACCTCGGCCGTTCGCACTGCACCGTGATTGATCACCAGATACTGAATCGCGATCAATGCGAGAAAGATCACAAAGCCGACGACGTAGTTGCCGCCAACGACAAACTGCCCGAACGCTTCGATTACATGACCTGCTGCGCTAGCCCCTTCGTTGCCATGCAGAAGAATCCGGCGGCTACTGGCGATGTTCAGCGAGATTCGAAACAGAGTGAGAAACAGGAGCAGCGTAGGGAATACGGAAAACTGCACCGGCTTGAGAATGTACAGGGCCGAGAGCAGGACCACGATGGCAAGGGTCACGCTAGTAGCCAGGAAGACATCGAGGAAGATGCCCGGTACAGGCACCAACATCATGAACACGAGTGCGACGGTAGCTACAGGAACGAGCCAGTCTGCGGACAGGCTCTTCACCGCACTTGGTCGGGCTTGAGTTGCGCTGGCCATTTACGTCGCTACACTCCCGCCCTGGGTTGAGTTGCCTGCAAACGCGACTTGGCGCGATAAAGGAAAGCAAGAATCTCAGCTACGGCCACGTACAGCTTCGGCGGAATGGCCTGACCGACCTCTGTCGCTTTGTAGAGCGCTTGCGCAAGCGGCGGATTCTCGATGATAGGGATCTCGTGCCAGCGAGCGATCTGCTTGATTCTTTCTGCGAGCAGATTGCGACCCTTTGCCACAACCACAGGTGCGGCCATGGTCTCGGGCCTGTACTCGATCGCCACAGCATAGTGCGTGGGGTTGGTGATAACGGCCGTCGCGCGCGCCACGTCCTTGGCCATAATTTTGCGAAGCAGAGCGCGGCGTAGCCGGCGCATCCGGCCACGAACCACGGGATTGCCCTCCGTGTCCTTCGTTTCCTCCTTCACTTCCTGTTTCGTCATCCGCAGTGAGCGCTCGTAGTTCCACCGCTGGAAGAAATAGTCCGCGCCCGACCACGCAAGCAGTACCAGTCCGCACTTCCAAGCTAGTTCGAAAAGCGCAGCTCCGGCTTCGGCAAGCACAGCACGCGGACCGAACCGCGACAGATGGACGATCTTGAAGATGTCGCGCTCGAAAAGGTTGATGACCACGAAAAAGATCGCGCCGCCCGGAATCAAAGATCGCAAGATACGGCTCAGCCCTGCGAACGAGAACAACTGCTGAACGTTGTTGGCTGGGTTCAGCCTTCCCCAGTTTGGTTTTAGGGCGTCCGGCGCGAACACGAAGCCGCCCTGCGCGCCGCTGGAAAACGCTGCGACTCCCATGGCAAGAAGCAAGATGGGCGCGATCCATTGAGCCACGGTTAGAGCAGTCCACGAGAAAATCGCAGTTCCGACACCGATATCGCTTGTGCAGCTTGCTGCGAGCAAACGCCCAAATAGGTCGCGCCAGCGGCCAACCCACATTTGCGGCTGCCAAGCAAGAGTGATCGTTACGGTCAGGAGAGTAAGCGCCATCACAAGGTCGCGAGATCGAGGAACCTGTCCCTTCTCGCGCGCCTTTTCTCTCCGCCGACCGGTTGCCCTTTCAGACCTGTTCTCGCCTGGCACGATCGTTCCTGTCTAGTGCGCCAGGTGGAGCATTCGCTCGCTCCAGCCCAACGCGTGAGTGAATTGTCCTTCCAGCAGATGCGGCCACAGCGCCGCGGCCACTGCCAACACGAAATAACCAAGCAGGCTTTTCGCCGAAATCCCGATAAACAAGGCCGGAAGTTGCGGCGATGCTTTGTTTAGAAATCCAACCGCTACATCCACGAGCATCGTCGCAAGCAGGATCGGAGCGGCGATCTGCACTCCGATCAGCCACATAGCGCCAACAGCGCGGACCAGTTCCTGCGCCGTGGCGCGCGTCACTACCGCCGCACCGACCGGCAGGTAGTCGAAGCTCTTCACAATGGCCCGCAACATCCAGTGGTGGACATCGAGCTGCAGGAAGATCAACAGGGCTACCATTTGGTGCAACACTGCCAGCACCGGCGTCTCGATATTCGTTTGCGGATCGATGATCGCGGCCAACGAAAAACCGAGCTGAGCACCAGCCAATTGTCCGGCGATTTGCATGCCCTCGAGAACGACCCGCACGGAGAGCCCCATGAGAAGTCCCACGGACGCTTCGCTGATCACGACCTGTGTCCAATGCATCGCATCAAGCTGCAGGTCAGGCACAGGACACACGCCGTAGAGCATTGCTGTGAGAATGAGCGCGAAGCCTGCCTTCACGCGCGCCGGTATCGCGTCGTCGCCTAGGAAAGGGGCAAACGTCATCAGTCCGCCGACGCGCAGACCGATCGGCACGGCATGCGCGAGAATGTGTTCCAACCAGGGCGACACGGTTCGTATGCTCCTTCAGCGCGTGAACGGGCGAAAGTCGCCCAGCAAGCTCGTCGTAAAACCCAGAATGTAGTGAAGCATCCAAGGCATCAGGAAAAACAGAATCGTCCCCACGGCCGCCAGGCGCGGCACAGTGCTTACGGTTGGGTCCTGAATCGACGTCATCACCTGCCCGATATTGATCAGCAAGCTCACTACAGTGGCCGATACTAGGATCGGCGCCGCGACCCAGAGTGCCGCCTCGAACGTCTGGCGAGTGATAGCGACGAGCTGCTCGGGTGTCATCCGCAGTCCTCAGTGAAAGCTTTTCAACATGGAGCCGACCACCAGGTTCCAGCCGTCTGCTACGACGAACAGCAAAATCTTCAGCGGCGTCGAAATCACGACTGGCGGCAACTGCATCATGCCGATGGAGGTCGTCACCGACGCGGTAACCATGTCGATTACTAGGAACGGGAGAAACAGGATCGCGCCGATTTGAAAGCCGGTCTTGAGCTCAGAAAGTATGTAGGCCGGAATCACGATCCGCATGGAAAGATCGTCGGGCTGCTTCGGGCGCGGCTCGTGCGCCATGTCCACAAACAGTGCCAAATCTTTTTCGCGCGTGTACTGGAGCATGTACTGCCGGACGGGAGAAGAACCCCGCTGGAGCGCTTCCCAAGCCGTGATGGAACCGTTCTCCAGCGGCACAAGGGCCTGCTGGTTCACCGCCATGGCGACGGGCTGCATCAAAAAGTACGTGAGGAACAACGACAGCCCGATTAGCGTTTGATTTGAAGGTGCGCTTTGCGTCCCCAGCGCCTGCCGCAGGAAGTGAAACACGACGAGGATGCGAACGAACGGCGTGATGGAAAGCAACAGCGCCGGCACGAGGGTCAAAAGAGTCAGGAGGATAACAATCGTCCAGGACGCCGAGTCTCCGTGCATACTGAATCCGGGAATCTGGATCGATACGCCCTGGGGCGGGGCGGCGTGAATAGGCGCAACGGCCCCATGTGCGAGCAGGATCGCGGCGAGCCAGGCGACACGGACCCCGACGTTACCCGGATGTTTCATCACGCTCATTTCGTATTGGTGTCCTCAGAGTGCGCAGGGTCAAGCGATTGCAGCAGTGAAATGCTCTGTGGAGTGGCGGCCACTAGGAAGCGCTGATGATCGCATTCGACGATAGCGAGGATTCGCTTGTCTCCGAGCGACAGGCTCTCGCACAAGCGGAGACTGCGACGTCTGCTGACGGCGATGCTCGCAAGAGCTGCACTGACGCGTCCCCACAGCGAGCTCAGCAACGGCCCGAATCTTCCGGGGGCACGCACTGTTGAAGTGCTCGACAGCATTCCTTCTTCGAATTGCCGATTTGCCCTCACGCCAGCTCCTTGAGTCTTACCGCTATGCGGTCGCCGACGGCATCCAGTCCGGCAAGTCCCACGATTGCCCCGTTCACCCTGACTCGGACCTCCGCGGAAGTGGAGGTGCCTGTGGCGATGACGGAACCAACCTCCAAACTCATCAAATCACCCATGGTAAATCCCTCCACCGCGATCTCGGCGGTCATCCGGCATGGCAGCCAGCTTGCTTCGCGCCACGCTGCCTCAGAAATTCCCGGCTCTTCTGCCTTGGGGAGTGCGAGAGCGGTCGCCATGATCAGCGCTGGACAATAAACTCTGTGAAGTAAACGTTTTGAACGCCGGCTTCTGGAACCTTGTCCTGCAAGGACTGGATCAGGTCGCGCTTCAATTGAGTCTTGCCGTCGGGCGTGAGCAACACGTCTGCCTTGCCCACGGTTAGGACCGAAAGAATTGCGTCGCGCGCTCGCGCAATCGGAAAATCTCCGTATCCTCTCTCCGCCGCTCCCTTGGGAGCGTGGGCGAGACCGAGATCAATTGTCACGCGCAAGAAGTGGCCCTCCTCCGGGTCAGCCAGATTCACCGTGAAAGTCTCGAGATGAACGACGAACTCCGGGGTGTTTGCCTCGGGAGCAGCCTCTGCTGTCTTTCCGTGGTGCAGGAAAAACCAAGCCGCTCCGGCGCCGCTGAGAAGGACGATCAGGAGGATGATCAAAATGGGTAATTTCGACTTTTTCTTTGCGGCCTCAGTCGGTTTTGCAGCAGCTTTGGATTCGTCAGCCATAGCGACGCGAGGGACTGCAATTCGCACGCCGAATCCGATGCCTGGCGCGGCCGTGCTGAGGGTTCAGTACACACACCGAACCGCACAGAAAACACGGGGGTTGAAGGCACCTCGAGGCACGCTCTCGCTGCGGACTGAGTACCGCCACAGAGCGCTGTCTCCGCAGGTGCAGCGCTTCTCATTAGAGAGCGCTTAGAAGATCGAAGATCCGCGCCTCGCTGTGCCTACGCAAGGCGCGAATCTTCTTATGGGTGATCGTCGCTAGCCGCTATCCGTTCTGGATCATGCTGATCGCGTACTGCGACACCTGGTCAAGCGTTGTGACTGTCTGAGCGTTCGCCTGGTAGTCGCGCTGCGCGATGATGAGATTGGCGAACTCGGTCGCGATGTCGACATTGGACTGCTCGAGCGCGCCGCCCGTGACCGACCCCAAGCCGCCAGTGTTTGGCGCACCAATCGTGGGCTGCCCGGAGGCCAATGTTGAAAGGTACGCATTCGAACCATTCAACATGAGGCCCTGCTCATTGGCGAACGACGCCAATGCGAGTTGCCCTACCGCGAGCGTCTGACCATTGCTGAAAACGCCGTCGATGGTGCCATTCGCGGCGATGGAAATCGTCTGGAGCGCGCCGCTGGCGTAGCCATCAGTCTGCGTGGCAGTTGCAGCCGAAGGACCTGAGACCTGTGAAATCAGTCCTCCCCCATTTGCGTTGAGGAGATTCCACGTCAGGTTGAGCGGACCTGCACCATCCGCCAGATTGTTGATTGTGAGAGCAATGTTGTTGGCCGGCGACACCAGTTGGCCGTTTCCGTTAAAGAGGAGCGTTCCGCTGTTCACGGTGACTGGAGCACCCGTCTGACCAACATCGGAAGCCGGGATAGTCAATGTGTAATTCCACGTGTTCGCAGCCGTCTTGGTAAAGTTCGCCGTCAGCACGTGCGTGCCGCCCAGTGAGTCGTACACCGTAACCGGTGTGCTGAAGGAACCGGCCGGCACGGCTGTTCCTGAGGCTCCGAACGTCTCTGCCTCCGCACCGGTGGCCGCATCGGTCAGCGTGTTGGCAGTAAAGGCTATCGACTTTCCGGAATTGGCCGTAACGATCAACGAGTTACCCGCAATACTCGCTGTGAAGTTCGGGCTCGCATTGATAGCCGCGACCAGCGTGTTCAGCGTGTCACCCGCCGCGGACGTATAGGTGAAGTTATTCGTCCCATCACTGAAGGTGAGGGTGCTGCCCGTCTTGAGGACCGTCGCGGGAGCGATGCCAGTGCCGGTCTGTTGACTGGCTGCCGTGGTTCCTGTGCCTGCGTCGGAATCGAGCGTCATCGCCACGGAAAACTGAGTCGATGCCTTGGGAGGGATGACCAGCCCGGCCGGGATCGTCAGCGGCGCTACGGTCGAATTCGGGTTTACGACTCCGTTGACGGCCGAGTATCCCATCACCTCGCCGCCGTCGGTGGTCATCAACTGGCCGTTGGCACCGATAGAGAAATTCCCTGCGCGTGTGAATTCGCGGGTTCCGTTTTTGTCAACCACAAAGAAACCCTGGCCTTGGATCGCAACATCGGTCGGCACACCCGTCGATTGAATGCTGCCCTGTGTGAACTGCGAATCTACGGAGCCGACTTGCACGCCTTCACCGATCTGCTCCGGGTTGTTATTTCCGCTGGTGCCTATCTGCTGATAGAACAGATCCTGGAAATTCGCGGTCGACGCCTTGTATCCGACCGTATTCATGTTCGCCAAATTGTTGGAAATGACCGAAAGGTCCTCCGAACTGGCGTTGAGTCCCGAGAGAGCTACTGAAAACAGTCCCATGTCGTTCCTCCTATTGGTTGATCCCGAGCGTATTGCTCGTCGAAGAATTTGCCTGCGAAGCCGAATTCTGAGCTGCCTGCGTGGTGCCGGTCTGGCTGGCCGACGTGGAAAGGGCCAACATGCTCTGAAGATCGCTCTGGATCTGCATCAACTGCTGCAGGGAGTTGATCTGCGTGAGCTGGTCGACCATTTCCGAGGGGCTCATCGGATCAAGCGGATCCTGCGCTTGCAGTTGCGCAGTGAGCAAGGTGATGAAAGTGTTCGGATCGCTCAATCCGTTGGCCCCGGACGAAGACGAGGCGGCGGGACTTGTTTCAGTTGACGAAGAGCCGGCACCTGCCAGCGGGTTTGTCGAAGCCATCGTGTTTCTCCTTTCGCGGCGGCTGTCAGGCGCGCACGCTCAGTCTGCCGTTTGAATCAAAAAGCGTTCCGGTCTCCTGACCCTGGGTAAAGAACGCGAGTTCGGGCGCCTCGGAATCCCCTGCCGCCGTCCAGGCCGGGACCGGAGGCCGATGAGAGGCTGATTCGCGTTGTTGCGATGCACGGCCGTCCCCCAAAGACGTTCCGGAATGAATTGAGCCTTGCACCACTGAGACATCTCCCACTCGAAGTCGCTGCTCATGCAGGGCCTGGTGCAGAGCCGGAAGATCGTTCGAGATCGTTGCGTGGGCATCGTGGTGCTCGACGCTGATCGCGGCGCCGACCACATCTCCGCTTACACGCGTGCGCAGCTCGATGCCCCCAAGCGCTCCCGCTTGAAGGGCAATGTTCATCTCGGACTCGTGAGCACTGCCTCCGAGATGGGCCGCCTGCACCAGACGTGTTTGGGGGTTATCTCCACCGTTCCAGGCTTGCAGACCAGCCGAGAGTTCCGGCGTTTCAATCGGCGTTCGCGCCGAGACCGAGGCTGGCCAAGAAATGGCCGTCGACGGACCACTCTGGGTTCCAGGCGTGCTGGGCGGCGTCGAAGGGTTCAAGTCCGCCTTGGGCGCGCTCTCAGCTGTGGTCGAGATAGTTTGTGCGGGCGCTGGTCCATCACTCGCATTCAGGATGAACGGGGCGCGTGTGCCGAGCGCCTTCGCCATATTGGAGTCGATGTGTAGCGACCGAGTTCCTGCCTCGTCCTGTGTCTCTGCCGTGATGTCAGGGGTCGTCGGTGTCGGCGACGCCACACCTGGCTGGACGTTTGCGGCCGCGTTCGCGCTTAACGTTGCGGTTAAGGCCGGGTCCTGTGACGAAGTCTGCGGAACTGCGGTGTCGCTGGAGATCTCCGCAACACCTGCCTCAACGTCCAACAGGGTCGGAAGCAGCGGAGATTCGGTTGCAGTGACCCGACTGGCTTTAGGAGCGTTCGCGCTCTTGGAAATCTGAGCCTGCGGAGGCTGTGCCGCTACGGTGCCTGCATCGCCGGACTTTCTCCCCGCCGTGACCGCCGCGACATTCTCAGAAGATTCTCGGAGATGAACGCCCGGCATGAATGCGGTCGCTGGGGCGACGCTTTGAGCGACCTGGGTACCAGAAACGTCTAGATCTGTGGGCAATGAGGTTGGCTGAAAAGCTGGCTTTCCCCAGGTCTCGAAATCGTCGGAGCCAGACACCGGAATCGGCGCGGTCAGCGGCTGCTCGTTCCGTGCTGCCCGGGCGTGTGCCGACGGTTGGGCTGTCTGCACCGGTTCGACGCTTGTTGTCGGGCGCGTCGATTGTGTCGCAGATGGGGCCCGAGGGATTTCGGCATCCTTCCCGGCGAAAGCAACCGCGGCCGAGGGGTCCCCTGTGTCGACGTGGCGGTCACTCGACCGAGAAGCCGCCATCGAAAGTGAAGCGCTCTTCGGAGTTGTCGATGGTTCGGAAAAAGATAGGGCCGAAACAGTGTGCGCTTGCGGAGTGGTCCACTGCGTCGATGCTGTCGCAGTTGACGACGTGCTCACATACGTCACGGCGGCTGCTAACTTCTCGATGAACGAGGTCGCCGGTTCCACGTTCGGTGCGAACGTCGCTGGAACGCGGGGATGACTCGCGTCCAACAGAGCCGCGGCGAGATTTTCTGTCTCCGAATTAGTCTTCGCTGGGCTCGCGGTAGCAGGAGGCACGCTTTGCGTGGGACGAGTCGAGTCAAACACGTCGTGAAGTCGCCCATCCGAATTCATCGGTGCCGCCGATGGCGACGACTCAGTCGGTGCGACGGCCGTCTGCGCACCGTTTTCCGAGTCGATCAGGTTCCTGAAAGCGACCGGTTCAATGCGTGCAACTGGCGTATTCGAGCTAACGTGCCCCGGCAACCAAACTTTTGTGCCGCCTAGTTCTTGATCGCGCGCTTCTCGGCTCGACTCATTGCGGGCACCCTGAGTGGGCGCAGGCCACGGAGAGGGCGCAAGAATTGACTTGCTGTCCGTTTGCATGGAGCGGTTCGCAGTGGCTGTCCGGTCACCTCCAGTCACCTGTGTCCCGAAGAGATTGGCAACAGGAGCGTCTTGAAGACTTGCCGCCGGCAGTTTCGTGTTCAATGTGGCGGCAGGCGCGGTTGCAACGACGGAAGTCGATTCCTCCGTGCCGACCGATGCGGTCGCGTTACCCGCGCCCTGTGACAGGCCGGTTGAGATCTCTAGACTCTGGGCCGTCGAAGGCCTAGCGACCGCTGGGGCAACCATCCGTCCCGGCTCGCTCGGCTCTCGAGTGATTTCTGTGATCTGGGTACTGTGCGAAATTGGTCCCAACGGTAGTTGCGCGGCCCTTGCAACGTATTGCGCAGTGTTCGACGCCGAGACCGTCGCCGGTGCGGCGTGACTTTGTTCCCCAGCCGATAGGCGTTGGAACGTAGACGACCCCGATGTCTGCGTCGCGGCCTCACTATCTAGGTTCTGTAATGCCGGACGAGAGGGTTCGTTTGAATCAGGAGCGACAACGTCCGAAGACACGCTCCCTGAATGAAATGGGAGCGACGAAGACATCAAAGGTGGAACCGCATCGCTGACGGACGTCGGGACCCATGTGCTCTGGTCGGAGGCCTGCCCTGCTTTCGGTGCGTTCGCAACTGGCTGCGTGGATGACACTATTCCTGCCATCGGAATGTGCGCGCTCTCGGCACCCGTCGTTGGAACGAGCGCGTAGCTGTGAGCCGAATTGAGCATGCCGATAGCGCTCGTTGCAGGAGCGCTACCAGGTGCTGGCGAGCCCGTCGCCGGATGTGATTTGGTCGGCTTGCGGCTTGTATCGCTCGGATAGCCGGACCGAACAGCCGCAGCCGAGTACTGCCCATCGAGGCTTGATGGAGGCGTCGCCGGGGAAGGAGCATCGCTCGCGCCGCCCGACAAGGAATGGAGCGAATCGAAAATCTGTGCGAACATCGTCGACAGATTGACGTTCGGTTGCGTTGCGGTTGTTGTCACCATATCTGTGGTCGGCATCGAAAAAGCCGTGCTGCCGGCCGCGACAGAGACTGCGCTCGGCTTAATGGGCATCGGTGAAATTCAAGACGCGCACGAGGTTTGCACCTCCGTGGCCAAATCCTGCGGGATCGCCAGCGATCTCGGAAGCGCGGTAACCGGTGGGAATTCAAGGCGATACGGCCAGCGCTCAAGTATTTCGGGAAAATGCCGAGTACGGCCTCATCGCAAGTCGGAAAGGTTTGCCGGTCCGGGTAGGCAAGGATCGGCTGATCAAACTCTCCTCAGCGCTCCGAAAGGAGCTTCCGTTGGCGCTAGCGGCGGTCTTCCCCTCTGCCGCCCGAGCGCTGTTTGCTCAAGCGGCGAATCAGGAAGAGCTCATCGATTTGGCGCTGCTCGCGGCGGGACTGCTCGCGTTGATAGGCCGCAAGTTGCCGCTGCCGAAGATTAGAAATGATTTCTCTCTGTCGCCGCGCCTCTGTATAGCGCGCTTGCTGCTCCCGGCGCGATCGCTCAAGCTCGTCTCGTCTTGCAAGCAGGGCGGTCCGGCGCTCCCGGCGCGCAGAATCAGCGAGCGCAGCCATGTGAAGTTCCGCGCCGGATATTTCGGAAGACGCCTGTTCCAGAGTTTGCCGTCGGCACGCATCGATTTCCGCTTCGAGCGAATCGATCTCTGCGTGTACCTGGGCAACCTGGGCCGCCAATGCCTGTAGCCGCTGCAACTCGATTGTCTCCAGGCTTTCGCGCAGCCGCAGTAACGAGGCAAGAGTGAACTGAAAAGGCATCGGATTCAGTCGGGAATCGCAAGCAAGGATTTGATCGCCTGTTCGATGGCAGTTTTGTCTTCTTTGTCCTGCTGCAAAAACGTGTTGATGTCTGGAAGCGCGGCCACAGCCCGATCCAGCACGGGGTCGCCGCCCTTTTGATATGCGCCTACGCGTATGAGATCTTCCGACGCAGCGTACGACGCGATCAGGCTGCGGACCAAACGTGCCTTCGCCAAATGCTCCGGAGTGCACACGGCAGGCATCAATCGGCTGAGACTGTCCAGAATCGAAATCGGCGGATAGTGCCCCTTTGAACTGAGCCGTCGGTCGAGGATGATGTGCCCGTCGAGGATGGCCCTCACCGCATCGACGAGCGGGTCCTGTTGATCGTCACCTTCCATGAGGACCGTGTAGAAACCGGTGATGCTGCCAGATCCAAAATGGCCGGCGCGTTCCAGAAGTTGCGCCAATAGAGTGAAAACCGATGGCGTATATCCCTTGGCCGTGGGAGGTTCGCCTGCGGCCAGTCCGATCTCTCGTTGGGCCATGGAAAAGCGCGTGAGTGAGTCAACGACTAGCAGAACGTGCTTTCCCTGCGCAGCGAAATATTCGGCTACAGTTGTAGCCGCCAAGGCTGCACGAATGCGCATGAGCGGCGGCTGATCGGATGTCGAAATCACGACCACTGATCTGGCCAGGCCTTCCTCGCCGAGCGACTCTTCCAGGAATTCCCGCACTTCGCGGCCCCGCTCCCCAACGAGCGCCAGCACAGTCATGTCTGCGGAAGTCCCGCGGGTCATCATGCCCACCAGCGTGCTCTTGCCGACGCCGCTGCCACCGAAAATACCCATGCGCTGTCCGCGTCCGCAGGTCAGCATTCCGTCGATCGCGCGAATCCCGCAGCCCAGCGCGTCGCGGATCAACGCGCGATCCAGTGGCAATGGCGTATCACCCCGAAGAGTCCAATACTCGCGGGCCGCGTAGCTGCCCTTGGAATCGAGCGCCTTTCCGGTACCGTCGATGACGCGGCCAAGAAGACCCGGCCCGACGCGCAGACATGGTTGCGTCCCGCGAGTGACGATCCGGTCTCCGTACCGGATGCCGATTGGACGCTCCAGCGGCATCGAAAGGACGAGCCGATCGCGAAAGCCGACAATCTCGCCCGCGAGCGTGCGTCCGTCAGACGTCAAGATGGCGCATCCTTCTCCGATGGAACAAAACGGCCCTTCGGACTCGACGAGATAATCGGTCACTTTCGTCACGCGACCCATCCATCGAAATGTGGAGAATTCATCCAAGCGGCGAAAGAAGTGGGCAAGCGGGCGAGCCTGCGTCATTCACTTACCCGCGGCCGCTGCCCAAGCAAGTCCAGGAAGCCCTGTTCGATCTCCTTCAGCTGAGTTTCAAAGCTAATGTGCGTGCTTCCTAACTCAGTTTCGAGAACGCAGTGTCCCGCGGAGAGCGAGGGATCGCCAATCAAGTCAGGAATGGGCCGAATGTCTTCAGCTTGAGTGAAGTAGTCGCGCCAGAAACGCACTTCATCCGGATGGGCGCGGAGCCGCACTTGGGTATCGCGATTTACGCCCTCGAGCGCGACCCGTACGACGCCTGTCAGCAGCAGCGGATCGATCTGGCTTTCGCGATGCAGGATCTTGCGTGCGATGGACAGCGCCAACTGAACAACATCCGCTTCGACACGTTCGAAATACGTCTCGCGCTGTAGCGTAAACTGGCGCAAAGCCACAGAAATCTGACTGCGCGCTTCCGCCAAAGCCTTTTCGAAAGCCCCGCGCGCTCGAGCCTCGCCCTCGCTCAGCCCCTTTTCGTAGGCGCGCTGCTCAGACGGCGGTTCACTCGTGCGTTCGCCATTGATCGGGACGACTTCGCGAGGCGCAGCGGGAACCTTGCCCGGCCGGGCCGGATTATCGACTCTCGCCGGCGTATAAAGAAAAGGCTCCGTGCGCTTAGGAGACGAGCCGCCTCCCGATGATTCAGCCGACATTCGCCTCGTCCCCCTCTTCGCTGTTCCTTAAAGAGATCTTCCCTTCCGATTCGAGCTTTCGCGCGACAAGTATGATTTCGGCTTGCGCTTGGCTGATTTCCTTCGCTTTCATCGGACCCAACGCCTCGGAATCTTCCTTGAGCATTTCCACGGCGCGAGAAGACATGCAGCCATAGAATCGGCTCTTCAGATTCTCGGACGCGTTCTTGATTGCCATCGCCAACGACTTCTTGTCGATTTGCGAAAGAAGCTCGCGGAGGCCGGCATCAGGGACTTGCACGAAATCCTCAAATGTGAACATCTGGTCGCGAATGGATGCGGCCAGGCCGCCGTTATCCTTTTCAATTGCTTCGAGAATCGTCTTAGTCACGCTTGCGTCAATCCGATTCAGCAGATCGGCGACTGCCTTCACGCCGCCATACGCTCGACGATCGCTCTCCGTTTTCGGCTTGAATTTCGCGAGCAATCGAGCTGTCACCTTGTTGACGATCTCAGGAGAGAAATTCTGCATCAGGGCCATGCGCTTGATTGCATCGATACGGATTTCATCGGGCAGTAAAATCAGCAGTGCTTTGGTAACGCCACTGCGAAGGTGCGCAAGGATCAGGGCGATCGTTTGCGGATGTTCTTCCTGGAGGAACTTGGCCAGCTGTTTCTGATCCGCCTTTTCCAGCGCTTCCAGGTTCTGCGCGGCTTGCTGCCTGGCCCGTATGACGTTCTCGACAAGCGGGCGAGATCCCTCATCGCCTAGAGTCTTGACCACGAGCTTCGTGGCAAGCGCCGGCCCGCCCTGCGCAACAGCTGTGGGTGTCGCAGACATTCCTTGATACTCCTTCAAGACTTGTGCGGCCATTTCTGCGCTGATTTCATCCAGGTCCGATATTTCTTGTGCCAGCAATCGCAGCTCGTCCTTGCCGAGGTGCTTGCAAATCTCTGTCGAGGCTTCGTCACCGAGCAAGGCCAGCAAAACGGCGGCCTTTCGCGTGGGCGTCATTATGGATTGGGAGGCGCGGCCCACGATCAGGCTCCGCTTCGCAGCCAATCCTGAACGGGCCTGGCGGCGTTCTCTGCATCAGTCTTCACGCGCGTGACAATCTGCTGCTTCAGAAGATTGGCTTGCTGAAGCTGCTGAGCGGCTCCCGCACCGCTCCCCAGCATCGCGTGCTCGCCTCCGGCAAGCCCGGGCGAGCCCGCCATGCCGTTAGCCGGCAACGCCTGTTGGTTGGAAGCGCGGGTTCCAGCTGCCTCGATTGCACTCAGGACTCTGCTCTTCACAGGGTTGAGAATGAGGAAGTAGACCAGCAGGAAAAGCGCGAATACGCCGACATAGCGGAGGAGACCCGTCCATCGCTCCGCAACAACGCGCACGCGCTCGGGTAACGACGGAGCTTCAGGCTTTTCGACGTCAGGTATGCGAAACGAAACATTCTGGACCGATATCTGATCCCCGCGGCCTCCATCCCAGCCGATCGCCGCCTTCGTAAGGTCCTCGATCTGTTTCATCTCCTCAGGCGTGCGTTTGCGCCTCGCCTCAGCGGCTTTGCCGTTCTCCGTCTTGGCTTCCGCAACATCATCAACCAGCACAGCTGCGGCAAGGCGCTTGATTCGGCCCGCTGGCTCGATCAAATGACGCACGGTGTGGCTGACAGCGAAGGTCTTGCTTTCCGTGCGAATCGCCTGTCCGCTTTGATCCACGTTGGATTGATTCGCGGCGGCACCGGCAGGAGGTGTGTTGGGAGCGTTACTCGCGGTACCGGGGATGCCGGAGGGTTCCAGGCCGTCCGCTGTTTCCTGTGATATCTGCGATGTAAGCACGGCGCTCGCGGCAGGGTCGTACACATCCTGCGTGCTTTCACCCGAGGTTGGATCGTATTCCACGGTCACGCTCGAACGCACATGATCGGAGCCGACCATTGGTGCGAGCACTTGTACGATGCGCTCGGCCATCGCGGTTTCGAGATCAGCCATCCCACCCCCGCCATCTTCAGATTCGCTGTGGATCTGGCCCGGCATTTGGCCATCTGTCGTGATTACGGTGACGTTCTGAGGCGAGAGATCATCCCACGCGCTCGACACGAGATTGGCCACCGACCGGCCGACCTGATCGGACATTCGGGTGCCGCGGAGCTTCAGCACGACGGCCGCCTTCGCCGGACGCTCCCGTTCTGTGAACAAAGATTCATGTGGCAACACGAGATGAACGCGCACAGCTTCGACGCCGTTCATCGTTTGAATCGTGCGTTCGAGTTCCGTTTCCAGCGCTCGCTGATAGTTCACCTTTTCCGAAAAATCGCTTCCGGACCAGTTCGGCTTGTCGAAAAGCTCAAAACCCATCCGGCCACTGCTCAGCGGACCACGCGATGCGACATCGAGCCGCGCTTTGTCGATTTGATTGGAAGGCACCAGGACCGTGGTGCCGTCTGCGGAAACTTGGAAGTCGATATTCTGAGCCGCGAGTTCTTGCGTCAGTGACTGCGCGTCGCCCTGCGCCAAACCGGTATAAAGCGGTTTGTATTCCGCGCCTCCCAGTAACCGCACGAAAACCCATATCGTGGCACCAACTAGGACACAACTGCCCACCAGAAGGGCGACCTGCGTGGGTGTCAGCCCCCGAAGAAATGCGACGACCTGCTTTTGAAATTTCTCCATTCGTCTCGCCTAGCGACAACGTGGCCATTCAGCAATCTGAATCAGTCTTCGGTTCATCGACATCCGGTGAGAGTCCCGGGCCCGCATTGCACTCGCGCGGCCTAGTATCTTTTGCGTTCGTCAGAACTGCATCCGCGACACTTCCTGATAGGCGGACACGATCTTGTTGCGAACCTGCACCATTAGCTCGAATGCGAGATTTGCCTTCTCTACGGCGATCATCGCTGAATGCACGTCCTGGCCGTCTCCATTCAGCATGGACGCTACCTGCGTATCCGCCTGCGACTGAAGGTCCTTCACCTGGTTCACTGCGTCGCGCAACGTGTCAAGAAACTCCGAACCGCCGTTTTGGTCCTTTCCGACGGCAGACCCGACATCGACACTTACCTGCGGCAGTCCTTGGATCGAATTCGTCATGCGGTTTCCTCTTCCTCAGCCCTACGACTTGATGATGTCGATGGAAGCCTGAATCATGTTCTTAGTGCTCTGCACGGCCGACGCATTGAGCTGATACGCGCGCGCAGCACCCATCAGGTTTACAAGTTCTTCCACCGGATTGATCGCCGGA